>Ga0210391_10004714_pt1 | contig 11295 bp, 8 predicted proteins | sample IncBWC12OmetaG_FD_160573 | JGI IMG/M metagenome (GOLD analysis project Ga0210391, IMG submission 160573) | Forest soil microbial communities from Barre Woods Harvard Forest LTER site, Petersham, Massachusetts, United States - Inc-BW-C-12-O ...
CAGTAACCAATTGCCGGGTGCCCCACATCTCGCTCGTTTTTCGCGAGATGTGGGATACCACAGGTCTTTCCCTCAAGCCTGTCCCAGATCCACAACTCCACAGGGGTGCCCCATGTTCCATCTAAGGTATACGCCGTAGACTCTATTGGTATACAGTGTATACATGTCAGCAACGACGACACAGAAAATTGCCCGCGCGGCCGGCCGGCTCCTCCATAAAGAGGGAGTGGACGGCGTGACCATGCGCAGGGTTGCAAGTGCTGTAGGCATCACGCCTATGGCCCTTTACCGGCACTATCCCAACCGCGACGGACTGCTGAATGCGCTCTCCGATGAAGGGTTCGTGGAACTGGCGGCGAAGCTTGCGCAACTGCAATTGACGGCTGGCATCGATCACCAATTGCTACAGATTCTGGATGTATTCCTCGATCACGCCTTCGATCATCCGCGGCTGTTCGAGTTGATGTTTCTTACCAGGCGCGAGGGTGCGCGCCAATATCCGGACGATTTCAGGACCAGGCGGTCGCCCACAGCGAATGTGTCGGCCGATGTCATCGCAAGCGCGATGGAGTCGGGCTACCTGCGAAAAGACGATGTGTGGGAAATCGTCTTCGAGACGGGTGCGTTGATGCATGGTCTGGTGATGCTCTACCTCGGAGGACGCATGGCCATGTCGTCCTCGGAGTTCCGCAGTTACTGCCATCGATCATTTGGGAGGTATATGAATGGCATCCGCAGTTAACCACCAACGAATCATGGAAGCGATCCTCGCCATCATCGCGAGTGCGACGATGTTTTACTTCGGCAACGGCCTTAACCCGTCGTGGCCACTGATGTGGTTTGCCCCTTTGCCGCTGCTCCTATTTGCACTGAGGAGTAAATGGTGGGTAGCGGCGTTAACCACAGTGGCTGCGATGATGCTCGGTAGTCTCAACCTGTGGAGCTACCTGGTCGTCAGGTTGGGGTTGCCAGTCTCTGCCTGGGTGGAGATCTCCTTGGCGGCCAGTATCGGTTTTGCTTTGGGAGTGCTGCTATTTCGCGCGCTGGTATTGCGTGGAGCAGTGTGGGGCGGGCTTCTTGCTCTGCCGGCCCTCTGGGTTACCAGCGAGTACGTGCGCAACCTGACGTCGCCTCACGGCACGGCGGGAAGTCTTGCCTACTCGCAGCTTAGGTTTCTTGCCTTCTTACAGCTTGCGTCCGTCACCGGGCCATGGGGCATGAGTTTTGTGCTGCTACTGTTTCCTGCTGCGATTGCGATCGCGCTTTACCTTCGGCAGAGCGCACCGAAACAAGCCATGCAGGTTGCGGGCGTGGGTGCCGGAGTGGTCGCACTTGTGCTGGCGTTTGGCTTGCTCCGCTTGGCGGCGCCAACCCAGAAGCAGATGGTGAAGGTGGGACTAATCACCTCAGACGAGAAGCCCAATCTCATGGTCGCCGATCCGGGTGCCGACACCGAGCGGTTGTTTCGCGACTATGCACGGGAAGCCGGCACGCTGGCGAGTGAGGGGGCGCGGGCGATTGTGATGCCCGAGAAGCTCGGAGTAACACTCCAGGGCAAAGCTGCGGGAACCGATGCAATCCTGCAGTCGGTTGCATCCCAGACGGGAGCGACGATCGTCACTGGTGTGGTGCATGTGGACGCACCGGCGAAATACAACGAGGCCCGCATCTACACTCCTGGCTCTGACGTGCAGCGTTACGACAAGGAGCACATGCTGCCGCCCTTCGAGTCAAACCTGACCATCGGCACCACGCGAATATTGTTGCCTCACCTGCAGCAAAAGTGGGGTGTGGCGATCTGCAAGGACATGGACTTCACCTCGCCGTCCCGTCTTTACGGAAAGGACGATGCAGGACTCATGCTGGTGCCGGGGTGGGATTTCGTCGTAGACGCGAGCTGGCACGGGCACATCGCGCTGATGCGCGGCGTCGAGGACGGCTTCAGTATCGCGCGTGCCGCCAAAAATGGCTTTCTGACGGTGAGCGACGATCGCGGCCGCATCATTGGAGAAGTGAGCAGCAGCTCAGCTCGGTTTGCCACCTTGCTCGTGTCCGTGCCTGCGGAACACGAGTGGACGGTGTATCAGTGGCTGGGCGACTGGTTTGCCTGTGTTGCCATTGCACTACTGATCGTTGTGGCCGTGCAGATGGCGCGTTTGAAATTTTTTATGAAATAATTTTGCTGTTACTCGCTTAACGGTTGTAGAGGCCCCCGGCATTGAGCGTTTGTCCACATTTCGCGACAGGACCAGCCTGGGACGATGGAGGCCAGGACGGGGTCTTTCGATTGCGGGCTGCGCAGCCATATTTCGATGCGCAGTTGGATGGATGGGTGCTGAGCCGTTATGCCGACGTGACTGCGGCCTTCCACTGCCCGGACCTGGTGGTCGTGGGGAGTACCAACAAGGAGCGAAATCCCTCGGTGGATGAGGCCGCTCGCCTCAGAATGCGGGCGGAGACGAGGGAAGCCCTTTCACCCGTCAAGCTCCGATTGTGGCGAAAGCAAATGTTGCAGCATGGGCGCGAACTCGTTGCTCAGTTTGACCACAAGCAGCCTGTCGATCTCATTCGCGATTACGCGCAGCCGCTGTGTCTCGAGCTTGCCGTTCTCGCGACCGGACCGGACACTGTTTCTGTGCGCCCGCTTACCGCGCTGGCGGTACAGGTTTCCCTCGCAGCAGCAGAGCCTCTGGATGCCGAGCTGAAATCGCAATCCAAAGCAGCGACGGCGGAGCTGCGGCCGTTCTTTTCCAGAGGACCAGAGCCGATGCGGGAGTCTGGTTTTGTCGCCTTATCGCAAACCCTCGTTAGCTTGTTAGGAAACGCATGGTTTGCTCTGGCGTCTTATCCGCAGGAGTGGAGGAGGCTGCATGCGCAGCCTGCGCTGGTAGCGCGTGGAGTCGAAGAGCTTCAGCGTTTTGCCGGACTCACTCGTTTGCTTTTTCGCCGCGCGACGGCCGACATAAACCTGAATGGAATATCGATTCGGAAAGGCGATCGCGTGGTCCTTTGCCTTCTGGCCGCAAATCGCGATCCAGAGCGATACCCCGACGCCGACGAGCTCTCTGTAATACGTACCCGTATCAGTCACGTAAATCTAGGCGCCGGACTGCACGCCTGTGTTGGAGCTCCGCTGGTGCGGGTGGCTGCGATCGCTGCCACCATGGCCCTGGTGGAGCGTTTCTCAGGCGTTGAATTGATGGAACCGATCGACTGGTGCGGCGGCAGCGGTTTCATCTCGCCGATGGCTCTGCCGGTTCTTCCCAGCCTCTAGCCTCAAATCCCCGCATACCAGGCATAGCCGCCTTCGGGCGACGCGGAGCCCAGACCCTCGCCGAAGCGCTTCAGGCTATCCGTAGCCGTAATCTGCGTGATGTACTTCACGCTCTTATAACCCAATTGACGGGGCACACGAAGGCGGAGCGGACCCCCGAACGACACCGGAAGATCACCGTCGTTCATTCCCATCGTCAGCAAAGTCTGAGGATGCAGCGCATCGGCCAGGTCGATGCTTTCCCACCAGCCGCGGTCGATTGAGTAGTACACCACATATCGCGCCTGTGGCAGAAGCCCGGTGGCATGCAAGACCTCGACCAAAGGCGTTCCGATCCACTCGGCGATATAGGACCATCCCTCCTCGCACGCCACTTCGGTGATTTGACTGCGGACCGGGAAACTCCTGAGGTCGGAGAGCGACAACGATACGGGCCGGGCGACCATTCCATCGACCGTTAGCCGCCAGTCCGAGAACCCATTCGCTTGATGATGTTTGAACGCATCGTTGGGAGGTGAGGTCTCGTTGGCGAAAGGCATCTTGGAAATCATGCTGCGCGAGAATTCGCGCGCCGGCGAATGCGTGGTCAGAAGACGTTGCGCAGCATACGTCAGCGTTTCCCCGGGACCCCAAACTCCGCCGTTATCGGGCGGGATCAGTCCATAACGCTGCGCCACCACGGCGGCCGCGCCCAAGCCCGATATCCCTGCAGTGGCGGCCAGACCACCGGTGATGAGCTTGCGTCGTGAAAAGTTGGTCATGTGCGTTCCTTCGCTACCACAACCCGCCCGGTGATCATCGCCCGCATCCGGCTTTTGAATCCTGAAACGATCACCATCGTAACGTGCACTACCAGGAAAACCAGAAGAAGGTTTGAAACAAAGAAGTGAATTGTGCGGGCGGATTGCCGTCCTCCCAGAGCGCTGGCGGCCAACGGAACTGCGCCAGTAAATGCTGGGGACATTGCCAGGCCCGTCCAGATCACCAGCGGAAACAGCACGAAGATTACTATCAGGTAGGTGGTCCGTTGAACGACGTTGTACGAACCGGCCTTCGCTGCCGCCGTTGGAGCCCAGGGAAGATGCCTGACAATCGCTTGCCGGAACGCCCGCCGATTCCGGTCGGCCGGCAAAGGGAACAGATTTTTCCGGAAGTGGCCGTTGGCAACGCCCCAGATCACATACACCAGGCCGGTCAGCACCGCGAGCCATGCGGCTTCAAAATGGAGATACCGGCTCCAGCCATTTTGGTCCAGCAAGACGTATCCATAGCCGGTAGGAACCGTATGTCGCGATGCAGGAATTGGCAGCGTGAACAGGGGCTTGGTGTTCACATTGCCAACCTCACCCCAGTAGAACCGAGGGTGAGAGATCACTATCTCACCGCCGCTGATAACCAAAGCGATGAACGCGATCACCGTAATCCAGTGCGTCACGCGCACAACCGCGGAAACCCGAAGAGTCTCTAGTTTGCGCAGTGTGGACGTAGCGGACACGTCGCGAGCATAGCACAGACCCCTGGGTCAAAATTCGGGAGCCCTCAAGCAGACCGCACTCGATCCGTGCCAATCCGCCGGTGTAGCCCCGGACTTCAGTCTGGGGAAAGCGGGTTTTCAGACCCGCGAGAACGATCCGGCATATAGATTGAGGGCTTTAGCTCTGGTGTACCTAATCTTCTAAAGAAACCGGATTTGGAGTCTGCGTGAGAGAGTGGCTTTGTATCAGGGCACGACTTTAGTCGGGCAGTAAACGATCGCTGCTGGATCTCAGCACTTCCATTCCCTCAAGCAGACCGCACTCGATCCGTGCCAATCCGTCGGTGTAGCCCCGGACTTCAGTCCGGGGAAGCGGGTTTTCAAACCCGCGAGAAGGATCCGGCATATAGATTGAGGGCTTTAGCCCTGGTGTACGTAATCTTCTAAAGAAACCGGATTTGGAGTCTGCGCGAGAACGTGGCTTTGTATCAGGGCACGACTTTAGTCGGGCCGTAAATGATCGCCAATACGTCGGGCTTTAGCCCCTGTCTCTCCAGCCTGCATTGCGAGCGCTGCGTTAAGGCACGACGCTCCACTAAAAGTATGTCCGATAAATGTCGAGCAGGTTATACGAGTCATCCACAACGGGTAAGGCTCTCCATTTGTCGAACGCGGTGCAGGGATGAGATATGCCGCAGCAAACCTGATCGCCGACTCGCAAATGCTCGCTGCCGGGACCTCTCAGATGAGCATGCTGATCATTTGTATTGAACACAGTAGCAGTACTCAAATCGATCCTACGTCCTGAATTCGGATTGTGAGCAAATAGCGGAATCGGCAGCCCTGCGTCGTAAGGGCAATCTCTCTTGCCGAAATTCAGGAGAGCCAGCCCTTCCTCGGGCTTGGACTGAACGTGCGACCACAACTCCAACGCCGGGCGAAATGCCGGCAGATGTGCACCGTTACTTCGTTGCTGGGCGGCAGCGAGCCTTTGGGCATAGGAGCCATGGTCGTGCGTAACATAGCAGCCACTTCGGATCACGAACTGAAAACCCTCCCGCATCTGCTGCCCAACCTCCCATACCGCATCCAGAAAGCTGCTACCGCCAACGCTGAAAAGAAGCGGCTCCTTGTCCGTCCGGTGAAGGCTTTGGACCTCATTTCCCAGCGCCGCGATGTTGGCTAGAAACTGCCTTACCTGTTTTACATCTTCTCCCGGCTCCGCCGCGTGCGCCAGTCCTTCAAAGCCTTCAATCCCTCGCAAGCGCATTGTCTGCGGATGCCGCAAGACCTCCGCACATAATTCGCGGGCGGACTCGATCGACCTGGCGCCCGTCCGCCACCCCTGACGGCCCATTTCTACCAGGACTCCTAAAGAGCGATTTGCGCCCGCGGCCTGCCACTCCGAGGTCAAAAACTCGATTCCTTCTGAGCTATCAACCAGGCAGAGAACATCAAGCGTTGGATCCGCTTTCATCATCGCCGCCAGCGAGCGCAAATTCGCCCGGCCTACAACTTGATTGGCGATCAGAACACGCTTGATGCCCGTTTCCACGCAGATAGCAGCTTGAGACACCGTGGCCACCGTAATCGCCCAGGCCCCCGCTTCCATTTGCCGCTCAAAAATGCGCGGAGTCATCGTAGTCTTGCCATGCGGAGCGATCAGGAAGTGGTTCGCGGCGCACCACTCCGCCATCGCCGCCAGGTTATAGGCGAGCGCAGTTTCTTTTAAAACCAGCAAAGGAAAATGCAGCCCGTCTTGAAGGATATTGACCGTCGACTCCGAAGCAATCGCTGAGTCGAAGTCAAAATTGACAGGGATGCTTTTATCCAGCAGGGAAGCGCCGTTCTTCTGGAGTCCCTCCTTCACGCTTGAACTCGTCAGGGTTTTGCTCATCAGGCTTTGGCCCGCTTTCTGGCTTCGATCAGGGTCTGGTAAAGATCGATCGTCTGGTTGGCGATACTGGTCCAACTGAACTTCTCTTCCGCACGTTTCCGGCCGGCTTCCCCAAACCGCCGGCACTTCTCTGGATCAGCCAACAAATTGTTCAATGCAGCGGCTAGATCCCTTGCGAAGCGATCAGGGTCCAGAGGAAAGCTGGTGGTTGGATCCTGATCGAATGGCACCAAAAGCCCCGTCTCCCCGTTCACCACTACCTCCTTGATGCCGCCTACTGCGCTGGCGACAACGGCTGCTTTGCAAGCCATGGCTTCCAGATTAATGATGCCAAACGGCTCGTAGACCGAGGGGCAGCAGAAGACCGTCGCGTGACTATAAAACTGGATCGCATCTTGCTTACTCAACATCTTGTCAATCCAGATCACTCTGGGATTGAAGCCACGTGCCTCGGTCACTTTGCGTTGCAGTTCCGCGGAAATTTCCGGAGTGTCCGGAGCGCCTGCGCATAGAACCACCTGGGTCGTGGGCGGAAGGTAGCGAATCGCGTCGACCAGATGAGTCACGCCCTTCTGCCGTGTGATCCTTCCTACAAAAAGCACGTAGGGAACCGCCGGGTCGACTCCATATTCGATCAATGCAGAGGTCTCTGGTGTGCGTTGGTACTGCTGCAGGTCAATCCCGTTGTAAATGACGTGGATTCTTTCCGGGTCTACAGGGTAGGCACGCAGAATGTCTTCTTTTGTGCCGCTGGAGACAGCGATCACCGCATCCGCGTCCAGAATCGCGGTTCTCTCCATCCACGAGCTCATCGCATAGCCGGTTCCCAGCTGTTCGGCTTTCCAGGCGCGCAGCGGTTCCAGACTGTGGGTTGTCAGCACAAAAGGGATGTCGTACAACTTCTTTGCCATGAAGCCGGCCATGGACACATACCAGGTATGCGTATGCACCACGTCAATCCCCGATAACGCCTTCACCTGGGTCAGGTTCAGAGAGAAAGCTTCCAGCGCGCCCTTGAACTTCTCTTCCGTGCCTTGAGAAATTTCGCTCCAGGGTTCCTGGCCGCGTACATGCAAGTTGCCTTCGTCGGCATGCTGGCGCCCCCAACAATGGACCTCGACGGAAACCTTGCGTGCCAGCTCGCGGCTCAGGTACTCCACGTGCACTCCGGCCCCGCCATAGACGTGCGGCGGGTATTCCCGCGTGAAGAGTCCTACTCGCAATTTTCAGCCTCCTGTGGTGCATCCGCGTGACCCACAATCTCGTGCAAAAGGGTCGCCTTACAGTAGTATGGCGGGGATGAAATATTCAAGCCGCCGGTCTTTTCTGGCGAATCTCTCGGCACTCGCCCTGGCTTCGCGATCCCGGTCCTGGGCCAGCCAACCAGCAAGCCTCCTCTATGCCGGCACCTACACCAACGACAAAGGCAGCACCAGCCAGGGGATTTATGCGTTTCGTTGGGACCCGGATGAGGGCACACTCGAACTCGAGGGACTGGCGGCTGCTACGGTCAACCCCAGCTTTCTTACCTTGTCACCGGATCGCCGTCACCTTTATGCCGTGAATGAGGTGGATGAGTATCGCGGAAACAAGACTGGTTCCGTGACGTCCTTCGCCGTCGAGCGCGCTTCCGCCAAGCTGAAGGCGATCAACACGGTCCCCTCCGGCGGTGGAGGGCCCTGCAAAGTCGCCGTCGACTTTAGCGGCAAGGCCGCCCTCGTGGCCAATTATGACGGCGGCAGCGCCGCATCCTTTCGGATATTGAAAAACGGCGCCCTCAGCACACCCGTTTCCACATTCCACTACACCGGCCACGGAGCCGACCCGGAGCGCCAGGCCGCTCCTCACACCCATTGCACCACCGTATCTCCTGACAATCGCTACGTGCTGGTCAACGACCTTGGGCTGGATCGAATCTCGGTTTACCATCTGGATCCGCAGACGGCGCTGCTCACACCCAACGATCCTCCCTTCTACGAAGCGCTTCCCGGTTCCGGCCCCAGAAGTTTTACGTTTCACCCCAGCGGCAAGTGGGCCTACTCACTCAATGAAATAGCCAACACGGTGGATGTCCTTGCATGGGATGGGGAGCACGGTACGCTGACCCGGCTGCAGAACATCTCCACCCTGCCCGAAGGCTTTACCGGGTCGAATACCGCCGCCCAGGTGGCGGTCGACTCTTCCGGCCGCTTCCTATACGCTTCCAATCGCGGCGATAACAGCGTGGCGGTTTACTCCATCAGCGATAGTGACGGAACCCTCAAAGTAGTGCAGCGCGTGGACTGCGGAGGGAAAACGCCTCGCCATTTCGCCCTCGATCCCGGTAACCAATGGCTGCTGGTTGCCAACGAGGATTCGTCCAATATCGTCGTCTTCGCGCGCAACACGCGGTCCGGACTACTGAACCCCAGCGGAAAGCAATACTCGCTGAGTCACCCGGTCTGTCTTGTCTTCGGCTAAACAGGCCATTAAGGAAGATCATGCGACGCACTCTTAGCAACACAATCCTACCGGCATTGGTTTTGCTGGTATCGCTGGGCGCGGTCCGTCCCGCGCCGGCGCAGGAGTCGCGGGTGACCCAACCGGTGAATGAGCACGCACTGGTCACCTTGCGCGGTACCGTTCATCCTTTGGCGAGTCCAGCGAACGACCGCGGCGCGGCTTCTCCGGATATGCAACTCGAACGGTTGCAGTTAGTTCTCAAGCGCAGCCCGCAACAGGAAGCCGCCCTGCAGCAACTGCTCAGCGATATGCACACCCCGGGCACGGCAAACTTCCACAAATGGTTGACGCCAGAACAATTTGGTAAGCAATTCGGGCCCAGCGACCAGGATGTGCAGACCATCGAGAGCTGGCTCGAGGCAAAAGGCTTCCAGGTACTCAAGGTGAATCCGGGTAAACAAACGCTGGAAGTCGCCGGCACCGTAGGCGCCCTGCAACAGGCTTTTCATACCACCATTCACAAATACGCGGTCAACGGCCAGCAGCATTTTTCAAATACTCAAGATCCGCAAATACCTGTTGCGCTGGCGCCCGTTTTGGGTGGCTTTGTTTCGCTGAACAACTTTCCCATCCGCCACTACAGCCGCTTCCTGGGCAGCGCCCAATACAATCCGAAAACGCATGAGGCGATCCCGGAGTGGACTTTGCCCGGGGGAACGCTGGGCAAAACGTATGCTGTGGGCCCCGAAGACTTCGCTACCCAATACGACGTGACCCCGCTCTACACCGCTGCCAAGCCGCTCGATGGCAGTGGACAAACGATCGCCATCATCAACGAATCGAATATCAACATCAACTTCGTTAACAATTTCCGTACGCTGTTCAGCTTGCCGGCTTCCACTCCCCAGGTGATCATCGATGGCAACGACCCTGGCATCGATGGCGCCAACAATCCGGATGGCCTCAATAACGCCTCTGCCGAAGCCTATCTGGACGTGGAATGGTCGGGCGCGGTGGCTCCCGGCGCAACCATTGATCTGGTCATTGCCGCTGATACCAGCGTGGAGACAGGCCTGGTGTTAGCTGCCGAGCGGGCCGTGTACTCCAACATTGCACCGGTCATCAGCATCAGCTTTGGGCAATGCGAGACCACCCTCGGCGCTTCGAATTCGCTTTGGTCTGGATTGTGGGAACAGGCAGCAGCGCAGGGCATCACCGTCATGGTTTCCACCGGCGACAGCGGTTCGGCCGGCTGCGACAATCCAGACACCGAGACCGTGGCGCAGAATGGCCTCGCCGTAAGCGGATTTGCCTCCACCCCGTTCAACGTGGCGGTCGGTGGCACGGATTTTCATTACCCCAACGCGGCAGCCCTTGCCACCTATTGGAACAGCACCAACGACAGCAAAAACGGTTCGTTGATCAGCTACATCCCGGAGCAGGTTTGGAATGACAGCCAATTTGGTCTGAACCTGTTGATCAACCCGGCCGGTTCCATCTCCGGCGGCAGCGGAGGGCCGAGCACCTGCGGTAATCCAACCCTGGATTCGACCGGTACGACGGTCACGGCTTGTGCGCCGACCCCCAAGCCATCCTGGCAGGTGGGAACCGGAGTGCCTGCTGACGGTGCTCGGGATCTACCGGACGTCTCCCTCTTTGCTGCCAACGGTATTAACGGAAGTTTTTATGCGGTTTGTGCTGCCGATGGCGACTGCCAGGGCGCTTCCAACCCGCAGATCAGTGGATTCGGTGGCACTTCTGTCTCCTCTCCCGCCTTTGCCGGCATTATGGCGATCGTGAACCAGGCTTATGGACCGCAGGGACAGGCGAATTACGAACTCTATCCCCTGGCTGCCAAGATGCCGACCGCGTTCCATGATATCCAGGCGGGTACCAACCAGATGCCCTGCCTGGCCGGATCGCCCAATTGCACCAATGGGGAACTCACCGGCTATGCCGCGACCCCAGGTTACGATCTGGCTACCGGCTTAGGCTCGATCGACGCCAATGTGCTGGTAACCAACTGGAACAGCCGCAGTAACGGAACTGCGACCACGACGACGTTCACTCCGTCGTCCACATCCTTTACCCATGGAACGGCGGTTACGCTCAAGACCTCCGTTGCCGGCAGCGGCGGCACTCCTACCGGCGACGTAGCGGTGATGACCGATAGTCCTTTGATCACCAATCAGGGGCAAGTCGTCCTGA
>Ga0210391_10004715_pt1 | contig 11295 bp, 8 predicted proteins | sample IncBWC12OmetaG_FD_160573 | JGI IMG/M metagenome (GOLD analysis project Ga0210391, IMG submission 160573) | Forest soil microbial communities from Barre Woods Harvard Forest LTER site, Petersham, Massachusetts, United States - Inc-BW-C-12-O ...
ATGGTGCCAGTCCAGAAGCTGGGCAGATACGGCTCATTCCATATTTCCCAATACCTGACGTGAACCGTCTGACTGCTCTTGCAGTGAGTAACGATGGCTTCGACAAAGTCCTTCCAATACTGGTCGCTGCCGGTGCCGTCGGCGTTCAGGTCACTCGGCGGATCGCACTGGCCTGCCCCATAGGCGCAATTCCGATCACTGGGCTTGCTGGAGGCAAAGCCTGGAGCTCGGCCGAAGGTGTAGAGAGCATCGTCTACGTTGTGCGCATGCAGCAGGGTGAACCATCGATCAAGTTGGGTCCAATCGTAGCGATCTTTCGCGGGGTTGAGCTGAGCCCAGCCCGTTCCCGAATCCCAAAATCGAAAGCTGCCGAACTGTAGGGCCGGCCACGGCTGATCCTGCGTCGCCCAGACATGAACATTCATGCCAAAGAAAGTCGCGGGAATTGCGTGGCTTGGAGCATTCGTTCCGGTTTCCGGCACCGCAGCGCGCACTTCGGACTGGGACCAGTATGTGGCGCAGGTAAACGCCAGCGTTAAGAGGGCGAAGAACGCAGCGCGGCGGACCAATGTCTTACGCTTGCTTGCCATATCGGCTGGTCGTACACGGAGAGCAGGCAAGAACTTAAGGAGGCGAACCCCGACTGCAAGCCCACCTCCTGGGTTTAGCGAGATTACTGCGTCACTATTCGCCGGTCCCTACGAGCGAAACCGTTTGTTGGCCAAGACTGTCGGTTATGACTAGCTTTGCGGTACGCTTCCCGGCCTTCTTGGGGGTGAAGACGACGCTGATAGAACAGCTGCCACCTGGAGCAAGCTGTGCGCCGCAAGTGTTGCTGGAAATCGAAAAGTCACTAGCGTCGGACCCTTCGATCTGTTCTCCGCTGAGCGGGAGATCCACGTAGCCTGCGTTTTTCAGCGTGACGGGTATAGGTGCGCTGGAGTGCCCGACGGGCTCATTGGGGAAAGTAAGTTTTTCCCTTGAAAGAGTAGCCTTAGCAGCCAGTGCACACTCGCGAATGCGATTGTTGCCCGCATCTGCGATCAACAGGTTTCCCTTACGGTCGACGTTGAAGCCGACACTGTCCATAGTGGCCTGTGTGCAGGGCCCGCCGTCACCAGAGTATCCGGATATCTTCGGATGTACCACGTTTCCTGCGACGGTCTCTACGGTCAAACTGACGGCATCGATTCGTCGTACCAGGTTGTCTGCACCTCCGCCAACGAATACGTTGTCGGAAGCATCAACTGACACCTCGAGAGGGTTGTCCATGCTGGCATTCAACGCCGGACCGCCATCTCCGGTGAAGCTCGGCTTGCCGTTGAAGGCGAAGGCAACGATGTCGCCAACGGCCGCTGTCGAACCTCCACACCCGCCGGTGACTTCGACCACGCAGCGAATCTGGTTGTCTGGTGAATCAGCAATGTAGACGTTGCCGGAGCTATCGACGGCCACTCCGTAAGCTCGATTTAACTTGGCCTTGTTCGCCGGGCCGCCATTGCCGCACTCCGGAAGGCCGCCGCACCGAACACCCGTCCCAGCAGTGTTGTTGATGATGCCTGTGGCCATATTCACCTGGCGAACCCGGTGCGCAGTGTCATCCGCTATGTAGAGGTTGCCTTTGCTATCGATAGCGACAGAGGTTGGATCGGTCAACTCTCCCTTGATTGCCGGTCCGCCATCCCCGCAACCGCTATTGTTCGGGACACAGGAATTTCCGTCTCCAGCGACAGTGATAATGTCACCGACTGAGGCGGTTGAACTGCCGCAGCCGCCGCTGACGGCCAGGATGCATCGAACCACCTGGTTCAGACGGTCGGCAATGTAGATGTTGTTGTTGGCGTCAATCGCGATGCCGCTCGGACCGTTCAGCGTGGCGTTGACTGCCGGAATGGGGCTCGAGTTCGGCAGACCCACGATGCCGGTGCCGGCAACAGCCGTGATGACTCCAGCCGGAGTCACCTCGCGCACCTGATTGTTGGCAGAGTCGGTTATGTAGTAGTTACCGAGACTGTCCCAGGCCACTGCGTCGGGATTGGCCAGCGTAGCGGAGGTTGGAGCGCCTCCATTGCCGTCAGAACCACCACCCGCAAGGGTGCTGAGCTTCGCGCTCGCGACTTGGCGAATACGCTGGTTGCCAGTATCAGCGATCAAGACATAACCTGAAGAGTTGATGAACACGCCATTGGGCAGATTCAGCTCACCGCTTCTCGCTTTGCCACCGTCACCCGAGAAACCCTGGGTGCCATCGCCCGCCACGGTGGTGATGTCGCCGACGGGTAACGGTGAGCCGAGACAACCGCGAGTAACGGCTACGACGCAGCGGATTTGGTTGTCGACAGTGTCGGCGATGTAAAGATTGCCAGTGCTATCGAAAAAGAGTCCAGCGGGATTCCACAGATTAGCACTGGTAGCTGGACCACCATTGCCGCATCCATTTTTCAGACAGGGGTCTCCATTGCCCGCAAAGATAATGATGTTTCCAACGGCCTCCGCGGAACCGCCACAGCCGCCGGCGACAACCAGGACGCAGCGAACCGTGAAGTCTCTGGTGTCGGAGATGTAGAAGTTACCGGACGCGTCCACCACTACGCTGTTGGGTAAGTCAAAAAAGGCCTTGAGCGCCGGGCCATTGTTTCCGCAATCGAACGCCGGACCATCGCAGAATTGACCGGTGCCCGCCGTCGTCAGTATGTCTCCCACCGGGAGAGGTGAGCCGAAGAAAAAGCTCGAGTCGCAACCGCCGGTGGTTCCTACGACGCAGCGAATCCGGTAATCATAAGTGTCGGAGATCCAGAGATTGTCCGAGCTGTCGATGAACAAGCCTTCGGGATAACTGATCTGCGCGTTAATCGCGGGGCCGCCATCGCCGCAGGCTGCAGTGACCGGATAGCAGGCCTTGCCGTTGGCGTCTACGACCTCAACGATATCGCCGACTGGCAATGCCGAACCGCCGCAGCCGCCGCTGACTGCAATAATACAGCGCACGTTGTTGTTTCCCTTGTCGGCCAGGTAGAGATCGCCTTTGCTGTTTATAGCCAAGGCCATGACCCCGGCCAAGCCTGCCTTTGTGGCTGGGCCATTGTCACCGCCGCCAGCATAAATGCCGATGCCCGCGTAGATGCTGAGCGCGCCGGCGGGAGTTACTTTGTAGATGTAATAAGTGTAGGGCGCGCTGATGTAGAGATTACCGCTCGCGTCCTCTACCACGGCAGCCGGACCGGGCAGGTCGGCTTGAGTTGCTACGGTGGCGGGAGCAGCTCCGCCAGCCACAGTGCTCATGATGTTACTCTGCGCCTGAAGCGGCAACGAAGCGAGTAACGCGAAACAGCAAAGTGCCAAGACTGCCATCATCGCGGGAACGAAGCGCGGACTTTTCCGCTTTGCTTCACAAGAGTAGGCAGAAGAACTGAAAGTCGTGGTGAACATATTGCCTCCGGGAACCTGAGAGTTCCTATTTGATTCTGCGTGGATCTAATTTGGGGGATTACGGAACTGAAGCGGCTTTGCCAATTGTATCTGAACCCCTGACCACGGCCAAGTGCAACGTCGTACTTTCCGCAGTGCAGTAAATTTGTCATACTTTTGTACCCAAGCATCTCTGACGGTCGGGCGGCTAAGCGTGGCACGCGATCTCCTGCGATGCCGTTCTGTTTAACGATTTCGTTGCCAGTTTTCGCAGCACGATTGTGAAGTCGGTAACGTTCGGGTCAATCTTTCCCAGGGTAAAGATATTGGAGAGCATCCCTAGAATTTGGAAAGCAAGACGAACCGCCGTAAACTTTTGCTTCCATCGGACCTGCATCGTGGCTTCGTAAACATCGACGTATTCCACCGCCAGTTGATTTTCGCGGGCAAAACGTTCGATGGAGCGCGGCGACATTGAGTAGCGGAGAAAGGTCGGAAATGGGCCCTCGCCCCTTTTTCCCGCGTTCTTGTTGCCCACGATGTAGCGGAACACCATCACGTGAAACCACAGCGGCGTGTACTTGGTGACCATCCCCTTCAGAGAGGTCACGACCGGAGCACCAAGCACGATCATGCCGTCCTGCCGCGTCGCCTGCAGAAAATTCCGCAAAGCCTTTTCAGGATGACGCAGATGTTCGAGAACGTCCCAACAGAAAATAATGTCGAAAGAGCCAGGTTCCAAGGGGAACGTTTCTATGTCGCCCACAATCTTCTCGTGCAGATCGCCATTCTGATCGAGTTGCTCCCGCGAAATGTCGATGCCAACAAGTCGTGCATTTGCGCCCAACCGAATGTGACTGCGCGAGCCCGCGCCCGCTTCCAACACTCGCAGCATCTTGCCCGAACTTGACATCTGATCTACCAAGGCTTGCACCGGATCAGTCGCGTCATTCATCGCTGAAAATCCCTGGTTTCGCTTCAACGGACCGGATTGCCGGCTTTGGAAGAATGAGCGACTCCGGCGTCGTTTTGTCGCTGGAGGATCAGCGCAGCGATCTTTTCTATACAGCGAAAATTCTCGATCTCGAAATCGTCGATGTCGATCTGGGTATTGAAATGTGTTTCAAGATGGAGCAGCAACTCCACAAACCGTTGGGAGTCGAGAATGCCGCTGTCAAACAAATCAGTCTCCACGGACGGCACGTCGACGTGCATTATTTCGGAGAATAATGTCGTGAGGCGTCTTTCTACGCTTTTGTAGTCTCCGTTCACCATGTCAGACGGCGCACTCAGCAAGGCGATCTCCAAGACTTAAAACCTCCCGCGCAGGCACAAACTTTCCTTCAAAGTGCAATTTGCTGGCCACAATCCACGCGTCTTCGCAGGCCACGTAAACTCCAGAGTCAGTTGCTTTCCCCACCGTTCCCGGCGAAACCTGGCAGGGGAGGCCGGTTTCCTGAGCCTTCACGAGTGCAACTTCTTTCACACCCAAGCGGCTTCGCGGATGCCCCCAGGGCGATGAAAAGGGGAAATAGTCGCAAGCGCGGACAAAATTCACGACTTTCTGCGCCGGCCAGGACCAGGAAATGCGACCTTGCTCGGGGACTTCCCTGCCGAAATATTCTCGCCTGGCGCTGTCCTGTGGCGTCAAAGGAATGCTCTGCGGATCCTGGTCCGCAGCGTCGAGCAACCGCAGCATAAGGCTGACACCTTCGCGAACGCATTTCAAACTTACTGACAAAGCCGTTTCATCCTTCTCTATCGGAAAGCAAGACTGGTAGACAATCGCTCCAGTATCGATTCCCGCTTCGATTTTGTGGACCGTGACTCCGTATGTCTGTTCGCCACGAAAGATTGCCCAACTCACGGCATTCAAACCAGCGTAGCGAGGCAGTGGGCCGGGATGCAGATTAAACGCTCCTAGAACGGGCGCCTGCAGCACTTCGTTGTGAAGAATATGGAGGGAGTGAACGTTTAACAGAATGTCCACATGCTCAGAACGTAGCCGCTTACCCAGTTCTGGATCCTGCACCATCCGGGCAGACCAGGTTTCACAACCAAGTTCGCGCGCCGCATTCCAAACGCTGCCCCCAGTAGTCCCGTGCCGAGGAGATTCAGCCAGTACCGCGACCAACCGGTGGTGACTGTTGGCCAGCGTGCGCAACATCTGCAACCCAGCCGACTCCCCGGCCGCCAAAACGACGTTCATTTCGGCCTGGCGCCGGAGGAATTCAGGGCTGGCACCGGATCTTCCCTGGCGACATTCGTGTGGTCGCTGCCATCGGATTCAGCTGGTCTTGAAAGTGGCCCTTGCGAATCTTGGGCAGCGAATATTTCCTGGATTTTCCGCCGATCGATCTTGCCATTTGCATTCTTCGGAAGTTGCACAAAATCCATCCAGCGCGCGGGCAACATGTAGGCCGGAAGGACTGCGCTGAGCTTGCGGCGAATCTCGGCATGAGTAGCGCGAATGCCCTCCTGAGCAACGTAGGCACAGCAAATCAAATTCGTTTCGAACCCATCGGTCGGAACCGCGACTACGGCGCACTCTTTGAGTTCCGGGAAGGCGTTCAACGCTACTTCAATCTCGCCCAACTCTATGCGATATCCGCGGCTCTTGATCTGGGTATCAGCGCGGCCGACGAAATAGACCAGACCGTCGTCGCCCACTTGTGCCAAATCTCCGGTTCGGTAAATACGGTCGGTCCCATAAGCAACAAACGCAGCGGCAGTCTTCGCGGGATCTCGCCAATATCCCGGGCTCAATCCGACGCCCCCGATGTAAAGATCCCCCACCTCACCTTGCGGCACCGGCCGCAGGCTGCCGTCCAACACCAGCAATTCTTCGCCATCGCACGCGGTGCCGATAGGAATTGCTTGTGTGTTGTCCGCGGGGCAATTTGGAACCTTGTAGTAGCTGCTGGCGATGGTTGCTTCCGTGGGTCCATAGAGGTTGGTGAAACTAACTCGCGGAAGACGCTTCATCCAATAACTTAACGCCGGAGTCGGAAACACCTCGCCGCACCACAGAAGGCGACGCAGGGCCGGGAAGTCGTTCTGTCTGACGACATCGAACTTCGCCATGTAGTTCAGTACTGAGGGAACCGAGAACCACTGGGTCAGCTCAGAATCACGGATAAAGTCTGCGAGCTTGTTCGGCAGTAGACTGAGTTCCGGGGGAACCAGGTGAAGCTTCGCGCCAGCGGCGAAGGCGCCAAAAATATCAAACGTTGCCAGATCAAAGTGCAAAGGCGGATGGCACGAAACACGATCGGATTCGGCCATGCCAAAATATCGGACGGCCCACTCCACAAAATGAATTACATTCGCGTGCGTAATAACGACACCCTTGGGATCCCCCGTCGAGCCCGACGTGAAAAGAATGTGAGCAGCGTCATCAGGCGTATTTTGGCTCATGATCGGCTCCGCGGAATGGAGGACGACATCGCTCCATTGGAACGTTGAGCTGAAGTTCCGCGCATCCGCCGCAGAATCGTCCATCCAGCCGACGCGTAACCAGGTTCGAAAATCGTCCTGGGACAACAGGTCGTTCAGCAAACCTGCGGACGCCGCCACGCCCAAAAGATATCGAGGTTCACTCGCCTTCAGCAGCTTGGCAACTCGCGGGGCCGGACTGAGGGTATCGATGGGCACATGAATACAGTCCGCCTTCAGAATGCCTCCGATAGCAATAATCGCAGCCGGAGACTTCGGAATGGCAAAACATACTCGATCTCCCCTGCGACAGCCCGCAGCTACGAGGAGCCGGGCAAACTGGTTGGTCGATTCTTCGAGCTGGCCGTACGTAATTGTCTGGCCGTCCATGGCTACGGCGACCCTTTCGGGTTGCCGCTGCGCCTGCACGGAAATCCAATTCTGTAGAAGAGAAATCATCTCGCGACTAACTCGCGCGCTTGAGAAAAAACGTGATTGATGTGTTCGAGTTCTTCCCGCGTGGCCGGAATATCCAGAATGAATCGCGTGTGACCGCGTTCGATATATTTCGCCAGCTCAGCTGCGACAACGTCGTAGCTTCCCACCAGATACGGACAAAAAGTCTTGTAATTTTCGAAGGGCCATAGCCAGTAGCAGCCACTGCCGCCATTTTTGGCTTGCTTCGCCATTCCCGAGAGTTGCTTGTGCCAGGCGGAGTCGGACGTCTTCATCGCCAATTGATGAGTCAGCTGACCCTGACGATCACCCGGGAATCGCGAATTCGCCACCTGCCAGGCTTGGTCATCTTGTAGTCGGGCGACGATCCCCACTCGCACTCCAGATTCGAGGTCTTCATCCTGATGTGGAGGTTCGACTTCGGCGGGTTGCGGATATTTGACCGCAACCGCGCCAAGCGTTTGAGCAGCCAGCAAACCCGCATCCGACGAGCCCGAAACGAAAACGCCCGGAATTAAATCCGGATCAAGAGGCGGCGTCATCCGCAGTTTATCGACCACGTAAAACTCGCCTTGATAGCTCACCGGAGCTGCGCTCTTTAGCAACTCTTGAATGATGGTGGTGTATTCCACCAACCGCGCGTAACGTTTGTCATGCGGTGTGGTGTCGTTCAGCGCCGCCAAATCGTTCTTGAAGCCGCCCGCCACCATGTTCAGGTATATCCGACGACCATAGAGATGCCCCAGGGAGCTGACCATCTTGGCTACAGAATAGGGATGCATGTATGCGGGTTGCACGGCGACTAACGGGCATAACTTTTTGGTGTTCTGAATGACAATTTGCGCCACCAGCCAGGGATCGACCAGGGAGTTATCGGTGTAAACAAGAATCCCTTCACAGCCGGCATCCTCGCTCCAGTGGGCAACGTCAATGACATTTTGAAGGTACGCTGCCCGATCCAAGGCGCTGGATTGCGGACTAGTGGAAAAAACTTTGATGGCGTGATTGTTAACTTGAGTTCCCTTCGTCGAGCGCATGTTTGGCGCGCACAGTGATTTATGCCCAGACTCTGACTGCTCAGCTAGCTTGATTGCGATCCCTGGTCGCTTCCGCTACGTCAGATCGCTTCTCCCGCCATTCAAATGACCTGCCTCTGAAGCGGCTATAAGCGCTCCAGGCACGCATCGGCACCAGGGAAAAGATGACTGGGATGGTGTGGTGCCAGATCCGCAAGCCCTGGTAGGCGAGGCGATCGCGTGATCGTTCCCACATCGAAGGTCCCTCGGCTTCGCCATCGAGCGACTTGGGATATCGAGGCCAAGCCTCGCCATATTGTTTTCGCCACATGAAGAGATAACGGTCAATCTTGGCTTCGAGCACCGTGCGCCTGGCGGAACGGTTCTTTTTGGGTTTGAAAATCTTTTCGGCCCTGACCAGCGTGTGATGGCTGGAGTCGTCGATGGCACTGCGATCCGCACCCTGCAGCGTGGTCATTCTGGGATCAAATGGGATTTGAAGGAATTCGCAAATTCCACGCATTGTGGCCTCGGAATCGCTCACGAGATCCTCATAATAAATCTCATGAACCGGGAGGCCGTTACTCACCAGCCAGTCACGCTGCACTTTCATGTCGTGATAGCCGATCATGGCGCGCAGGAGCATGCCCCTTCTACGGAAATAGGTCGGCTGCTCGGCCGCTTTGCGAATGCTGCGACAGATATCGTGCAAGTCGCGCCAGATGATGACAAAACGAGCGTTCGGAAAAGTGCGGCCCAGGCGGGCAAGCGAATCAAAATAAGTTGGCGATTTGCATCCCCAGATGGTCGCTCCTTTTTTTTGTTGCGCGTACTCGACGTACACTTCTCGAACTGCGCTTCTTAGATCGGTAATGTCCGCTGGCAGTTTGCTGGTATCGACTTTGTGCCGCGATGGCCCGCCATTCCAAAAATCCCATTTTGCCACCCATCGCGAGGTCTTCGTGGGAAACCAGAACAGCGAGTGCAGGTGAGCCAAATCGCCTTCATACATTAGCGCGATTAGGGGATTCTGATTCAAGAGGGCATAGAGTAACGAGGTGCCGGAGCGAAACATGCCCACTACAAACAGAGGACCGTCACGGAGCGGTGCGGACTCTGGTTTGATCTTCTGATCGACACTCTCTAAGCCTTCCATCATTACTTCCTGCATATCAGGCTCTCTCCTCCAATCAAAATGTCAATGCCAAACGCCAACTTGCGGGCGCTTCGAGGGAGTGTATTGGGTACGGTTAAAGGCTGGCGTCACCGTCGAAGCAGGTCGCATCCCACACCTCCGGGTCCTTCAAGCTGGCGGCCAGGCTTTCGTCGTTGGTCCTGTAGAAATAGCGCCACGAACTGAGTTCGCGATAGTAGGGAGACAGGCTCTCGATAATTTCTTGTTTGCCCGCGCAAAACCCCAGAGCTTCGAGCATGTGCAGGCCTTCCCGTCGGGCTCTCTCTATAGCGCCGAACAATATCGGCTTCAATAGTCCGACATGACCGTCCAAGGCCTGGAAATCGACCAAGCGAATTCGATTGAGTCCGAACTCGGGGTTATCTTGACGGCGAAAAATCCCGTACGCGGATAGCCCGGCACCATCGCTGGCGGTTAATACCCAAGCTCTGCCGGTCGCGAGTGCGTCATTGAAATGCCAGTCCAACACAGCGCCGGAACGTGTGCCCCGCAGGCCGTCTGTACTCTTTCGCACCCGCTGCCAGAACACATCGAACCTCTCATCGAAATGTTCGCAGAATTCGATCTCCACGCCTTTTCCAGAAGCCCGCAAGCGCTTGCGGGAAAAAGTGTCTTTGAGCAACAGACCGGAGGACAACAGATAACTCAATAGAGCTCCACCACGAAGCTCTTTCCGCACCAGAAGGCTGGAGGCGAAAGCCGGATAGTTCGTAATCCAAAACGCCGATCGGTCCCAAGTCCCAGCCGGCACGCGTGTTGCTCGAAACGCTTGCTGCAGCGTCGATGCTCTCGCGTTGACTGTGGTGTTCAAAAAAAGATCGACATTGGTCTGGTTAAAAAAATGGCCTAACAGGGCAAAGGCGTAAGGCCGATAGCGAGCGTCTACCACCAAGGCGCGACTGGTCGCTGCAATCAACGCGCGATTGCCGAACTCGTAGGCTAGAGGAACGTTGCCAACACAGCCGACGATCTCATCCTCTTCGTTTTCGCATACCCACCCAATCGGCCAATCGGAAAGCCGGCGGTACGTAGGGTTATGCAGCCACAGATGTGTCCATTCCTCGTAGGTCTTTGGCTGCAGACCGTAGCGGGATTCCAGCGTCGCGATTTGTGGATAGTCCTCGAACGTCGCCTCGCGGAATCTAACCGGAGCGATCTTAGAGGCTATCAAAACTCTGTTTTCCATCATCCGGAAAGGCACTCGACCGCGTGGAACCGTTTCGCTGAGCGATGCTCAGGCTGTGCTGCAGCTTACTTGCGACCACGTCGACGTTTCTCTCGTAGAACATCGCCTCGTGGCCTTCATGGATTCTATGTACCTGCAAACCGCCGGCCAGCATGCCGTTCCAGCTTGAATAGAAATCCCAATAAGGACCAGCAGGCCAATCGCTGGACTGAAAGAAGACGGCTCGTCCAGGATAAGTCTTTGGCCGATAAACGAAGGAAGCCGGATGAACGATGTTCTCCAGATCCTCGAGCCTCTTCACCCTCACGCGTAAACCCATGGCATACCAGGATCGCCAATATCGCACGCTCAGCCGTCGATGAGCCCCGACGACGCGCTCGCGAAGGAAGCTGCGTAGTCCTGCAAGCCCACCCTTGCGGAACTTCGACAATTGGAATTCGATCCTTCGCCACAACAACTGGCCATGGCTCTCGAGCGAATAGTCCTCGTAATACGCTGGATTTTGCGCGTCGAAAAGTGCGAGCAAGGCAACCTGCTGCCCGACCAGTTCGAGTTGTCTCGCCATTTCATACGCGATCACCCCGTTCACGCACAAGCCC
>Ga0210391_10004716_pt1 | contig 11294 bp, 10 predicted proteins | sample IncBWC12OmetaG_FD_160573 | JGI IMG/M metagenome (GOLD analysis project Ga0210391, IMG submission 160573) | Forest soil microbial communities from Barre Woods Harvard Forest LTER site, Petersham, Massachusetts, United States - Inc-BW-C-12-O ...
ACGCTGGGGGTCGGCGAGCCGTTTACGACGACGCTCACGGTCGTCTTCTTCTTCGCGTTGATCATCTCGCTGCCGGTGATCCTGTTCGAGCTGTACGGCTTCGTGCTGCCCGCCCTGCAGCCAAGTTAGAGACGCGCGGTGAGGCCTTTGCTCGCCGCGGTTCCGTTCCGGTTCGCGACCGGCGTGGCGTTCGGCTACTTCGTCGTGCTGCCGGCGGCGCTGCGCTTCCTCGTGAACTTCAACAGCAGCGAGTTCAACATCATCGTGCAGGCCAACCCCTACTACCCGTTCGCTGCAGCGGTGCTGCTGGCGATGGGTCTGGTCTTCCAGGTCCCGGTCGTGATCCTGGGGGCCACCCGTGCGGGAATCGTGACCCCGAAGCAGCTGCGCAAGGGCCGCCGCTACGCGATCGTGGCGTGCGCGGCCGTCGCGGCCTTCCTGCCGGGAGATGCGGTCACGTTGATCCTCGAGACCGTTCCCCTCTACATTCTCTATGAGGCGAGTATCCTGATGGCATCGTTCGTTGTCCGACGCGACGCGGCGCGGGGTGGAGCGCCGCCGGCGGCTGGGAGCGCTCGGCAGGATCCACCGTCCTCGCCGGGCGCAGACGCCGACGAGGGTGGGCCGGCCACTCCCAATGGGGGTGGGCCACCGGCCCCCAGTCCTCCGGAGTCGAGCGCGACAACTACGGACAATGACACCGACCCAAGCGTGAACGCCATAATCGACCACATGGACAGGAAGCTCACCGACTGATGCTGTTCGACCTGCGAGCCCGCGGCCGGCGCAAAACCGTGCAGGTTGTGTATCTGGGCCTCGCCCTGCTGTTCCTGCTGGGCTTCGTCGGCTTCGGCGTCGGCGTCGGCGGCGGGGGCGGCGGGATCTTCAACGCCCTCACCGAAAACGGTGGCTCCAGCAGCGCCAACTTCGCCGCCAAGGTTGCCTCCGCGGAAAAGCGCACCAAGCAACATCCCACCGAAGCGGCTGCCTGGAAGGGGCTCGTCGAAGCGCAGTTCCATCAGGCGAGCGAACCCGGCAACATCGCCACGGTCGGGGAAACCGAAAAATACACCGCCCAGGGCAAGGCGCTGCTCGCCAAGCTGGCCAAATCGTGGAGCACCTACCTCAAGCTCGAACCCGCTCATCCGGACACCGAACTGTCGGCGCGGATCTCCGGCATCTTCGGCGAACAGGGTCTCAATGAGCCGGCATCCGAAATGCAGGCGCTGCAGGTTGCGGTCAAAGGCAACCCCACCGTGCGCCTGTATTCGGCGCTGGCGGTATCCGCATACAAAGCCGGCAACCTCAAGGTGGGCGACGCGGCGGCGCGCAAGACCGTCAGCCTGGCCCCCGTCGCCGAACGCGCGAAAGTCAAGAAGTATCTGGCCGAACTCAGGAAGAACCCGCTCAGCCACACGCCCGCCACGATCAGCAAGGGCGCGAATGGGACCCTGATCGCGACGCAGGCCGGCAAAACCTACACCGTCAAGTCGAACGGCAAAGGTGGGTATGTCGGTGTGGCCCCCCCCGGCAGCACAACCTCGAAGACCGGTGCGACCTCGACGGCCGGACACACCTCCAGCGCCGCCGCCACCTCCAGCACCGGAAAGAAGTAGGCTCGCCCGGGAGCACGTGGCGGGCGATCTGAATCCTGAGATGGCCGCTCGATCAGAGGACGCACCGGCTGCTCGACCAGAACCGGCCGGCCCGCCGGATGGCTCCCCCAGCTACGCCGCGCGCCTACTGGTCGCCTGCCCCGACCGACCGGGCATCGTGGCGGCTGTCTCCGGCTTCCTGTTCGAGCTGGGTGCCAACATCGTCTCCTCCCACCAGTACTCCACCGACCCAGCCGGAGGCCGGTTCTTCCTGCGCACCGAGTTCTTCCTCGATGATCTGCTCGACTCCCCGGACGCTCGCGAGCGTCTGCGCGAGCGCTTCGACACAGAGGTGGCGGCACGCTTTCAGATGGAGTGGGAGCTGCGCTTCTGGGGCCAGCGCCGGCGCATGGCGATCTTCGTCTCCCGGCGCGACCACTGCCTGGTGGACCTGCTGTGGCGCTGGCGCCGCGGCGAGCTCGACGCGGAGGTCGTGGCGGTGATCTCCAACCACCCCGACCTCGAGCCGCAGGCGCGGGGAGCCGGAGTGCCCTTCCACCACGTGCCGGTCGAGCCCGGCGGTAAGGCGCGTGCCGAGGCGCGGCTGCTGGAGCTGCTTGCGGACAGCGTCGACCTCGTCGTGCTCGCCCGCTACATGCAGATCCTCAGCGGCGACTTCCTGCAGCGCCTCGGCGCACCGGTGATCAACATCCACCACTCCTTCCTGCCAGCGTTCTCCGGCGCGGAGCCCTACCGTCGCGCACGCGAGCACGGCGTCAAGCTGATCGGCGCTACTGCGCACTACGTGGTGGAGGAGCTCGACGCCGGGCCGATCATCGAACAGGGCGTCGAGCGCGTCGACCACCGTCAGAGCATCGCCGACCTCGAACGTGTCGGCCGCGACATCGAGCGCGTAGTGCTTGCCCGCGCCGTGGCGCTGCACCTCGACGACCGCGTGATCGCCGATCGCGGACGCACGGTGGTGTTCTGAGGGCGGCGCGTGGGCCTGAGACGCGGCCGGGGGATGACCTCGGCTAAAATCCCACCTCCTCAGGGATGCCCCGATCGATGAGCATTCTCATGGGCCGTTAGCTCAACCGGCAGAGCAGGGGCCTCTTAAGCCCAAGGTTGCAGGTTCGATTCCTGCACGGCCCATTTTCCACCCGCTACAAGCCCGCGCTCACGCATCCAGCATGTGCTCAACGGCGGCGATGTACTCCTCGGCTCCGGCGACGAACGCCTCCGCGTCGGCGCGGCTGGGGGTGATGGCCTCATAATCCCCGCCCTCACGGGCGCGTTGGGCGCGTTGGGCCATAGCGTGAAGGTCCTGGTCGAAGGCGCCGGTGGTCACGAAGCGCTCGTGGAAGAGGTGCCACGTGCCTCCGTGCGTGCGGGCGTACTCGTTGCGCTCGGAGAGCGCTGCGCGGGCGGCGTAGAGCATCGCGTAGTAGGCGGCGCTGACGGCGCCCTCGAGATGCCCGGAGGCAAATGCCATTTGCGCTAGCTCGGCGCGGTCACGCGCTTGGTCCATGAACTCCTCCGAGCGCGGGCTCACTCCAGGCCGCTCCCGTAGAGCACGAGCTTGTCGCGGTCGACCTCGGCAATGAAGAACGAGCGGATCTCGCGCCGGCCTCGTAGCCACTCGGGAGTTCTGACGGAGAACGAGTACCACACGGGGCTGACCCCCTCAGTGGGGGCGATCTCGTAGGCCAGTTTGATCGCCGTCTGCGCGATTTGCTCAGGACCCCCGTCGGCGAGCACCATCAGGTCGATGTCGGACTCGGGGTGCGGCGTCTCTCCCCGTGCACGGGAGCCATAGAGCCAGATCGCGTGCAGCTCGGAGCCGAGTTCTTCGGGCAGGCGTTCGACAAGCCGCTCCACCACTCGGCGCTCGGGGTCCGCGAGTGAGGCGGGAGCCAGGACATCGGAGAGCTGCGTGGCCATCGCCCAGAGGATAGGCGGCTCGCCGGAGCCCCGGCTGCCGAGATGCCGCTCTGCCAGCTGGAATCCTCGACTACGGCGTGACGATCGCGAACGAGGGGTCGGGCTCGTCCAGCAGGCCGAGCAACTCACCGAGCTTGGCGGCGTCTCCCTCGACCCGCAGGCGTCCCGCTCCGAACAGCTCCGCCACCGGGGTGATGCCCGCGAACAGCTCGTTGAGCGCGGCGCGCTCAACCACCACCGTGGCATCCGCTCGAGGATCCTGCCGGTCGGCGGATTGGATCAGCACGCCGTTGCTGAGCCTCAGCAGATGGTGCTCGCCGGTGTCGGTGAACACCCAGTTGAAGCTCAGTCGCAGCTCTCCTGCGCGAGGGCCGTCGATCCGGATCGCCAGTACGTCGAACAGCTGCTCGGCGGTGAGCAGGGCGACCATCTCCCGGGAGGGCTTGTTGGCGCTCTCGCGGATGCCCTCGCGCAGCTCGAGCGCGCCCATCAGGAAGAAGTTGCGCCACGGCGCGCTCTCGGCGCCGTAGGCGAGCTGCTCGAGCGCTCGGGCCTCCAGCTCACGGGCCTGGAGGTTGGCGGGGTCGGCGAATACTGCGTGGGACATCAGCTCCGCCACCCAGCGGTAATCCCCTTCGGCAAACGCGCGGCGGCCCTCCTTCAGCACCGCCTCCGCGCCACCCATCGCGCGCATATAGCGGGTGGCGGCCTGCTCGGGTGGGTGCGACCAGAGATGGGCGGGGTTGCCGTCGAACCAGCCCATGTAGCGCTCGTAGATCCCCTTCACATTGTGGCTGACCGTTCCGTAGTACTCGCGGCAGTGCCACTCCCGCGCGAGGCCCGCGGGCAGCGTCAGCAACTCGGCGATCTCGCTGCCGACGTACCCCTTGTTGAGCAGGCGCAACGTCTGGTCGTGCAGGTAGCCGTACAGATCACGCTGCTTGGCGAGCATCTCGACGATCCGCTCTCGCCCCCAACGCGGCCACTGGTGCCCGGCAAACAGCGCGTCGGTGCGCTCGCCGAAGAGATCGATCGCCTCGCCCAGGTAGCGCGACCAGATGCGCGCGTCGCGCACCAACGCGCCGCGCGGGGTGATCACGTTGTGGAGGTTGTGGGTGGCGTTCTCGGCGATGCACAGCGCACGGTGGTCGGGGAACAGAAAGTTCATCTCCGCCGGCGCCTCGCTGCCGGGTGTCATCTGAAAGAGCATCGCGATCCCGTCGATCGTCTCCTCCTGGCCGGTGTGCGTGATCTCGTGGGTGGGGGGAACGATCCCAATCGAGCCGGTGGAGACGGTCATGCCCAGGCCGGTGCCCACGTGCCCGTGTGGACCGCGCGGCAGGGCCGCGCCGAACATGTACGCCGCGCGGCGCGCCATCGCGGTGCCCGCGTACACGTTCTCGCTGATCGCATGCTCCAGGAAGCCCTCCGGCGCCAGCACCGGAATCCGCCCCGCGGCCACGTCGCCGGCAGCGACCACGCCGAGCGCCCCACCGAAGTGGTCGACGTGGCTGTGGGTGTACAACAGGCCCGTCACTGGTCGCTCGCCACGGTGTTCGCGGTACAGCGCCAGCGCCGCGGCCGCGGTCTCGGCGCAGATCAGGGGGTCGATCACCAGCACCCCTTCACGGCCCTCGACGATCGTCATGTTGGAGAGGTCGAGCCCGCGCACCTGGTAGATCCCGGGGACGACCTCGAACAGGCCGTGAATCGCGTTCAGCTGGGACTGGCGCCAGAGGCTCGGGTTGACGGTTTCGGGGCACTCTCCGCCGAGGAATGCGTAGGACTCCATATCCCATACCACACGCCCAGCGGTGCCACTGACGAGCGCGGGCGAAAGCGCGGCGATGAAACCCCGGCGAGCGTCCTCGAAATCTTCCTGGTCGCCCAACGGGAGCGACATCCGAACTGCTTGGTGGGCTTCGGCGATCTGTTGAGTTGCGACAGCGCGGTAGCTCGTCGTGCCATCGTTCATACGTTCGCTTTCCCGGCTACGCTTTGAAGCATTGAGTAAGGCTACGGTTGTGCACAGGTCTTGGTCAAGACCTCGCCCGCAATGTTTCCAATAGGTTGCCGGGGCAACCCGCGCTCAGCGCTGTGCGATCGCCTCAGCGGCGGCATCGCGGCCGATGAACGGGGCGAGCGCGATGTAGCTGACATGGTCGGCGAGCTCCGGCAGCCTGCGTGTGTGGCCCCTCAGGATGTAGTCGTGGAGCAGCTCGAACACCCCGCCAACGATCGCCTCACCCACGATCGGGGTGGAGGACTGGGAGGGGGCGCCCTCGCCGAGGTCCATGTCGAGCAGCTCGGCGTACGCCGCGTTGGCCTCCGCCACCCGCCCGGCGACGTGGGGGTAGGCGATCAGGATGTCCACACACGACAGATGCGCCAGCGCTGGCTCCGAGGCCAGGAACTCCAGTAGCGCCAGCGCTCCCGCGCGCACGCCCCCGATCCAGTCGGTTTGGTGGGCGAGTGCCCGGTTGACAGCCGCTTTGGCTCGGGTGTGACCAACCTCGAAGGTGGCGAGGAACGCTTCCTCCTTGTTCTCGAAATGGCTGTAGAAGGTCTGCAGTGAGACCGCCGCCGCCGCAGCGATGTCCTCCAGGCTGAGCGCCTGGTAGCCGTCCCTCGCGGTGAGTTTGGCGATCGCGTCGAAGATCCGCTCACGCTGGTTGAACTCCACGAAGCCGCGTGGCAGGTTGTGCTCGCCGCGCGGCAACCCTCTCACACCCCATGGCGCAGGGGGCGAGAGTGTGCCGGGCGCGCGACCCCCCTCGCGCCAGCGCGGCTTCTGCGCACGGGGCCGGCGGGGTACCCCTGCGGGGGTCGGGTAGTAGCAGCCGATCCACTCCATCAGCTCCGGGACGATGCGCGCGAGCTCGGCCTTCAGCGACTTGTTGGAGCGCTCTTCGCGCACGCGCGTGTAGATGATCTTGCGCAGTGCTCCCACGATCGCGCGGGCCACCGGATCTGGGACCGTTCCGGTTCCGGGCGCACGCTCGAAGCCCGCGCTGATGAAGTGTTCGAAGCGGGTTGCCCCTTCCGCCCAGCGCTCCACTCCGCTTGCGCCCGACGCTCCCATCTCCACGCAGATCAGGCGGGCCGCATCGGGGCGTTCGGCGATTGTGTCGAACAGCGCGCGGATGATCCCTTCCAGCTGCGCCAGCCACTCGACCTCCGAGCCGGCGAGTCCGAGCAGCCGCGTGACCTCGGTCTCGACGACTGTGTCGTAGGTCGCCAGCAGGCAGTCCTCCTTGTTGTCGAAGTGTTCGTAGAAGGTCCGCCGCGAGATGCCGGCGCGCGCGACGAGGTCGGAGATCGTGGTGGCGACCACACCACGCTCGCTCACGGCCTGCACCATCGCTTCGACCAACCGCTCGCGCTGGTGTGCGGCCACCCGCTCGCGCGGGAGAGCCTGGGGGCCGCGGGGGAGGCCCTTCTGGGTGTCTGTGCTCCTGCGCGGACGTCCTTTCGCGACGCCGTCAGGGCTTCTGCGACCGTTCGCGCCCCTGCGGTCATTCGGGCCCTTCGATCGCGGCCCGTTGGGGCTCTCACGGTCGGCGGCTCCCCTCATTTGGGCACCGTCCGCCCTTGACCCGCCCCCGCTCTGCCTCGGTCCCTCGGCCACATGCCCACCTTAGTGGACGGAGGCACGTGTGCCAATGGGCTTGATCGGTGGGCAGACATCGCGCTTCTAATTAGTCAGATGTTGACAGGATGAGTAAAACATGATTTATATGTGTTTGGCAGGAAGAGTTCAAGGGCAAATCTTAGAGTGAGGCTTTGAGGTTTGAGCTGCGGGGGCAAAGTGCGGGTACTAGCAGGGGAAACGAGGGGAAAATCTGTATTGGGTGGCGTCGGCAGGACGCCTGGTATGCCCTCGGCAGGGATTGTCCTTGGCCTACATGCTGCGCCCCTTTCTGTAGGCAACGTACTATTAGCTGGTACGTTGTGGACCAAATGGAAGGCCTCTTTCGGCCACGTAGGCCAAATGCGAGAGGTAGGGAGGTTGGATCGTCATGAAAGTGTTCGTCTGTGAGGAGTGGCGGATGCTCCGGGCGTTGCACGCTCGGTGGCCGTATCGGCGCTCGCACTGCCGCCACGATCTGCACTGGCTGGTGAGTGTGCATCCGCGTGTGGGCTGCAGGGCCCACGGCCGGGTGCACCCGATCGCGGCATTGCCCCCAAGACGCCGGCGCCCACACGGGCGCTGAGTCCGCGTCCAGGTAGGGGGCTGACCCAAGGCGCCTGCGCCCGCTAGGATCGGGCGCAATGGCGGTGAGGCATGAACCTGTCGGTTGGCGGTCGGATGGCCGGGCGATGGACGGCGATGGGGAGCCCGAGTTGCAGCGCCTTACGATCGACACGATTCGGGGTTTGGCGATGGACGCGGTGCAGCGGGCGAACGCCGGACACCCGGGCACGGCGATGGCGCTGGCGCCGCTTGGGTATGTGCTGTTCAAGCGGCTGCTGTGCGTCAACCCTGGCAACCCGCGATGGGAGAACCGCGACCGTTTCGTGTTGAGCTCCGGGCATGCGTGCGTGCTGCTGTACTCGCTGCTGCACCTCAGTGGCTACGAGCTATCGCTCGAGGATCTGAGGCAGTTTCGCCAGTGGGGCTCGCGCACCCCGGGGCATCCCGAGCGTGGGCACACCTCGGGCGTGGAGATCACCACGGGGCCACTCGGGCAGGGCTTCGCCAACGCGGTGGGAATGGCGATGTCAGAGCGCTTCCTGGCCGAGCGCTACAACCGCCCCGGCGAAGAGGTGGTGGACCACCACACCTATGTGATCTGCTCCGACGGGGACATGATGGAGGGCATCAGCCAGGAGGCCGCCTCGACTGCTGGGCACTTCGGGTTGGGCAGGCTGACGGTGTGCTACGACGACAACCGCATCACAATCGATGGCAGCACCGCGATCTCCTTCGACGGCGAGAACCACATCGCACGGCTGGCGGCGGACGGATGGCACGTGCAGCGGGTCGGGGACTCCGAGGACATCGAGGCTCTCACCGCGGCGCTCGCGACCGCGCGCGCGGAAACCGAGCGCCCGTCGTTCATCGCGGTGCGCTCGCACATTGCCTACCCCGCCCCCCACGCGGTGGACACCGCGGCCTCGCACGGCGCGCCGCTGGGCGAGGAGGAGGTGCGCGCGGCGAAGCTCGCGATGGGTTTCGACCCGGAGCGCGACTTCTGGGTGGACGAGCGGGTGTACGAGCACATGAGCCTCGCCGACGCCGGTGCGCAGGCCGAGCGCGAATGGCGGGCACGGATGGACGCCTGGCGCGAGCAGCACCCAGCGCTGGCTGAGGATTGGGAGCGCGCTTGGGCCGGCCGCATGAAGGATGGCTGGCGCGAGTCGCTGCCGAGCTTCGCGGCGGGCGAGAAGCTGGCCACGCGCGCCGCAGGTCAGAAGACGATGGCGGCCTTCTCGGCGTACGCTCCCACGATGTTCGGCGGAGCGGCCGACCTGGTCGAGTCGACCAAGACGGTGTTCCCCGGCGCCGGTCAATTCTCCAGGGTGCACACGGGCCGCAACGTGCCGTTCGGGATCCGCGAGCACGCGATGGGTGCGATCGTCAACGGCGCGGCGGCGCACGGAGGGATCGTCAAGCCGTACGGCTCGACCTTCCTGGTCTTCTCCGACTACATGCGCGGGTCGGTGCGTCTCTCCGCACTGATGGGGTTGCCCGTCGTGTGGGTATGGACACACGATTCGGTGGGCCTCGGCGAGGACGGTCCCACCCACCAGCCCGTCGAGCACTACGCCTCGCTGCGCGCGATCCCGCGCCTGTGGGTGATCCGTCCCGCTGACGCCAACGAGACCGTGCAGGCGTGGCGGGTGGCGCTGGAGCGCGAGGATGGCCCGGTGGCGCTACTGCTCTCCCGCCAGGGGATCCCGGTGCTGGATCGCGAGGACGGGACGCTGGCGCCGGCGAGCGAGCTGGAGCGCGGGGGTTATGTGCTGTGGGACTCCGCCCCCAGCCCGGAGGTGATCCTCATCTCCACCGGCGCCGAGGTCCCGCTCACGCTGGATGCCGCCCGGGCGCTGGCGGACGGGGGCACGGCGGTACGGGTCGTGTCGATGCCCTGCATGGAGCTGTTCGAAGCCCAGTCCGCGGAGTACCGCGACACGGTGCTCCCGCCCGCTGTCACCGCCCGTCTGTCGGTCGAGCCGGGGGCGAGCATGAGCTGGTGGAAGTGGGTGGGAAGCGGGGGAGACGTGCTCGGCATCGACCGCTTCGGCGCGTCCGCGCCCGGCGCTCGCGTGCTGAAGGAGCTGGGCTTCTCGGTCGAGAACATCACCGCACGCGCCCGCTCGCTGCTTTAGTTTGTCGGCGCGCCATCCGAGGGTAGGCTGTAGGTAGCCCGTAGGTCAAGCGACCCACAAGGAGATGCAGATGCCATCCTCCCAGACCCTCTCACCGCTGCACCGTCTCTCCGCGCTCGGGCAGAGCGTATGGGTGGACTTCCTCTCGCGCGAGTCGATTCGCGGCGGCCATCTGCAGGAGTTGCTCGACGCGGATGCCGTGGTGGGCGCGACCTCCAACCCGACGATCTTCCAGAAGGCGATGAGCGCTGGGGACGCCTACGACGAGCAGCTGCGCGAGCTGGCCGACGAGGGCTTGGACGCGCGCGCGAGCTTCTGGCGGCTGGCGGAGCGCGACATCAAGGACGCGTGCGACCTCTTCCGCCCGATCTGGGACGGGGGGTCGGGGCGCGACGGCTATGTATCGCTGGAGGTGGCGCCCGATCTCGCCTACGACACGCTGGCGACGTTCAACGAGGCGATCAGCCTGCACGAGACGGTGGACCGGCCGAACCTGATGGTGAAGATCCCCGCGACCAAGCCCGGACTGGCGGCGATCGAGGACGTGATCGCCCAGGGCCACTCGATCAACGTGACGCTGATCTTCTCGCTGCGCCGCTACGCGGAGGTGGCGGAGTCCTACATTCGCGGCCTGGAGCGCCTGATCGCGGCCGGCGGCGATCCACGCACGGTGGCCTCGGTGGCGAGCTTCTTCGTCTCGCGGATCGACACCGAGGCCGACCGGCGCCTGCAGGAGTTGCAGTCGGCAGGGAACGACGGGGCGCTCGATGAGCTCAAGGGCCGCCTGGCGGTGGCCAACGCGAAGCTTGCCTACCAGCACTACCTCTCCGTCTTCCGCGGACCCCGCTGGGAGTTCCTCGCAAACAAGGGTGCCACCCCGCAACGCGTGCTGTGGGCCTCGACCTCGACGAAGAATCCCGACTACTCCGACACGCTGTATGTGGAGGAGTTGATCGGCCCCGATACCGTCAACACGATGCCGGAGGAGACGATCCGCGCCTACCAGGATCACGGCCGTCCTCAGGCACGCCTGCAGGCGGACGTTGCACAGGCGCGCAAGCTGCTCGACGAACTCGCGCACGCGGGCGTCGACTACGACGATCTCACCGACACGCTGGAGCGCGAGGGGGTACAGAAATTCACCGACTCCTTCGAGGAGCTGATCGCGGCGCTGGCGGAGAAGCAGGCGTCGTTGGCCGTCGCCTGATCGGGCGTAGAGGGGCCGCCCCCCTCTAGGTGAGCAGGTGGGCTCCGCGCGAGGGGCGCACCTCGCGTGCGTGGGCGGGCGGGGAGGCACCGGGTGGGAAGAGTCCCAAGACGTGCCCGCCGAAGCCGCCACCAACCAGGCGCGCACCGAGCGCCCCGGCGTCCTTCAGCGCCCGCACCGCCACCTCGACTGCCGGGGTCGAGCACTCGTAGAGG
>Ga0210391_10004718_pt1 | contig 11290 bp, 6 predicted proteins | sample IncBWC12OmetaG_FD_160573 | JGI IMG/M metagenome (GOLD analysis project Ga0210391, IMG submission 160573) | Forest soil microbial communities from Barre Woods Harvard Forest LTER site, Petersham, Massachusetts, United States - Inc-BW-C-12-O ...
CTGAGTTTTGCCGGTTACCGAAAAGCCCTGAGCGTGCCATGAACAATCTCTTCTGTTTTATGAAGGCGCGCAGAAATCTTGCCATGCCTTAACAAAATTCGTTCCTGCGTGCCATCCAGTTGCATCTGCCCGGCGTAATTTCAGTACCGATGGTGCATTCGTTCCTCCGCTCCTCAAACCGCCTGACCGACGTGCGTCCATCGCAAACAAGTAAATAAAGGGAGACACGCATGCCAAGACGCCAGTCCTTCGTCGGACTTGCGATGTGCCTGCTGCTGATTACCCCACCCGGAGTATTCGCATCAAGTCATCGCGAAGCACCCATCACAGCCTTAGACCACGCAGCTGATATCACAGACTTCTACGCTTTTGTCAGCTACGACCATCCGGATCGGGTCACCTTCATCATGAATGTCGATCCATTCCTCGAACCCAGCAACGGGCCCAATTACTTTCCCTTCGATCCCAACGTTCTCTACCAGATCAAGGTCGATAACAATTTCGACGCATTGGCCGATGTGACCTTCAATATTCAGTTCCAAACACAGATCCGGGCTCCCCAGTTGTTTACGGGTTTCGCAGGTGTGGGCGCTAACGGACTCAATGCGGCGAAGAACTCGCCCCCTCCGGTGAAGCCGGGCACACTGGTTGTGCCACCCGCGATTACCTCGCTGGATGGACCCGGGTCGGCCGGCCTGAGCCTGCGGCAGACTTACACGGTGACTATGTATCGCGGTGCGGAGAGAATTCCTCTGAACCCGGTAGGTGGCAATGCTCTTTTTGCCGTTCCCAGCAACGTCGGCCCACGCACCATGCCTAACTACGAGGCACTGGCCCAGCAGGGAATCTATACGGTAGCAGGAGATCGCGGAGACATCCGCGTGTTTGCCGGTACCGTAGCGGATCCTTTCTTCATTGATCTGGGAGCCGCATTCGACACCTTCAACTTCCGCACGGCGGCGGGCGGTGGAGTATTGACTCCAACGCAGGATAAAGACAACCATCTGAATCTTGCTCCTAACGCTGTTTCCGGATTTAACGTCAACACCATTGCCATTGAAGTCCCGATCAGCTATCTGACTCGCGATGGAAACCAGCACAAGGCTTCGGATGTGAATGCGACGATTGGAACCTGGGCAACCACCTCCCGGGCACAGTTCACCGTTCGCCGTTCGCCGGTAGGACCAGAAGGCTGGGGCAACTGGCAGCAGGTGCAGCGTCTCGGCAACCCGCTGATCAACGAACTAATCATCGGCACCGGGTACAAGGACACCTGGAGCATGTCACAACCGGCGAACGATGCGAACTTTGCAAGTTTCGACCTGGATCCGACGCTGGCACGGGTGTTGAACGCCGCTTACGGAATCAACATCCCGGCGCCACCCCGGACTGATCTGCTTCCGCTGGTGACCTACGCTCCGCCGATTGCCGCTGCCGGCACACCGGCGGGCCCGGTTGCTGACTTGTTGCGGCTCAACACCGGTGTTCCGCCGACTGCGGAGGCGAACCGCAGCCGTATGGGTCTGCTCGCCGGCGACGGCGCAGGCTTTCCCAATGGGCGCCGCGTTACCGACGATGTAGTTGATATTGCAGCGCGCGCAGTTGCCGGCGTGCTCAATCCCAAGTTCAACGTCGCTCCTAATAACCTGATTGGCGATGGCGTCAATGCTGCGGATGTGCCCACACAGGAAACTTTCCCATATGTGCACTTTGCTTACAGCGGCCGCGATAGCCGTCACATTGACCCCAGCGAAACAGGCTGCGGTGATCAGCCGACGCTCAGCAGCAGCACCACGGGCGATGCTGCGCCGGCAAACCAGGGTGGCAGCAGCACCTGCCCTGTGGAGTAACACTGTAACGCTGTCGAAGACTACCGGGCGCTCCTGCGGGGTGCCCGGAGATTTTTCGCTGTTTCGTGAAGGCTCGTGATGAAACTAACTACTGCAATTCTTCTTATCTCCGCTTCACTACTCTTCAAGTGTGCGTACGGCCAGCCAACCACTCCAGCCGAGCAGCGTATCGCCGCGGCCCGGCAGCAAATCGCATCTGATCCGAAAAAGGTTGAGGCCTTGAACGATCTTGCGTTGGCCCTCATCAGCCGTGCACAGGAAACAGAGTCGGCTGACTACGACCGCCAGGCAGCGGACGCCATCGCCACTGGTCTCGGCCTTGCTCCGCAGGATTTCCAGTTGCGCAAGACTCAGGTCGCGCTGCTGCTGGAGCAGCATGAGTACGTTCGAGCGAAAGACGAGGCGAAAGACCTGAACTCACATAATCCCGATGATGCAACGGTGCGCGGATATCTGGCGCGCGCGTATATGGGGCTGGGCAATTATGACGAGGCCACCGAGTCGGCGCAGTGGATGCTGAACCTTCAGCCTTTTAATGTGCCCGGCTTGCTGATCGCCGCCGACTTGCGCGTGCATTATGGCGATCGCGAGGGTGCTCTGGAGGTGTTGCAGCGCGCGTACGCCGAAGTATCGCCCGCGGAGACGGGTGAGCTGGCCTCGATCGCCAATCGCATTGCCGTTATCGATATCGACATGGGCAAGCTTGATTCTGCCGGTCAGATGCTGCAGCGTGCCGATGAACTTTTCCCCGGCTATCCGGAGACGATCAGGAATCGGGCGCACGTGGGCACTGTTCACCCGGCAAGCGAAGCCAACGCCGGCACAATCACAGTCTCGTCGCAACCGAAGTCGGAAGAGACCATCACTCCAGCTTCTTTTTCGCCGGTAGCGTTTTCACCCGTGCCCGCGGCGCTGCTGCTTCCTCACGCCACCGGCACGGAGCGCTTGATCAAGAATATGCAGACACGGGTGCAGAGTAACCCTAAGGATCCGGCTGCGTACTCTGCTCTGGGCGCCGCGTTTTTTCAGCGCGCCAGAGAGACCGGCGACGTAGAGGATTTTCAGCAGGCGGAACAAGCACTCAACCGATCGCTCGATCTGAACAGTGCGGATTTTTCTGCCGCGACCGCCTACTCCGCCATGGCCGAGGTTTGCATGGGCGAGCATCGCTTCAGCGATGCGGTTACCTATGCGCAGAAGGCGCTCGCGCTCGGATCGGGCGATCTCTCTCCGTTCGCGATTGTAGGCGATGCCAATGCGGATATGGGCGAGTACGAACGAGCAGCGATCGCTTATTCGCGGCTGGATGTCTCCGGCGAGTCGGCCGCGGATCCACACAACGTCTATGTGCGTGACAGCCGGACATCCTATCTCAAATTTGTTTCCGGCGATACACGGGGAGCGATTCGGCTGATGCAAAGCGCGGTAGCGGCCGGGACCGAAGCTCGCCTGCCGGCGGAGAATCTGGCGTGGCTCTACTATGAACTGGGCGAGTACGAGTCGCAAGCGGGGGATGTCGCAGCCGCGAACAGTGCGTACCTGACTGCGCTCACCATACATCCCGGCGATTATCGCGCCATGGCCGGCCTGGGTAAGCTGCGCGGCAACCAGGGACGCTACGGGGAAGCCATCAAGCTTTACCAGAGCGCAGTGGCCGTAGTGCCCATGCCGATGTTCGTGGCGGAACTGGGAGATATGTACACCAGGGCGGGCAATAGTGCCGAGGCGAAGAAGCAGTATCAGCTGGTGGAATACATCGGATTGCTGGGTCACATCAACCAGGTGCTGCACAACCGTGATCTGGCCCTGTTCTACGCAGACCACGACACTAAGCTGGACGAGGCACTCACCCTGGCCCACAAGGAATTTGAAGTGCGCCACGATATTTACACCTGGGATGCACTTGCTTGGGCGCTTTATAAAAATGGCAAATATCAGGAAGCCAGCGATGCCATGCAGAACGCCCTTCGCCCGGGCGCACGCGATGCTCTGCTGTTTTTCCACGCCGGCATGATTGCCAGCCGTTTAGGGCAGACCAGCCAGGCCAAAGAGCGGCTGCAAACCGCGCTCAGCATCAATCCACACTTCCACGTGATCTACTCCGAAGTGGCTCGGCAGCAGTTGAACACGCTCGATGCCCAGGCAGGATTGACTGCCAGCCAAGGACAGACCAATGTTCCGTAAGCTACTTTGCGTGTTAACGCTCCTGGTGGTGGGGCCGAGCAGCTTTGCCCATCCCATGGGCAACTTCAGCGTGAACCACTACTCGAAGATTTCTTTCGACCGCGATGGCATCAAGCTCACATACATCATCGACCTGGCAGAGATCCCAACCTACCAGGAATTGCAGCAGGGTAATGTCACCGCCGATGTAGCAAATACATCCGTGAAGCGCTTTGTGGCATCGCGCGGCCTGGACTTCGAGCAGGGCCTGACCCTGGTGGTGGACGGGAAACGGCTGCCCCTCAGGCTGCTATCAAGCCAGGTAATTTTTCCTCCAGGGGCGGGCGGCCTCCCGACCATGAAGATGGGATTTGTTTACCAGGCGAGGTATCGCACAGGGGGGAGAACTGCAGATCCCTCCACTGCGCTTCGCTCCGGTCGGGATGACAAAGGGGAGGGCGGTGATGAACCTCAGAATCGGTTAGTGGCTGAAACAGCCGGCACCTTGCAATATGTAGACAACAATTATCCCGGACATGCGGGATGGAAAGAGATTGTTACTGTAGCGAATCCGGGAACGATGGTTATCAGCAGCTCGGCGCCAAAAAGTGACCGCAGCGCTGAGCTAACGAACTACCCTACGGATTTGCTCAACAGCCCGCCTCAGGATTTGTCGGCGACGATTCAATTCCGCTATCCGGCAGTTCCACCGTCACCGTCGCATAGGAAGCGGGTTGCACTTGCACAGACGGCAGCGATTGTTGTTGCTGCTCCACCGTTACGTCTCCAGGCGAACCGGCAAGCGACCCCACGCAACGCATTCACTGAGCTGATCACTACCCGCAGGCTGAGCCTATGGTTCCTCATCACGGCCGCCTTCATCGCCTTCGGTCTGGGCGCCTTGCATGCCCTGGAACCAGGCCACGGAAAAACGATCGTGGCTGCCTACCTGGTCGGCTCACGAGGTACGGCGCGGCATGCGTTGCTGCTCGGCGTCATTGTGACCGCTTCGCATACGGCAGGTGTGTTTGCCCTGGGCGCGATTACCCTCTATGCCTCGCGTTACATCGTGCCAGAGCAGTTGTACCCGTGGCTGGGTGTCTTCTCCGGCCTGACCATTGCCGGGTTGGGCGGATACATTTTCCTGCGCCGCTGGAGCGGTTTGGATCTAGACCACTCCCATACGTCCGGCCAGCTTCATGGCCCCTGGTTTTCTTCCCGCAAAGAGGACGCACCCGCAACCGAACCAACGGTGCCCGGCAAACCAATTTCGCTCTACCAGCTCTTTGCCCTGGGGATTACCGGAGGCATCATTCCGTGCCCTGCGGCGCTGGTGGTCCTGCTCAGCGCCTTCGCCCTGCATCGCATCGGGCTGGGCTTTTTTCTCATCATTGCCTTCAGTCTTGGCCTTGCGGCGGTGCTGATCAGCTTCGGTATGCTCATGGTGTACGGGCGCCGCTTTATGGCGCGCTTGCAGGTGAACGGCCCGCTCACCACGCGCTGGCTTCCAGTAGCCTCGGCAGCGTTCATGACCGTGCTTGGCGCCGGCATTGCGGTTCGCGCCCTTCTCACCACCGGCATCGGCTTCCAGAATCTGAGCAAAGAAAAGCTTGGACCCTTCCTGTTTATAGGCGGAGTGGGTCTGTTGCTTGGGATGCGCCACTCCACTGACCCCGACCATGTCGTGGCAGTTTCGACCATCGTGAGCAAACAGCGCAGCATCCGTCAGGCAGGGTTGATCGGCAGCATTTGGGGACTTGGGCACACGCTGACCATCTTTGCCGTGGGGAGCATGATCATTCTCTTCGGTGTAGTGATCCCGCCGCGTCTCGGCCTCTCCATGGAGTTCAGCGTGGCGCTCATGCTGATACTTCTCGGGGTGTTGAATCTGACCGGCGTGATGCAGCGCATGACGTCCTATCTAACGCGGAACGGCAAACCACTCGACAAAGCAGAAACATTGATCGACCGCTCCGTTGGCCGCTTCGGCGTTTATCAATGTGTGCGGCCTTTGGTGATCGGCATTGTGCACGGCCTGGCAGGATCGGCGGCGGTTGCGCTGCTGGTTCTATCTACCATTCACAGTCCGGCATGGGCGACGATTTACCTGTTGATTTTTGGCGCGGGCACGATGGTAGGCATGATGTGCATGACCGCCGTGATGGCTGTTCCGCTTGCGTATGCGGGCAATCGCTTCGGCAGTCTCAGCCGTGTCTTTAGTGTTGCTTCCGGTGTCGTCAGTGTTTGCTTTGGATTCTTTCTCGTGTACCAGTTGGGCTTTCTTGGAGGGTTGTTCACCAGCCATCCGCAGTGGACGCCGCGCTGATGCCATATTTCTCGGCCAGAAAATTTGTTATGGTCCGCGGCATGGCGGCAGCAATTTCCTGCCAGGTGACTACGCTCAGGCGGCATCTGAGTTCTGCGCTCATGGTGGCTGCAAAAACTTCAAAACAACCGTCGATAAGATCCTGACGCCGCTGATCGCAGAACACAGCAAAGCTTGCCCCATGCGCGTGAGCAGCGAGGGCGCCGCGGATGAGTTGCGACGAGCGGTATTTTTCTTGTGTCATGGGCAGCCGCGTCAGATCGAAGACTGATTCCAGATCGCGATAGCGATGCACCAGGTCCAACCGCGCGGTCTGGAAATTTCCTTCCGTCAATTTGGCCTCAACCAGGAGATCCCCCAACTTCAGGTCGATTTCCGTTCGATCCTGCGTGCCGCTCTTCAGGGGAATCCGCGGTCTGAAACCAAAGCTGGGCCGGATACCTGGCGCAAGCCCGAGAAGGGAACAGAGCGCCGGCCGGCGAAGCATCCCTGGATAGCAAAAGATGTTCATTAGCAGCGCGTCGGAGCTGTTGGCGCATTCCAGTTCGCGCCGGGTGCGGTCGCTGCTTCTGGGAACAAATCGGGATCCGGTATAGACCTTGGTAAGGCGCGATTTCCAGTCGGCTTGCTTGAGAATTCGCTGGTAGGAGGCGGGGAGAAAGTTGCCGTGTGCCCCGGCTCCGTCTGCGCAATAAATCACGCTGGGTATGGCGCCGTAGGTCATCTCAGCGCCCAGGTTGGCTGCCCTCTCGGCATTGCGGCGACTCAATTCGAGGCGCAGCGAAGTGGGCCTGACTGGGAATAACGTCCTCTTCACATCTCTAGCTTAGGCGAAAATCAGGCGAAGGTCATCCTCAGGCATCACTGCTCGCGAAGCACGCTGGCAGGGTCGAGACGTAACACGCGGCGCACTGGTCCGGCTACGGACAAACAGCCAGTGAAGAGAATGGTGAGGCTGACAGCCAGGAGCACGACTGGGTCTTGTGCAGAAGCCTGAAAAACGATCGCGGAAAGGACTCGGCTGGCGGCAACCCCAAGCAGAATCCCAGCCAGGGATCCCGTCCCGAGCAGGATCAGCATACGACCTAGCGCGGTGGAGAGAATTTCTCTTGCTTGCGCTCCCAGCGCAACACGGATGCTCAGCTCGCGCAGTCGCTTGCCTACGGTGTAGGAGGCCAGTCCGAAGGTTCCGGTGATAGAGAGCAAAAGCCCAAACGCTCCGAAGATACCAAGGGAAACGGTAGCGACCTGGGCAGGGAACAGACTCCATGCCAGCGCGCTGGTCCAGTCGCTCGATAAGCGAATTGGAATCCCGGGGTCGAAATCGTGAACCACTTTGCGCACGGTGGCCACCATTTCCGCTACGGCGACCCCGGACGGATCGGGCCGCGTACGCACGACGAGGTGCGTCGTAGTGTTCGGTCTCTGCAGGATAGGGAAGTAGGCAGCTTCCTGCGGCTCCTCACTCAGAAGAAAGTATTTTCCGTCAGGCACCATACCAACGATCTGGATCGATTTGCCTGAGCTGTCTTTGAAGTAGCGGCCGACAGCTTGGTCGGAGTGGAAAAGATGGCGGGCGAAATACTGATTCACAATGGCCACCGGCGGCGCGTCTGCTTTGTCGGAGAAGCTGAAGTCCCGTCCCGTCAGCAGCGGGGTTTGCGCAGCGGCAAGATACCCCGGAGAGACTGCGAAGTAATAAGTATCAAATGCTTTGTTGGACTCTTTAAAGTCGGTCGTTGGTTCAAGAAAGACGGGGATATCAACCGTGTCGGAGAGAGGCGTGGTGTTGCCGTAGCCGGCTGCTTCCACTCCAGGCAACTGCGATACCCTTTCCAGTAGCCGGCGTTGAACCTGTTCCGCCGCCGCTGCAGAATAGTTAGCCTGGCTTAAATCAAATTTTGTCAGAACGGCATTGTGCGGATTGAAGCCTTTATCCACGGTGAGCGACTTAAGCAGGCCACGCATGGAGACGAAGGCCGCCGTGATGGTGATGCAGCAAAGCGCGATCTGGGCCGCCAACAAGAGGTCCCGGAGGGCCCACCGCCGCCCGGGGCCGGATTGGCTTCCGGCGCCCTTAACCGCATCGTTTGGGTCGGTATTGAATATTTGCCGTAGCGGCATCACTCCAAACAACACGCAGGCTAGCACCGAAATCGCGAAGGCCATGAGGATCAGCGATGGCTGTGGCGCTACCAGCAACTTCATTGGGTAGTCCGAGGGAGGATGCCAACGGTCGAGCCCGGTGAGAGCGGTCCATGCTAAACCGCAGGCGCACGCGCCACCAAGGATAGAAATTACGAATGCCTCCATCAGAACCTGGCGCAGGATGCGCCAGCGGCTCGATCCGATCGCCATGCGAATGGCAATCTCGCGGGTGCGATCTGCGGTTCGCGCTGCGAACAGGCCGCCCAAGTTAGCGCAGGCGGCGAGTAGCACAATGCCGGCCAGCAACAGGATGCCACCCAGAAACCGGCGCACTGCGCCGCCAACAAAATCGGCGATCATGCCAGGACGAGCCAGAACGAATGCCAGCTTTTCTTCGTCTTTCGGATACTGGCGTGTCATGCGTGCGGCGATGGTGTTCAGGTCTGCCTGCACCTGGGCCTTGGTGATGCCGTCCTTGATGCGCGCGATCCCGAACACCTTTTCCTTTTCCTGCCGTGATTCCAGCCAGTTCATTCCGTCGAACGATGCTTCATTGGCCATGGGGACAAAGATATCCGGCTGTATGAACTTTTCTGTTCCGTAAAATCCCTCTGGAGTTACGCCTACGATGGTGTAGGGATGCTTATCAACTCGAACCACCTTGCCCACGATATTGGGATCGGCGCCGAACTTTGATTTCCACGCCGGCCAGCTGATTACGGCGACTTCTTGAGCGCCAGGGTGGTCGTCGTCGGCACGCCGAAGGAGCCGTCCCAGGAAAGGCTGCGTACCCATAACTTCGAAATATTGCCCGCTCACTTCGTATCCCCAGGCAGGCCGGGTGACCCCGTTGACCTCCAGGCCAAACGTTGTAATTGCGTCCGCAGCCACGGCAGAGAAGACAGTGTTGCCGTCGCGCACGTCACGCACTTCCGGGTAGGAATAGATCGGGTATCCTCCTGCGCGATTTGCGAAGGTAACCACGCGGTCAGCACGAGGGGCGTCCAAAGGTTGCAGGATGATGTTCTGCAGAACTCCAAAAACGATGACGTTTGCCGCGATCCCCAACGCCAGGATGAGGACAGCGGTGACGGCAAAGCCGGGTGAGCGGCGCAGGTGGCGAAGGGCAAATCGCAGGTCCTGCAGCAGATTCTTCATGGTTTCCCTCGTGTCCGCAGATGCAATTGCAGAGCCAGACTGCAACTGTCTGGGAAAGAACGTCTTTCGGTCCTGCTGGCGTGGGAGCCCATGTCCGCTTTCACCCGCAAGTGTCCATTCCTGAACATTCATTAGGCTAATTGCTCATCATTATTACTGCTTGGACCGCTTTCGAAGATTCGTCGATAGTCAGTCTATGAACAGCAGAACGATTTTCTTCGTATGCCTTCTTCTGGCGGCCAGCGGTGTTATTTCTCCCTCCGTTGCCTTAGCTGGCGGAATCGCTTTCGGGTTTGCGTTCGAGCATCCGTTTCGCCTGCAAAGTCACGAGTTGGCGAAGTGGCTGTTGCAGGCTTCAGTCGTTGCTCTTGGCTTTGGTATGAATCTGAAGCAGGTGTTGCATGCCGGCCGCTCCGGGTTCTTGTATACCGCGATCAGCATTAGCTGCGCCATGTTGCTTGGGCTTCTCTTTGGCAGTCTGCTTAAAGTGGCGGGCAAGGCGTCGTTCTTGATTTCTGCGGGCACCGCGATTTGCGGTGGAAGTGCCATCGCTGCTATCTCTCCCATTACCGGCGCAGATCAGGAAGAGATCAGTGTCTCCATGGGGACCGTGTTTGTGCTCAATTCGGTGGCCCTGCTGATTTTTCCTTTCATCGGACACGCGCTGCATCTGAGCCAGAATCAGTTTGGGCTTTGGTCCGCGTTGGCTATTCATGACACCAGTTCAGTGGTTGGTGCGGCGGCGAAGTACGGTAATCAGGCTTTGGCTGTCGGTACCACGGTCAAGTTGGCGCGCGCACTTTGGATTGTTCCCGTCTCATTGCTTGCGGCGGCCTACATGGCGCGAACAGGGAACTCCGGTGGCATGGCTAAGGTGAGGGTACCCTGGTTCATTTTCCTTTTTTGTCTTGCAGCTGCCGCGGCTAGTTATCTTCCACAGTTTGCGACTCAGTTTGGAACGATGAACCATCTTGGCAAAGCGGGACTCACGGCTACGCTGTTTCTAATTGGAACCAGTCTTTCGAAGAAGACCCTGCAGCAGGTTGGGGTTCGTCCTTTCGTGCAAGGCGTCAGTCTGTGGATCATCGTCGCCGGCGCTTCGCTGTTGGCGATTTACTTTAACTACATATCGATCTAATCCCCCTAATCTTTGACCGGCGCTTTCCGGCCCGTGGCGCGCGGCGCCAGTCCTTCTGCGCGCTCCAACACGAAACGATGGAATGCGCGGGCAATCCCGGCGGGTTCCGGCCCGGCGACGGTGGCCAGCGAGAACATACGCGCCAGGTTTAGTCCTCGTACCCTGGCCAGCTTCAGTGTTCCCAGCGCAAGCTGGTTGCGTACCGCCCAACGGGATACGAAAGCCACCCCCAACCCGGCTTCGACCGCGCTCAGAAGGCCTTCTGTCGAATCGAACGTCATCAGCAGCCGCAATTTTTTCACTTCCAATCCGGCCTTCTCCATCGCTTGCTCGACGATCCGGCGCGAGCCCGAACCCAGCTCGCGAGCCACCAGCACGGCCTGCTGCAGCTCTTTCACGTCAATCTCCTTATCGGCCCACTGATGGCCCGCAGGCACAACGCAGACCATGTGGTCCTCCATAAAAGGTTCTACCTGCACGTCTCTGCGCATGGCCGGCCCTTCGATC
>Ga0210391_10004719_pt1 | contig 11288 bp, 6 predicted proteins | sample IncBWC12OmetaG_FD_160573 | JGI IMG/M metagenome (GOLD analysis project Ga0210391, IMG submission 160573) | Forest soil microbial communities from Barre Woods Harvard Forest LTER site, Petersham, Massachusetts, United States - Inc-BW-C-12-O ...
ATGGACAGAAGCGGTGCGAACTTCCTGCGCTGCGTGGACATGATCAAGAAGCGTCTGGGCGCGCGCCCGTTGCCCGCGCAGATTCCGATCGGGTCCGAAGAGAATTTCAAGGGCATGGTGGATCTGGTCGAGATGAAGGCGCTGGTTTGGGACTCGGACGACAAGGATGCACAGTGGCATAGTCTCGATGTCACGCCGGATCTTGCCGACAAATTGCACATCACCACGCCGAGCGACCGCAAGCTGCTGGCCGATATCGACAAGTTCCGCACGGAATTGGTCGACACCTGTCTCGAACAGGACGACGAGGCCATGGAAGCGTACCTCACCCATGGCACGGCGCCGTCGGCCGACGTGCTGCGCAAGGCGTTGCGCAAAGGCACCTTGCACTCGGCATTCACGATCGTGCTGTGCGGTTCATCGTACAAGAACAAAGGCGTGCAGCAGGTGCTCGACGCGGTGGTCGACTACATGCCGGCCCCCACCGACGTCGCCTCGATCAAGACCGTCGATGCCGACGGCGAGCCCATCGGCGAGCGCATTTGCTCGGACGACGAACCCTTCTCGGCCCTGGCCTTCAAGGTCATCAACGATATTTACGGCGCGCTCACTTTCATCCGCGTCTATTCGGGCGTGCTGACCAAGGGCGCCTCGGTCCAAAATTCCACGCGCGGCAAGCGCGAGAAAATCGGGCGCATGGTCGAAATGTTCGCCAAGGAAGCCAATCCCGTGGAGGAAGCCCGCGCCGGCGACATCATCGCGCTGGTGTCTCTGGCGGACACCGAGACCGGCGACACGCTGTGCGACGCCGCCAATCCGGTCGTTCTGGAGCGCATGCGCTTTCCGGATCCCGTCATCAGCGTGTCGGTGAAGTCGAAGCTCAAGACGGAGCAGGAGAAGTTCGGCACCGCACTCGGCAAGATGGTCCGCGCCGATCCCTCGCTGCATCTGGAGACCGATCGCGAGACGGGCCAAACCATCCTGCGCGGGATGGGCGAGTTGCACCTGGAAGTGACCCTGGACCGCATGCGCACCGAATTCGGCGTCGAAGGCATCATGGGCGAGCCGCAGGTGGCGTACCGCGAGACCTTCACCAAGAAGCTGACCGAACAGTACATCCACAAGAAGCAGACCGGCGGCTCCGGCCAGTTCGCCGAAGTGTGGATCACCTTCGAGCCGATGGAGCGCAGCGCCGGTTTCGAGTTCGTCGACGAGACCGTCGGCGGATCGGTGCCGCGGGAGTTCGTGCCGTCGGTGGAAAAGGGCCTCAAGATTCAGAAAGAAGACGGGGTGCTGGCTCATTATCCGACGGTGGATTTCCGCGCCACCCTGATCGACGGCAGCTTCCACGACGTCGATTCCAACGCGCTCACCTTTGAAATCGCCGCCAAGGCCTGCTTTCGCGAAGCCATTCGCAAGGCCGGACCCATCCTGCTGGAGCCGGTCATGAAGGTCGAGACCGTGACGCCGGGCGACTACCTGGGCGACGTGATCGGCGACATCAACCGCCGCCGCGGCACGATCCTGGATCAATTGGAGCGCGGCGCCAATATCGCCGTGGTGGCGAACGTGCCGCTATCGGAGATGTTCGGCTACATCGGGCAGTTGCGCGGCATGACCAGCGGCCGCGCCTCCTACACGATGGAGTTCTCGCACTACGAGCCCGTGCCGCGCCAGGTCGCCGACACCGTGATCGCCGAGGTGGCAAAGGCCAAGGCTGCCGCCGTCGGTTGAGGCAGGCGAGCGCCGTCGCCGCGAGTTGCGCCGTTAACCGCGGGTCGCGCCGTTAGCCGCGAGTCGCGCCGTTAGGTAAGCTGCGCACTCATGAGCGATCGCCCATCGATTCCCGACGCCGCCATTCCGCCGGATGAACCGACGGAGAAGCTGAATACCAAGGCGGCCGGGATCATCGGCCTCGCGGTGATGTGCAGCCGGTTGTTGGGACTTGCGCGCGAGCAGATCTTTGCCGCCTTGTTCGGCGGCGGCGCCGCGATGGATGCCTTTACCGCCGCCTTCCGCATACCGAACCTGCTGCGCGATCTGTTCGCCGAAGGCGCGCTGTCGACGGCGTTCGTCACCACGTTCAGCAAGACCATCGCGCGCGGCGGCGACGATGCCGCGTGGCGGCTTGCGAACAAAGTAGCCACGCTCACGGCCGTGGTGCTGGGCGCTCTGTGCGTTGCCGGGGTGGTGTTCTCGCCGCAGCTGGTCGCCCTGATGGCGCCCGGCTTCGATCCGGAGAAGGCGGCGCTGACCGCGCTGCTGACCCGCATCATGTTTCCTTTCATTCTCTTGGTTTCCCTCGCCGCCTTGGTGATGGGGATGCTGAATTCCAAGAGCGTGTTTGGAATGCCGGCGATGGCCTCCAGTTTCTTCAATCTGGGAGCGATCGTCGGCGGAGTAATCCTGGGTTACTGGATCGATCCGCACTTCGGGACCGGAGCGCTCATTGGTTTGGGGGTCGCCACGGTGCTGGGCGGAGCGCTGCAGCTCGCCGTTCAATTGCCCTCGCTGGCTCGGCTGGGATACCGCTTCCGCCCGGATTTTCGCTGGCGCGACGCCGGCGTGAAGGCGATTTTGCTCTTGATGGGACCGTCGGTGATCGCCGCCAGCACCACGTTGTTCAACGTGCTGATCAATTCGATGTTCGCCTCGACCCTCGGCGACGGTCCGATCTTCTGGCTCTCCATCGCGTTTCGCCTGATGATGCTGCCGCTCGGCCTATTCGGCGTGGCTCTCGGCACGGTGACCCTGCCGCTGCTGTCGCGCCTGGTGGTGGCGGGTCAAATGAACGCATTTCGGGGCGAGCTGGCGCACGCCATGCGGCTCGCGGTCCTACTCACCATTCCATCGACGGTCGGGCTCATCATGCTCGCCGGGCCCATCATTTCGGTCCTGTATCAGCACGGCAAATTCACGGCCTTCGAGGCGGCGCAGGCCGCCGGGGCGCTGCAATTCTACGCCGTCGGACTGGTGGGATACGCCGCGCTCAAGGTGCTGGTGAACGCCTTCTACGCCCTCGACAAACGCAAGACTCCGATGATGGTGAGCCTGCTCGCGGTGGCCCTCAATCTAGGGCTCAATTGGCTGTTCACACTGCGTTTGGGATGGGGGCACCGCGGCCTGGCATTCTCCACCGGCTGCATCGCGACGGTGAACTTCCTTCTGCTGTACGTGTTGATGAGCAGGCACCTGAAGGGGCTCGAGTCGCGCCGCATGCTCGTGATGCTGGGCAAAGTCGCGCTCGCGGCCGCGGCTCTGGTTGCTGTTTGCGCCGCCGCGTCCCGCTGGCTGCTGGCGGACTGGCAGACCCAGGCGTTTCTCACGAAGCTCGGGGCGCTTCTCGCGACCGTGGTCGTGGGCGCGCTCGTGTTTGCCGGCTGCGGCGCCGCCCTGCATATCGAGGAGCTCGAGGAACTGCAGGGCGCGATCCTGCGCCGGCTGCGCCGCCTCGGGTGAGGAGCGACGGCGGGGCAGTGTCGTGACGCGGGGCAGTGTCATGGTCGCCGCAGATACTGCAAACTGCGCGGCAATCTGTTAGCGTTGTGTCTCCATTGGCGTAATGGTCGATGATGTTCGAATGAGCCAGGTGTTCAAAGCCCTTGCCCTCTTGCTGCTGCTGATGACGGCACAGCAGGGTGCTGTGGTTCACGAACTCAGCCATCTCTCCGGCGCCAACCACGTCGAGCTGGGAGCGCAATCGGACGGGGTTGCGGATACCAGCTGCGCTCTGTGCTTGGCCTTTGCACAAGTCGTCACCCCGGCCGTCAGCCACTCCTTTCATGTCCCGCTCCTCGTTCGCTTCGCTCTGGAACCCATATCAGAGCCTCGCTATGCGGCGATCGACGCCGCAGTTCCCCGTCCCCGCAGCCGCGGACCTCCCTCCCTAAGCTGAATCTTCGCCTTGCGTCGATCCGCCCGAGCAATCGGCAGCGGTTCCATTCATTCAGCTTTTGCGGAGTTATCCCGATGTTCAATTTTTCAAATGCGCCCGCCGCGCGTGCCGCGGCGGCGATTATTCTCATCGCTGCCAATTTCCAGGTACTGGCCGACACGTCCGATTCGGCGGACGCAACCGCCGACGCCTCCGCATCAACCTCATCGGCTCCGGGCCAGCTCAAGGAGATTCAGGTCACCGCGCAGCACTTGAATGATGCGCGCAGCACCATTGAGACACAGACCGGTGCGTCCACTTACACGATCGACAGCGAGGCCATTGCCGCCATGCCGGGCGGCGCGAACGCCCAGCTGAATCAGGTCCTGCTCCAGGCTCCGGACGTGGTCCAGGACTCTTTCGGGCAGATCCATGTTCGTGCCGACCACAACGACCTGCAGTACCGATTGAACGGCATCATCCTGCCCGAGGGCATCAGCGTCTTCAGCCAGACCTTGAGTCCGTGGCTGATCTCCTCTTTGAAGCTGATCACGGGCGCGCTGCCGGCGGAGTATGGCCTGCGGACCGCCGGCATCATCGACCTCAGCACCAACAGCGGACTGCTCCAGCCGGGCGGCCAAGTGTCGCTCTACGGCGGCAGCCACTCGACCTACCAGCCATCCGTCGAATTCGGCGGCAGCACCGGCCAATACACCTACTACGTGTCGGGCGACTACAAGCAGGACAATCTTGGGATCGAGTCGCCCGACGGCAGTTCCAATCCGCTTCATGACCACACGACGCAGGGACACCTCTTCAGCTATCTGGAGGACATCGTCGATTCCAGCGACCGTCTCTCGCTGATATTGGGTCTTTCGAACGATGAGTTCCAGATTCCGAATCAAACGGGTCTGCAGCCCTCCCTCGGTCTCGATGTCAACGGGCAAACCGCGTTCCTGAGCGACGATCTCAACGAAAGGCAGCACGAGCTGGCGGAGTATGCGATCGTCACCTGGCAGCATTCCGAGGGTGCCCTCAACTGGCAAACCTCGCTGTCCGCCCGCTACACCAGCCTGCATTTCGCGCCGGATCTCGTCGGGGATTTGCTCTACAACGGCATTGCGCAGGATGCCTTCAAGGATGACACGGCCATCGGCTGGCAGACGGACGGCGCATACAAGCTCAGCGATTCGCATACCGTGCGCGCGGGCCTGTATTACCAGCACGATTCCTCCAAGAGCGATACCACCTCTGAAGTTCTGCCCATCGATGCGACGGGCGCGCAGACGTCCAATGTGCCCCTCACCATCATCGAGAACGGCACCCAGGTTCAGCAGATTCAGAGCGTTTATTTGCAGGACGAGTGGAAGGCCCTGCCGCCTCTCACCGTCAATTACGGCCTGCGCTACGATCACTACAGCGCATATTCGAGCGGGAGTCAGTTGAGTCCGCGCATCAATGCCGTCTGGGAGTTCGACTCCGGCACGACGCTGCACGGAGGCTATTCGCGGTACTTCACTCCGCCCCCGTTCGAACTGGTGGGGTCCGGCACGTTCACGCAATTCGCCGGCACGAGCGCCGTGCCGCCGGGCTCGAATACTCGGGACACCGCCCCGATCGCCGAGCGCGCCAATTACTACGACCTCGGCGTGCAGCAGAAACTACTGGATAAAACGCTCACACTCGGCGTCGACACATTTTACGAACAGGCGCAGCACTTGATCGACGAGGGTCAGTTCGGCGCGCCGATCATTCTCACGCCGTTCAACTACCGCTACGGCCTCATCGGCGGCGTGGAATTCACCGCAAGCTATACGGTCCAGAACTTCGCCGCCTATCTGAACAGTGCATGGCAGGCCGCTCACGGAAAAGACGTGGAATCTGCGCAATTCAACTTTACCCAGCCGCAGCTCGACTATATCGCCAGCAACTACATCCATCTCGATCACGAGGGCCGGGTGTCTGCGTCGAGCGGTGTCTCTTATCTGTGGTCGGGCACCCGCTTCAGCGTCGACGCATTATTCGGCACCGGATTGCGCGACGATCTCGCACTTCCGAACGGCGGCGACATCCCGAATGGAGATCACACTCCAAGCTATACCCAGATCAATTTTGGCCTGAGCCACGATTTTGAAATGGCGGGCTCCGGACCGCTCACGGTGCGCTTCGATGTCATCAACGCTGCCGACAAGGTCTATCAGATCCGCAGCGGAACCGGGATCGGCGTCTTTGCGCCTCAGTTCGGACCGCGGCGTGGGTTTTTCGGCGGACTTGCCTGGCGGTTCTGATGGCGGGTCTTCCGGCCCCGGCGCCTCATTGAGGTCTCTTCGGGATATCGAGGCCGCGGCTCACCGCGGGACGCGCCAGGAACGATTGGAGGGCCCGGGTGACCTGCGGAAAGTCCGAGATCCGAACGAGATCGCCCGCTTCGTAGAAGCCGATCAGGTTGCGAACCCAGGGGAAGGTGGCCACATCCGCAATGGTGAATTCGTCGCCCATGATCCAAGATCGCTCCGCCAGGTGCCGGTCGAGCACGCCGAGCAGCCGCCTCGATTCGGCGACGTAGCGGTCGCGCGGGCGCTTGTCTTCGTAGGTTTTTCCCGCGAATTTATTGAAGAAACCCACCTGGCCGAACATGGGACCGATGCCGCTCATCTGAAACATCAGCCATTGAATGGTTTGGTAGCGGCCCGGGGCATCCCGCGGCATGAGCTGCCCGGTTTTCTCCGCCAGATAGATCAGGATCGCGCCGGACTCGAACAGAGGCAGCGGTCCGCCGCTGGGGCCTTGGGGATCGAGAATGGCCGGAATCTTGTTGTTGGGATTGAGCGATAGGAACTCCGGCGTCATCTGATCGTTGGTGTCGAAACTCACCAGATGCGGCTCATAGGCCAATCCGATCTCCTCGAGCATGATGGAAACCTTGACGCCGTTGGGAGTGGGCAGGGAGTAGAGCTGCAGCCGGTCGGGATGCCGGGCGGCCCATTTGCGGGTGATGGGGAACGCGGAGAGATCGCTCATGTTGAATCCTGTGAGGAGGGGATGCCTAAATGTCCATGGTAAGCGAAAATCGATTGCGCTCGATGCGGCCCGGGAGCCATAGAACAAGGGGAGCTATAGAACGATGTCGAACGAAAACGAAGTAAAGCCCGCGAATCTAGGCTTTTCGATGCCTGCCGAATGGGCCCCGCACTCGGGATGTTGGATGGGCTGGCCGCAGCGCGAATCGATCTGGCACGGACACATCGAGGCCGCCCGCGGCGATTTCGCGCGCGTCGCGCAAGCCATCGCCCGATTCGAGCCGCTGACCATGCTGGCCGATCCCGCGCACGCCGAGGACGCCTCCGCCAGATGCGGGCCGTCGGTTCGCGTGGTGGCCGCGCCGCTCGACGATTCATGGCTGCGCGACTCGGGGCCGACCTTCGTGCTGGACGCGGCCGGAGCACGCGCGGCGGCGGTGTTCACCTTCAATGCATGGGGCGCCAAGTGCCGGCCCTTCGACAAGGATGCGGCAGTCGGCGGACGGGTCGCCGCGCTGGCCTCGGCGCGTGCTTTCCGGTCGGAACTCATCGTCGAGGGGGGAGGGTTCCTCTCGGACGGCGAGGGAACATTGATCACGGCCGAATCCTGCGTACTCAATCCCAACCGAAATCCCGGATGGACCAAGGAAGCGGCCGATGCGGAGCTGCGCGCCATGCTGGGGGTGCAGAAGATCATTTGGCTGCCGGGCGACTTGACCGACCAGGCGACGGACGGGCATGTCGACGGATACGTCGCATTCATTCGGCCGGCGGCGGTTCTCTTGGAGACGGTCGCCGATTCCGCCGATCCGAGATTTCCCATCATGGCGGAGAACCGCAGAGTCCTGGAGTCGGAAACGGATGCGCGAGGCCGCCGCTTCGAGCTGCTGCCGATCGCCGAAGCGCCGCGCACCGCGGTGCCCGACGGCGAGGAGATCTACTGCCGGTCCTACGTGAACTTCTATCTCGCGAACGGCGCGGTCATCGCGCCCGCCTATGGGATTGCGGAGGACGCGCAGGTCGTCGAAACATTGCGGCGCGCCTATCCGGACCGCCGGGTGGTGTCCCTCGAACTTCGGGACTTGTTTCGCGGCGGCGGCGGAATTCACTGCATCACCCAGCAGGAGCCGCGCGCCCGCGCTACTTGAACGTTCGAAAAGTAGTGGCGCCGCGGCCCGCACGGGGTCTATCATTCCGCGGCCGTACGGGTTGGCCGCACGTTTCCGCCGCATCAATCAATCAAAGGACGTTTGTGAACAAGAAACTGTCGATCCCGATGCTGTGTCTGCCGCTCCTGATCCTGATTTGCCTGCCGCGTCCGGCAGCCGCCGATGCGACGGCCGATGCAGCGGCGGCCGCCGCGCCGGTCACCGCCATCCGCGCCGGTAAATTCATCGACGTGGAGGCGGGCCGCGTTCTTGCTAACCAGATCATTCTGGTCCGCGGCACGAAAATACAGGCCGTCGGCGCCAACCTCGCCATACCGGAAGGCGCCAAGATCGTCGATTTGTCGAATATGACGGTGCTTCCCGGACTCGTCGACTGCCATACCCATCTCGCCGACCTGGCCGATGCGGAACCTCTCCAGGTGTTGCAGCGAACCGCAGCCGAAGCGGCGTATCTGGCCATCCCGAACGCGAGTGTCACACTACTGGCAGGCTTCACCACGGTGCGCGACGTGGGCGTGTACCGCGCCTTCAACGATGTGGCGATGCGTGACGCCATCGCGCGCGGCATCATCATCGGACCGCGCATGTATGTGGCGGGCGCCTATATCACCATCAGCCAGGGCGCCGGCGCCATGACCGGACTCTCCTGGGATATTCCGCTGCCCTTGGACCTGCGCTACGGCGAGGCGAACAGCCCGTGGGAAGTGCGGCAGAAGATTCGCGAACTGGCGCACCGCGGCGCCGATCACATCAAGGTGCTTTCCACAGGGGCGGTCCTGACCCATGGCAGCAATCCGAAGTCGATCGAGTTCACTCCCGAGGAATTGCGTGCCGCCGTCGAAGAGGCCGCCAATTTCGGCATGCGCGTGGAAGCGCATGCGCATGCCGCCGAGGGCATCAAGAATGCCATTCGCGCGGGCGTGGCGTCGATCGAACATGCCACGCTCATCGACGATGAGGGCATCGCCCTCGCCAAGCAGCACGGCACCTATCTGGACATGGATATCTACGACGAAGAATGCATTCAGTCGAATCCGAACACTCCGGCCGATTTCCTGCGGCACGATGCGGACCTGGCGGAGGCGCAGCGCCGCAACTTCACCAAGGCGGTTCGCGCCGGCGTGAAGATGACCTTCGGCACCGACGCCGGCGTTTGCCCCCACGGAATCAACGCCCGGCAATTCGCCTTCATGGTGAAGTACGGCATGACGCCGATGCAGGCCATTCAGGCGGCCACCGTGAATGCCGCGGATCTCATCGGCCATTCCGAGCTGTTCGGGTCCATCACCGCCGGCAAGTCGGCGGACATCATCGCCGTTGCCGGCGATCCGCTGGCGGATATCCGCACGCTGGAGCACGTCGGGTTCGTCATGAAGGAAGGCAAGGTCTACAAACAGGGGGAATGAGTTAGGATAGGCGCAACAGTTCACCGGGAGGTTGATTATGTTAAGCCTACCGAGATCCGCTTGGGCCATGCTCATCGCCGGGATTCTGGTCGCGGCGAGCGCCGCCGCCATACCCGTGTCCCGCCTCGAGGTTCGTATCGTCACCGGCGCCGAGGAACTGAGCGCGGGGAGCTCTCTGGAGCTGCGCATTTACGAGGCGGGCAAGAGCGTGAGGCGCCTGCCGTTGGTCAACGGCGAGGGCTGGCCGCGCGATTCCACGCATTTGATACCGGTGAAGCTCAGCGATCCCTTGGACCCGCGCAGCGTGGTGCGCTTCAGCCTTTACTACCGAAGCGCCAACCCGTCGTCGCAGGGATTGGAGATCGTGGCCGCGGACGTCGAATTGCCCTCGGGCGCATCGCCACCGGAGCGGCTGCTCGACACCACCTTGTCGGGGGTCATCTCCGGGCGGGGCGAACTCGCGACCACCGACCGCGATGAGGCTGCGCTGCTTTGCAAGAGCGACGCCGATTGCGACGACAAGCGGATGTGCAACGGACGCGAACGCTGTGCACCGCGCTCCGCGGGTGCCGATGCGCGCGGGTGCGTGAAGGGAACGCCGCTGGTGTGCCCCGTCAACCAGGTCTGCGCCGAAGGGGTGGGTTGCCGCGGCATATCTCCGGAGAAACCCCAGCCGTAGCAGCCTGTGCGAGGCGAGGCGCGGCGCCCACGGGCGGATCAGCGAAACACGATCACGATAGAGGCCGTCAAGGCCAGCAGTATCGCCGCCTGGACGCGGTAGTCCTGCCACAGCGGTGCCAACTTCCGCCGCAGTTGCTCGGCGCTCCCCACTTCGAATTTCCACAGCGAGACATTGGCGGAATCCCGGAAAGATGCGCGCCGGCGCACACTGACGCCGACCAGCACCGCCGCGTCGAGCGCCGTGAGGATCGGCGCCACGTAGAGAAAATGAAGGTGCGTCCACCCGAGCACCACGTTGATCATGAACAGGGCGAGGCCGAAGGCCGATCCCACGAGCATGGCGGCCGCGGCGCCGTCGGCATTGGCTCCGCGCCAGAACATGCCCACGAGAAACAGCGCGACCACCGGCGGAACCGCGTAGGCCAGAACGGCCTGCAGATACTGCCAAAGCGAGGGAAACAACTGCAGCTGCGGAGCCCAGGCGACCGCCACGATCAAAATTCCGACGGTGCTCGCGCGCCCGATGCGTACGATTTGTGCGTCCGACAGGTTCGGTTTGAGTTGCTTGACGACGTCCATGGTGATCAGGGTCGAGGCCGAGTTGAGCATGGAGGCGATGGAGACCATGGTCGCCGCGACGAATCCCGCGACCAGGAGACCCACGAGGCCGACCGGCAGCAGGTGCAGTATCAGGTTCGGATACACGAGGTCCGGATGCGGCAGCTTCGGGAACAGCAGCAGCGCGCAGGTTCCCGGCAGCACCATCAAGAACAGCACGGGCAGTTTCAGCAGCCCGGCGAATAATGCACCCCAGCGCGCATGATCGATATTCTCGGCCGACAGCATCCGCTGCACGATGGATTGGTTGGTGCACCAATAATAAAATCCCAACAAGGGAATCCCCAGCAGCAGGCCGGGCCAGGGCACACCGGGATCGCCGACCGGCCGAATGAGCGAAATTGCCGCGGGCTGGACGCCGGTCATGACGGCGTGCCATCCGCCGGCGCGGCTGAAAGCCCCGATCGAGATCATGAGCGCGCCTGCCATCAGCACGACGGCTTGGACTGCTTCGGTGTAGATCACGGAACGCAGACCGCCCAAGGTGGTGTAAAGGCCCGCGGCTCCCGCCAACAGCGCG
>Ga0210391_10004720_pt1 | contig 11287 bp, 6 predicted proteins | sample IncBWC12OmetaG_FD_160573 | JGI IMG/M metagenome (GOLD analysis project Ga0210391, IMG submission 160573) | Forest soil microbial communities from Barre Woods Harvard Forest LTER site, Petersham, Massachusetts, United States - Inc-BW-C-12-O ...
CGACCCGCTGACCCTCTGGCTCTCCCCGCCGTTCGAAGCCACGGTCCGCGACAACCGGCTCTTCGGTCGTGGCGTCGTGGATGACAAGGGCCAAGTGTACGTCCACGCGAAGGCCATCGAGAGCTTCGTCGCCACCGTGGGCCGGCCGCCGATCCGGCTGAAGATGATCGTGGAAGGCGAGGAGGAGATCGGGAGCGCGCACCTCGACGGGCTCCTCCGCGATCGCGCCGTCGATCTCGCGTCGGACTTCGTTTGCGTCAGCGACACGGCGATGTTCGGCCGCGGGATTCCTTCGCTCTGCATCGGGCTTCGCGGCCTCGCGTACCTCGAAGTGTACGTGGAGGGGCCCAGCGTCGATCTGCACTCAGGCTCGTTCGGCGGCGGCGTCCTGAACCCCGTGAACGCGCTCGCGAAAATGATCGCCTCACTGCATGACGACGACGGACGCGTCGCGGTGCGCGGGTTCTACGACCATGTGCGGCCCCTCAGCGCCGGAGAGCGCGAGATGATCGCGCGTCTCCCGTTCGACGAAGCGGAGTGGCTGGCGTCGACGGGATCGCCGATGGTCGCCGGCGAGAAGGGGTATTCGACGCTCGAACGCATCTGGGCGCGGCCGACGCTCGATTGCAGCGGGATCGGCGGAGGTTTCCAGGGCGAAGGCGCGAAGACGATCATCCCCTCACGCGCGAGCGCCAAGATCGGCTGCCGCCTGGTCCCCGACCAGGAGCCCGAGGATATCGTGAACAGAGTGCGCGAACACTTGCTGCGCGTCGCCCCGCCGGGGGTTCGCGTGCGGGTCGAATACCGCCACGGGGGACGGCCGTACCTCGCGCCCACGGACCACCCGGTGTACGAGGTGGCGAAACGCGCGTTCACCAAGGCGTTCGGCAAACCGACGGCCTTCATTCGTGAGGGCGGGAGCATCCCTTTCGTGCGGACGATCGCCGACGCGACCGGCAAGCCGTGTTTGCTCATGGGCTTCGGCCAGCCGGACGAGAATTCTCACGCCCCCAACGAGTGGCTCGACCTCGAGAACTACCACCTCGGCATCAAGAGCGCCGCCTACCTCTACGACGAGATCGCACGGATGGCGCCTGACCAGGCGCCCCCGACAGCGGCCAGTAGCCAGCCGCTCGAATCCGAGTAAGTTCGGCACTGCCCATGGCCAAAAAGTCCAAGAGCGGCAAGCGTGAGAACCGCGACAAGCCGCGCGAGAGGCGGGAGCGAAGGTTTCAGCCGCGTCCGACGGTGAGCCCCTCGATCGCCTTCGTGCTCGGTGGTTTCGGCGCTCTCCTCATGGGCGCGGGCAGCTGGGAACTCTTCGGTTCGTACGTATCCGAGAGCGGCGCAACGCCGCTGGCCGCGACACCGGGCATTCTCATCGCGGGCTCGGTGCTCGTCGCCGTCGCCATCTGGATCGGCACGAGCGGCGAAGCGCTCCTGCGCGTCGGCGATGCCGGCCTCGCCGTGGAGAAGAGCGGCCTCCGGCGAATGCCGTGGTACGCGGTCGAGCGCATCGAATGGCGTGGTGAAGCCGTGCGCGTCACCGGCAAGGACGACCTGGGCAACGCGATGTCGATCGTGGCGACGCTTGCGACGCAACCGCAGGGTGGCGCGTGGATCGCGAAAGAAGCGCGCGATCGGATCCCTGCGCTGGTCGACGTTCCGGCCGACGCCACGCTCCCCGAGGCGAGTGCGGCCGCAGGCGAATCGCTCGCCCTCGAGCCGCCGCAAGTCGTCGGCCGCCGCTGCGCGGCGAGCGGCACCGTGATCGCGTACGAGCCGGATGCGCGGGTCTGCCCGCGTTGCGAGCGCGTCTACCACGTGGCGCACGTTCCCGAGGCGTGCGCGTGTGGCGCGTCGCTTGCGGGTCTCGGCGCCCAGTCGAAGACCGGTTAGCTCCTCGATTCGCGATCTTCGGACCTAGACGTTCGGCTTCTCGAGAACGGGTCGCCGACGCGTCAAGGTCGGGGGCTCGGCGGCGCCGGAGGTGAGGATCTCCACGCGGTTGCGTCCCCGCGCCTTGGCCGCATACATCGCGGCATCGGCCGCGCCGATGAGGCCTTCCGCCTTCCAGGGCGACTCGGAGCTCGCGACGCCGATGGACGCGGTCACGACCAGCGGGTCGCCCTCCGGCGCCGGATGCGACGACGCCGCGATCGCGCGCCGGACGCGTTCGGCGGCGATGCGTGCGCCCGCTTCGCCGGTCTGCGGAAGCGCGATGACGAATTCTTCGCCACCCCACCGCGCGACGACGTCGCTGCGCCGCGCGACCTTGAGCAAGACCTGCGCGACGCCTTTGAGCACCGCGTCGCCCGCCGCGTGGCCGCGCGTGTCATTCACTTTCTTGAAGTGGTCGATGTCGAGCAGCAAGAGCGAAAACGGAAGGATATGCCGATCCGAGCGGGCGCGTTCGCGGTCGACGCTCTCGAGGAATGCGCGCCGGTTGAGCAGGCCCGTGAGCGCATCGGTCGTCGCCATGCGCTGCGCGTCTTCGTAGAGGGCGCTCATCTGCATCGGGCCACCGAGCTCGAACGACACGAGCGATACGAGGCGCCTCTCGTCGCGCGCGAGGCCGCGCGCCGTCGGAGCGAGCGCGACGCGCCCGATCGGTTGGCCCGCGAAGACCACGGGCCACGTCTCGATCGGCGCGCCGGCGCCGACCACGGCGCGCTCATCGGACACGATCGACGCCATCCGCTCGGGCGACGCCCCCAGCGCCGAGCGCGCGGCCGGTTCGAGCTCCGCGAGGTCGCCGGGGTGGCCGTGGACGAGCAGCGGGGCATAGGGCCGCGTCGGAAGGAGCGCGACCCACCGATAGGAGAGGACGTCGGACAAGAGCCCCACGAGGCCGTCGAAGAGGCGCAGGACCTCGCCCGCGCTCGCAAGCGCGCGCACTTCGCCGGCGATGACGGACTCGAAGAGCGCCGTATCGAGCACGGCGGAGATGCGATCGTGGAGCGTCCTACGCGTGGGCCCGGCCTTCTCGGCGGGCGGAGATGCGACCGCGCCGGAGGCGGCCGCGGACGAAAGAAGCGTCGGAAGCAGACCGTCGAGATCAGCAAGTCGATCCTTGCCGAGGTACGCGGCAGCTCCCGCCGAGCGCGCCCAAAAGCGCGATCGCTTGTCGCCGGAGGCCGTGAGAAGGACGACCGGGATGTGGGCGGTCGCCGGCTCATTCCGGAGAATCCGGCAAAGCTGGACTCCTGAAATGCCCTTCATGACCAGATCTGTGACGACGATATCGGGAGGCGACGACATGGCGCGTTCTGCGCCGTTCTCGCCGTCCACGGCCTCGTCGACGGAATAGCCCTGTGCGCGTAGGCGGGTCGCGATCAGCGACCGAACCGACGAACTGTCGTCGACAACCAGAACGCGCGCCAAGGGCCCCTCTCCCGTCCAACCACAGTAACGGCGCTAGCGCTCAACCCGTGAAGGGGGCGCGCGCCTTGAGCGGATCGGCCGAGTCTGCGCTAGACCAGAGGCGCCCATGCTCCCGGAGACAGCTGAACATCCGTACGTTTCCTTCGTGCACCTGGTGCAGAAGCCGGCGCGTTACCTCGGCGGCGAGTTCGGGGCGCGCGTCAAGGACTGGGCCGCGGTCGAAGCACGCGTATGTCTGGCTTTTCCGGATGTCTACGACATCGGAATGAGCCATCTCGGCTTCAAGATTCTTTATAAAATTCTCAATGACGACGCGCGAATCCTCGCGGAGCGCGCCTATGCGCCGTGGATCGACATGGAGGCGGAGCTCAGGAAGCGCGGCCTTCCGCTCGTGTCGGCCGAGAGCGCGCGGCCGCTGCGCGATTTCGACGTCGTCGGATTCTCGCTCCAGTTCGAGCTTACGTACACGAACGTCCTTCTCATGCTCGATCTGGGAGGAGTCCCGCTGAAAGCGGAAGACCGCGGCGAGGACGACCCGCTCATTCTCGCAGGCGGCCCGACGGCTACCCACCCCGAGCCCGTCGCGCCGTTTCTCGATGCAATCGTGATCGGCGACGGCGAGGAGCGCACGAGCGAAGTGGCCCTCGTCTGGACGCGTACGAAAAAAGAGGGCCTCTCGCGTGGGGACCGGCTGCGCGAGCTCGCGAAGCTCCGCGGCGTCTACGTGCCGTCGCTCTATGCCACGCGCATCGAGGCGGACACGGGGTTCACGGTGGTGGACCGCGCGCTCGACGCTCACGCAACGCTCCCCGTCACGCGGACCATCGTCGACGACCTCAATCGCTTCCCGTTTCCCGACGACAGCCCGATCGGCGGACCGGAAGCGATCTTCGATCGCATGTCGATCGAAGTCGCGCGCGGCTGCACGGAAGGGTGTCGCTTTTGCCAGGCGGGAATGATCTACCGGCCGGTCCGCGAGCGCGATCCGCAGCAGGTCGTCGACACGATCGTGAGCGCCGTCAAAAAGAGCGGGTACGACGAGGCGAGCCTCACGTCGCTTTCGACCGCGGACTACTCGTGCATCGCGCCGCTCGTGAAGAAGGTGACCGAGGCGCTCGGGCCGAAACGCGTGTCGCTCGGCGTCTCGAGCTTGCGCGCATACGGCCTCGACGAGAACGTGCTCGACGACATCGCGCGCGTGCGGGCGACCGGCGTGACTTTCGCTCCGGAAGCGGGGACGCAGCGGATGCGCGACGTCATCAACAAGAACGTCACCGAAGAGCAGCTCCTGCAGACCGCGGAGCGCATCTTCTCCCGCGGATGGCAGTCGATGAAGCTCTACTTCATGATCGGGCTGCCGACCGAAGGCGAGGAAGATGTGCGCGAGATCCCGCGGGTGGGCGGCCGCGCGCGTGCGACCGGGAAGCGCGTGAAGCGCGCGCAGGGAACGCCCGGGACGCCGAAAGTCACGGTGAGCGTCTCGACGCACGTTCCCAAGCCGCACACGCCGTTCCAGTGGTGCGCCATGGACACGCCCGATCTCGTGCGGAAGAAGCAAACGTGGCTGAAGGAAGAGGCGCGCGCCGCGAACGTCGAGCTGCGCACGCACGACGGCGAGACCTCCTGGCTCGAAGCCGTGTTCTCGCGCGGCGATCGATCGCTCGGGCCGGTGCTTCTTCGCGCGTACCTCGGCGGCGCGCGCTTCGATTCGTGGGAAGACCAGAAGAAGATGCGCGTGTGGGAAGACGCGTTCACCGCCGAAGGCGTTTTGCCCGAGCGGTACCTCGGCACCATTCCCGTGTCGGCTCGCCTTCCTTGGGACCACATCGACGTGGGCCTAGAAGACGGATTTCTCCTCCGTGAATACCGAAAAGCGCTGAGCGACCGCTTGTCGCTCCCGTGCGGCAAGGTCGCGGGCGCCTTCGTGCATGCGACCAATCTGCGCGACGCGACCGCCGACGATCGGAAGCTCGTTTGCTACGACTGCGGGATCGCCTGCGACCTGACGGCGATGCGCGAGCAGCGCCTCGTCTACTTGCGCAAGCTCGGAGCCGAGGAGGCGCGTCCGCCCCCTCCGCCGAAGCCCGCGCGGCCCGCGGGGACGCCCCCACGCATCGAACAAGGTGCTGCGCTGCGGTACCGCTTCGTGTACCGGAAGACGGGCCCAGCCGCCTTCCTTTCGCACCTCGATCTAATTCGCGCGCTCCCGCGCGCCTTCCGGCGTCTCGAGGTGCCGCTCTTCTACTCGCAGGGCTTTCACCCGAAGCCCGACATGACGTTCGGGCCCGCATTGTCCGTGGGGGTCTCGAGCCTCGCCGAGGCCGTCGACGTGAAGATCGCCGGGGCCATCGACCCCGCCTCGCTTCTCGACGCGCTTTCCGAAGGCGCCCAGCCCGGCCTCGTCTTCGTCGGCGGGATCCCGCTCGAGGGTGGCGACGCCGCCATCTCCCGCGTCGTCGACACCGCGCGCTATGTCGTCGGCATTCCTCGCGACGCCGCCGCTCCGAGCGGCGACGCGGAGTGGATCGATCGGAGCATCGCGGCGGCGCTGGCCGCACCGGAGCTTCTGGTCGTCCGGCGCATCGACGGAATCGGCAAGCGCGTCGACGTCCGGAGCTTCTTGCGCCGTATCGCGCGAGCCACCGCCGACGAGAGCACCGCGCTCGCCGCCGCCGGGATCGCGGGCGACCTCGTGACGCTCGCGGTGGAGGTGGACGTGCGCGGATCGGGAGGGGTCAAGATCGCAGAGGTCGTCGAAGCGGCGTTCGGCGACGCGCAGCTGCCCTTCCGCGCCGTGCGGACCGCCCTGGGCCGGAGCCTCGGCGATGGATCTCTCGCAGGACCGCTGGAGCTCGCGCTGCTGCGCTCCTCCTCCCCGAAGCGCGCGACCGCGGCGATCGCGGCGACGGCGTCGTAGCGATCAGCGCCCTTTCGGAGCCGCCGTACGGCGCGCGGTCGCCGGGGTCGCCCCCATGACGCGAAGGGCCCGGCATACGTCGGGGTCATGGCACGGACCGACGCTCCCGCCGTGTGCCGGCCACGCCACCGACCACGTGCCGTCCTCCGCGTGCGCAAGGATCTGGCGATCGCGCACGTCCGGTCCGCGCCAGAGCGGCGGCGCGTGAGGCAGCGCGGCCTCGCGGTCGTTCGCCTCGAAGGCCCCGAACGAAACGCGAATCGTCGGCGCCAGGCCGACCCGTTGCACCGGCGTCCCGTCCGGGAGCGCGTAGAGAAGCGTCGTCAACCGGAGGACCCCGGCGTGCGCGTCGTCGTCGAGATACTCCTGCGCGCAGCCCTTGCCGAACGTGCGCATGCCGACCGACGGACCGCGCCGGTACGAGGCGAGCGCGCCCGCGATCATCTCCGCCGCGCTCGCCGTATCCCCGTCGACGAGCGCGGCCACCGGACCGCGCCATCGATCCACGCCCGGCGGCTCGGGCGCGCGATCCGTCTCGAGCGACCCGTCTCGTCGCTTCATCGGAAAGAGCGACGCGCCGGGGATGAAGAGCCCCAGCGCGTCGATGGCTCCATCCGTCGAGCCGCCGCCGTTGCCTCGCAAGTCGAGGACGACTCCCGCGATCGGCCGCGCGTCTTCGCGCTGGCGCTCGTGCAAGAGCGCACGCGTCAGCTCGTCGCCCAGGTCGTCCCGGACGTCGTGAATCGCGACGACGACGACGTCCCCTTCCCCGTAGGCAATTCGCTCCACCGGCAGATCGGCGTCGCTCTCGTCGCCCGATCCGCCGGGGCCCGCCGCGTCCGAATCGGGACCGTCGAGCCACGCCGTGACGACGCCCTTTTCGCCGTGGCGCAGGAGCTCGATACGCGCGGCCGGGCGCGTATCCGACGCGGCGTATCCGAGCTGCTCGATCTGTTCGTAGCTGAGACCCGCGGTGGGGACTCCCGCGAGGGAGAGCACGACGTCGCCGTCGGCGAGCGGCGGCGCTGCGCCGGACTCGAGCTTGACGCCGATGGCCGTTCGCTCGGCCTTCTCCCATAGGCGCTGCGGTGGGTGCGCCTCGAGGTCGACCTCGTACACGCTCGACTCCTCGTCGAGAGGCGCCCAGGCACCGTGCGGGTCGAGCGCAGGCACATACGCGCGCACGGCGGCGGCCAGGACCACGCCCGCCCACCCGTTGGCGTCGAGCGGCGGAAAGTAACGCGATCGCGCCGCGTCGCCGTAGGCCGTCCCCGCAGGGCCCATGCTTCGCTCGAATGCGCCGACGCGACGGCCGAGCGTCGCCGCGAGAACCCGTGCTGGACGCGTGACGGTCGCCCCCTCGAACGCGGCAGACGATGCGGTCGCGAGGGGATCTTCCGCGACGGGCGCGGACACCCGCGCAGCATCGAACGCGGAGCGGAGCTCGCCGACCCAGCCGACGAGGGCCACGCCGATTCCGTGCGCGGCTTTGCAGTCGCCCGAGGTCCTCGCTTCGAGGTCCGCGATGAGGCTTGCCGCGCGCCGATCGAAGAGCGCTTCGAGCGGTGCATCGGGAGCCACGCTCCAGAGCCCGTACGGGTCGAGCCAGTCGGCCGTGGCATCCGCGAGCGTCCGTGGGTCGACCGGCTCGGGCGAGTATCCGAGCTGCTCGCGGGCTTGCAGGACGATGGCGCGAGCGGCCGCGCACCCGAGCGAAGGCGGCTGCCCGCTCGGGATGCGAAAGGAATGGGTCCGTGCGTCGTCCGCCCCGGTGCCGGTGAGCCCCGCCTGCGCGGCCGGCTGCACCCCGTCGTCCGGCCCGGACACGCCCGAACTACGGGGCTCACTGGGCTCATTGGATGAGCCCGCCGGGCTCATCGTCGGAAGAGGAGTGGGGACGACGACGGTGCCCTCGCGAGCGCCGCGCGCGCCCCAAAGGCATATCGCTCCGAGGGCGGCAAAGCCCCCGGCAATCCATGCGCCGCGCCGCACCATCCCGTGAGAAAGCCTAGCAGGAGCCCTAGAAGTCGTTACACTTTCTGGGGATCCGGCGCTCGCGCCCCGAGAGCTGTGCTAAAGCGCTGCCCTGGAAAAGGGAGTCGCCGGCCGATGCCTAACCTCGCTGAAGTCCTTACCTCGGATGCACAGAAGATCGCGGTAGTCGACGACTGTTGCGCGCTCATCGATGCGGAAGTTGCCGACAAAGGCGGTCTCACCGGGCTCGTGATCAAGGCGGGCTACAAGGCCGTGCAGGGCGTGAAACCGGGCTTCGTGAGGCAGGTGGTGGTCGACCTGCTCCCGGAGTTCGCGGGCGCCCTCGACCCGATCTACCAGGAGGCGAAGACGAGCGGCGGCGGCGTTCGCGACTACTTCAACGCGAATTCTACGCGTGTGGCGGACGCCCTCCTCTCGATTACGGACGAAAAGGCCAACCGCTCCAAGAGCGGACTCGTGAAGAGCACGTACGAGAAGCTCCGCAGTGGAGCCAAGAAGAACGTCGAGTCCGCAGTTCCGCGCCTCGGGGCGATGGTGGAGAAGCACGCTCCGTAGCGGGAGAGGCGAGAGGGGCATCATGGGCGGAGCCGGCGGAGTCCGACACGAGATCCTCGTTTCGACGGAATGGCTCGCCGCCCAGCTCGGCGATCCGGGCCTTCGCGTCATCGACATTCGCGGGGTCGTTCGACCGCCGGGGACGACGCCTCGGTACGCCCCCAAGCGGGACGACTTCGACCGCGAGCACATCCCTGGGGCGCTGTTCGTCGATTGGACGCGCGACATCGTGGATCCTCACGATCCCGTGCCCGTCCAGGTCGCGCCTCCGGACGCTTTCGCGCGAACGATGGCGGCGCTCGGGGTCGGGGACGCGACGCTCGTCGTGGCCTACGACGACTACGATCACATCTTCGCGGGCCGGCTCGCGTGGGCTCTCCGTTACTACGGGCACGACGCGGTTCGCATTCTCGACGGAGGCTTCATCCGCTGGAAGGCCGAGGGCCGGCCGACGACGGACGCCACGGTGACACCCGCGGCCGCACATTTCACGGCGCACCCGCGACCGGCGCTTCGCCGCACGGCCGACGAGGTGGCGCATGCCCTCGGCCGCACCGATGTACTCCTGGTCGACGCGCGCGCTCCCGAGCAATACGCGGGGACGGTCAGCGCTGCGGCGCGGAGCGGGCATATCCCGGGCGCACGCAATATCCCTTATGCGCAGCTCATCGATCAAGCGACGGGCCTCTTCCGGCCTCCCGCGGATTTGCGGCGCGCCTTCGCGGACGCCGGGATCGACGTGGAACGGCTTCCGGCGGAAGTCGTCGTCTACTGCAACGGCGGCATCTCGTGCACGGTGCCCCTCGAAGCGCTTCGCCTCCTGGGCCGGTCGGACGTCGCCGTGTACGACGGGTCGTGGAACGAATGGGGTAACGACACGACGCGCCCCATCACCCAGGGCGCCGAGCCGTAGACAGCGACACCCCGCTAGGCGAACTTGATCTTGCGGGCGGCCAGCGCCGTCATGCGGAGGAGCAGCGCGCCGTCCCGGAAGCGCGAGATGTTCGTCTCGCCGTAGACGCGGCTCCGGTACCGAATCGGGATCTCCATCAGCTTTAGGTGCAGCCGTCGCGCGCCGAAGATCAGATCGAAGTCGCCGAACGGATCGAGCTCGCCGAAGTAGGATCGCTGCCTGGCGAGGCGCTCGTAGTCCTTTTTCCAGAGGACTTTCGTCCCGCAGAGCGTGTCGTTGATGCGCTGGTCGAGCAGATAGGTGAACGTCTTGGCGAAGAAGACGTTGCCGAACTTGTTGAGGAGGCGCATGGCTTCGTCCTCCATCGGGTAGACCATCCGCGTGCCCTGCACGTAGTCCGTCAGTCCGCTGGCCATCGCGTCGTAGAACTTCGGCAGATCCTCGGGCGGCACCGTCAGGTCCGCGTCGAGAATCATGAGGATGTCCCCCTTGGCCTTGTCGAAGCCGAGACGCACGGCGTCTCCCTTCCCCTTGCCCGTCTGCTTGTAGGCCGAGAGGCGAAGCGGACCTCGGTACGACGCGATCGTCTTCTGGATTTGCTCCCACGTACCGTCGGTCGACCCGCCTTCGACGAAGACAATCTCCGTCCATGCGCCCATCACCGGGGTCCGCGCGACGGCGGCGATCACGTTCTCCGACTCGTTTCGCGCGGGCACGATGACGGAAACGCCGGGGTTCGGCGCGCGGTGAACGCGGCGGTGCCGGAGAACGTACGTGCGGTAGAGCGCTCCGGAACGGACGCCGGGAAGCTGCGCTACGAATTTGTTGAGCAACGGGACGTCTGCCGGGACGAGCACGTGATCTTCGTAGTGGACCGCTTCGAGCCCCACGAGGGTGAACACGTCTTCCAACGCACTTTCGGAGAACCAGTTCTCCGCCGGACGGCTCTCGGTGACACCGAGCTTCACCGCGCTGCCGAGGAAGAGACCCCACAAGAAGTTGAAGCACGTGAGGTAGATCCTGCCGTCTTCTTCGATGTGAGCGGCGAGATTCTCGAGCATCCGTTGCACGTCCGGCACCGTATGGAGGAGCCGGTCGCAGATGATTGCGTCGTACCGCTCGGGTGCGCTGAACGTCAGCACGTCGGCGCGATCGACGCGCATCGTGGGGTCGAGCCGGCGCGACGCTTCGATGGCTTCCGGCAGAAGATCAATGCCGTGACGCACCTGATTCGGGAGAGCCGCGAGCACCTGCCCGCCGCCGACGCCCACTTCGAGCACGCGCGCGTCCTGCGGGACGAGACGCCGCATCACCCCGCAGATGTTCGTTCGCACGAAGCGCCTGGCGGCGGCCACTCGCGGATCCCCGTGGAGGAGCGCGAGGAAGTATTCTCGCCACTCGGGCGACATCGAAGACGCCCCGGCCGAAGAATCGAGCGTAGTGGCGGTCTCAGGACGCGGATCAGTCACGGACATCGCGGAGGACGATATCAAACCGCCCGGCGTTCGCGAGCGATGCGGAGT
>Ga0210391_10004722_pt1 | contig 11283 bp, 10 predicted proteins | sample IncBWC12OmetaG_FD_160573 | JGI IMG/M metagenome (GOLD analysis project Ga0210391, IMG submission 160573) | Forest soil microbial communities from Barre Woods Harvard Forest LTER site, Petersham, Massachusetts, United States - Inc-BW-C-12-O ...
CATCGAAACCCTCCCGGCAGACCTGCTCATGAATGGCATCCCGAAGTTTTGTCCATCGGGGAATGTCTGCGGCGAAGCGGCCCAGTTCCGCCGATTTCACCAGGCGATCGACAGCGACCCACGCCATCATCTTCGAGTGGACAAAATGCCGCCGCGGACCGCGTACCTCCCAAATGCCCTCATCGGGCTGCTCCCAGCCCGTTTCCAGGAATTCCAGCATCTTCAGCGCGATTTCGTGACCCGCGTGCTGGGGCGGTTCCAGGCCGGCTTCGCGCGCCTCAAAAAGTGTGTTGGCCACTTCCCCAAAGATATCCAGTTGATATTGTTTGTAAGCGGCATTGCCGATTCGCACCGGGACAGATTTCTCATATCCCGGCAGCCACGGCAGTTCCAGCTCCGTCAGCCTGCGTTCGCCGCGAAGGCCATAAAGGATATTAAGTTCGGAAGGGCTGCCGGCAACCGCGCGCAGAAGCCATTCCCGCCACTCCCGCGCCTCGTCTAAATATCCGGCCTTGAGCAGCGCTTGCAGGGTCAGGGTCGCATCTCGTACCCAGCAAAACCGGTAATCCCAATTGCGCACGCCCCCCAACAGTTCAGGCAATGAAGTTGTCGGCGCTGCTACGATCCCGCCCGTGGGCAAAAACGTCAGGGCTTTTAGCGTGATGAGCGAGCGCAGCACCTCGCCCCGCCATTCGCCCTGATAAGCACAGCGATCCGACCACTTGCGCCACCATTTCTCCGTGTTCTGAATCGCCTCGTCAATGTTCACCGCCGCAGGTTCACGCTGGTGCGAGGGATACCAGGTGAGATCAAACGCAACTTTTTGTCCTTCCGTAACGGTGAACTCCGCCCCAGTCTTCATGTTCTTGCTGTGAAGCGGCACATCCGCCCGCAGCCGGAGCATATCTGGACCGGCAATAGCGGAGATCCCACTTCCGATTCGCCGAACCCAGGGCACCACAGACCCGTAGTCGAATCGAATGACCAGTTCCAACTTCATCCGGACCTGCCCTCGGGTGCCGACGACGACGCGCACAAGTTCTGGCATCTCCTGGCGCCACAGCATGCAGTCGATGAGCTTTGCCGATCCGCTTTCAGTTTCAAACTCAGTCTCCAGAATCAGCGTTCCGTCCCGATACTGGCGCCGAATGCTTCGGATCGGCCCTGCCGGTGAGATCGACCAATGCCCGTTTTCAGCAGTTCCGAGCAGCGCCGCAAAACAGGCGCCCGAATCAAAATGCGGAAGACAGAGCCAATCGATCGAACCCTGTTTCGAGACCAAGCCAGCGGTATGGCAGTCGCCGATCATCGCGTAATCTTCAATAGGTATGGACAGGGAACTCCCTCCGCAAATTGTAATTAGATGAACTCGCCCGGGTTTTGGAAGCCTCGAAACTCCTGCAAGAAAAGCACAGTGCTCATAAGCGGTGTGATCAATGTGCAACGACATTCTATCTGTTGCGAGGGATAAGGCCTGAAACAGCCTCAAGGGATCTCTTGGCCAACGATTACTTGTTGGGCACTTAAGTAACATTGACCGAACTCCGTCTAGTTGTAATGCTGGTAGTAATGGCCAATAAGTCCGAGAAGCCCAACCGGCATAATCGCCCGCCACGCATTCGTGTCCCTAACAACGAGCGGGCGTTGTTCACCGTCGATGCCAAGAAACATGTGGGAGTGATCCGGAGGCTGTCGCTTACCGGAGGTTCCGCCGTTCTTACCAACGGTCCTATTCCCGAGGGAACGATGGGGGAAATGGATTTAGGCACGGTGTTCGGCAAAGTGACGGCGCAGATCGAATTCATGCATTGCGGGGCGGATGGGATGCCCATGGCGCAAGCCTTCCGCTTCATCGACATGGACGAGATCAGTTCCAAACGATTCAGTGCGGCCGCCAAGCAAATGGAAAAGGCTGGATTCAGCGATGCCGAGGAGAAGGGAAATCCGCTCGGCAATCTGGCGTCTCAGACTTTCAGCAAACTCCGCAACAGCATCGGCAACCTTTCGGGCATGATCACTCCTGGCAGCACGAACAAATCCTAGCTCCAAAGTATCAGCCTGGCGGTTCCTATCTTAGAGTTGAGCCTCGCGACGTAAGCTCCGGTTCCAGCTACCGAGTTACGCGCTTTAAGGCATCCTGGGCTGGGCGGAAGCTGTGAGCCATGGAAAGCGCTGCGCGATACTCCTCGGCCGCGGCGGGGCGGTCGCCCTGTCTCTCGAGCAATTCACCCAGTAAATAGTGGGCTTTGAAAGCCGGGGCTTCCTCAACCGTGTTTGAAGAGGCGAGATAACTGCGCAGGACCTGGATAGCTAGAGGATAATTACGGCCGGTACGAAATAACATACTGGCCCCGTCGACAAACGCTGCGGGATGATCGACACGGCTTGATTCCATGCTGCGGAGAGCCTGTTCCATCTCGTCGAAACGGCTGGTGCGGCGATAAAACCCGGCAAGGTTAAGCCAGGCTCGAGCGCCGCCTTGACTGGCGGTAATGGCGGCGCGGAATTCCTGCTCCGCCACGACGGGGTCTTTCTCTTTCTCGGCGATGCGTCCCCTGACCCAATGCGCCATGCCCGGATTGAGCGGAACGAGCAGTTCAGCCTGGGCGCGGGCTTTGTCTTTGCCTCCGCCGACGATTCCAGGAGCTTCCACATAAAACTCCGCAAGGTCGGTGCGGGCCTCCCAATTGTCAGGAGAGAGTTCGACGGCGCGTTCAAACTCGGAGCGAACCTTCCCGGCCATGCCCATGGCGGTGAGAAAACTAGAGTGATCGGCCTTCTCGCCGTAGATGCGTCCCAGCCAGAGGTGATACAGGCCGTTGTTGGGCGCGAGGGCGACGGCTTTTTCGCAAGCTGGGATGCCGGCGTCCCAGTCGTCGAGCTCAAAATGGGCGCGGCAGAGCAGGTTGTAGGCTTCCGCGGTGGGAGCAGCGCGGAGTGGCTGCTCGAGAATTTGCAGGGCCTGATCGACTCGGCCAGCGGCGAGAAGGGCTTCAGGCGATTCGGCCGCTGGAGAATAGGGGACGAGACTGAGGAACGACAAGAGCACGACGACGAGCCGAGTCTCGGGCGCTCTTCTAAAAGCAGGTTCCCTTCGGCGTCGCTCAGTGCAAGCCTCACCGGGCTTGTCGCCCGATTCGGAATGACAAAATTCATCGTCAGGATGACAAAGGTCATCAGAACGACACAGGTCCTCGTCAGGATGATCGTTATGAATCCACGGCATGGGCTAGGGGACCACTTTTACGCGGGCGCCGTCGACCAAGGGCTTGTTGGCATCGGCCGAAGATAGGGCGACTACGGAATTCTCGGGAAGGCCGGCCGTGATCTCGACCTGGGTAAGGTTCTGCAGCGAGACTTCCACTTCGCGGCGTTTCAGTTCGCCGTCGACGACCCGATAAACGTAGGGTTTGGTGTCGTCCATGCGAACGGCCTCGCGCAGCAGCGTAAGCACGCCGGTATGCTCGGCGGTGATGACCGTGACCCCGACATTGACGTTCGGCAACAGTCGCAGATCATGGTTGTCGAGTGTGCAGGTAACTTCGCCGACGTTGCGGGCCCCGCGAAGTTTCACGGTGGAAGGAACAGTGCTGACAACGCCGTTCCAGATGCGGCCGGGTAAGGCGTCCCAGGTGACTTCGATTTTCTCTCCCGCGGCGAGGCGGCCAATGTCAGGTTCGTCGACGAAAGCGCGTACTAGCATTTGAGAAAGATTGCCTTCCTGCAGCAACAGATCACCCGGTTGCACGTAGGCGCCCTGCTTGACCGGCAGTGCGTAGACGATGCCGTCGAACGGGGCGCGCACGCTGGATTTACGGAGAGCGTCTTCGGCGGCGTCGTAGGCGGCTTGCGCCCCCGCTCCCAGCGCCTGAACCTTGGCGACCTCTGGCCGCGAGTAGCGGTCTTTCTTTTTCTGCTCGAGCAGCGTGGCATCGGCCTGTGCCTGCCGCAATGTGTCTTCAGCCTGCTTCACCTCGCCGGCCGAAGCTGCGCCCTGCTGCTGAAGGCGGCGAAAGGCGTCCAGATTGCGCTGGGCGGTGTCCCGCGCGCTGCGGGCTTTGATCAGCTGGGTATCGAGCGTGAGCATTTCTTCGCGCGTGCCGCCGGTATCGACATCGGCCTCGTCGGCCTGCGCCGCTTTGATCTGGGCCTGGGCGCGGGCGGCCTGGCTGCGCAGGTCGGCATCATCGAGCTGCAGGAGCAGTTGACCCTGGCGAACGTGGTCGCCTTCTTTCACGAACAAATGTTTCACCGTGGTAGCCGCCGGGGAGTGCGCCTCGAAGTAGCGGATGGGTTCGACTTTGCCGTTGGTCGAGATCAGGCTGCGGATCGGTCCGCGCTCGACGGTGGTGGTGCGAACCCGCAAAGGCCCGGGGCGCGTGAAGACCGGGATGATGGCGAGCGCAACGGCAATGGCACCGACACTCAGCCAGGTACGGCGTTTGCTCGTGGGACGTCCGTTCGAATTGTTGTTGGTTCCTGCCAACTCGTTATCTTTTAGGTTGCGGCGAGGACTACTGCAAGCACTAATTTACCACTCGGACCGCCGCCAATGAATGTCGTCTGACCCACCCGTTGCTTGGTTAGATGCTGCCAGAGAGCGCTGGATGCTGGCCCACTGATCCCCTTGGCGTGGATCCCCTGCCCGTCATCGCGGTGACTTGGCGGGCCCACGAATCTCGGAACTGCGACCTGCAAGCATGCGTAAACAAGAATATGCGCAGCCGCATTCCTTGGGTGATTATTTGGTTGGGCGTGATTTCAACGGCGTCAGGCACCGGCCTCTATCGAGGAACAGCCCCGGGCGCTAGCCAAATAGAAGCCACGCTTGCGGCCCACCAGTACGACTTGGAAAGCGAGGGACGAAGTTTCCTTCTTAATGAAGCCAAGAACAGCCAGTTCTTGCTTCTCGGAGAACTGCACGGCGACAAAGAGATTCCTGCGCTGCTCCGCGCGCTTTGGCCGGAGATGTGGAAAGAAGGTTATCGCTACATCGGGGCCGAGGTCAGCCCTTGGGCCGCCCACCAACTCGAATCTGTGCCGGCGGCGAAGGGTCCTGAGATTCTCGGCCTTTGGACGAAACAACAGGCCACCGATGTCCACGCGGCTGCCGGTCAAGCCGATGCCAGCGTCATCTGGGGCTGCGATATGGAGGAGGAGCAACCGCAGTTTCTCATCCGGCAACTGGGTGCCCTCAATCCCGGGGATTCGAATCTAAGGCAGATGGCCGAGCTCACCCATGATAGATACGACAGAACGATCGCACCCCGTCTGCTTGATTTGGTGAAAAAGAGCAGAGGGACAAGAGATGAAGTTGTAAATGACGTATCGCTGCGGGAAAACCTTGTGGCAACTCTGGAGATCGAAAATAATCGCCTCAGCCCAGACAGCAAGATGATCGCTCAGGAGGAGCGCGAACGTCTGATGAAACAGCAATTCCTCGAGCACTTCCGGCAGCATTCAGGGCAGGGAATTCCGACAAAGGTGCTGCTTCGCTTCGGGCGTAATCATCTTCATCGAGGTTATGATGCCCGCGGCATCTCGACGCTCGGCAATTTCGTTGCTGAGCTTGCCGTAACGCACAGCAGTAAAGTCTTCAATGTGGGAGCATTCGGCGCCGGTGGCGAGGCAACCTTACTGGGAGAAACCTGGAACGCTGACGAGCGACAGGAGGAACCGGCTTTTGCCTTGCTCGCGGAGAAGGCAAAACATCCTGCCACGCTCTTTGATCTTCGGCCTCTTCGCGCAATGCTGCACCAGATTCCGACGGACAAACGCTCTTCGCTTCAGAATAATCTGATCTACTGGGCCGACTCCTACGACGCTCTGATCTGTTACAAGCAGGTAACCCCGCTGGCCCCCTAGATCGGGCGCATTCCGACGAGCAGGGAATAACCGCTACAATGCTTCCATGCCGAAACCGCGCCGCTACACGCCCGAGCACGCCGCCGCCGGGTTGGATGCCAAGTTTCCTGAGATTGAAACCTGGCCAAACCAGTTTCCCGGTTACGACATCGTGATCGACGATCCGGAGTTTACCTCCGTGTGTCCGAAGACGGGCCTGCCTGATTTTGGCGTGATCACGCTGCGATACCAGCCCCATAAAGTTTGCCTGGAACTGAAATCGTACAAAGAATATCTGCATCACTATCGCAACCTTGGGATTTTTCAAGAGAACGTCGTGAACCGCGTTCTGGAAGACGTGGTGCGATGGGCGAAGCCGGTGTGGGCCGAGGTCAAGGGAGAATTCCGGCCGCGTGGAGGGATCTCCACGACGGTTGTGGCGCGGTGGCCGCGCGGGAAAAAGAGTAGTGGGCGACTTTGATTTTAATGTAAACCAAGCCAAGGGTGGAAAGAGCGAGGTAAACCATGAGCACCGTGAGTCCGGTTATTTTCATTGCCAGCGCGATGATGCTGTTTGGAACATCCAACATGTTTGCCAACGCAGATCCCGCAATCAATGGCTCGCTAAGGCGGTTGCTTATGCAAGCCATAGTTTCCCTGGCTGTTTTGGGTGCATCTTTCTTCATTATTCTGACGCACGGATTCAGCCCAGACGGTAAACGCTGGGCTTACGGTTCAGTGGGAATGGTCGTCGGTTATTGGTTGAAACCGAGCAGCCCACTGCCGCAAAAACATTAGCCACGAAGAAAAGAAACCTTCAGCCTTTGCGGGGTCTGCGGCGTTGAGCGGCAAACATGCGCGGATCGTAGCTTAGCGGCTCGACTCCATGCACAACCACTCGGCGGAAGTCATGATGCCGCGGATTCAGCAGCCAGTTGTTTTCATGCGGAGCCAGGGCTGAGGGCACAACCAGGACGCAATGTTTGGCCTCGGCCGCAAATTCGTCTCCGATGCGGGCAAGTTCAGCGGGCGCCGGCGAGTTCCGCCACGAAGAGGGGAGATCGTCGACTGCGATAACTTTGGCCGGCAGATCGCTCGGGAGTTCAGCTGTGACCAGAACCAGATCCGGCGGGGCGTCGTCCGGGTCGAGGTGAACGAAATATTCGAGCATGGCCAAGGATTGGTGCTCGGAGGTGTAGGCGAGACGAGTTCCCGCACTCGACCAGCGCCCGCCGTAAAGATAAGCACCTTCACCATCGAGCGGAGAGCGCGCATACAACTTGCGCAGTACGCGATAGACTTGCCTCAACTGACGCCGCCGTAGGCGATCCGTCCCAGCACGTTTTCGACCTCGCGAGCGCCTAATTCCGTATCGACAGCGCTGATGGGAGCGGCACCTCCCAACGCGCGATTGGAACGCTTCAGCCAGCGCGCGGCACTGTGGCGGTCGCCGAGACTGTGCTGGGCGAGGGCGACGATTCGCGCCAGGCGGTAGAGGCGATCGGATTCGAAGCGGGCCAGCCGCCCACTGCGGCGCCTGCGCTGCAGGCTGCGCGGCGAGAGGTCCAGGGCGTCAGCCAATTCTTTGAGGGTGAGACCGGAAGCCTGCATCAGCTGCTCGACCACTGCAGAAGGGAAGCCGGTTCGGATAGCTTCGCAAAGATCGCGCTGGTTGTTGAGGGTGCGTCCCAGAACGGTTCGGCCGCCGAGTTCTTTCACCACCGCGCGCAATTCGTTTACCATTTGTCGTCTATGATAGCGACAAATGTCGCCTTTGTCAATGGATCCTGGTACCGCGCCGTCTCGGCGCAGCCTCGTGCTATATTCGCTCGACCCGTGACCTCCGCGAAACTGCAACCACGCACGGCGCTGATCGTACTCACGGCGCTCAATCTGCTGAACTACGCGGATCGCAACGTGCTGTTCGCGGTGCAGCCGCTGGTGCAGGACGAGTTCCACCTCACCAAGACGCAGATTGGCTATCTCACCAGCGCGTTCCTGGGCTTCTACATGGTGGCCGCGCCGTTCGTCGGTCCGCTGGCCGACCGCTATTCGCGCAAGTTCATCATCGTGCTGGGCGCGATCTTCTGGAGCGGGCTCACGCTGCTCACCGCCTTTACCCATAACTACACCGAGTTGCTGATTCGCCACACGCTGGTTGGAATCGGCGAAGCAACGTTCGTCACCATCGCCCCGACGTTCGTCGCCGATCTTTTTGCGGAAAAGAAACGTGGCCGGATTCTGGGCGTGTTCTATCTCGCGATTCCAGTAGGGTCGGCGGCGGGATATTTGCTGGGAGGCTATCTGGCTCCGCAGCACGGCTGGCGCTTCCCGTTCTACATCGCAGCGGCACCGGGCTTCCTGCTCGCGATCGCTGTCATGTTTCTCAGAGAACCAGAGCGCGGGCAGTTTGATTCGCTGCAGGGAACTCCCGAGCGGACAACGGTATTTGGTTTGGTGCGCAATCCTGCATTCCTGACCTCGACGCTCGGCATGGCAGCCATGACGTTCTCTCTCGGCGGCATTCAGGTTTGGATGCCGCAATTTCTCTACAGCGAGCGTCACTACACGCTGGAGGCCGCGAACCTGACGTTCGGCCTGATCATTGTCGGAGACGGAATTGTCGCCGCTCTGGCTGGCGGCTGGCTCGGCGACTTTCTTTTACGCCGCATGAAGAGTTCTTACTATCTGGTTTCGGCGGCGAGCATGGCGCTCGGCGTCCCGGTGATGATTGTGGCCCTGTTCGTCAAAGGGCGCGCGATGATTCCGGCGATCGCGCTCGCGGCGTTTTTTCTTCTACTCAATACCGCGCCGCTGAACGCTGCAGTGATCAACTCCGTCGACGCTCACATTCGCGCCACGGCGCTGGCGGTGAACATTTTCATCATCCATATTTTGGGCGATGTGCCTTCGCCCACCATGATGGGCTGGGTTGCGGACCGGCGTTCGCTGCAGGCTGCCTTCATCCTGCCGGTGATCGCCATGGTGATTTCGTCTGTCATACTGTTTTACGGGATGAAATTCGCGCCCGCGGTCAGCGGCGCAGCTTTCGAGGCAGGGAAGACCTAGTCGGGGAATGCATTACTTTCACTGGATTGCAGGGACCATTCTCGCGCTGGCGTGGTTCTCTCGCATCATCGACGCTGCGATCGGCATGCCGAGCGTCGCTAACATCACAAATCCTGAATGGAACCTCAATCCGGTTGCCGCATCCGGCAATCCGCTGGTTTCGATTATCGTGCCGGCACGAAATGAAGAAAAAGACATCGAGCAATCTCTGACTCGCCTGCTCGCACTTGATTACGACAATTATGAAGTGATCGCGGTCAACGATCGTTCCACCGACCGCACGGGCGAGATCATGGAGAGCGTTGCGGCTCGTCCCGCCACGCATGGTCGGCTGCGGGTTATCCATCACAGGGAATTGCCCTCGGGTTGGCTGGGCAAGACGCATGCGATGTGGACGGCGACGAACGAGGCTAAGGGCGACTGGCTGCTCTTTACCGACGCCGACGTGCAGTTCAAGCCGGATGCGCTGCGCCGCGCTCTGGCCTACGCCGAAGCGGAGCATGCGGATCATGTCGTCGTGTTTCCGCAGATGATCATGAAGCGGCCGGGCGAGTTCATGATGATTGCTTTTTTTCAGACCATGTTCGTCTTTGGGCACCGACCGTGGAAGGTCGCAGATCCGCAGTCGAAGGACCACATGGGCGTGGGCGCATTCAACCTGATTCGCCGCAGCACGTATGAAGCGGTGGGAACCTATGAAGCGTTGCGCATGGAAGTGCTCGACGACATGAAGCTCGGCAAAGTGGTGAAGAATGCGGGCTTCGCGCAGCGCAATGTGTTCGGCGAAGACCTGATCTCGATTCGCTGGGCGCGCGGCGCGCGAGGCGTGGTCGAGAATCTGACCAAGAACTTTTTCGCCGTGTTGTCTTTCCAGTGGTGGCGGACGCTGATCGCGGCATTCGGCCTGGCCTTCCTGAATCTGATGCCGTTTGTCGGAGTGTGGCTGGCGCACGGCTGGGAGCGCTTGCCTTACGCCATCGCGTTGGCATCGATGTTTTCAATCTATGCGGGCATGTCGTGGCGCTCGGGGGTTCCGGCTTATTACTTCCTGTTGCATCCCGTCAGCACAGTGCTGTTTGTGTATACCTTGCTGCTCTCCATGTGCCACGCGCTGTGGAATGACGGCATCATCTGGCGCGGGACGCGGTATCCGCTGGAGGAACTTAGAAAAGGAATGGTTTGAGGGTTTCCGCTTGACACTTATCCCCTCATTACGGCTGCGGAAAAGGAAGCAGGGAACGCGGCGACCAGAGTACTGTGCTCGAAGTGAATCCTCACCCTCCGGGACCAAGCTGCCGCCAGCGTCCCCCGGCGCCACCGCAGATTCGCCCTCAGTTTGGTAGAGATTCTGGCGCGCACAAGCTTCGCCTTCCGCTTCCCCTGCCTCTTCAGGGCAGATTTTGAACAATCCAGCAATGCTGTGCAATAGGGAGAACCCCTTAGAGCGGACGGATTTCGACGCAAGGGACCTATGTATTGATGGACCGGACTTCACTGCGGCGGATCTCCGCCAACATCCGCTTCATTCCCGTACGTTGCGGTGGAATTCGGCGTGGTGTAGGTTTTCGTGGGCTTCTTGGGGGGATGCAGTCGGCCGGCGCTGTAGTGGCCTTGCTTCTCCACGTCGTAATTCTTGGGCAGAGGCGGGATCAGGGTTGAGCCGGCGGTCAACTGGCTGATGCGGTTCAGAATGATCTCGGCGCGGCCGTCGTAGAGTTTTACCGGGCCATGGATCTCAATCATTTGTCCGGCGAGGCGGCGCACGTCGCCAACGTCCTTCAGGTCGTGAGGAAAGACTACGACGGTGAACGGGCAAGCCATTTGATCTTCGCAGAAGTCGACGAAATGTACGCCTCTGGCGCCAACCTTCACGCGCAAGACTTTTCCCGTCACGCACTTCGTTTCTCCAACGTGCTGTTTAGCTTCGCGGATGGGGAGGCAGTCGGAGGCGGTGGCTGTTGTGGACAGCAGGGTCGCTGACAATATGGCGCAGAGGTACCTTGTACCCGGTACCCAGTACCCAGAAAGGACATTCTCGATATGGAAAAAAAATAGTTTCATCGGCCTTCGTGTCGAGATGAATTGTTCACGGTTTGGTAACTGTTTACCTTCTTCGAACGGGGTACCCCCCTCCCCCTCGGGTCTTTAGAATCATCGCCGTAGCGGGTTTTTCTCCGTAAAATCCGCAGGGCAAAGGAGTTAGGGGTCAAAATCCGGATAACGAAGGAGTTAGGGATTGATTCTTGGCCCTGTAGTCCTTTTTGCTGGTTCCGAATTTACTCTCTTTGCTGGAGCAATTATGGGGGGGGGTTGGAGGCTTCGGGCAAGGTTAGATGTCACAAGTGGGCTGTGAATTTCTTGCGGCAGCGG
>Ga0210391_10004723_pt1 | contig 11282 bp, 10 predicted proteins | sample IncBWC12OmetaG_FD_160573 | JGI IMG/M metagenome (GOLD analysis project Ga0210391, IMG submission 160573) | Forest soil microbial communities from Barre Woods Harvard Forest LTER site, Petersham, Massachusetts, United States - Inc-BW-C-12-O ...
CAAGCCGGGCCCGCATCTTTATCCTCCCGCCTTTGCCTTCTTCAATTCTTCGATCAGCGGCGGGACGATGTCGAAAAGGTTCCCAACGATGGCATAGTCCGCGATCTCGAAGATAGGCGCTTCTGAATCTTTGTTCACTGCGATGATGGTGCGCGAGCCCTTCATGCCGACGATGTGTTGAATCGCGCCGCTAATGCCGAGAGCCAAGTAAAGCTTCGGCGCAACCGTTTGTCCCGAGGAACCGATCTGACGGTCCATTGGAAGCCATCCCGAATCGCAGATCGGACGGGAAGCTGCCAAGTCTCCGCCTAAAGCTTCGGCGAGCTGTTTGGCGATCTCGATATTTTTCTGTTCTTTGATACCGCGCCCCACGGAGACAATGATTTCAGCCTGCGTCAAATCCACCGCCTGCTTGGCTTCTTTGAAAACTTCCTGCGGCTTGTTGCGGATTACTCCCTCCGCAATGTCGACTTGCACAGAGTCCACAGGGGCCGCGCTGTCGCCGGATTCAGCCTTGTCTCCGCGGAAAGATCCGTTCTGGAAAGTTACGAACCACGGGGCAGCACTGCCGAAGCTCACGTCGGCAGCCAGCTTGCCCTGAAACATCTGACGGGTGAAAACGAGTTTGCCGTTTTCGTGTTTGAAAGCGATGCAATCGCTGATCACCGTCCGCCCCATGGCCGTAGCCAGTTTCGGAACAAAGTCGCGCACCTGATAGGTGTGCGGCATCAGCACAAGCTTCGGTGGTTTGGCGGCGAGCACTTGTTTGAGCGCGGCCGCGAAGGCGTCCGGCGTGTAAGGCTCAAGCTTTGGCGATTCGATGGCGTAGACCTTTGCCACCTTCTTGGCGGCGACTTCGGCGGCGACCGAGGCAGCGCTGGCACCAACCACGGCAGCCTCTAGAATCCAGCCCGTAGCGGCGGCGATAGCTTGGCCGGCAGTGACGGTCTCCCAGGAGACGCGGTTGAGCTTTCCTTCGCGTTGTTCGACGATTACCAATATGGTGTCGGGCATAAATGTCAGTTCTCAGCAGAACGGCCGAGCTTCGCTCAGGGCAGGCTTAGGCGGCTGTCCCCACATCCACTTTCACAGCACGCGCAATTCGTTGCGCAGTTTGTCCACCAATTTTTTCGCGATCTCTGCAGGGGAGCCTTCGATGTGCTCCGTCTTCTTGGTCTTCTGCGGAATGTACAGGCGTTCGATTTTCTGCAGATTCTCACCGATCGCGGACTGCACCTCGGCCAGAGCCACTTTCCGTAGCGGTTTGTTTTTCGCCTGCTTGATGCCGATCAGCGTGGCGTAGCGGAGCTTGTTAATGCCAGACTGAATCGTCAGCACCGCCGGCAGGGGCATATCGACAAACTGAAAAAATCCCGCTTCTAGTTCGCGCTTCACACGGATGCCGCCTTCGGTTTTTTCAATATGCATAATAATTGTCGCGTGCGGCCATCCGAGCAACTCAGCCAGGATCACTCCGGTCTGCGCGTACCCATAATCGTCGGATTGCAAACCCGTGAAGATGAGGTCGAATTTTTCATCTTTGATGGCCGCGGCGAAGGCCTTGGCGGTATTGAAGGCGTCAAGTCCTACGAAGGCATTGTCTTCCAGATGGATCGCGCGGTCTGCACCCTTTGCCAAAGCCTCGCGCAATACCTGCTGTGAGCGGGCCGGGCCGGAAGTGATCACCACCACTTCGCCGGTATGCTTTTCTTTCTGGCGCAGCGCCTCTTCCAGAGCGTACGCGTCCGGTTCGTTGACTTCGTAGGAAACATCTTCGCGAATCCACGCGCCGGTTTCGTTCAGCTTGAGCGGTGCATCCTTCTGCGGCACCTGCTTCATGCAAACCAGAATTTTCAAGGAGACTCCTTGCCCTGTGACTTTGAAGAGCCACGGGAAAACCTTGAAGTATAAACGAGCAGCAGCCGCCAGAGGAAATGCGGCCTTGTTCATTTATTCGTATTCGTGAGAGACAGCACGGGAAGCCTACTCGGTGATCACCGTCGACTGGCCGGAAATCTCGAACCGCTTGCGACAGCGCAAGTTCTTGCACGCCATCATGTCGTCCTTGCGAACCATGTACGATCGGAATTTGGCGAAACGCGCGCGGTCGCGCTCGTCCGCGCGCCCGCCAAGCTGGCGTCTTTTCGTACGCACCACCCAGGTCACTTCATACTCTGCCGCCTGGTGGCAGTGGGGACAATTTAGAGTTGCTGGTTTTCTCTCGGTGCGTTCGTCAAAAAAATCGCGTTCTTCCATGAGATCGTCGCCGGTCGCTAGTCTTGGTCGTCTGCCGGTTCAACCGTTTCTCAACCACGGGCCGGTCGATTCAACCGCGAAGAATCATTATTGCAGTTTTGCAGCGGACAAAGCTATGGCAACATGGATCACGGGTACACAAGAAAATGGCGCGCAAGAAAAAGATAAAGCGCTTTGAAGCCGTGCAGGCGGTGAAAGAACTGGCGCGAGAACGCCTGGGTGCGCCCCCAGCGGCCAAGGTTGTTCCCCACAAGAAGAAGGACCCGGAGAAGCACAAACCTACGCTGGGGAAGCTGCTGGGGGAGCGAGAATAGAAATCGAGCGTTCTCAGTTGAAGGTTGCCGTCACGGTGGTATCAAAGTTGAGCACGACGGTACAAGTATCGCCGGTAAAACTACTGCAGTTCGTCCACGTCACCTGCGAAGATCCGCCGGTTGGCGTTGCGGTGAGGCCGATGGTGCTGCCCAGAGCGTAGTTAGCAGAGCAGGTTCCGGGACACTTGATTACGCCAGTGGAATCCACCACATTTCCCCCGGTTCCCACAATATTTACAGTCAAAATTGCCTCGCTACAGCTGGCCGTGCCCGCACCACCTCCGGTAAGGAATGCCGAACCGGTGACCAGATTCGGACTGTCGTAGAAGCTGGCCGTCAGGTTTCCGCTACCGCAGATGCTTAAGGCGGTCACAAGACTCGTGTTCGTGATGGTGACCAGGTTTTGCGCGTCGACCGACCACGTGACTATATCGGTAATATCTTTGGTTTCGGGTGGATGGTCGTAGGTACCCATTGCCTTAAATATGATGCTCGATCCGACCGAGTTAAACGTCGCCCCCGGAGGAACAACCTGAATCGAAACAAGATGCTGGTTGAATCCGCAACTGGACACGTTCAACAGAAATATCGCTGCGGCAACTAGGATGATAATGCTGAACCACTTCCGGCTCATCAACCACTCCTGGGATCAAACGACCCGGCTGATTAATTATGTATTTGGAGGATGGGCCAATTTAGTCAAAAACCGGAGAAAAAGCAATCGTTAATCGCGCAGTTGGCCAATGTTCATCATCCCTTCGCCGCCTCCGCGACCACCTTCACAAATTCGCGGATATCCTCCTCCGTGGTATCGAACGAACACATCCAGCGCACGATCGATTCCTCCTCCATCCACATGTAGAAGAAGTAATGCCGCTTGATTTTTTCGATAGAGTGCCGCGGAATCTGCGCGAAGACGCCGTTCGCTTCCACCTTCCATACAACTTTGACACCGGGAATCCGACTGACTTCTTCCTCCAGCAAACGGGCCATGCGGTTGGCATGTTCCGCGCTGCGCCGCCAGAGATCGGCAGTCAGCAAAGCCTCAAATTGAGCGGCGATGAAGCGCATCTTCGATGCCAACTGCATGCTTTGCTTGCGCAGGAAAAGGAAGTCATGGCTCAGTCCAGATTGGAAAAAGACAACCGCTTCGCCTCCCAGGATTCCGTTTTTCGTGCCGCCAAAGGAGAGCACGTCTACTCCCAGGTCACGCGTAGCCCGGCGGAGGGTCTGTCCCAGCGAAGCGGCCGCGTTGGCAATCCGGGCCCCGTCCATGTGCAAACATGCCATTCTCGTGTGCAAATTGTGCGAGCGCTTGAATCTCCTGGGGCTGGTAGACCGTTCCCATCTCTGTCGATTGCGTGATAGAAATGACGCGGGGCTGAGAGTGATGTTCATCGCCGACGCCATGGTAGGCATGGCGCACGGACTCCAGCGTGATCTTGCCGTCCCGCTGCGGCAGCGGAATCAATTTGCAGCCAGTATACTTCTCCGGCGCGCCGCATTCGTCGGTGTAGATGTGGGCGTAGGCGCTGCACAGTACTGAGTGGAAGGAGCGAGTCAAGGCTTGCAGCCCGAGAACATTCGCGCCGGTGCCGTTGAAAGTAAAAAAAACGGCAATGTCGGCGCCGAAATGTTCTTCGAACTTCTTGATCGCCGACGATGTGTAGGGATCGGCTCCGTAGGCCACCACGTGACCCTGGTTAGCCCGTGCGACCGCCGCGAGAATCTCGGGGTGCACACCAGCATTGTTGTCGCTGGCGAAGCTGCGAGTGGGATGGGGAAGTTGCTCCATAGCGAAACAATGTAGCAGAGTGAGATGATGTGTGAGGAGAGCAACCACCTGCAAAACCTGCTGGGGCAACGTGCGGCTGGAGTTATTTTGTGCCCCCGGCGCCTAACGCTTGCACCATTCCGTCGTCTAAACAGGTTCAGGGCTTTCCTGAGGGCTTCGGATTCGGTATTGTAGTTGTTGATCGTGGTTGGATCGGTAACCGTGAGTTCATGTTGATGAAACTTCGACGACATTTGGTTCAGAGCCTTCTCCTGCTAACCCTTGCCATCGGTGGGGCAACCTTGGCTTGCTCGAATAACGCCCCGCGGGATGCTCACGCCCAGGCTCCACCCGGAATGCCGGTCAAAGTGGAGGTGGCGCACGCAACTCCGGTCAATGATGCTACGGAATACGTGGCCACGCTGAAGTCGCGCGACTCCGCCGTCATCATGCCGCAGGTCGAAGGTCAGGTTACGAACATCCTGGTGCATTCGGGAGAGTCGGTGAACGCCAGTGCCGCTCTGATGGAGATCGATCCGCTCAAGCAACAGGCCACGGTCAAGAGTCAGGAAAGCTCACGGGCGGCGCAGCTGGCGAACCTGAAGTGGACCACACAGCAGTACGAGCGCGCCCAAGGACTCTACTCTGCAGGGGTGGTGAGCAAGCAGGATCTCGATCAGGCGAAGTCCGCCATGGACGCGGCTCAGGCCCAGATGGACTCGCTGGACGCACAAGTGAGTGAACAGCAGGTTCAGTTGCACTATTACAAGGTCGTGGCGCCATGGAGCGGAATCGTTGGAGACATTCCGGTTCGCGTGGGCGACCGGGTCATCACCTCCACGCAGCTTACGACGGTCGACAAGCCTGGAAGTATGGAAGTGTACGTCTACGTGCCGATCGACCACGCCACGCAGTTAAAGACGAATCTGCCGGTGCAGGTCCTGGACAGCAACGGCAAGGTGATGGCCAACAGCCGTGTCAGCTTTATTTCGCCGCAAGTGGACAACGCTACGCAAACCATTCTAGTAAAGGCGCGCATCGCAAACAGCAATGAGGCGCTCCGTCAATCGCAGTTTATCCGGGCACGCATCGTTTGGGGTACGCACAACAATCCGGAGGTTCCGATCCTCGCCGTGTCGCGGCTCGCGGGCCAATATTTCGCGTTCGTTGCCGAGCCGCAAAACGGCGGCTACGTGGCGCGGCAGAAGGCGCTTAAGATCGGACAGACCGTGGGGAACGATTACGAAGTCCAGGATGGACTCAAGCCGGGTGACAAGGTGATTGTATCGGGAACCCAGTTCCTTCTCGATGGAGCACCAGTGATTCCGCAAAGCTGAGAAAGCCGGGTTCGCTTGCGGACTTCAGCTCTCTTTCACAGTTTTTAAGAATGAAGGTAGCGGTTGGCATTTGCCATCAGCCGTTCAGCGGCCCATGCAAGATGCCCGCCCGACCAAATCCTGACTCTTAGTTGCGTAGTGTTCCGCCGACGCCCGACCTTCTATGTTCGTTAACTTTTTTATTCAACGCCCGGTGTTCGCCACGGTTTGCGCGCTGCTGATTGTTCTGGCGGGCGCTGCTGTAATCCCCACGCTTCCGATCTCGCAATTTCCCAATCTCGCGCCGCCACAGGTGAGCGTTTCCAGCGCTTATATCGGAGCCAGCGCGCAGACGGTGGAGAGTGCCGTCACCATTCCGCTGGAGCAGCAGATCAACGGGGCGGAGGGGATGAAGTATATGACCTCCACCAGCGGCAATGATGGCTCGAGTAGTGTCACTGTCACCTTTGACATAAACCGGGATCCGGACCTGGCCACGGTCGACATCGAAAACCGCGTCAACACAGCACAAGGACGGCTGCCCGCCGCCGTAAAAGCCATTGGCATCACGACCGCGAAGAGTTCGCAGAATTTCGTTTTTGGCGCCGCCATTATCTCCGACAACAACAAATACTCCACGTTGTTCATGAGCAACTACCTCGATATTTACGTCAGGGATGCGCTGAAGCGTATTCCGGGGGTGGCTGACGTAATTATTTTCGGAGAGCGCAAGTATTCCATGCGGCTGTGGCTGGATCCGGTGCGCATGGCGGGACGGGGACTGACCGCGCCGGACGTAGTGAACGCTCTTTCCGAACAGAATGTGGAAGTGGCGGCCGGGCAGGTGGGTCAGCAGCCTGCCCCGGAGGGACAGCAATATCAGATCAGCGTGCGCGCGGTTGGGCGTCTCAGCGAGGCTGGCCAGTTCGAGAACATAATTCTCAAGACGAATGCCGACGGCACCTTAGTCCGCCTGAAGGATGTAGGCCGCGCCGAACTGGGCGCGGAAGATTACAGTTCGGACCTGCAGTTTAACGGTCAGGACGCAGTCGGCATGGGTGTCACTCAGCTCTCCACCGCGAATGCGCTCGACGTCGACCGGCGCGCCATTGCCGAACTGGAGCGGCTCTCAAAAAAATTCCCGCCGGGAATGCACTACAAAGTCGCCTTCGACACCACCGACGCTGTGGGGGAGTCGATCCGCGACGTAGTCTACACGGTAGGTTCGGCGATCCTTCTGGTCATCCTGGTGATCTTTATCTTTCTCGGCGACTGGAGGACGACGATGATTCACTTCATCGCCACTCCGGTTTCGCTCATCGGCACCTTCATCTTTGTGAAATTGCTGGGTTTCTCCATCAACACGCTGACCTTGTTCGGCATCACCCTCGCCACCGGCCTGGTCGTCGACGACGCTATCGTCGTGATTGAAAACATTGAGCGCCATATCGCTGAAGGCGAACACGACTCCCACAAAGCGGCCGCCGCCGCCACTGCCGAGATTACCAGCGCCGTCATCGCCACCTCGCTGGTGCTGTGTGCCGTGTTTGTTCCCGTTGCCTTCTTCCCCGGGACGACCGGAATTCTGTTTCGCCAGTTTGCTCTGACCATCGCATTTTCCATTGCCATTTCCGCTTTCAACGCGCTCACCCTGGCTCCCGTGCTGGCGGCAATTTTTCTGAGCGGCCCCCACCGGCAAAAGTGGTGGTGGCTGCAAAAGTTTGACGATGGCGTCGCTGCCGTGACGCGCGGGTACCGCGGCTTGCTGCATTACGCGCTGCAATACAGGCTGGCAATGATGGTGCTGTTTTTCGCCGGTCTGGGGCTGGCTTATTTTGTGTTCATGCGCGTGCCCCGGGGCTTCGTGCCTGACGAAGACCAGGGGTATTTCATTGTTGTCATCCAGGCGCCGTCAGGGGCTTCACTCGAGTACACGAAAGCAATTGGGAAACAGGTTTCAGATTTGCTGAGTGATGTCTCGGAATCCGAGGGTACGTTCTCGATCGCGGGCTTCAGTTTTTCCGGCAGCGCCTCGAACCAGGGAATTATTTTCGTTCCTCTCAAGCCGTACTCACAGCGCAAGGGGAAGGAGCATACCGCGTCGGCAATTCTGAACCGGGTTCGACCCCGTCTGTTTTCGATTTCAGGAGCCATCGCATTTGCCACGCTTCCTCCCGCCGTACAGGGCCTGGGACAATTCGGAGGCTTCCAATTCGTTGTCCAGGACCAGGTTTCGCACACCCTGGAGGAACTCTCTGCCGCCACCCACGGCATAATTCAGGCAGCGACCGCCCGCAAAGATCTGGTCGGCCTGTATACGCCATTCACCGCGAGCGATCCGCAGTATCTTGTGACCATCGACCGCGAAAAGGCGAAGAGTCTGCACGTGCCCCTCTCGCAGATTACCGACACGCTCGGCGTCTATATGGGCTCGTCCTATGTCAACGATTTCGATTTCAACAATCGGTCCTATCGAGTCTACGTACAGGCGGATAGGCAGTTTCGGGCGGAAGCGCAGGACATGAAGCAGTTTTACGTGCGTTCCGACAGCGGGGCGATGATTCCTCTGGACAATCTGATCAGCGTCACGCAGACGACAACCCCTCAGGTCATCAGCCACTACAATCTGTTCCGCTCGGCGGAGATCGATGGCTCGGCCGCGCCCGGGTACAGTTCTGGTCAGGCGATCGCTGCTATGGATCAGCTCGCCAGCAAAATGCCGCAGGGGTTTTCCTATAGCTGGACGGGGCTGTCGCTCGAAGAGTTGCAGGCCGGCGGCACGTCGCTGCTCTTATTTGCACTCGGAACCCTCGTTGTGTATCTCACACTTTCGGCACAGTACGAAAGCTTCGTATTGCCGTTCATCGTGTTGCTTGCCGTTCCGATGGCTTTGCTGGGGGCACTGGGAGCGCAATGGATACGAGGCCTCCAGAATGACGTCTTCTGCCAGGTGGGATTGGTGATGCTGGTCGGGCTTTCCAGCAAAAACGCGATTCTGATCGTGGAGTTCGCCGAGCAATTGCGCGGACGCGGGATTCCGCTTGTAGAGGCAGCGGTGCAAGCGGCAGCGATTCGTTTTCGCCCGATTATCATGACCTCGCTCGCGTTTATTCTGGGTGTTGTACCCCTGGTGCTGGCCACGGGAGCTGGCGAAAATGGACGTCATTCGGTGGGTACAACTGTCTTCGGCGGCATGATCATGTCGACTGTGCTGAATCTTTTCTTTATCCCTGTGTTGTACCTGATTATTGAAGGCTGGCGGGAGCACGGGAAGAAACCTGCAAAAGTAGAATGACGGACTGTAAGACGTCGGAACGCCGGAGGCTCATTGCGAGCGGGCAAGGACGCCCTTTCTTCTCCGAGGTATTTTTCCCTGAATCTTTTTTGCCGCCCGCGCAGCCGCCCGCTTTTCCGCTTTCTTTCGCGCCGCACGCCGCAACTTCGCCATCCATTCCCGCGAGTACATCGTTCCGCGACACTTGGCAGAGCCGCAGTGGCAGGGCGCAGGGTCATCGTCGTCGTATAGGTTGTAGTCCCAAAGCAGCTCTTCTCCGGCAGCGATGTTGCGGATGGCAAGAATCCACACACGATTCTTGAGCTCATCGACCTCGCAGTTGGGATCGCAGGAATGATTCAGGTAGGCGCCCATCCCTTCGCCGTCGATGACCGTCTTGCCGTCTTCGAGCCCATACAGATAAGTACGCGCCGCGCCGTCGTACAAGCGATTGGCCTCCTCGGGACTCAGCCGCGGACCTGAATATTCAACCACGCGGGAACCTTTGCGAATGGGCGCGGTGGTAAATACACCGGCTGCGTGAATGCGTGAGGGACGGATGACCAATGCCATCCAACTAATTTCGCACGGCCGGGAGCTTTGAAGGAAGTCGAAAAGTTGGAAAAGGAATTTCTAACGCCGCTGGCGCGGTGTTATGGAGCAGCACGGTACCATTTTCGCATTTGTGAGTATCGCGTCTACGGATCGTAAACCGAGCTGCCATAGCCCTGTTTGCGGGCGGAATCCTGCATATCGTCGAGGCGCCTTTTCTGATCTTCAAGCTGAGCCCGCATCCGTTCCACCTGCTGCTGTTTTTCTCTCTGTCGTTCATTCCAACCCACGCAATTGGCAACGCAGTTTGCCGGAGCAAAACGGATGGACTCATTCAGTTCATCCACCTGACCTTGCAGGGATGCTATCTGATTTTTCTGGGCCAGAATCTGTGACTTCCAGTGCTCGGCGGGCTGCTTTGGGCCGCTTGCGGTCCCAGGTTGCGCGGTCCGTTCCCCACCATTCGCCGTCGTTGCCGTGGACACTTCAGGGTGCTCTGGAATTTGTTCGTTGGTAATAACCTTGGACGATTTAGCTTCCTTGCCCGGCGCGATCTTTGACTGTTCTTTCTGCTGGCGCTGCTGGCGCGCCAAGTCGCCCAGAGAAGGCGCATCCTGGCCGTTGGCCAGTGCGGAGATCAGAGAAATCGCTGCGGTGAAAAGCAGAAACATCCTGCGCTGTGTGCCCATAGCAAAGCCCCTCTCCGCAAATGGTATCCGCAACCGAGTACTGAACCATCATTACGAATGGGCCATGAACGCCTGGTGCACAAGCAGCGGACTAACGAGCAAGAGGTCAGCCCCTTGCATTTTTTTTAGCTTGGCCGACAGCGCTCCCCGCCCACAGGCACGAAGCGAGTGCAGCGATGGCGCAACCATGCTTTGTCCATGAATCCGTAAGCCGCCTGGCTATTTCTTAGTGTACCCGGCGATGAGACTGTCGAGCTTTGCCAGTAGTGCGCCATTTCCTTGTCGCGGATAGTCCGCCAGTTTTTCCCGGTATAGCGGGAGATTGTAGAGGAAAGATTCCACCCGTTCTTTGTTCAACTCTTCCCAATACGCGCCGTAGCCCATTTTCGCCAGCCAGTGGGCGTTAAAGATTTGTTCGAACTGGTGCTTCACGGGAACCGCCAGATACGGCTTTCCCAGATGCAGGGCTTCCGTGACCAGCGAAAACCCGGAGTTTGCTACGATGGCCTTGGCGCTGGTGAGGTCGCGCATGAATCCCTCCAGCGAAGGTTTTTTATAGACCACGTTCCCGTATTCTCCATCCCGGCCGAAACCGTAGGCAACAAAGCGGCCTCGCGCCGCGGCTAACGCTTTAGCCAGTGACGGTGCGGGCGAAGTGACATACACGAGCACATGCTCTGCTTGCGTAGGCGCGGCCTCAAGAATCTCTTGCCGCAACAGCGGAGGAAACAGAAACGTGTTTCGCTTTTTGGCCGGTGCGGAGAAAAAAGAAATGACCAAGTAAGCATCGGCGTGCGGAGTCATCAGCTTCGTCACCAGCTTCGCGGCGGCCGCGTCGCTCCGGTACTGCGGCGGATAGGAAACGACCGCATTGGTGAGGCAATGCTGGTTATCGATCGAAATGACGGGCAGCCCCAGCCGGTGCGCCACGTGGCAACTCAAAGGCTCGAAGTCAGTGATCACGAGGTCTATCTTCCAAGTCGCGATCAGGTTCTTGAGCCGATTTGCGCTCTTCGCCGCCTGCGGAACCGTTATTAGGTTTTTGGCGATGGTGCGCTTGTAGCGCACACGATTGTTCACATAGGCAAAGCGGAAACCAAAGATCTC
>Ga0210391_10004724_pt1 | contig 11280 bp, 9 predicted proteins | sample IncBWC12OmetaG_FD_160573 | JGI IMG/M metagenome (GOLD analysis project Ga0210391, IMG submission 160573) | Forest soil microbial communities from Barre Woods Harvard Forest LTER site, Petersham, Massachusetts, United States - Inc-BW-C-12-O ...
CACCTACCGCAACCTCGGAATCTTTCAGGAAAACGTCGTGAATCGGGTGCTGGAGGATGTGGTGAAGGCCTGCGAACCTTCATGGGCTATTGTCAAAGGGGAGTTCAGACCGCGTGGTGGTATTTCAACCACTATCGAGGCTCGGTGGCCTCGTCCCTGATCCTAGAATCCCTGTGGCGATTGGCTATTCCGGTAACACCAGCTGGGGAAGCGTCTCCTCAGTCACCGCCATTTCCTTAACTTTCGCGCTGGTGACAAGAATCACTGAGAGCACGACCACGGCGCTCCCGGCCGCAATGAATCCGTTCACCCGTTCGTGCAGGACCAACCATCCCAGGAACACGGCCACCACCGGATTCACATACGCGTAGGTCGACACCTTTGACGTGGGTACATGCTCCAGCAACCAGATGTAGGCTGTATAGCCAATCCAGGATCCGCAAACGATCAGGTAGCAAACTGCGCCGATACCGCGAGGGGTCCACACCACACGATGAAGATCTTCGAGCAGGAACGCAAAAACGAAGTTCCCGATCCCGGCCGTGGTCACCTGCCATCCAGTAGCGCTAAACGCATTCATGCCCGACTGCCACCTTTTCGATAGCACGGATCCGAGCGCCCAACTGAAGGAACCGCCAATCAGGCTCAGCGAAGCCCAAAGTTCCTTTCGACCCATTGCCGTACTTGACATAAGTTCAGGGTAGAAGAGGATGATCAGCCCAAGAACGCCGAGCGCAAGTCCGGCTTTACCGCGGGTTGCAATACGGTGATGGCCAAGCAACATCGAGTCCAGAACTAGGAACCACAAGGGCGTGATCGCAACGATGAGAGCAGCAAGGCCGGTGGAGACGGAAAGCTCCGCATAAGAGAGGGTAAGATTGCCGCCCATCAACAATAAAAGGCCCACTACGCCGGCCAGCGCGATCTGTCGCGGCGAATACCAGATCTTGCGCCCGGTCAGCGCACAAACAGCCAACATGATGACGCCCGCTACCGAAAAGCGGATCCCGCACATCAGGCCCGGCGGAATCGTCTGCACCGCGATGTCAATTCCGAGATAGGTCGATCCCCAGAACAGGTAGACCAGCCCGAATGCGAGCATGATCTTCCATCGGCTTGGGTGCGTGGTCTGGTGCATGCTTGGAACGAAATGATCTGCGCGGTACCTTCCAAGCCTACCGCGCGTCCTGCCGGGAGGGGGTGACCATTTGTTTTCCGGAATCAATCTAGCCAAACCTGGATTGTTCCCTTTTAAAGCCGTACCCGGAATGCAACACTGGTTTTTTCCTGGAAAGCAGCTCGTGAGAATTTCTCGCGAAGGTTGGAGTGACCCATCCTGGTCATACGTAGAGACCCCCGGTCACTCCTGCCCTGTTACCTCCGATCCGACGATTCGCTCCCGACCAGAAAAACGATTGGAACAAAGGCATCGTAATCTCTAGTGCCAATGACTACCTGCTGTACTGAGAGCCACGTGCCCTGTGTCCAAATGAAGGAACTTGAAATCAGCCGCGATCGATATGCCGATCGCCGGCAGAAAACAGCTTCCCCAAAACTGGAAAGGCGCCAATGGTCCCACGACAAGCGCAGGCTGGGGCTCGCTCAGTCGTCCTACCTCATACAGTTGCATTTGCAAAACTGTCTTGAGTGCCGCGCCGGTCTTAATTACACAGCCCCAGGAGAGGCGAGACCTTAGCCCCGTAGGCCGTCTGACAAAGTAACCTCGCAGTGGTTACCAGAGTTCCCTTACCTGTCAGGGAAGATATTGACTACCTAGTGTAATGATGGTGTCAGAGTAGTGACCATTGACCCGCTTCGGGCTGAACGGAATAGCTCCGCCTTTCCGGCAAAACAATTGACAGGAAAACCCCTAAATGGCGATGCCCTGGACTTCACTGACCAAGGGGACGAATGAAAGCGAAGTCGCGTCCGGACCGGGACAAGCCAAGGAATTATTTTATAACTTGGGGCAGGTCTTGGAGCGTCTCTGGATCTTCTACGAGGCCATGTTGCGCGGAACGCCGGTCCCCGATTCCGACGACGGCCTCTCACAAATAGAAGCGGCCCTTCGCCGGGTCTCAACACGCCAGAGTGGTCGTGTTGGCGCTGGATCCCAGGGCACGACCGGCCCCCAGATCAGCTAAGAGCTCCGCGCAGGTGATCGGCGAGAAGTCCCATGAAGCAGTCCCGCCGGGACGAACAGCCTGGAGCCTCGTCGCGGCAGTGTCGGATGGGATAAGGTTCACAAGGCAAGTCCCGAACGGACGACACACTGCCTGGCTCTTACGTCAGCAACCACCCTCCAGAGCGTTATCCTGGAATATTCGCTCCGCCGTAGTTGTCTTACATCGATATATGTTGTCGTTTACTCGTTGACGGTCGCGGCGCAGAAAGCGGAGGAATAATCATGGCTAAGAAGACAGCACTGGTGGTGGGAGCAACCGGCATCGTTGGCGGAAACCTGGCAGCGCTTCTCGACCAACAAGCCGGCTGGGTCGTGTATGGGATGTCTCGCAAGCCAACGGCTGCTGGAAATGTGATTCCTGTCCGTTCAGATCTGCAGGATGCCGAGTCTGTCGTTCGAGCAGTAAAAGACATTGCTCCGACGCACGTTTTTCTCGCTACCTGGCTTCGTCAGCCCACAGAGGCTGAGAACATCCGTGTGAATGCCGGTATGGTGCGCAACTTAGTGAACGCGGTATCAAAGTCGCGCTCGGTCGAGCACGTCGCCCTGGTCACAGGACTCAAGCACTACCTGGGCCCGTTCGAGGCATACGGCAAGGGCACATTGCCGGCGACCCCTTTTCGCGAGGAGCAAGCCCGCCTGGCAATCGAAAACTTTTATTATGCGCAGGAAGATGAAGTTTTCGCGGCCGCGGACCGCGATGGCTTCGGCTGGAGTGTCCATCGCCCCCACACCATCATTGGGTATGCCGTGGGCAATGCGATGAATATGGGGGTGACGCTGGCGGTGTATGCGTCGATCTGCAGAGAGGCGGGGCGGCCGTTTCGATTTCCAGGGTCGGCTGTTCAGTGGAATGGCCTTACGGATATGACCGATGCTGGGCTGCTGGCCCGCCATCTTCTGTGGGCGTCGACGACCAGTGCGGCACGCAACCAGGCTTTCAATGTCGTGAACGGAGATGTCTTTCGCTGGAGTTGGATGTGGGAGCAGATCGCCAAATGGTTCGGCGTCGAGCCGGCAGTGTTCGCGGGTGAGGGGGCTCCCCTGGAAAGACAACTTGCCAACGCTGCTCCTCTCTGGAAAGAGATAGCGGCCAGGCATCGATTGGTCGAACCGAATCTCGATATTCTGGTTTCACCATGGCACACAGACGCGGATTTGGGCCGCCCTATCGAGGTCGTGACTGACATGTCGAAGAGCAGGAAACTCGGCTTTCTCGACTACCAGGCAACAGACGATAGTTTCTTTGAGTTGTTCCGTAGGCTCCGGAGTGAGCGACTTATTCCCTGATTGAGCTCCAGGAAGTGTCACTCAACTGGCTTTGTCATTGAGAGCGCACCTCAATCTGATCCGATACCAAAGAAGAAGTTAGTAAGGACAGTGCTGTCCTGCTGCTGGTATCCTTCCCGCTGAAAAGGCGAAGGGGACCATGCGGCTGATAACAAACACCTTTCTGGCAATAGTCCTCTGTATCCCCTTGGTCCTGGCCAAGGCTCAGGAACCGAGAGCGCCGCAACCTCAACTCGGCTCTCGGCTGGTTCCTCTGATCACAGTCAATGGACTGCGGTTCCGTGACTTAAATCGAGACGGCAAACTGGAACCATATGAGGATTGGCGGCTCCCAGCGCAGCAGAGAGCCGCCGATCTCGTTGGTCGCCTATCGCTCGAAGAGAAGGCAGGGCTCATGATGCACGCTTCGGCTCCGGCCAAGGGTTCTCCGGAAATTGGGCGGGGGACGGAGTACGACCTCGATAGGGCAAGAGAGATGATGTCGGGGAAGAAGGTGACGACGTTCATCACTCGACTGACCGGTCCGCCCGCCGCCTTCGCTGAGCAGAACAACCTTCTCCAGGAGCTGGCGGAAAGAACGCGCTTCGCGATACCGCTCACCATCAGCACGGATCCTCGTAACAATTTCAAGGCCACGGTAGGGGCAAGCAATGACGCCGGTGGCTTTTCTCAATGGCCCGACATGACGGGGATGGCTGCCATCGGCCGGTCCGACGTAACACGGAAGTTCGGCGACATTGTGCGGCAAGAGTATCTCTCGGTCGGCATCCAGATGGCTCTTTCTCCCCAGGCAGATCTTTCGACTGAACCGCGATGGTCACGCATTGATGGAACGTTTGGCGAAGACCCGCAGTTGGTGAAATCGATGGCGGAGGCATACATTGCTGGCTTTCAGGATGGAGAGACAGGTCTGCACCCCGGGAGCGTGGCTTGTGTGGTCAAGCATTGGGTGGGATATGGAGCAATGAAGAATGGCCTGGATGCCCATAATTCCTACAGCCGGCACGCGGTTTTCTCGGGTGACGCTTTCGAGCAGCACCTGGTCCCCTTCGAAGGAGCGTTTGCAGCCGGAGTCGCAGTGGTGATGCCGACGTACGCGATTCTCGACGGCGTGACCGTGAACGGGAAACCACTGCAACCCGTCGGCGCTGGATTCAACAAGCAGCTGCTTACGGAACTGCTGCGAGAGAAGTATCACTTTGACGGCGTGATCCTGAGCGACTGGTTGGTTACCGAGAGTTGTCGCGGGGAGTGCCTGCAAGGAGCTGCCGCCGGAGTAAGTCCTTCGATCACACCGGGAGCATTTGGGATGCCCTGGGGTGTGGAGGACCTCACAGTCGAGCAACGCTATGCCAGGGCGCTCGATGCCGGCATTGATCAGTTTGGAGGCGTCGCCGACTCCAGTGTCATTGTGAAACTTGTGCGCGAGGGAAAAATCTCCGAGGCGCGCATCAATGAATCTGCGAGGCGATTGCTGCGGCAGAAGTTCGACCTTGGGCTGTTCGAGGACCCCTATGTGGATCCGGCTAAGGCGGCCATGACCGCAGGGCAGGTGGAGTTCAAGCAGGCTGCGCTTAAAGCTCAGGAACAATCAATGGTTTTGCTAACCAACAAAAAACTGGAACTTCCTGAACGGCGGCAGAAGGTGTTTCTTGTGGGCGTGAGTTCCGCTGCAGCGACTTCGGCCGGGCTTACGCCGGTAGCGACTATGGGCGAAGCGGAGTATGCCATGGTACGGCTTGCTGCCCCGCACCAGGAGTTACATCCGGGCTACTTTTTTGGATCTCGCCAGCATGAGGGCGACCTCGACTTTAAGGCTGACGATCCGCAGCTGATCGAGTTCGAGAAGGTCGCGAGGCAGCTGCCCACCGTCGCGATAGTGTATTTGGATCGGCCAGCCATTCTCGCCCCTCTGATTGAAAAAGCGAGCGCGGTGCTGGTCGATTTCGGAGCGAGCGATGAGGCGGTGCTGGCTGTGATCCAGGGCAAAGCTGCGCCCGAAGGAAGACTCCCGTTCGAACTGCCTAAGACCATGGACGCGGTGCGGGAGCAAAGACCGGATTTGCCGCACGATTCGATCGCCCCTGAGTTCCCGATCCACTTCGGACTGAGTTATCAGGGCTTGCAATAACCGAAGGTCTATTGCGGCACGCCTATCTCCACCGGGTAAACGGTAAGCTGCACTTCGCCCGCCGGCTTACCATCGGCGGTCAGGCTCCAACCTAGAAGTCGAGGTGATTTGTCGCCGGAAGGCGCTGGTGGTGTAAGCAAAATCTGCAGGGGGAAGTTACTCTCCGGCTGTAAGCGGTAGACCGCCTCCTTTGCCACCGGTGTCCATCCTTCCGGCAGGCTGCTGTGCAGTATCACTTCGACCGCTTTCTGTGACTTGTTACGCAAAAGCAGCGGCACCCATAACGGTTTGTCTGGAACGAAATCACTTTGAGGTTTGACGAGTGTTTCCAGAGAGGTGAGTCCGTGGGCACGGTAGAACTCGTGGTAAAACGCCCATGGCCCGCCAAGCTCAAGACTCACCGGGAGCGCCGCCGGTTCCTGATGAGCTTGCGCCGGGGCATAAGCAGTGGGCTCCTTGTCGATGCCGGTCAATACGTCTCCCTCGACCGGCGCTGGGATCAAAGACTTCCCCAGGACCAGGTATTCCGTCTGGTCTATACGGTGACGCATTCCCTCTTCGCCGAAGTCAATCTGCGTGCGATAGAAATCCCAGGCCATCCGATTCAATTGTGAAAACGGAACGCCGCGGCTGCGGCATAAATCGCTGGCCAGATAGGCTGGTCCGTGATGAGCCAGGAATTCCGGGTCGGTCGCATCCGAAAAAAAGTAAAGTTTCTTGGCTTGCCAGGGGTTAAGTCCTTCTCCGTAGTTATTGATCGACTGCCGATCGCGGGGCGCCGCAATCTGCTCCGGAAAGACCGCCGGCTGACCTGAGAGATCGAACGCCTCGGTCGCCACAACAGCTGCGGCCTGATGGTCTCCGTGATTCTCTCCAGCCACGTAGGCCGGCAACCAGGTAAGGATCACTTCGGGACGCGTGAGGCGGACAATGCGCACCACTTCCTCGAGCGCTGCGCCGTGCCCCAGGGTCTCGAGGGAATGAAGAACATCCTGTGTTGGAGTGTCGGAGGCACGCATGAACCACACGTTGCTGATGCCATGAGCGGTCAGCGACCGCCGCGCCTCAATTTCCCTTACATCCGCCAGGGCTTTACTCTGTTCCATGCCAACAGCATTTCCCCCTGAATTGCCTCGCGTGGTGACCACGACGGCAACCCGCTTGCCCTCGTCGAGCACGGACTTCCAAAGGTAGGTGCCGACGTCCGTGTCGTCATCGGGATGCGCGATCACGAGAAGGATGTCTGCTTTGTAGCGATCATCGGGTGCTGGTATTGAAGGCTGGTCCTGGGCACCGCCTCGCAGCAGCGTGACGCTGAGCAATGCACAGGCACATAGCGATTTGCTGATCATAGCTCTCAACCATCCTCGGATGGGGTCGCAGTCTTCTCCGCCCCGACCAAGAACAATCTATTTCAAGCTACGGTCTTGTCCAGCAAAATCAGCGTGCTCCTTACCAGTGAACCTGGCCGGCGGGGTCTTCCACCACAACGGCTTCGTACTCCTCCAACATCGGCATCAGCAGATTTTCCAGCTTCTCTTTCCAGAGCTTCCCTTGATAGAACTTTTCTTTCATGGAATCGCGGGCACTGGCGTCGGGAAAGCCTCGCATGAAAAAGAAAGTGTCATCGTCTTCGACGGAAAGGAACGGACCCAAGATTTTCATCCCGATCTCGGCATGTGCAGGGATGCTATCCGACCGGAAGATTTGCAGAAATTTTGACCGGCAACCGGGCTTGGTTTTGTACGTCCGCATTTCGATAATCATTGGAGTGCCACCTCCTGAAAATGTTGGTTAGTCTTCTGGCAAGACATACGGCGGCAACTTGACGTTCGCCGCCAGCCTGGGGTCAGGTACAGGGGCTTTCGCCTCCAGCCGCAAGGGAAGAACTCCCGCCCACACCGGCAAGCTGTAATCCTCCTCATCATCCACCGGAGGTCCTGTCCGGATTTTCGCCGAAGCTTCTTCTATGGAGAATTCGAGCACTGCGGTCGCTTTCAGCTCCTTGTCGCTGGGACCGCGGACATCGCTCCAACGGCCGGCGATGAGGTGCTCGGAGATGACACGCAAAGCGCGCGTTTTCTCCTCCGCGCCCTCGATCTTACGCGCGGTGCCAAAGGCGACAACGGAGCGGTAGTTCATGGAATGGTGAAACGCAGAGCGCGCCAACACCAATCCGTCAACGACGGTGACACATACACAAGCCGGCAGGCCGGTATCCAACCCGCGCAACATACGGCTGGCGGCGGAACCGTGCAGGTACAGCTTGTCTTCGTCTCGGCCGTACAAAGTCGGAATGACGAACGGTTGACCCTCCATCTGAAAACCCACATGCGCCAGGAATGCCGCATCCAGGATCGCGTGGATCGTTTCAGGCTCATGCGATCCACGATTGGGTAGCCTGCCGAGCTTAGTCCGTTTTGTGGGATTCATCGTTCACCCGTGTGTCGGTCGCGATCCAGTTCACTTCCCAAGTTTTGCCTCCATCAGCAGAAAAAGCTTGTTCAAACCTACACGACGCCGGCGTGATGTCCGATATAACAAATCGGACAAAGATGGCTCGGCCGTTGAAAGTTTCCTGGTCGTAAAACTCGCCACGTCCGTTCTTGAATTCGCCGATCGACGGTGGGCCGAAGGTACCATCGCGGCTACTGGCAAAATTAAGGCTCCACTGGTGGGATTGTGGGTTATAAAGCCGCAGGTCTACACCTTCAAAGTGACCTTGCAGGCCATCGGCGTCAAGTTCGACCAGATTAGAGAGGCCCTTCCACACCTGGCGGACGACAGTAGTTCCGTCATACTCCACCCAGGTTGTCGATCCTGTTAGGGGATGCAGGAGCCGCGAAAGATGAGTCTTCCAGGTGCCAAATTCAAAGTCGAAATCGTGCGGGCCATCGTGCTCTACAGTCTCTTCCCCCGGTCCGGCACTGGCCGCACCTGTGCCCACTTCCATGCGGGTGTCAATCGCCTTCCAGTTAATCTCCCACGTCTTGCCGCCATCTTCGGAGAATGCTTGTTCAAAGCGGCAGGAACTCGGAGTGATATCGGACCAGACGTTTCTCACTAAAATACTTCTGCCTTTAAAGAGTTCGGTATCGAAAAACTCACCGCGCCCATGCTTGAACTCACCGATGGTGGGCACGCTCAAAGAAGTGGGGATGCTGGTAGTGCCGCCCGTACTGGAGTAGGTAAGGCTCCACTCGTGAGCTTGAGGATTGTACAGACGCAGAGAGAGAGCTTCGAGGTGACCTGCAGGACCATCTGCTTCGGTCTGGCCTATGCCGCCGCGTCCGTTCCAGATCTTGCTGACGACGGAGGTGCCCTCATAGTCAGCCCACACATTAGACCCCGTCAAAGGATGCAGGCGGCGCGAAATGTGAGTCTTCCAGCTGCCGAACGAGAAATCGAAGTCTTGCTGGCCATTGCGTCGTCCGTCCGTCGCCTGCAGCTCAGCCATTAGCTTGCCGGGGTCTGCTTGCGCGGGGACGCAAGCGGAGAACGACAAATAGATCAAGGCACAAAGCAAGGTACTTTTCTGACCACGACCAAGCCACCGCCGATGCATGTCGCTCCCACCGTTCAGGTAATAGCATCTCGCAGTGCATGGTATCTTGAAAGCACCACTTCCTGTGCCATTGACGATACCACTTTCGAAAGGCGACGGACCCCTATTCAGGCAGGTTTATTCAGGCTTGCGGGGTGCAATTTTATCCGGCACCTTCCGGGTTGGTGAGAAGCTTCCATCGACCAGAGATTTAGCCAATCAGCTCGCCATCTCAAGGACAGTCGTTCTTTATGCCTATGACCAGTTGTTGGCCGAAGGCTTCGCAGTGGGCCGCTCTGGCTCGGGAACTTACGTATCGGGGGACCTGAATCTAAGCAAATTACCTGCGTCGGCAGACCGGGTCCATCTGAACTTATCCCGCTACGGACGAGCAGCAGCGAGTGCATGGCCTCGCATCGAATTCCCGCGGCGTCCACCGCGTTTGCTGCGCTATGACTTTGCCTATGGACGGAGCGACACGGAACTTTTTCCCTTCGAAACGTGGAGGCGTATCCTCATGCGCTGTGGGCGGAAGGCGCAGGTTGGTGAATTCGACTATGGTCCATCGACCGGAAATGCCGGCTTGCGGGAAGCGATCTGCAACCATTTACGCCGATCGCGAGCCGTAAATTGTGACCCATCACAGGTGGTGGTGGTGAACGGCTCACAACAGGCTCTGGATCTGATCGTTCGAGTACTTATCGAGCGCGGCCAGCCCGTCGTCATTGAAGAACCAGGTTATCAGGGCACGCGGGAGGTTCTGCGTGCCGCTGGCGCCCGGCTGCTCCCGGTACCGGTGGATGCGGAGGGGCTACGCCCGGATAAACTTCCGGCCGGCGCACGGATTGCTTTCGTGACGCCGTCGCATCAATTTCCTACTGGAGCTGTTTTGCCGCTGGGCCGTCGCCTTGAGTTACTCAAGTGGGCAAAGCGCAACCATGCGGTGCTCGTCGAGGATGACTATGATGGTGAATTTCGTTATGAAGGGCAATTGCTGGAATCTCTACAAGGCCTCGATCGAGAGGGGCGCGTCCTGTACATCGGGACCTTCTCCCGCACTGTGTTTTCGTCTCTCCGCATCGGTTACCTGATAGCTCCCAAGGAGCTGCTTCCCGCCTTCGCAGCAGCGAAATGGCTATGCGATCGGCACACTCCGACGCTTGAGCAGCAGGTCCTGGCGGAATTTATTTCCGGTGGGATGTATGAGCGCTATCTGCGCCGGGTACGGCGCAAAAATGCCGCCCGCCGCCAGGCGCTGCTTGAGTCCGTCCACGAATTTTTGGGCAAGTCCGTAGAGGTAACTGGGGATGGTGCCGGGGCCCATGTTGTCTTGTGGCCGAAACATCCGATGAGCGAAGAGGTTTTGATCGCGCGTGCAGCGTCGCATCAAGTCGGCGTTTATGGAGTATCCGGATACTTCCTGAAACACCCAAAACGAACAGGAATCATGCTTGGCTACTCCCGCTTGAAAGAAACTGAGATTCGCGAGGGCGTGAGACGGCTTGGACAAGTGATCTAAGATTCAAGGACGGTTAGTTTTCTAAGACTGGTTTGGTCACGTCAAGTCCCCGTATCGTTCCCTTTGCGGGCGCTTCGCTCCTTTTTCTGAGAAATGACAGAAGCAGCGCCGACAGCAAGGCGAGGTCAAGCCAGGCGAACCAGTCGCCCCACTTCTGATAGAGCGTGATGTCATGGCGAACCGGAACCTGCGACAGCATGGTGGTGAATTCGCGGTGTGGCGAAGTGGCTTCTTCGGCCAGGACGCGGCCTCGATCGTCGCTGACCGTGAGAAATCCTGCCTTGGCGGTGCGGACGATGGTGAAGCCATCTTCGACGCCGCGCATGAGAGCCATATGGCCATGCCATAACTCGTCGGAACCAAGCTCCCAAGCCGGCACAAGGACGAGGCCAACGCCGTTTGCGCTATAACGCCGCGCCAGTTCGGGATAATCCATGTCACGGCAGATTTCGATTCCGATCGTGCCAGGGCGCTGGGGAAGCACCGAGATCTCCGCGCCCGGCGTGGTGCGGCCTTCTGCGACAGGAACGAGATGATGCTTGCGATAGACAGTGTCGACGGTTCCGGCGGAAGAGTAGAGGCGCGCCTCGTTGAATGTGCCGCGGTTGGTC
>Ga0210391_10004726_pt1 | contig 11278 bp, 12 predicted proteins | sample IncBWC12OmetaG_FD_160573 | JGI IMG/M metagenome (GOLD analysis project Ga0210391, IMG submission 160573) | Forest soil microbial communities from Barre Woods Harvard Forest LTER site, Petersham, Massachusetts, United States - Inc-BW-C-12-O ...
CCCTTTGTCGGTGTCGCCATTCTTGCGGAGCAAGGCTGGCCGGAAGAAATTCGCACTGCGATTCTCGGCCACGCTGAATATTCCGGCGTTCCACGCGTCACGCATCTGGCGAAAACTCTCTTCGCCTGCGACGAACTCGCCGGCTTTCTCACCGCGTGCTCGCTCGTCAAGCCGACCAAATCCATTCACGACGTCGAAGCCGCGGGCGTGAAGAAGAAAATGAAAGACAAAGCCTTCGCTCGCGGCGTCAATCGCGACGACATCGTTACAGGCGCCGCCGAACTCGGCGTCCCGCTCGAGGATCACATCACCTTCTGCATCGTCGCCATGCAGAAAAATGCCGAAGCGCTCGGGCTTCAGGGAATCCAGCCCGGCGAAATACCGTCAGCCTGAAGGAAGAATTAGGACGAGGCGCGCAGCCCGCGGAATCGCGGCCAGGTCGCGCGCGCCAAAGTCAGCAACACCAAAAAGATTCCAGCGAAGAATGTCAGCAGCTTCAGGTTGCTCGCCGTATGCGGTCCACCCAACGGTGGGTAGTTTCCCGCCAGCACGGCTTTCGCGGGCTGGTCTGGATCGTAGTGCAGCAGAATCGGCGTCCCCGGCGGATACTCCTCCAACCACACTTCGTACGGGGCGATCTGGTTGGCTGGGTATTGCGCGGCATTGGCTGGCGGAACAAATCTCGAGTAGACGTTCAACACATTGTTCTCAGCCCCGACTACATAGTGCAGGCGGCAATGGATGTGATATCGCTTCCAGCCGAAGCTCCTCTGCTCCATGCTGCACAGGCCAACGTGCGCGGTCACCACCGGCCATCGCGCCCGAACATACTCCTGCCACGCCTGGGCCGCCGTCGCCACCGCCGCGAAGGCCGTGCACAGCCCGGTAAGGATAACCAGCGCAACCCGGCCCAGAAACATTAACTTTCCGATTGCCCCCGCCCCTGAAGTCATCCCTTGCCTCGCTCAAACTCTCCCTGATGGTACCCAGGGCTGCGGATGGGATGTGAGGCGAATCCAGACGCAACACGGCTCTTCCTGCTCACAGGGCGCGGCGCGGCACCGGCTGCAAGCTTTCAGTTGTACGGAGGCGGCGAGGCTGGCTCCCGGGATAACACCATTTCCGGACACAGGTGCCTCGCTCTCCCATTGGCTTTCTTCCGTGTGCTGCCCTGCGGGTCCAGGTTGCGCGCACAATGCACGCAAAACGACGCGTGCACCGGCCGGGGCAGGGGACTCCTGGCCAACGGACTTTTCACGAACGGACGAATGCTGCCCATGGGATGGCTCCTGGATCAGTGGATTCAATGTAGAGAGCGGAAACGCCGGCGACGAGGGCAGCATCCGTATTTCAACTATTACTCGTGAACTGTTCCGTAAATGTGACAGCCAGCACAATTCTTCGGGCATGCCATAGTGCCCATTCGGGCGCGCAATTCCATTCAGGAACGCGATGCCCCACCCGTTGGCTCCCACCTCAACTCCAAACGTCACCTTGCGCCGCCGCTCCTGCTCCGATAGAGTAGCCGCGGTGCTCCAGCTCAACACGCTCAACGATATCTTCTTCTCCCTCGACGCCTCCCCTCGCGACCGGGCCATGCTCGTCCAGGCCAAATCGGGCGTCTGGACCCCCATTTCCACTCAGGAAGTCTGCCGCCGCGTGCGCGCCGTCGCCTCTGCCGTGCGCGCCTGGGGCATCACTCAGGGCGACCGGGTCGCCATCCTTTCCGAGAATCGCTGGGAGTGGGCCGTCGCCGACTTTGCCTGCCTCGCCATCGGCGCCGTCGATGTCCCGCTTTACCCGACCCTGCTCGCCGAACAAATTCGTCCCCTGCTCGCCGATTCCGGCGCCCGCATCGTCTTCGTCTCCTCGCGCACACAGTTTGAAAAGGTCGCACCGCTGTTAAAATCCGGCGCCCTCGATCACGTCGTCATCATGGACGAGGAAGACGCTCCCGGCGCCGGGAAGTTCTCTTCGCTGATCGCCAATGCACAGCCCGACCTCGACTTCGACCAGATCGCACGGGCGGTCCAGCCCGGCGATCTCGCCACCCTCATCTACACCTCGGGCACCACCGGCGATCCCAAAGGCGTCATGCTCACCCACGGCAACGTCGCCACCAACGTCAACTACTCCACTGCGGAATTCGGCTTCGGCAGCACCGACTCCTGCATCTCGTTCCTGCCCCTTTCCCATATCACGGCGCGCCATCTGGATTACGCACTCTACGCACAGAAGGTCACCATCGCCTACTGTCCCGCGTTCGATCAGCTCCCGCAGACCTTTATCGCTGTTCGGCCCACCGTCGTCGTAGCCGTCCCGCGCGTTTATGAAAAAGTTCGCCAGGTTGCCGAGCAGCGCGCAGCGGAATCACCCGTCAAGCGCCGCCTCTTCGCCTGGGCACTTCGCACCGGCCAAAAACATCGCGATTCCGTCGCCGCGGGCAAACAGCCCGGTTCCCTTTCCTGGAAGCTCGCCGACAAACTCGTCTACGCCAAACTCCGCGCCGGTTTCGGCGGCCGCGTCCGCTACTTTGTCGCCGGCGGAGCGCCCCTCGGCATCGATACCGCGCACTGGTTCGCTTCAGCCGGCATCCGCATCCTCGAGGCTACGGCCTCACAGAAACCGCACCCGCCCTCGCCATCAATACTCCCAGGGCCAATCGCATGGGCTCGGTCGGCAAACCGCTCCCCAACGTCGAATGTCGCATCGCGGAAGATGGCGAGCTTCTCGTCCGCGGCCCTAACGTCTTTCCCGGCTACTGGAAGCAGCACGGCGATGCCGAGGCCTTCGACGCCGAACGCTGGTTCCGCACCGGCGACATCGGCCACTTCGACAGCGACGGCTTCCTCTACATCACCGACCGCAAAAAGGAATTGCTCAAAACCAGCGGCGGAAAATTCATCGCGCCCCAGCCGATCGAGAACAAACTCAAGGCCAGCTTCCTGGTCGCGAATGCCGCCATGGTCGGCGATCGCCACAAATTCGCCGCCGCGCTCATCGCCCCCAACTTCGCATCCCTTGAGCATTGGGCTCGCGATCGCGGCATCGCCACCGCTTCGCGCTCCGACCTCGTCACCAACCCCCAGGTCCGCGCCGAATACCAGGCGCTCATTGACCGCATCAACAGCGGCCTCGCCAATTTCGAAACCATCAAACGCTTCCGGCTTGTCCCTGACGAGTGGTCCATTGACTCTGGCGAGCTCACCCCCAGCATGAAACTGCGCCGACGCGTCGTCGTCCAAAAATACGCAGCGGAAATCGCCGCGTTCTACGCCGACGAAGCCACTTCCCACCGCTAAGCATCGCCACTCTCGTAAGATAAGAACAACCCGCAGGAGGATTTCCTTGCCCGAAACACCGCCGTTTCCACTTACGCTCGATGGCTCCAGCCTCCTGCACCAGATGTTCCGTTTCGACTGGGCCGCGTGGCGCCGCCTCGAGCCAGCCGGACGCGCCCGGGCGATCGCCGAAGTCACGGCTCTGCTCGAACCCCTCGAGCGAGGGACACAATCCGAACATCCAAACCAGTCGGCCCTCTTTGCGCAACTCGGTCACAAGGGCGACCTCATGCTCGTCCACTTCCGAGAATCGCTAGAGCAGCTCGCCATCGCCGAGCGCGACCTTGCCCGCACGGAATTCGGCAGCTTCCTCCATCCAACCCACTCCTACCTCTCGCTGGTCGAACTGGGTCTCTACGAATCATCGGTCAAAACCTACGCCGCCGTCGCAGAGCAGGGCGTCGAGCCCTTCAGTGACGACTGGGATCACCAAATCAAGGAAGTTGTCGACCGCTCCGCGGCAGCTATGTCCAGCCGCCTTTTCCCGTCCGTCCCGGAAACGAAATACCTCTGCTTCTACCCCATGGATAAGCGCCGCGGCGAGCACGTGAACTGGTACACATCGCCGATGCCCGACCGCGCGCGGATGATGCACGAGCATGGCCTGATTGTGCGTAGGTTCGCCGGCACCGTCAAACAAATCATCTCGGGATCCATTGGCCTCGACGACTGGGAATGGGGCGTCGACCTCTTCTCCGACGATCCCGGCGTCTTCAAGCGCCTCATCTACGAAATGCGCTTCGACGTAGCCAGCGCGCTCTACGGTCTCTTCGGACCCTTCTACGTCGGCGTCCGCCTGCCCGCGAGCGAGTTGGGAGCCTGGGTCTCCCTGGAGGCGCAATGACCAACACGCCGGGTGCCCCATGTCCCTGGGGTTGGGGACATGGGTTCAAGCCGGGTGCCCCATATCTGCCCGGTTTTGGCAGAAGTGGGAAGATGCGCGCAGCGCATCCGCTTTTATTCTGCTGCCCGCTACCTGCCACCAACTACCAGCTACACGCTTTCTCATGAAGCTCTTTCTCACCGGCGCCACCGGATTCGTCGGCAGCCACGTCGCGCGCGAAGCCGCTGCCCGCGGAGCAGCCCTGCGTCTCCTCGTCCGCCGCACCAGCAACCTTGCGAATCTTGAAGGCCTTGGATCGGGCATAGAAACCGTCACTGGCGATTTGCTCGACCCTGAATCTCTGCGCACCGCCATCCGCAGCTGCGATGGCGTCCTTCACGTCGCCGCCGACTACCGCCTCTGGGTACGCGATCCCGACACCATGTACCGCACCAACGTCGAAGGCACCCGCGCCCTGCTGCGCATCGCGCGCGAAGAAGGCGTGCCGCGCTGCGTCTACACCTCCAGCGTGGCCACCATGGGCTTCAAGACCGACGGCACCATCGTCGACGAAAATACCCCCGTCACCCTCGACGACATGATCGGCCCGTACAAGCGCTCCAAGTTTCTCGCTGAACAAGTCGCACTCGAAGCAGGCCGCGCCGGACAGTCCGTCATCGTGCTCAATCCCACAACGCCCATCGGCCCCAGCGACGTAAAACCCACGCCGACTGGACGCATCGTCGTCGACTTTCTCAACAAGAAATTTCCCGCCTACGTCGATACCGGCCTCAACCTCGTCGATGTCCGCGAAGTCGCTCGGACCCACGTCGACGCCCTTGAGCCGAACACTGGCCGCCCCGGCGAACGCTACATCCTCGGCGGCGAAAACCTGACCCTCAAGCAGATCCTCGACAAAATGTCGGCGATCACCGGCCTTCCCTCACCCACCATGAAGGTCCCGCACACTGTGGCGATGATTTTCGCGTTCTTCGACGAAACAATCACCGGAAAAATTCGCGGCAAAGAACCCCGCGCCACGGTTGAAGCCGTTCGCATGGGCAGGAAGATGATGTTCGCGTCGTCGGCCAAAGCCGAACGTGATTTAGGCTTCCGCAATGTGCCCGTCTACCAGGCGCTGCGCTGCGCCATCGACTGGTTCCGCGCGAACGGCTACGCGCCAGCAGAAACTCTCACCGCGTGAGCCGCCGCCCTACTCCTCGTCGCACCCCATAGCGAACCGCATCGCACCGCAAATCTCGCCCATCCGGAGAGAACTGAGTTGCGCCACGCGTCTTCCCAGTTCTTTTTGTGGAATTGTCACCACATTGTGCAGATTCACAGCGCACGGGCCCTTCATGCCATCCTCTTCACTCAGAATCACTTCGGATGGCACCCCGCGAATCGTCAATGTTATGGGTGCGACTGTAACTGCGGCAAGATAATCAATGGCACGGTTCCGCGTGAGCACAACCACAGGCCTCAGCTTGCCGGGAGGCTCAAACCGGCAAAGCCGTACATCTCCACGGCTTACTTGTCCGGCCACGCAGCCTCACCCATCCACAACCGAACCACTTCCACATCCTGCGGCTGCCTCCGGTAGGCTTCCCGCTCCCGTTCCTCCATGGCTCGAACCTCCAGCCTTCGCAGGTGCTCGCGCAAAGCGTCGCGCACCAGCGCGGATCGGCTGCGTTTCGCAAGCCGCGCTGCCCGATCCACCGCTTGCAGCAATTCCTCATCGAGAACAATTTTGGCGGTCTGCATAGGAATATCTGATTTCACCATATACTCCGTAACGGACACCGCGCGCCGTACGCTGATAACCTGTGCCTGAACGCTTCAGTTGCGCATGACCCGCATCGCCATCGTCGCCGCCCTCCCCGCCGAGCTCAAACCGCTCGCCCAGAAATGGCAGCACCACGGACCCATCTTCAGCGGACGCCTCGGCTGCGGCGATGCCGTTGCCGCCTGCGCCGGCATGGGCGCATCCGCCGTCACCCGCGCCTGCGAGCAGCTCCTCGCCACCGGCCCTCTCGACGCGCTGGTCTCCATCGGCTGGGCTGGCTCCCTCTCCTGCGGACTCCAGGTCACCAGCGCCTACGCCATCCGCGAAGTCATCGATGCCGCCACGGGCGAGGTCTTTCCCACTCCCGACGCCGATGGCCAACGCCTCATCACGCTCGACCACGTTGCCGACATTCGCGAAAAGCGCGAGCTGGCCTACAAGCACCAGGCCGTCATGGTCGATATGGAAGCGGCCACCGTGGCCCGCCTCGCGCAATCGCACGGCCTCGCCTTTCACTGCTTCAAAGCCGTCACTGACGGCCCCAACGACAACCTGCCCGATTTCAATCGTTTCACCGCGCCTGATGGACATTTGCGCATGCCGGCGTTCCTCGCCTATGCATCCGTGCATCCCCACTATTGGGGCCCATTAGCCCGGCTTGGGAAGAATAGCCGTCTCGCGGCGAATGCACTGTCTCATTTTGTTCATCGCTTTTTCGCGGGTTCGCAGTAAATTGGACTTGGAGTTTTCCATGGCGACACTCACCAGCAGTTCGGTCCAGGCTCATTCGCGTTCGGCCCTCCCCCCCACTATGCACGCTGCCGTCTATCGCGGCGTCAACGACGTCCGGGTGGAGACGGTGCCCGTTCCGCAAATCGGACCTGGCGAAGTCCTGATGCGCGTGCACGCCTGTGGCGTCTGTGGCACTGACCTCAAAAAGATTCACACCGGCTCCCACTCCGCGCCCCGCATCTTTGGCCATGAGACTGCCGGCGTCATCGCGGCCATCGGCGAAGGCGTCAACAATTTCGCCATCGGCGACCGCGTCCTCGTCTATCACCACACTCCGTGCGGCGAATGCTATTACTGCCGCAAAAAGACCTTTGCCCAGTGCGACGCCTACAAGCGGGTTGGCTGCACTGCCGGCTTTGAGCCCTCCGGCGGTGGCTTTGCCGAGTACGTGCGCGTGATGGACTGGATCGTTCGCCGCGGCCTCATCAAAATCCCCGATCACGTTCCCTTCGAGCAGGCGGCCTTTGTTGAGCCGGTCAACACCTGCCTGAAGGGGGTTCGCAAACTCGATCTGGCCTCCGATGAAACCGTCCTCGTCATCGGCCAGGGGCCCATCGGCATTCTGCTCGCTGCGCTCTCTGCCCGCACCGGCGCCAAAGTCCTCACTTCCGACCTTTACGCCGAGCGCCACGCCCTCGCCGCCAAATACGGCCTGAACCACCCCATCGACGCCAGCAAGGAAAACGTCGTAGCCGCCGCGCACGCCGCCAGCGAAGGCCGCGGAGCCGATGCCGTCATTCTCGCCGTCGGCGGGAACGGCCTCATCCGCACGGCCATCGATGCTGCCCGCCCCGGTGGCCGCATCCTCTTCTTCGCCCAAACCCAGCATGGCGAGGCGACTTTCGATCCCGCCACCGTCTGCATGGACGAAAAAACCCTCATGGGCTCTTACAGTTCCTCGTTCGAAATGGAGGACGACGTCGAAGAAATCGTCTTTGACGGCTATCGCAACGGTTTCGACCTTACCCGCCTCATATCCCATCGCTTCCCTATCGAAGAATCTGTCGAAGCGATCCGGGTCGCCTCCACGCCGACGGCGGCCTCCATGAAAATTTTCATCCACACGTAATGCACGCCTCTCTGAGACAATGAAAGAGATGGCAGCCCAAATGACCGCCGCGGTGCTCCACGGCCGGGAAGACCTGCGTATTGAGCAGGTGCCCATGCCGAAAGCTGGCCAAGGCGAAATCGTGGTCCGCGTCCACGCGGCGCTCACCTGCGGCACCGACCTCAAGGTCTATCGCCGCGGCTACCACGCGCGCATGCTCAAGCCACCCATCCCCTTTGGACACGAACTGGCCGGTACCGTTCATGAAGTCGGCGAAGGAGTTACCGCCTTCCGTCGCGGCGATCGCGTCGTCGCGCTCAATTCCGCGCCCTGCGGCGACTGCTACTACTGCCGCCACGATCAGGAAAACCTTTGCGACCGCCTGCTCTTCAACAACGGGGCCTACGCGGAGTTCCTTCTCATCCCCGCCCGCATCGTCGCCAAGAATACGCTGCGGATCCCCACCGGTATTCCGTTTGAGCACGCCGCCCTCACCGAAGCGCTGGCCTGCGTTGTGCGCGGCCTCGATGAGTGCCAGCCCCGCTCAGGCGACACCATCGCCATCATTGGCGCAGGGCCCATCGGCCTCATGTTCATGCACGTCGCTCAGCTCTACGGCCTCCGCGTCATCGCCGTCGTTAAGCGCGACGAGCAAATCGCGGCGGCCCGCACCTTTGGCGCGTCAGAAGTGGTTCAGATCAACGACAAGACCGACCCTATCGCCGCTGTCCGCGCCCTCACACCCCAGCGCCGCGGCGTGGATATCGCCATCGAAGCCGTCGCCACCCCGCTCGCCTGGCAATGGGCCGTCGATATGGTCCGCAAAGGCGGCACCGTCAACTTCTTCGGCGGATGCGCTGCGGGAACCAAAGTCGAACTCGATACCAACCGCCTGCACTACAACAACATCACCCTCCGCGCCAGCTTCCACCACACCCCGGAAGCTGCCCGCAAGGCCTTCGATCTCATCGTCAGCGGCCGCTTTCGCTGCAGCGATACCATCACCAGCCGTGCCCCACTCGCCGATCTCAACCGTGTCTTTCGCCAGCTGATGAATCGAGCCGGCGATATCAAGACGGCTATCATTCCGTAAGGTCCCAAAATAGCCTCACCGATGACGGTCGATGCCGCACAGAACGAGTTGATCGAAAAGGGATGGGCCGCGCTCCCTCCGGAATACCGCATCCCCGCGCAGGCGCCCACGCTCGAAGAAGCGCGTGCCTGGTGCCGTCGCCTCGCTGAATCGCACTACGAGAATTTCCACGTCGCCTCGTGGTTCCTGCCCAAGCGCTTTCGCCCCCACTTCCACGCCATCTACGCCTACTGCCGCGTCTCCGACGATCTCGGCGACGAAGTCGGCAACCGTGAGCAATCCCTCGCCCTCCTCGATCTCTGGGGCGCCGAGTTGGACGCCTGCTACCAGGGCGTTACCCGCCATCCCGTCTTTGTCGCGCTTGCTGAGACCATTCGCGCCTGCGACATTCCCCAGGAGCCCTTCGCCGACCTGATCGTAGCCTTTCGTCAGGACCAGGTTGTCACACGATTCGCCACCTTGGATGAGGTCCTGGGCTACTGCCGCTACTCCGCGAACCCTGTTGGACGCCTCGTGCTCTACGCCTGCGGCTATCGCGATGCCGAGCGTTTCACGCTCTCCGATCACACCTGTTCCGCCCTCCAGCTCGCCAACTTTTGGCAGGACATCCGCGTCGATTATCAAAAGGATCGCATCTACCTGCCGCGCGCCGACATGGATCGCTTCGGCGTCGACGAATCCGCCATCGGCCGGGGCCACTTCGCCCCGCAATTCCGTGAGCTCATGCGCTACGAAGTCGACTACGCCCGCAAAATGTTTCACGCCGGCCTGCCACTCATCGGCATGGTCGACCGCGAACTCGCTCTCGACCTCAATCTCTTCTCGAGTGGCGGCCTTGAAATCCTCCGCGCCATCGAGCGCCAGGATTACAACGTCCTCCACGGCCGCCCGACGATTTCCAAGTCGCGCAAAGCGGCACTGCTGCTACGCGCGCTCTCCGGCCGCCTCTTCTCGAGGAGCGCTGCTTGACCCCATCACCCCCTTCCGCTGCCCAGACTTCCGCCCCGACCATCGCCGCAGCCTACCAGGCCTGCATCCAGATCGCCCGCCGTGAGGCGAAGAATTTCTATTACGCCTTCCTCGCTCTCCCGCGCGCCAAACGCGAAGCCATCTGCGCCGTCTATGCCTTCATGCGCCATGCGGACGACATCTCCGACGACGAATCCCACTCCCGCGACCAGCGCCGTGCCGACCTCAACGCGTGGCTCGAGGCCTGGCATCAAACCGCAGCGGGGCAGCCCAGCTCCGACCCGGTCTTCACTGCCCTGGCCGACGCACGCCTCCGCTTCAACATTCCCCTTTACCTCCTCGATCAACTCGTCCAGGGCACCGCGATGGACCTCGACATAGACCCCGCACGCGGCTTCTCTCCCTCTCCAGGAACCGGCCCTGTCCGCCCCTTCATTACCTACGCCAACTTCGAAGATCTCCGCCGCTATTGCTATTACGTCGCCTCCGTCGTGGGCCTCGTCTGCATCCGCATCTTCGGCTACTCCGATCCCCTGGCGGAGCAACTCGCAGAGAAAACTGGCCTCGCCTTCCAGCTCACCAACATCCTTCGCGATGTCCGCGAAGATGCCGAGCATGGCCGCATCTATCTGCCCCTCGATGACCTCGCTCACTACGGCGTCCGCGCTGAGTATCTCGCCGGTCTCCGCAATGGCGTTAACCTCACGCCCAAAGTTCGCGCTCTGCTCGCCACCACCGCCAAACGTGCCGAGCACTACTACGAATCCGGCCGCAATCTGCTGCCGCTTATCGACGCCGACGCGCGCCCCGCTCTGTGGGTGCTGATCACCATTTATCACCGTCTGCTGCGCCGTATCGAGCACCGGAACTTCGACGTCTTCACTCAGCGCGTTTCCGTCCCCATGTCCACGCGCATCGCCATACTGCTCCGCCTCGTGCGAGTTTCTTTCAATCGGCTGCTCCGGCGCGGCTCCGCCCATGCCTGACCTCAAGCCCAATCCCTCCGTCACCGTCGTCGGAGGCGGTCTTGCCGGCATCGCCGCTGCCTGCGCCCTCGCTGAAGCCGGCTATCGCGTTCATCTCCTCGAGCGCCGCCCGTACCTCGGCGGCCGCGCCTCCTCCTACGAGCATCCCGGCACCGGCGAGGTCATCGACAACTGCCAGCACGTGCTCATCGGACGCTGCACCGCCCTCCTTGACCTCTACCGCCGCCTCGGCTCATCAGAGAGCATTCGGTGGTACGACCGCTTTACCTTCCTCACGCCAGGCGGCCTGTCCGGGGCAAAAGAAACCGTCATTCAACCAGGATTCCTGCCCGCCCCGTTCCATTCGTCCCTCTCGTTTCTTGGGGCACCGGCGTTTTCCCTTGCCGACAAAATCGCCATCGCCCGCGGGCTCTCCTTCTTTCTTCGCGGGATTCCGCCCG
>Ga0210391_10004727_pt1 | contig 11277 bp, 9 predicted proteins | sample IncBWC12OmetaG_FD_160573 | JGI IMG/M metagenome (GOLD analysis project Ga0210391, IMG submission 160573) | Forest soil microbial communities from Barre Woods Harvard Forest LTER site, Petersham, Massachusetts, United States - Inc-BW-C-12-O ...
TGTCGACCTGCACGGAGTCGATCTTGTCCCGGGTGATTTTCAGGTTGGTCAGGTAGGTCTCGATCATGGGACGGCGGTGGATGACGTCCGAGAGTTTTCGGGCTTTGGGGACCATGGGGTCCTTGGGGAACTGGCTGATGAGCGCGTTCAGGTTTAGGATGGCCAGGGAATCCTGGCGTTCGTGGGCGTAGTAGACGGCCTGGACGTACATGAGCTGGGGCGTCCAGTATTTCTTTCCAAACTGGGAATCGAGTTGTTGCTTCAGCATCAAGGCGGTATCGTAGTTCCCGGCGATGAATTGGTTGTATACATCCATATACTTTTCCGTGGCGGCTTCGGCGAGGGTGTCCTTGGGGGCGGCTACCGGCTGTGAAACCTGATAGGTGCTCTTGGGGTAGCGCTTGTGCAGCAGGTCGAGGTAATATTTGGCCCTGGTCTCATCGCCCAGGCGATGCCAGCAGAGGTACAGGCTGAAGATGGTGGACTCGGGCTGATAGGTGGGGTAGCGGTTGAATACCCTTTCCAGTACGGCGACGGCGGCCTCGTTGTCCCCGATTTCGTTTCTATAGAGAAGACCCAACTGGTAGAGGTGGGCGGCAATGGTGTCGTTGGATATATCCAGTTTCTTTTGGGTCAGGGGTAGGTTGGCCATGAGGGCGGCCATGGTGAGGACTTGGGGTTTATCGATGATACCCTTTTTCCCTCCTTCCTCAGGCGTAATGCCTCTTATGGTATTCGTGCTCACCGAGGCGTTTAGGGCGCTTTGTCTCCTCCAGTTGTCGGCGTTGGGCCGGTTCCCCCACTTGGCCTCGAAATCCTGTTCACCCTGGGCCCGGACGGACTGGTTATAGAAATACCATTCCCCCGTCCCCGTGCCAAAGAGGTTGCTGTTGTTGGAGTCGCGGGAGGCGTTGTAGCCACCATAGGCCCCGGCTTCTTCCTTGAGGCCCTGGGCTTTCAGGAGTTTCTTCAGGATGTCGTGCACGAAAGCATACCTCGCCGCGGAGTCCAGAGCCGCGACGCGCTGCAGGCTGTCTTCCCTTTCCACGGCCAGGATGTGGACGAGGGCCTTGTCGTAGCGGGCCCGGTCCTTCATGAGGAAGGCGACGCTGTCCTTCAGGGCGGGGTCGTTCAGCTGGAGGCTGTCGTAAGCCACGGCGACGATTTTATAGTTGTGCTGGGCCAGGCCCAGTTCGCTCATCATGAGGTTGGCCTTGTTCTTAATGTCCCCTTTTCCCCCGGCGCGGACACTCATGGTCAGGAAGTGATAAGTCCCCGTCGTATCCGGTTCCTGCAGGGTCAGGCGGGCCGCCGAGAGATAGAGGATATCGCGGAAAGGTGCAAAGCGGTCCTTTCCTGCAAGCCTCATCAAAGCGGCGATCGTCTGGGGGATGGCATCCTTGGACGTGCCCTGGGCCAGGAGTGCACGGTAAAGGCGGGCATAGATATCCAGGCGGGGGTCGGTGCTGTGCGTGATGACCTTGTCGTACCAGGCAATGGCCGCTTCGGGGTGGTGGCAGCGCTCTTCCAGTTGGGCCAGGAGGTATTCCCGCCGCGCCCGGTCCGCGTCGTCGATGGAGGCGGGCAGGGCATCTTCGAGGTAAGCCGCGGCGCTGTCCCAGCGTTCCTGGGCGAAATACCAATAGGCCTCCTGCTCGGCCAGGGGGGCTTCCAGGCGGTCGGGGAAAAGGGGATCGGTCTTCAGGAGGCTGATCAAACCATAGGCCTGGGCGAATTTACCCTGTTCGGTGTAGCTCCGGACCTGAAAGATCAGGCCGTCGTTGCGGCTGGGCGGGCGGTTGAAGGCGCGGTGGCCTATGGAGTTGTTTTCGGGGGTAACGATGCTGACCAGCCCGTCCTGGGCCTGGGTATTGGTGCCTATCGCGATATGATAGTCGCCCTCCTCATGGACGTAAAAGTGATAGTTCAGGAATTCCAGCATGCGGTCCGCCGAATCGAACTTCGTTTCGAAAAAGAAGGCTTTCCCGATCAGCAGGTAGAGGTTGTCGATCCAGCCATTGCGCAGATCGTGCAGCACGATGCCCGCGGTGCATTTGTAGATAACCGAGTCCAGTTGCTGCTTTTGGCTCTTGGTCTCCTGGACGGAATAGCCGTAAAAGGACAGCAGGGACGTCAGGTCGTCTTTGTGGCTGGCGCGCGCCTGGGCGATGACCTGTAATAATTTTTGATTGGCGTTGAAATAATAATTGTAGTGGGTTACCGTTGATTGTACGAAGCGACGCAGGTAAGTGTTTTTGGTCGTGGTGCTTTTTTCGGAGGCGAGGACCTTGCTTTCGAAAGGGGCCGGTTTCTTCAGGTCAATGTCGTAACCCGCCTGGGAAAAGGCGGAAAGGGAGGGGGCCAGCAGACAAAAAAGGCAGGCGGTCCTGAAACCACCCGTCGTTAACAAGGACATTGCGCGCTTAGTTAGTCGTGATTTAACTGCAATTTCCTATTTTTATTGCGTAAAGAGGGGGTTTATGTCGCTTTTTGATGGTAATAAAGCGCTCAAGCGGTTGCAAAACCGGTACCGGCTGGTGGTGATGAATGACGATACGTACGAGGAGGTCATCACCTTTAAATTGACCCGGATGAGCGTATATGTGGCTTTGAGCACGATTTTTGTTGTGTTGATCGGGCTAACCGTAGCGCTGGTATCTTTTACTAATTTAAAGTATTATCTTCCCGGATACGGGAGTCCCAGCCAGCGCCGTGAATACATCCAATTGAAATACAGGACCGATTCCCTGGAAAGGGAAGCACAAATGAAGGATCAATACCTGGAATCCATCCGTAAGGTATTGACGGGAGACATGGCCGTTAAACCAGACACTACGATGCTGAAAGTGCCCTCGGTGGAGAAATCGGACGACTAATCAAAGCTTTTTTTAAATAACATATATATGTTCACATCCAAATCCAAAGAAAACAACTCCCTGCCGGAAACCACCGCCCCGGCGAAAGTAGGCGCCAGCATCATCGCTGCCGGCACCGTCATCAAAGGTGACATCGAATGCTCCGGAGACATCCGGATCGACGGTACCCTGAAAGGAAACGTACACGCTACCAACAAGGTATTTATCGGCGCCGAAGGGCTGGTTGAAGGGGATATCCACTGCATCCATGCAGACATCCTCGGCAAGGTCAACGGCAAGGTCACGGTAAAGGACCTGCTGAACATTCGCGGGAAGGCCCACGTCAATGGCGACCTTCATACCGGAAAGCTGCAGGTCGAGCCCTCCGCCAGCTTCAATGGCAATTGCCACATGTCCGGAAGCGTCAGCTCAACCATTCCTGCGTCGGCTATGGTAGAAGTAGCGGTCGATGAACCGGAATATGCCGAAGCAGAATAAAGCCCCGGACGACAAAGACGGGCGAAAATCATTATTGCAATACGCGGGTATGTCCGCCCAGTTCCTAGTGTTACTGGGCGTGGGGGTTTTCCTTGGTATAAAGATAGACGGCTGGCTCAAACTGTCCACCCCGATCGCTACATGGCTCCTCCCTCTTTTATTGTTGGTGGGGGTTCTGGTGAAGATGGTCCGGGATACAGGAAAATGACGGATATTGCAGGCATGAAAGCCTTTGTGAAGCCGGCCTCCATCGTATTCATCGCGGTGTGCCTCCTGGCCATTTTCGGGAGGTCCCTCCTCCTGAAATGGAATGTCAGTCCGGCGCCCATCCTGTATGGGAATGCGTGGCTGTTTGGAGTGACCCTGCTGGCCATGTATTTCGAGCTAAAGGGGGTTCGTAGCAGTAATTCCTACGCTTTTTTCCGTTTCATTTACATTGGGATGCTCCTGAAATTATTCCTGTCGGCGGGAGTCGTCCTGGTTTATGCCCTTACCGACCGGGAGGCCCTGACGGGAGGGGTAGTCCTGGTCTGGTTATGCCTTTATGCGGTATATTCCTGGCTGGAAGTGTCCACCCTTATCCGCGCGGGAAAAGTAAAACAATAATGTCCAGGACTGAAGCACCCCTGGAGGCGCTGGCCGCCTACCTGCCCCAGGGGACTTATGAACATATCGCGGCGTACCTGAACCAGTACAAGGTCCACCTTACGGTGTCCCGGGAAAGGGCTTCGGTCCTGGGGGACTACCGCAACGCCACGCGGGACAGCCACCACCGCATCAGCGTCAACGGGAACCTGAACAAGTTTGCATTCCTGATCACTTTGTTGCACGAGCTGGCACACATGCTGACCTTCGACCGCTTCGGGCATTCGGTGGCCGCGCATGGGAAGGAGTGGAAAGCTATTTTCGGCCAGCTCCTGGCCCAGTTCCTGGAACATAAGGTCTTTCCCGACGATGTCCGGCGGGCCCTCGAAAGGACCCTCCATAATCCCGCCGCGAGCAGTTGCGCGGACGACGATTTGATGCGCGTGCTTCGTGCCTACGATCCCAAAGATTCGCGGTTTTGCCTGGTGGAGGAACTGCCCGTGGGGGCCCTCTTCAAGACCCGGGACGGACGCGTTTTCCGTCGCGACCGGCTGGTGCGGAAGCGGATACGGTGCATGGAGGTGCCTTCGGAAAAAGAATACCTTTTCAGTCCCATCTACGAAGTCGAACCCGTGAAGGCGTGACCAGCGGACATCGGGTGTATCGAAACCGGACGGCTTCAATGCTTTTCTTAAAAATAAATTATTGACTTTCAGCCGCTTGGATGGATGGTATTGTTTTAGCGCCTGAAGGGCATGCTGCGCAACTTCTTCACCATCACCCTCCGTCACTTCCGGAAAAACGGAACCTATTCTTTCCTGAACATCTTCGGCCTCGCCACAGGCATCGCCTGCGCGGGCCTCATTTTCCTTTGGGCGGAAAACGAACTTGGTTTCGATAAGCACCTCGGCCCGCGACTGTACCAGGTGATCCTCAACCAGACGTATGACGGGAAAATTTACACCTTCCTGGATAACGCGACCCCTGGACCCCTGGGGCCGTCCCTAAAGTCGGGGATGCCTGGCGTAAAGGACGAGTGCCGCCTGAGCTGGGAGACCAATTCGCTTTACAGCCTGAACGATAAATCGCTGTATGAAAACGGATATTTCGCCGAACCCTCCATTTTACAAATGTTCGGCTTGCGCCTGCTGGAAGGGGATCCCGGGACCGCACTGACCCAGCCGGATCACGTGATCATCAGCCAGCGCATGGCGCAACAGTTTTTCGGAGACGAAAAGGGGGTGGTGGGGAAGACCCTGCGGGTGGATAACAAGGACAGCTATATCGTATCGGGCGTCTTCGCCGACCTCCCTCAAACGTCCACGGTGACCTTCGACTGGCTGGGTTCTTTCGAGGTCTTTTTGCGTCAGCACGATTTCCTCAAGACCTGGAACCACAATAGCCTCAAAACCTACGTACAGCTGGCTCCGGGGGCTGATGCGGCCGCCATCGACCGGAAACTCCATACCTACGTTCCGCAGCCCAACGATACCATGAGCTGCTTTCTCTTTGCGCCCACGGACTGGCATTTGCGGAACCACTTCGAGGACGGAAAGCAGGCGGGCGGGGAGATCGAATACGTGAAGATGTTCCTGACCGTCGCCTGGATCGTCCTGCTCATCGCGTGCATCAACTTCATGAACCTGGCCACGGCTCGCAGCGAAAAAAGGGCCCGCGAAGTCGGGGTGCGTAAAGTCCTGGGCGCCCTCAGGGGCAACCTGCTTTCGCAGTTCATGGGGGAAGCCCTGTTCCTGTCCAGCCTCTCGACGGCCCTGGGCGCGGTCCTGATCACCTTGCTGCTGCCTTATTTCAACGACCTGATCGGGGGACAAATTTCAGCGCGGCTCTTCGATCCCTTGCATCTGGGGGCCCTCGTGGGCATCGCCCTGGTCTGCGGGGTCGTGGCGGGCAGCTACCCCTCCCTGTACCTGTCGAGCTTCAACCCAATTTTCGTTTTCAAGGGCATAAAGCGAAAGGGCGGCGCGGCTTCCCTTCTGCGCAAGGGGCTGGTGGTTTTCCAGTTTTCCATTTCCATCGCCCTGATCATCGCGACCATTCTCATATACCAGCAGGTGCAACACGTTCGGAACCGCGAACTGGGCCTCAGGAAGGACCACCTCATCCAAATATTCCTGGTGGGGAATATTCGGTCCCACTTCAATGTCATCCGTCAGGATTTGCTGAATACGGGACTTGTGGAAAATGCCGCCCTGGGGGATATGCCCCTGTTCCAGTCGGGCAACAATACGTCCGGGTTTTCCTGGCAAGGCAAGGACCCGACCCGGAATACCCTCATCTCGGTTCGGGAGGTGAGCCCTGAGTTTTTGAAAACCATAGGCGTCCACATACGCGAAGGCAGGGATTTCGATGCTAATGCCGATCTGGATTCGACCCAGATGATCATCACCAAGTCGCTGGCCGACCTGATGGGTAAGGGCAGCGCGGTGGGTAAAACCATCACCAGCGACAATGTCCATGAGACCTACACGGTCAGGGCCGTGGTGGACAATTATGTGTACGGAGATATGTATGGGACAAGCGATCCCGTGGTATTCCAGGCCCTTCCCCAATATACCTCAAACCTGTTTGTTCGGACGAAGGCGGAGAGTCAGCCGGAAGAGGTGCTGGCTCGCGTGGAGTCGGTTTTCAAGAAGGACAACCCCGGGTATCCCTTCACTTATCAGTTCGTGGATCAGCAGTTCGATGAATTGTTCAGGGCGGAATCGTTGATCAGTCGCTTGTCCCGCCTCTTTGCGGCCCTGGCTGTTTTTATTTCCTGCCTGGGACTCTTTGGGTTAGCCTCCTTTACGGCGGAACGCCGGACCAAGGAAATCGGCATCCGCAAGGTGCTGGGGGCGAGCGCCGCGTCGCTGGCGGCGTTGTTGTCGGGGGACTTCCTGCGGCTTGTGTTTTTGTCGGCTTTGATTTCCTTCCCCGTGGCGTGGTGGGCGATGCACAACTGGCTGCAGGGGTATGCTTACCGCATCAGCATCAGCGGATGGGTATTCGTGGGCGCCGGCGTTGCCGCGGTGCTGATCGCGCTGGCCACGATCAGCTTCCAGGCTATCCGCGCGGCGCTCACAAACCCCGTGAAAAGTCTTCGAACGGAATAAGGATTAATTCTTTTTCCCCCCCGAGTTGATGGAAGCATGTACACCTCCGATAATGCCCCCTGCAATCGCTGCGCCAACAGGTTTGTTATGTGTTTGGGTCGCTATCGAAGCGCCCGTTCCGGCTCCGCCCAGGGCACCGTTCAGGTCGGCAGATATCACTTTAATAACTTTCTTCAAAAAGCCCGGGGGGTTGCCACTATTCTCTATGTTCATCCAGTAGGCCGTGCTGTAGCGCGCGATGGAAGTGCAGGCGTATACCGAAACGGAATCCGATTGCTGAATCATAAGGTTCTCCTTTATTTTGTGCTCCAATTCGATGACGTGGTTCGCAAACGTATTGTAGACCGACGGGGTGGGGAACGAGTCGGCGACCGCCACGGTAAGGTAGTCGTACAGGGAATCCAGGAAGGTCGGCATGCTTAGACTCAGGTCTCCCGCATTTTCCAGGCTATCGACCAGGGTGGGGAAGTCGTACGTGGAGATGGCGGAGTCGTAAGCCGTGTTGAAAGCCGTATTGAAGGCACCGACGAAGGTGGACGAGAAATGAAAGCTGTTGATCAGGAGCGAGTCCCCATAATTGCCTTCGGCCGTCCAACTGGGTGCGAGGGCCCCGCTGAAAACGTTTGGCATGACGTCAGCCAGGACCGCGTTATGGACCTGTCCGATGCTGTCGTACGGGTTTTGGGGGTTTGAAAGGGGGCTGATGATACTGTCGGATGATTCGAGCGGCCGGACGGACGTCGATAATGGTTCGTTTGCGTGCTTGGTGCAGGAGGCGCAAAGGATCAAAAAAGCGGTGGACAGGAAAGCTAGTTTGTAGGTCATGAGTAATTGATTTGACCCCAAAATAACCGCGCTGGGCGAAGGCCGCCGGGCTTTCCGATAAGTGTACCGATTCGCCGATAAGTGTGTTTTTCGCCGGACCCGCATGCGTACGCCACAGCCTTCGCGGCTACGCCACTGCCTTCGCGACGAGTTGCGCGGCCTCGCTCAGGAGGATCGCCGACTCTACCTTGAGTCCGCTTTCGTCAATGAGTTTTTTGGCTTCTTCAGCGTTCGTGCCCTGCAGCCGCACGATGATGGGGATCTTGATGTTGCCCAACTTATTGTAGGCATCGATGACGCCCTGGGCCACGCGGTCGCAACGCACGATGCCTCCGAAGATATTGATGAGGATGGCTTTCACCTTGGGGTCCTTCATGATGATGCGGAACCCGGCTTCCACCGTTTGCGCGTTGGCGGTGCCCCCCACGTCCAGGAAGTTGGCGGGCTCGCCCCCGCTGAGCTTGATCATGTCCATGGTGGCCATGGCCAGTCCGGCGCCGTTGACCATGCAACCCACGTTTCCGTCCAGCTTGACGAAGTTCAGGTTGTATTTGCCTGCTTCGACCTCGGTGGGGTCCTCTTCGGAAATATCCCTGAGGCTGGACAGATCGGGATGGCGCATGAGGGCGTTGTCGTCCAGGTTCATCTTGCAGTCCACGGCGATGATGCGGTCGTCGCTGGTCTTGAACAGGGGGTTGATCTCCACCATGCTGCAATCCAGGCCTATGTATGCGTTGTAGAGGTTGGTCACGAATTTGACGCAGCTTTTGAAGGCTTCCCCGCTCAGTCCGAGTTTAAAGGCGATCTTACGCGCCTGGAAGGGGAGCAGGTTCCCGCTGGGGTCCACCCATTCCTTGTATATTTTATCGGGGGTCTTGTGCGCGACTTCTTCGATGTCCATCCCACCCTCGGTGCTGTACATGATGACGTTTTGTTTCTTGCCGCGGTCCAGGAGGATGGACAGGTAGAATTCCTTGATGGGAGAAGGACCTTCGTAGTAAACGTCCTGTGCCACGAACACTTTATTGACAAATTTTCCATGAGGGCCCGTTTGGACCGTGACGAGGGTCCCGCCCAAAATGTTTTGGGCGATGTTCTTGATTTCCTCCGCGCTTTTTCCAACCGCGACCCCGCGTTGTTCGGTGCCCACGATCTTTCCTTTTCCCCGGCCGCCTGCGTGGATCTGGGCCTTTACCACGGCGAAATTGCTTCCGTACAAGGTCTTGATCTGGCGATAGGCTTCCTCGGCTTCCTGGGGGGTGCTGGCGGCTATGCCTTCCTGAACGGGGACGTTGTATTTTTTCAATAGTTCCTTGGCCTGGTATTCGTGCAGATTCATGGGGAAAAAAATTTCGGTAAAGGTAGGGTATATTTGCGGCCATGCAAACATTGGATGAAGCAGCGGCATACATACGCAAGCGGTTCCCGCAGACACCGACTATCGGGATTATCCTGGGCAGCGGCCTTGGCAACCTGACCGCGGACCTGGTGGATACGACCGAAATCCCGTACAAAGAAATTCCCCATTTCCCGCTGGCGACGGTGGAGGGACACGAAGGGAAGCTGATTTTCGGCCGACTGCGGGGAAGATGGGTTGCGGTGCTCGCGGGACGTTTCCATTATTATGAGGGGTATACCCCCCAGCAGGTGGTATTCCCCATCCGCGTGTTGCGTAAACTGGGCGTGGAGACGCTCCTGATCTCCAATGCGGCAGGAGGGATGAATGCCCGGTTCAGGGTGGGAGACCTGATGATCATCCGGGACCATATCAGTATGTTCATCGTGAATCCCCTGTTAGGGCCGAACGATCCGGACCTGGGCATCCGCTTTCCCGACATGAGCGAGCCCTATGCCCACGACCTGATCCGGAAAGCCAAGACGGTGGCGGACTCCGAAGGCATTGGCGTGCACGAGGGGGTGTATTGCGGCGTCACAGGGCCGACCTTCGAGACGCGGGCGGAGTACAAGATGCTTCACCTCCTCGGCGGGGATGCGGTGGGGATGAGCACGGTGCAGGAGGTGATCGCAGCGGTGCACGCGGGCATGAAGGTGTTTGCGATGAGTGTCATTACGGACCTGGGTATCCGGGAATCGGAAGAGCCCATTACACATACGGAAGTCCTGGAGGCAGCCGCGGCCGCGGAGCCTAAGTTGACGGCGATTTTTGCGGGATTGGTGACACGGCTCTAGTCTTCACATTATTTTATGAAGATGCCCCGAAAATCGAACTATTTTTGCCCGACATGCGCTTGAGCTTCATATCCATTACCCGCGTCTTGATCGTGGCCGGTTTACTGCTGGCCGGTATTGGGAGTGCGCAGGCGCAAAACCCTCTCCAGAACGTCCCCGGGGCGAACAGTCTCCAGGGTATGGGGCGGGGCGGGGGCGCTAAGAAGGATTCCCTGAAGCACCGGACGGGTTTCGAAGATACGCTTACCCTTACCTATCGGTATTTGGATTCCACGCATATTTACCACATGGATACCTCGGTGGCCGACATCGATAAGTTTTATCCCCTGCCCGCCAATTACCGCTCCCTGGGGAACACGGGAAATCCGGCCAAGTCCCTCATTTACCAGCCGAATATGAATGCGGGCTGGGACCCCGGCTTTCATTCCTTCGACGTGTACCGCTTTACCTGGGAGACCATGAAATTCTATACTACCACGCGACCGTTCACGGAAGCGGAATATTTCATCGGCAGCTCCAATGAGCAGGACATCAGCGTAACGCACACGCAAAACATCAACCAGCACTGGAATTTCGCGGTCAGGTACCGCCTCACGGGGGGGCCGGGTACGTTTCAAAACCAGAAAGCCAACCTCAATAATTACGCGCTCTATACGTGGTACGAATCGCCCCGCAAGCGCTACCACCTCTATGGGGGGCTCCTCGCCAATAACCTGAAGAACGAGGAAAACGGGGGGTTTACCAACAACAATGTGCTTTTCGATACGCTTTACCTGGGCCAGCGCTTTTCGGTCCCTACGCACCTGGGCTCCGCCCAAACGTACCAGGCCAACATTTTCAATACCACCCTGACTACGGGGGACCACTACTCGGACGTCCAGTTTTTGTTGCGTCAGCAGTACGACATCGGTCAACAGGATTCGATCGTGGTCAACGACTCGACGACGTATTACCTGTTCTATGCGCGACTCCGCCTCCAGCATACGATCCAGTACGAACATTATGGTTACGAGTACATAGACAATTCCGCCGACTCGGTCGACTTTTATCAAAGCGTCTACGGTTTCCTGAGCCCGCCCCTGCCAGGATTTTATATCGAGGACAAATGGTCGCGCCTGATCAACGATTTATCGCTGTTTCAATATCCCGTGGCCAAGAACCCCAGCCAATACCTCACGGAAGGGATCAGCCTGGAAGACATGAAGGGGACC
>Ga0210391_10004728_pt1 | contig 11274 bp, 8 predicted proteins | sample IncBWC12OmetaG_FD_160573 | JGI IMG/M metagenome (GOLD analysis project Ga0210391, IMG submission 160573) | Forest soil microbial communities from Barre Woods Harvard Forest LTER site, Petersham, Massachusetts, United States - Inc-BW-C-12-O ...
GAGCAGAGCTCCCGCACTCCAGATACCTTACATTTCGCGGTAATTTAAGAGAAGAAGACCGATCAGGACCAGGCAGGTGGGCCAGAGCCACGCCATTCTGTCGCGCACTTTATTTTCGGCGGGGAGACGAAGCTCCAGCCAGCGCGACCAGCCGGCGACGACTCCCAAAATAGCGAGAGGAGCGTGGCTTAGCTCGGCTAGGACTTCTTCTTTTATATTGCCAAGACTGTGCGAATGAGTGAGAAGCAGAGCGCTGGCGACCGCGACGAGTGCGGGGAAAACTAAGCGGGCGTTTCCGGTAGCGACGCGGCCGGTTTGCACCCGCCATTCAAAAATCGCCAGGCCGATGACCAACAACGAAAAAATTCGGTGAAGCAGGACTTCCGGATCCTGGAGCGTGACCCAAAAACCGTTGGGGCCGAGGGGCCACGTCTCGGGATCACTTCGCAAGAAAAGAAAAAGCGAGAGACCGAGAAAGAGGAGCGGCCAGTTTCGGGCCCAGGGGAAATGCTTTGTTTGCGCGAGAAAAGCAAGGAGGCCGATGGCCAGAACGATCAGCCCCGCCCAGTGATGGTTGTACTCGGACCAGGATTTTTCCGCAGGCGTGTTGGGGCGAGTTCCGGCTTGGCCCGGGACGAATGAGGCGGACGAGAGTGTGCCTCCGTTGAATGCTGTCACCTCCGCGGCGTAGACGTCTTCGGGGAGATCCTGGACGGCCGGGCTCGCGAGGCGAGGGATTTGCGGCGCGAGACGAGCGGCGATTTCCTGGCGCGAGACACGGTCTGCTTTTAGATCAATTGCTGGAGGGAGTGAGGTTAACGAGGCGGCGGTGAGAATGACGGTGATACCGATGCCGAGTTCGGCTTCGCCAAAGCGCTTTAGGCTGGAGATGACCGAGCCACCGGAGGGCGAACGGGCGATTTGAAAGTTGAGGGCGCCGAGCAGCAGGAGCGTGCCGAAGAGGACGACTTTTGTCGCCACCATGATGCCGTAGGAAGTGCCGTATATGGCGGGGATGGAGCCGACGTAGGCGAGGCTCAACGTGAACCCCGCGGCGGCGAGGACTGCGACGCTGATCAGCGCCAGTTTCGAAAAACGTGCGATTAGCTGGCGCGCGAACTGATTATCCGGGGAGCGTGGGATGGCGATTAGAAGATAGAAGAGGCCGCCGAGCCACGTGGCCGTGGCGCCTTGATGGAGCGCCGTGACGACGGCGAGCGGGAAACGGTAGTCGAGGCGGGCCATGGCGTGGCTGGTCATCACCGAGGAGACGAGGATGAGAGCGGCGGGTGCGAGCATGACTGCGTAAATTTTTGGACGCTGAACGCCGGAGAGCGCGACGATCGCCAGCGCCGAAGCGATGGCGAGAATGCCGGCTAGGACGAAATTCGCCCCGCTGACGTCGCCCATGGTCATGTCCGCAGATTGCATCAAGATCAAACTGCTCGCAAGAATGTAGGCCATTTGCATGACGGCTAGCGCAACGGCGGCGCGCCGAATCCATCGAAGGCAAATTTGGGTAACGGTTTCGGATTGCGAGTTTGCGATGCGCGCCACGAAATTTAGAAAGACGATGCCGCCGATGGTGAGCGACCCGAAAGTCAGCGTGCCGCCGCGAAACAGAACGGAGAGGAAGCCGAAGATTTGGAGTAGACGGGCCAAGAAGGAATCTCAGGGCTGCATAACTTTAAACGGAATTTCGCCGCGGGTGATGTGGCCGTCGGAAGCAAGGACCTGCCAGCGAATACGATATTCGCCTGGGATTAACCCTTGGGCTTGCGAGGCCAGAATGTCCGCGGGAGCGTTTTTGCTGATCGCCAGCAATTGTGTGGAAGCATCGGGGGTGACAAGCGTGAGACGGGAACGAGTGGCGTCGATGCGAACGTTGAAGCGCAGTTTAATGGGGATGCTGGGGCCGGCGACGGTGGTGTTGATGGACGGGCTCGATTCCAGCAGGATGGCATGCGCGAGGACTGGCAGGGCCATTAGGAACATGGCAGCGCCCGCAAAGAGGGACACTGCAAGACGATTTCCGTAACTTAGGCGCATCGCTCTCCACTTCGCACGAAATTCGTACGAAAGAAATGGCTCGTGACGAGCCTCCGTCGAAAGACGACGAGAAAAATATCTATTTGCAACTGGAACTATGTTATGGCAATCCGACGAGACTGCCAAGTTGCAAGACCAGTGTGGGTCGCGAATGACCAAAATCCAAGAATAGGGCGAGAGTCAAGAAACTGCTTCACGCCAAAACTTGTGGTTAACTTGCGTTTTTTACAAAAGGGAAAATCGTCATGGGAATGGGTTGGGCGAATTTTTTCTTGAGATACCAGCACGGAAGATCGCCGTTGTGCGGAAACAGCGCATGGACGCACACGCCTGTTTGCCGGGGCTGAACTGGATCGACGTCATATTCAGTCTTGCCGCCCTTTTCGCCAATGGCCAGAATGCGCAGCGAAGTTATGGTTTCGTAAGGGTCGTTAGGTGTCGCGTGAGTCATGCGCATCCGCACAGAGGCAAAATCGCCGACATAGACGATCGCGACTGCTACGCCGAGCGCAATCAGACTGCGTTTGACGATGGTCCGGGCTAGGCTCAAGCGGAAAATTCCTCACACTAGGATGAATAAATGGAAACCACGCGACACTCGCGCGGCTCTCCATTCTCAGGCAACAGCTATTGTTTTTCCTTCGGGGCCTCGGTGGCCGGACCAATCTTGATGGTGGATCCGAACCGCTTGTAATTCTCGTAACGGACCGTCATGCGAATGCGAACGCCGCCGCTGCTGAATTGCAGGGTGTCCTCGGAATGCGTGTAGGTCGGAAACCAGTAATTGCCTTCGATATTTTCGCGGAACGTTTCAAAACGCGGAAAGACGTTTTCCTGGCCGTGTTTTTTTATGTCGGGGACGGCTTTGCCGTCAGTTTTGACGATGCCGAAATCTTTTTGGTCAACCCAGATGCGGCCCTGAAAATAGCGCTGATTTTTTTCCAATTTCTTTGGCGCAACGTCGAAGACGTAGGCATTGATTTCATCGAGTTGCTGCTGGCCGGCGTATTTTACGTCGTACTTCTGTACTTCGTCCGTGGTGAGCACGAACGGCTGCACGTGCTCGAGGTCGTCGAAATCCTGTTGCGACATCTGGATGCGCTGGAGCGACGGAGCGGGAGCATCGGTAACATGCTCCGTGCGCTTGCCGGCAGGAGTGAAAACGATGTCGCTGGTCATACGATACTCGCCGTCGGGGCGTCCCGAGTATTCGTCAATGGTTTGAATCACAAAAGTTTGCGTGTAGGTGTAATTGTCGCGCTCTTTTTTGAACTCGAGCTCGCGTTCGGCGAACTTTTGAATAATCTGGTCGGTGGGGATTTTGGGCGGATCGGTCGAAAGAGGAGACTCTGTGGTCGTCTGGTGCGGCGCAGTCGAGTTTTCGTGTGAGATACGCGGTTGGGGCAACGGCGTGGGCGTAGGCGCGGAGTAGGACGGAGGCGGCGGCAGCGGGCCGGTCTGCTGGGCCGCAAGCGGCAGCGACGCGAAGAGCGAGACTGAAACCATCGCGAGCGTTAACACGGCCAGTGCGGAGAATTTCTTGATCGGTTCTCGAACGATTGGCTGCATTTCTTCCCAATTCCTTTCCAGCTGGGCGGTAGCCTGAAACCTAGGAGCTTCAGAATAGCGCCGGGGTTGCTTCACGTCCAGCACGTCCAGAAAGATGCGGAAACCGAGTTGCGAATAATGTGATGCACAAGAGGCCGCCAGGTTCCCGGCGGGGTGTGATAAACTTTTGAAGTAAACCCCGGTGGGGCCGTGGCGCAGTTGGGAGCGCGCCTCGATGGCATCGAGGAGGTCGTGGGTTCGAATCCCATCGGCTCCACCAAAAACCTGCTTGGTTTTCGCTGCATTTCAAGTGACTATAAATCCAGATTCTTGCTCGTGAGGACCGCTCATGCCCATGTTCCGAAGATCGTTGCCCGTCTTGTGTTTCGCTGTGTTTACAGCATTCTACGTAACCCAAGCGCACGCGCAGAGCGCGGGCGGAAGGAAGTTTGCGACCGAGGTCCCGTTGCTCGATTGCGATGGTATGCCGTGTATCGAGGCAAAAATAGGTACCGGCCCTAACCTGAAAATGGGAATTGATACAGGAAACGTGGATTCTGTTCTGGATACGCCCTATGCCGAAGCAGCCGGCCTGAAGCCGACAGGGTCGTTGCCTGCCGGTGCACCTCCGGGCATGTACCAGACGGTGATTCCCTCTATCAGCGTTGGGAGCGTAAAGCTTACGAATGTGGGGACTTTGGCGATGGTCCTCACGGATATGATCTCGCAAAAACAAATGCCACATGTGGATGGAACGCTGGCCTACACCGCCTTTAAAGATCGCATTCTGCAAATCGATTTCGTGGGGCGCAAGGTGCGCATTTCGGAAGTGTTGACGGCGCCCGCCGATTGCACGGGAGCCTGCGACAAAATTTCGCTGATCAAATTTGGAAATGGGGGACCGCCGATCGTAGTGGCAGACGGATTTGAAATTAATGGGAAGAAGGTGTCCGCGCAGGTGGACACGATGTATAGCGGGACGCTGCTGGTCTACACGTCTGCGATTGAGAAACTGCAACTTACCGCGGCAGCTAAGACCGATAAATCGCGGGATTTTCCTTTCACGGATGGCGGCGTGAAGATGAAAGAAGCTCCGGCGGAAAAGGAAACCTTTCGTGGATTGACCTTGAGTGGCCCTGCGCCGCTGGTGTACTTCCCTACTGCGGACGTGCACGAACCGGATGGATTGTTCGACGCGACCGTGGGGCTCGAATTGTTTTACAAGGCGGTATTGACGCTGAATTTTCACGACATGACGATTTCCATCGAAAAACGCTAGTCTGCCGCTAAGCCAAAAACAAATATATGCGTCGTCGCCAGACGCAAAAAATCAATCTGTCATTGCGGGAAGATCTGCGACAGGAGGAACGCTATGGGTGTGCGTCAGGAAAGGCGAGGAGCTAGCGAAACACGCAAGTGAGAGAGAAACGCGTGATGTGCGCGGGATAAAGAGCGTCCGCGAAGAGTGACGGCGCCAATGGTGCGGACCGCGGCTGGATCGTCCAGTCGCACAAAGCGGCACCGCGATTTCTTATCGATGGCCATTTCCGGAACGATGGAAACACCCATCCCCGCTCCCACCATGCTGAGTAGGCTGCTGAACTGGCCGCTTTCAAAAATAATTTGCGGGTGAAGGCGTGCACGGTCGCAGGCCGCCACGGCGGTGTCGCGGAAGCAATGGCCATCGCGCAGCAGCAAAAATGGTTGTGAGCGCAGGTCTTTGAGAGAAAGCGAGCGGCGCTTTGCTAATTTGTGGCCCGGGGGCAGCGCAGCAAGAAGAGGCTCCGTGAGCAAAGGAAACGTTTCGAATTCGTGGCCACGGATAGGCAGGGCAAGAATCGCGAGATCGGCTTTGCTGGCGCGCAAGAGTTCGAGAAGGGCCGGCGTGATTTCTTCGACCACCGTGAGCTGGACTTGCGGATATTTCCGTGAAAATCGTGTGAGGCGCTGGGGAAGAAAGTAGGGCGCAACGGTTGGGATTACGCCGATCGTGACGGAGCCGCCAACGGAATCCTTTTGCTCGACCACGTCGCCCCGCGCCGCTTCGAGTTCGCGAAGGACGGTGCGGGCCCGCGGGAGAAAGGTCTGCCCCGTTTCCGTGAGGCGTACGGAACGGCCGAGTCGGTCAAAGAGACGCGCGCCAAGTTCATCCTCGAGTTTCATGATCTGCTGCGAAAGCGAAGGCTGCGATACATGAGACTGCTCGGCGGCGCGGCTGAAAGAACCGGCCTCGGCGACGGCGCAGAAGTAACGAAGTTGATGAAGCTCCATAGGCTATGCCTATCCTTCGTATCCGAACTATATATTGGAAGTATAGCAGCCGCGTGCGTAGCGTCTATGCAGCGCGCAGGATTCTGCCCCGAGGGCCGGTGCTGCAAGCGAACTGAGGAGGAATCATGGCGGAAGAAAAGAAGATAATGACGACGGACGCAGGCCGGCCGGTGGGCGACAATCAGAATTCGCTTACGGTGGGGCCGCGCGGTCCGGTCGTGTTTGAAGATTTTCTGTTGTTCGAAAAGATGGCGCATTTCAACCGGGAGCGCATTCCGGAGCGCGTGGTGCATGCCAAGGGTTCGGGCGCACATGGACACTTTGTCTGCACCAGCGCGGAGATCGCCCAGTACACGACGGCGAAGCTGTTTAATTCCGTTGGGAAGAAGACACCGACGTTTATCCGCTTCTCGACCGTGGGCGGAGAAAAAGGTTCGGCGGACACCGCGCGCGACCCTCGCGGCTTTGCGCTGAAGTTTTATACCGAAGAAGGCAACTGGGATATGACGGGGAACAACACACCCGTCTTCTTCATCCGCGATCCGCTGAAGTTCGGCGACTTCATTCACACGCAGAAGCGCGATCCGGAAACAAATCTGAAGTCGCCGACGATGATGTGGGATTTCTGGTCGCTTTCGCCAGAATCGCTTCACCAAGTGACGATTCTCTTCTCCGATCGCGGGACGCCGGACGGTTACCGTCACATGGACGGCTTCAGCAGCCATACGTTCAGCTTGATCAACGCAAAGAACGAGCTGTTCTACGTGAAGTGGCACTTCAAGACCAAGCAAGGCATCAAGAATTTCTTCCGCGAGCAAGCCGGCGCACTCGAAGGCGCTGACCCGGACTATTCACAGCGAGACCTCTTCCACACCATCAAGAATGGAAATTTTCCGAAGTGGCGCGTGAGCGTGCAGATCATGCCCGAGAAAAACGCGGATACGTATCACATCAATCCGTTCGATCTCACAAAGGTATGGCCGCACAAGGACTACCCGCTACATGAAGTAGGCGAACTCGAGCTCAATCGCAATCCGGAGAATTATTTTGCCGAAGTCGAGCAAGCGGCGTTTGAGCCGCGAAACGTCGTGCCCGGCATGGGTTTTTCTCCCGACAAAATGTTGCAGGCGCGGCTGATTTCCTATCCCGACGCGCACCGGTACCGGCTTGGCGTGAATTACGATTCCCTGCCGGTGAACAAACCGCAGTGCCCGTTCCATACCTATAACAAGGATGGCGCGATGCGTTTCGATGGCAATGGCGGCGCAGCACCAAATTATGAGCCGAACAGTTTTGGCGGGCCGACTCAGGATGCGCGATACACAGAACGGCCGAAGATGGTGAGTGGCACAGTGGCGAGGCACGATCATCGCAGCGATGCCGACTACTATTCTCAGCCGGGAAATTTGTTCCGCCTGATGCTGGCGGATGCCAAGCAGCGGCTGATTGACAATATCGTCTCCAGCCTCGGCAATGGCGTGCCGCAGCGAATTCAGGAGCTGCAGATTCAGCACTTCTACCAGGCCGATCCCGCTTACGGAGCCGGCGTCGCGAAGGGATTGGGGCTGAACATCGACACGATCATCGCCAAGAAACAGGCCAGCGCTGCGGACTGAACGCAAGCAATAAAGGGCAAACCGCGGGCCAAAGGCCGGTGCGAAATGAAAAAAGGGGCGAATTTCGATTCGCCTCTTTTTCGTTTTGCAGAGACTCACCGATTGCGCGTGAAGAGGACGACGTCGCTGTTGATGGAGCCGCGCGAGAGGGCGATCTTGCTTCCATCGGCCGACAAAGAAATTCCAAAGATGCGTCCTGAATTGAAATGCGTGAGCTGCACAGGTGGCTTGCCGTTCAGCGGATAGGTCCAAACGTTGGGCGCTCCGGAACGTGCATCTACATAGGCCAAGGCCTGCTGACCTGGGAACCAGCGCCCATCACGCAGCTTTCCCAGGCCGGGAGACGGATCCAAATAAGCGATGGGGACAGTGCCATCCAAAGTAGCCTGACCAACGCTGAGTTTGTTGCCCTCCTGACTTAGGACCGCGAACAAGATGTGCTTTCCATCCGGGGCGAGATTGATGCCGACCACGCTAGTGGAAATCACGGGGGAGTCCGGCCCGCCGTCGAGAGATACTTTACGTAAATTGCCGCCAGCGAGAGATTCATCCTCGCTAACGTACGCAAGCCATCGGCCCTCTCGCGGACAAACCGGGTAGACTTCACCGATGCCATGGGTCAACTGCACGACATTCGTTCCGTCTGCGTCGGTCTTCCAAATATGATTCCCGCCCGTGTTTGACACGAACACGACTGAGCGGCCGGAATCACAAATCACGGGAGCGCTGTGATACTGCGGCGGGCCCGCAATAACCTGGGCAGCGCCGCCCCCCAAATCCACGGCGGAGAGATCCCAGTTGCCGGAATCATTCGAGGAAAAAACAATCCTTTGGGGAGTGGCAAAGTCCAGCCCATGCAAGCCGTCGTTTCGCCCCTGCGTCACTTGTTTAATGTCATCGGGATGATCGCTGGGGGCGACCCAGATGCTGGCGTTGACGTCGGTTTGCACAGCGACAATTGTGTCCGTATCGAAAGCCAGGCTCGCGGTGTCGTAGTCCTCTAGATCGTTTGTCACGCGCTGTATTGCTCCGTCTGGATAAGATACGTACCAGATTTGCGTAGGATCTCCCGCGCGCTCCTGAGCGGTGAGAAGCAGACCCTTTCCGTCGCGGGTCCAAAGCATATTTCGAATCACTCTCCAGCGAGTGGGCAGATTCTGTACCTTCTTGGTGGCAAGATCGAGAGCCTGCAGGTGGGCGCGCAGGCCTTGCGGATCCTCGTCAACCAGTGCGTCAAACGCGATGCGCTTTCCATCAGGCGACCAAGCCGGTGCATAGTGCGGCGAGTTCCATTTCATCAGGTCCGTGCGGCCAGTTCCGTCCGAGTTTATTGTCGCGAGGCATAGTTCCGGCTCTCCGCAACCCAAGGAGAAAAGCGCAATTTTCGTCCCATCGGGAGAGAGCGTGAAACTCGTTGATAAATGTTCCATGAGCTTACGAGGAGTTCCCCCGAGCACGGGAATGACGAACAGTTGCAGATCACGCGATTTGTCCGTAGGAGCCTTCGAAAAATAGATGAAATTTCCATCGGCAGAAAATAAGGGCGAGGTTATATATGCCTGCGGGGCCGGTGGGATCAGTTGCTGCGCGCTGGACGCCGCGGTTTGACGAACCCACAAGCTTTCTTGCCCGCCGTCACGGACTACATACGCAACGTATCGGCCGTCGGCAGAGACCGCGGAGGCCGTCACATTGCCGTTCGACGTAAGGCGGGAGATACGGCCATTTGTAACCAGCGGCAAGCGATCGAGGTCACTTTTTGCATTGAGGCGTTTCCAGCCGAAAAATACGCCAACAGCGACGGCCAACACAACGAAAACAGTCGCGAGCGTGCGCATCGCTCCAAAGGACGGCGCAGCAGTTTGCGGCAGCGCGATACCCGTTCTGCCGGAGCTGCTATCGCGCCTCAGCCGCTTCAAATCCGCTTGCAGCTCTCCGGCTGACTGGTAGCGCAGGTCCCGATCTTTCTCCAACGCCTTATTTATAATGCGTTCCAACTCCGGCGGCACCTCGGGATTCAATCGCACGGGCGCTACCGGCACGACATGCAGTATCGAGTCGTAAATCGCTGCCGTGGAATCTCCGCGGAACGGAAGCGCTCCTGTAGCCATTTCATAGAGCACGACGCCAAAGGAAAAGAGATCGGTTCGCGGATCGAGCGGTTTGCCGAGAACCTGCTCGGGAGACATATAAGAGACTGTGCCCAGCGCCGTGCCGGGGCTCGTCAGATGTTCCTCTGAAACCGTCTTCACTCTTTCCAATGAGCGGGTGGCCGTTGCATCGCCGAGAGGCACAACACCCGTAACCTTCGCGAGACCGAAATCGAGAATCTTGGCTTGACCTCTGTTTGTCACGAAAAGATTCGAAGGCTTCAGGTCGCGATGGATGATTCCCTTCAGATGAGCCGCGTCGAGAGCATCGGCCATCTGAATCGCAAGCTCGACCAACCTGTCGATCGGGACGGGTTTCCCGCCAATTTCATGCTTCAGCGTGTGGCCCTCCAAAAGCTCCATAACGAGGAAGGGCTGCCCGTCGTGAGCGGCGATCTCGTGAATCGTGCAGATGTTGCCATGATTGAGAGCCGAAGCCGCACGGGCTTCCCTCTGGAACCGCTCCAGGGCTTGAGGACTCTTTGCTAGGGCTTCGGGGAGGAACTTCAACGCGACGTGACGGCCGAGGTTGATATCCTCCGCTTCGTAGACGACGCCCATGCCGCCTCCTCCCAGCGTGCGGAGGATTCGGTAGTGCGATACCACGGTCCCGATCATGGAGGGGAGTTCAGGCAATATGCTTCCAACTTGGAGATATGGAGCTCACAGGCGGCCATTGGCCCTGCCTGTTTTCAGATCGAATCAACTGGGCAGAAAGTATTGTCTGCCAACGCCAGCAAGTCAACCAAAGAGGAAATCCGGGCCGCGAAATTGCTATTGCACCAATGTTGTATGGATTGGACTCAGCTACTCGCTTTAACAAACGGTCCGAAACTAAATATTCTCCGATATCGTCTAGAATGGCAGGCCTATGGCAAAGCTCACTTTTCTTGGCGCGGCAGGCACGGTCACCGGCTCGAAATATCTCGTGGAGGCTGCAGGCAAAAAGCTCCTCGTCGATTGCGGCATTTTTCAGGGTTCGCAAGAACTCAGCGAACGTAACTACAAGCCTTTGCCGATTGATCCGAAGACGATCGACTTCGTGGTGCTCACCCATGCGCACTTGGACCACACAGGTTGGCTACCGGTGCTCGTGAAGGATGGTTACCGAGGCCCCATCTTCGCCAACCCCGCGACGATTGATCTCACCGGGCTTCTACTGAAGGATTCGGCGCATCTTCAGGAAGAAGAGGCCCTTCACGCAAAGACGAGCAAGCATAACAATCACGAAATCCGCGAACCGCTTTATGTGACGGACGATGTCGATCCTGCGCTCAAGCTACTGAAACCCGTGCCGCGAACGGGCAGTTTCGATATAAGTCCGGAGTTTCATTTCACGGCGTTTGATGCGGGCCACATCCTGGGCTCGACCAGCCTGGAACTAGTCATCACGGAAAACGGAAAGAAGATCGTGGTGGTGTTTTCGGGGGACATCGGCCGCTACGACCAGCCGATTTTGAATGATCCAATAACTCCAGCATCGATGGCGGACGTGTTGCTTTGCGAATCCACCTACGGCGACCGCGAGCACGCGCCGGGCGACCCAGCAGAATTACTAGCTGGGATCGTAAACCGCGTTTCGCAGCGCGGCGGATCGATCGTGATACCGGCGTTCGCTATCGGGCGCACGCAAACGTTTA
>Ga0210391_10004730_pt1 | contig 11272 bp, 9 predicted proteins | sample IncBWC12OmetaG_FD_160573 | JGI IMG/M metagenome (GOLD analysis project Ga0210391, IMG submission 160573) | Forest soil microbial communities from Barre Woods Harvard Forest LTER site, Petersham, Massachusetts, United States - Inc-BW-C-12-O ...
CGCGCATCCTCCGCACGGCGCTCCTCCTCTTGCCGCTCCAGATCCTCCTTCGCGGCGGGGAGGCGCTCATTCCGCTCTTTCTCGCGGCATGGTTCGGCCGGAGCCCGCAGACGGACCTCTATTACCTCCTTTCGGCATACTTCGTTTTCGCCGGCGCGATTCTCACGGGGGCATTCCAGGATTCCGCGGCGATTGCCGTCCTCGTCGACATCGGGCTTCGCGAGCCGCAACGCCTCCCTCGCGTCGCGGGAGCCTTGCTCGGCCACACGCTCGCGATAGGAGCCGCCGTGGGCGCCGGCATGGGCGTTCTCGTGGCCGTGCCTCTCGGCCTCGTATCCTCCATGCCCGGGGTCGCGCTTTCGCTCGTCTTCGTCATGTCCCTCGGCCTGGTCGCCACGGCGGTCCGCGCCTTTTACGTGGGCTTGTGCAATGCGCGCGGCGTCTTCCACGCGCATCCGATCGGCAGCGGAATCGGCGCCATCGCCACCTGGACGATCCTCGTCTTCGGCCGGCGTTCGCTCGGCGTCGTCTCGATTCCCGTCGCGCTCCTCGCCGGCGAGATCGTGGCGATCGTCATCCTCGCATCCCTTGCCCGGCGACTTCTCGGACGGCCCATCGTTCCCTCGCTCGAACGATCCGAGCCGATCCGCCGCATCCTCGCGCTCGTCCGTCTCGAAGTCGTCGGAACGTTGATCACGCGCATCAACCCGGTGATCGACCAGCTCATGGCTGGCCTTGCGGCGGTCGTCGGCGGCGGCACCCTCGTCCGGTACGCGAGCGACGTCGCCTCGCTGCCCACGTCCGTCCTCCAGGCGACCATCTTCCCGGTCCTTTTGACGCGCCTCGCCCACGAGGCCCCGCGCCCGCAGGCGTTCCGGGCGACGGTACGCCGCACGCTCGCGGCCGTGATCGCCCTATCCCTCGGCGTCGCCGCCCTGCTCGCCGTCTTCCGCGAGCCGCTCTGCCGCCTGCTCTTCGCGCACGGCTCGATGGACGCGGCGGGCGTGCAACGAATCGCGGACATCTTGCCGTGGGCGCTCGCCGGCGTCGCTCCGTTCGGTGCGCTCCTCGTCCTGGCGCGGGCGCACGTCGCTCTGCAGAATAGCCGGATCATGCCGAGCATGGGGATCCTCAACGCGGCGCTCAACGCGCTCTTCAACGCGCTCTTCGTCGGTTCGCTCGGCCTCGCGGGGATCGCCCTCTCCACGTCGATCACCTACGCGATCGTCGCGCTGGTCTTCTGGATTCGCCTTCCACGGCTACGGCCCGATCCGCGTTAGCGAGGTCGTCGATCGGGATCCCACCGCGGAGCTGAGGTGGGGCATCCTCTTGCTACCTCCGCTGGAGGCGCTGCCTCGGCGCTCTGGTTCTTTCCAGGGACGCGAGCGTTCTACAGCCCTGCGGGCTGATTCGAACGCGACGCTCGCACAATCGACTCCTCCGCTGCATGCTTTTGGCAGCGTTCGAGCACCTTTGGACGAGGGCGTTCGAACATCTTAACGCAGAGGCGATACGATATGACGCGATGGCTTGGCTCGGCGCTGTGCGGTTGCGTGGCTCTGGCGTCGTGCGGTCCGGCAGCCGCGCCCGGCACCCTGACCGGCGAAGTCCAGAGCGCCATTGAAGACGGGACGGTGGACACCACCCACACGTTCGCCGTCGGGATCGTGCAATTGAGCATGGAGCAGTCGGGCGACGTCGCATTTTGCTCGGGCGTGCTCCTCGCGCCGAACCTCGTCGCGACGGCGCGCCACTGCGTGTCGAACCTGTCGTCGGCGGCGATCTCCTGCGGCACCTCGATGTTCGGCAGCGTGGTCTCCGCGAGCGAGGTGCTCGTCACGACGGACACGACGATCTCGCCGAACGGCAATCTGATCGACGTGTCGACGATCGTCATCCCCTCGGGGGCGAACGAGAAAGGCGTGTGCGGCGACGACCTCGCGCTCCTCATTCTGGCCAAGAACATCACGCTGCCGCAGTACGTGACGCCCGTCATCAGCCCGCCGATGACCGACACGATGTACTCGACCAGCGTGACCGCGATTGGCTACGGCGTGACGACGCCGACGGACCAGACCGGGACCACGGCGGGCGAGCGCCGCATCAAAGAGAACGTGAAGCTCTACTGCATCCCGAACGATCCCAACTACGCCGATTGTTTCTCGGATCCGATCGCGATGCAGGTCCTCTCGGCGAACGAATTCATTTCGGGCGATGCGAGCACGTGCGAAGGCGACTCGGGGTCGGGCGCGTACGACCAGGCGGCCTTCGATCGCGGTGAGTGGCTCGCATTCGGGGTGCTGTCGCGCGGGGCGACCAGCCAAGACGGCGACACGTGCATCGAGCCGATCTACACGCGCTTCGACGCATGGGGCTCGCTTCTCATGAGCACGGCGCAGCAGGCCGCTGCCGCGGGCCACTACACGGCTCCTGCGTGGGCTCTCGACGCCGACGCGGCGGCCGGGTCGGCGACGGGAGAAGTCGATGCGGCGGCGGCGTCGGCCACGGGCGCGTCGGGCGGAACGACCACGACGACGCGAACGGGCCAGACGGGGCAAACGGGACAAGCGGGAGGCGGCTCCGGAGCGGGGACCCAATCCGCGACAAGTGGGGGCGGCGCGTCCGCCGCTGGCACCTCGAGCGGGAGCGGAGCGAGCGACGCGCCGGCGAAGGGGGCGTCGAACGCGGGGTGCTCCGCCGCGGCGACACCCTTGCGACCTCACGATGCAGCAAGCGGCTTCGCGCTCGCGGCGCTCGGTCTCCTGATGGGGCGCGTGCGCCGCAAGCGCCGCACCGGCTGAAGTCCCGTCGAGTCCCGCTCCGTCACATCTCGGCGCCGACGGCGGGGACGTGCTCCCAGAACGTGGGCGCCCCGTCGTGCCACGCGACGAACTGCACCCCTCCGTCGTGCGAGACGACGATGGCCATGGCGCCGTGCTCGTGCGCGCAAATGCGGTATGCCGACCGGTGGCGCGTGCCCACGCCGTCGACCTCGAGCGTCTTGAAATCGCGGTCCACGAGATCGCGCGCTTTGCGCACGACCGTCACGTCCGGCAAGTTGCCGCCGATTTCGGCGCCGAAACCCAGAACTTCGAAGTACTCCGTGAGCACGACCGCGCCGTCGACGTCGCTCAGGCCGGCGAGCAGCTGCGACATCTCGAGAATCGCTTCGTCGAGTGCCGCGATGGCCGGTCGCGCCGAGCCCTGGTACGTGCTCCACCCGACGCCCGCCGGCAGCGGGTCGAGCTCGGCCCCGGTCACCGAGAGCTCCCGCAGGACGGCGAGAATCAGCGTGCGGTAACGCCGCCGCGGCTCTTCGTCGGAGAACGCGTACTTGATTCGCAGCGAGCGCTCCTCCTCGATGAGCCGGCGGGTGTGCTCGCGCGGAATGAAGAGAATCGTCCCGCCGTTGTGCGCCTCGCGGATCGTCGAGACGAGCCGCTTGAGCATCTGCACCGTGACGACCCCGGCCACGTTCGGATCGAGCGGTGCGCCGGAAACGCCGCGCATCGCGCGCTCGTGCTCGGCGATGAGCCCCGCCCGCAAATGCGCGAAGCGGCTCCGGAGGAGGGCCCCTTCGAAGACGTCCATCGAGTCGACGAGCAGCTGGCCGCCGCGTATTTCGGCGAGCGTCACGTCGCCGAGCGAGACGGCGATGCGCCCCGGCCCCGGAACCCGGATGACGACCGCGTCGCTCGGCACCGGAGACGGGAGCATGCGCCCGCCGCGCGCGCTCTGGAGCCAGCGAGGCCCGGATTGGAGGACACCCCAGATCTCGAAGCGCTGGGCTTCCGCGAGGCGGACGCCGATCAGCGAGCGGTGGTACTTCGCCGCCGGCGCGAGGCGCTGGATCTCGTGATCGTCGTACGGGCGTGATTTTTCGAACCGGAGACGATGCAGGCCGTGCGGCGGCCCGCCGTCGATGGAGAGCGCGCCGGGGTCGCCGACGAACAACCGGAATTTCACCGGTCGCCCTTCTTCCTGGAGGAGCGACGCTTGGTACGCGACGGAAATCAGCGTTTCGAGCGCGGCGAGGGGAGGCAGCGCGCCTTCGCGTGGCGTGCAGGGCCCCGGGTTCGCCTGCGCTTCGAGCTCCTCCCACCGTCGGAGGGCGAACGCCGCGAGGTCTCGAGGATACGCGTGCACCATGACGCGATGTTAAACGTGACGTCCTCGTGCGCTACTTCTATCTTTCGACGGAGGTAGAGACAGGAGTTGCCATGGCCAAGGGAATCGAGCGAGACAAGAAAGCCAACAAGCCGAAATTGTCGACGAAAGAGAAGCAAAAGAAGAAGAAGGAAAAGAAGGCCGCCAAGGCGTAGAGCCTGCGGCACGGCCGGGGCGGGTCATCGACTCTCTCGCCCCGGCGAGCACTTCAGCGATAGGCGCGCAGGAAGAGGAAGACCAAGACGCCGGTCACCGAGACATAGAGCCAGACGGGGAAGGTGACGCGCGCGACCGCCCGGTGCTGGCGGATGCGGCCCGAGAGGGCGAAGTAAAAGCTCGAGAAGATCAGCGGAAGAACGACGGCCGAGAGGCTGATGTGCGTGATGAGGATGAAGAAGTAGACGGGCCGAACGGCCCCGTGGCCGGCGAACTTCGAGTCGCCGTGCAGCGAGTGGTAGGTGATGTAGGAGACGAGAAAGAGCGCGGACGCGAAGAGCGCGCGCAGCATGTTCTCGGCATGGGCGCGGGTATTGCGGTGCCGAAACCCGTAGGCACGGACGAGAAAGCACGCGCTCGCCGCGTTCAGAACGGCGTTCAGCGCGGGAAGCCAGCCCACCCAGGCGGGAGCCGCCACGTTCTGGCCATGGCCGTAAACGATGACCGTCAGCAGAAGGAGCGCCGCGACGCTTCCTGCCAGGATACCGGCGAGAGCGACGCGCGGCCGGACCCCCTTGAGCGCCGCGATCTGCATCGAACCTTGCGCCATGCGAGGGCCTTCTTATAGCGCGGGATCGAATCTCGCGAGCAGGCGCTCGATCCGGAGCATCGAATCGAGGCTCGACTCGGTGTGCGCGTGGTCCATCGCGGCGTAGAGGTGCGTCTGCTCGAGGTCGAGGCGATGCGGGTCGCGTTCGAGCAAATCGAGGTAATACCCGTGCATGCGGCCCGGATCGAACGTCGTCCGTTTTGCGACGGCGTGGCGGACGACCGCGTGGAGCGCGTACCGGCCCGGGAAGGGCGACTGCACGAGATGAAAGGCGCGAAGGCGGCTCAGCGCGTTCGCCGTGTTCGCCGCGTTCGGCTTGGCGGGTGCGGCGGGCGCGACCGACGGGGCACGAGCGAGGTGCAGGACCGACGCTTCGTCGAGGTGGTCGCCTCCCGTGTGCGCCAGGACGGCGAGCGCCCGGCGCTCGGGCGCATCGAGGCGCTCCCAGGCCCATGCGAGAAGAAGAGCGACTTCGGGCAGGTCGTCCTCGTGGTCGATGACGCGGACGGTGTCGATGCCGTGCTCGACGAGCCACGCACGAAGGTCTCGCACGGAGACGGCTCCCGAGCGAACGATCGCGTCGGCGATGTCGAGCGCGAGGGGATTGTGCCGGAGGAGCTGCGTCAGCGCGCGTACGCGCGGGAAGGCGGCTTCGCCCCCGGTGCTGAGGGGCGCGATGATGGGATAGACGTAGATGCCGCCCAGCAAGCAGCGACGGGCGGTGATGATCCAGGACACGGTCGCGTCTCCGAGCTCGCCGAAGAGCCGGGCGATCGCCAGGTCGTTTTCGTGGTTGTCGAGCACGACGAAAGTCGGCGGGCGGTCGGCGAAGAACCGGCGGAGCGCCGGAAAGAGGCGCTTCCGCTCGCGCGCCGTTCGGAATCGAATGGCGAGCATCTCGCCGAGCGTTCGCACGTCCCAGGGGCCAGACCGAAACCAGTGGAGGCCGCCGGGAAAGCGCTTCTTCACGCGATGGCCGAGGGCGCATGCGAGCATCGACTTGCCGCTGCCGCCCGTGCCCACGAGGGCGACCTTGCTCTTCTGACCCGAAGACGCGAGCCGCGCGAGCGTCGCGAGCTCCCGCGCGCGTCCTTTCATGCCTACGGGGAACGCCGGAAAAAGAGAGCTCCCTTCAGCCACGCGGTCCACGCGCGATCTGCACGATGACTTCCGGCATCGGAGCGCGCCGCGACGGTCCTTTCTTGGCCTGCGGCCGCTGGGCTCCGTGGTTCGGGCCTTGCGGTCGCTGGGCTCCGTGGTTCGGGGCTTGCGGCCGCTGGGCTCCATGGTTCGGGGCTTGCGGCCGCTGGGCTCCATGGTTCGGGGCTTGCGGCCGCTGGGCTCCATGGTTCGGGGCTTGCGGTCGCTGGGCTCCGGTGTTCTGGGCCTGCGGTCGCTGGGCTCCGTGGTTCTGGGCCTGCGGTCGCTGGGCTCCGTGGTTCTGGGCCTGCGGCCGCTGGGCTCCGTGGTTCTGGGCCTGCGGCCCCTGGGCTCCGTGGTTCGGGGCTCGAGGGGACGGCGCCTCCGCGCGGCCACTACGCTCGCGCGACGGCGAACGACCCGTGGGAACGAAATCGGGCGTCAGTTCGCGGCGGACGTACGCACGCCAGATCTCGTTTGCGTCTCCGCTGCGCTCCTCGAGGGATCGATCGATCGAAGCGAAGAACCCCAAGATGTTCTTTGCGTCGCGGACGAAGAAACTCTCCGAGCGACTGTTGTGGGACGCCGAGACGATCTGCGGGAAATCGATGATCGTGGCGCCGTTCACGCCCCAAAGAACGTTGTACGGCGACAGGTCTCCGTGAATGAGGTCGCACGAGAGAATCCGCACGAGCTGAGTGAGCATATCGTGGTACGCGGCCCGGGCTTCCGCCGGGGTGAGGTCGGTGTCGATCAAGCGCGGCGCGGGGTCTCCGGCTGCGTCGAGCACGAGCTCCATCAGCAGCACGCCGTCCAAGAAAAGCACGGGCGCGGGCACCCTCACCTCGGCCGCATGCAGCTTGTAGAGCGCGTCGGCCTCGGCAGCCTTCCATGCCGCTTCTGCCGTCGCCTGACCGAAGCTCGTCTTGCGGTCCATCGCGCGCTGGGACCGGGAGCTCCGGACACCCCGTCCCTCGAGGTAGCCGGCATTGTTCTTGAAGCTGCGAAACGACCTGTCTTTATAGACCTTTGCAGCCACGAGGCGACCGCCGAACCAGACGGCGTAGACGTCCGCCTCCTTACCCCCCTTGAGCCGGCCCGCGACCTCGCTGATCACGCCTTCCGACAGGAGATGTTCGAGACCGTTTGCCATGTCGACCGGGGGCTCCTTCCGCGATTGCGGCGCATCCGTATAGCCTACTGTCCCGAAGCGTCTAGGGCGGGAGTGCGTCGGCGCGCCATCGGACTTTCCTGCCCCCGGGCGGCGCGCCCGGCCACAAAGGGATATACTGGAGAGTCGCGCGCGAAGCTCGAACCCTAGTTCGTTCGGGACGAAGGGAGTGCTGCAGATGGCAAACACCAAGCCTGAAGGTGAGACCGTGCGCGCTCGAGGTGCCGGCTCCAACCTGCTGAGGTTCCTCGCGGCGTGGGCCTTCGTCGCCCTTCCGCTCGGCTGGGGCGTTTTCACGACGCTGAGGAAAGCTGTGCAGTTGTTCCAATGAATGCCAAAAAGGGATGGTTCTCGTTCCTCGACCGTGAAAACACCGTCGCGGGCCCCGACTACCGGCGAGCCCTCGTGCCGCCCGCCGCGCTCTCGATTCACCTCGCCATCGGCCAGGCCTATTCGCTCAGCGTATTCAATCTGCCCATGAGCCGCCTCATCGGCGTGACGAAATCTTCACCCGAAGACTGGCCGCTCACGACGACGGTCTGGATCTTCAATGTAGCATTCGCCGTGCTCGGCGTGTCGGCCGCCCTGTTCGGAAAGTGGCTGGAGCGGGTCGGACCGCGTCGGGCCATGTTCGTCGCCGCACTTTGTTTCAGTGGAGGATTCCTCGTGGCGGCGGCCGGAATTGCGGCCCACTGGATCGCGCTCGTCATTCTCGGTTACGGCGTTTTCGGCGGAATCGGGCTCGGCCTCGGATACATCTCGCCGGTATCGACGCTCATCAAGTGGTTTCCGGACCGACCGGGTATGGCGACCGGCCTTGCCATCATGGGATTCGGCGGCGGTGCGATGATCGGCGCGCCTCTCGCGCAGGCTTTGATGGACCACCTCAGGACCGCGCAGTCGGCCGGAGTCGCCGAGACGTTCGTATCGATGGGGCTCATTTATTTCGTCTTCATGATGTTCGGCGTGGTCACCGTGCGCGTGCCGGCCCCCGGCTGGAAGCCCGCGAGCTTTGTCCCCCCCACGAGGTCCCGGGCGCTCGTGTCCGACGCGCCGGTCACCGCCGACGAGGCCCTCCATACGCCGCAGTTCTGGCTTCTCTGGGCGATGCTGTTTTTGAACGTGACAGCCGGGATCGGGATCCTGTCTCAGGCTTCTCCCATGATTCAAGAGATGTTTCCGGGCCGGATCAACGCCGCTCTCGCGGCGGCGTTCGTGGGGCTCCTCAGCCTATTCAATCTCGCCGGCCGCTTCTTCTGGGCGTCGCTGTCGGATCCCCTCGGGCGCAAGCGCACGTACATGGTTTATTTCGTGCTCGGCGCGCTCCTTTATGTACTTTTGCCGGCCACGGGCCGGCAGGGCAGCGTTCCGCTCTTCGTGGCGTGCGCGGCAATCATTCTCAGCATGTACGGAGGGGGCTTCGCGACGATTCCCGCGTATCTCCGGGACATGTTCGGCGTCCCGCAGGTCGGCGCCATTCACGGCCGCATTCTCACGGCTTGGTCCGCTGCAGCCCTCGTCGGGCCGACGCTCGTGACCTACGTGCGCAAGGCCCAGCTCAATCACGGCGTCCCGAGCGCAGAGGCCTATTCGGTGTCGATGTACATCATGGCGGCACTGCTCGCGCTCGGTTTCGTTTGCGATATCGCCGTTCGGTCGGTCGACCCCAGGCATTATGCGAAAGCGGAGGCAATCGATCGCCCGAAGACCGCGGCCGCAGCTTCGTAGCAGACGACGTCCGACGACACGCCGCCCGGCGTCCCTATGATTCGGTCGAGGCGGCCGTCGAACCGGTCTGGTCGGCAACGGAGCGAGCTGCTGGCACCCGAAGGGCTCGTTTGCGCCGAGCTCGTCGAAAGGAAATCCCACTTGAGGTCGCAAGAATTGCTTCTCTTGCCGGCTGGCCAAAGCGCGCTCCGAATATAGAGATCTCAGCCGACGCTTGCCTCGCCCATGAGCGCTCGCACCTCCACCCGTCCTATGCGGTCCACGCGGTCCATGAAGTCACCGCAGATTCATCGACGGGCGAGTGGCGTGCTCGCCCACCTCACGAGCCTTCCCGGTCCGCACGGAAGCGGTGACCTGGGCGGCTCGGCGCGGCGCTTCGTCGACTTTCTGAGCGCGTCGTCCCAGCGCTTTTGGCAGATGCTCCCCGTCGGCCCGCCGGGCTATGGCGAGTCGCCGTACAGCGCACAGTCGACGTTTGCGGGAAGTCCTCTGCTCATCGGCCTCGACGACTTGGCCGCCGACGGACTTCTCGACGACGCGAGCCTCGCGCCTCCGACGCCCCTCGACGACGGGCGCATGGACTTCGTCCCCATGGAGGCACACCGGCTGGCTCGGCTCCACGAGGCCTTCGAGCGCTTCCGCGCCGGACGCGAAGGCCTCGTGGGGGCCGCTCCGTTTGCGGCTTTCGCCGCGGAAAACGAATCGTGGCTGGAGGACTTCGCTCTTTTTCGGGCCCTCAAGCGGGCGCACGGCGGAGGCGCGTGGACCGGTTGGGAGCGCGACGTCCGCGCGCGACAGCCGACGGCCCTCGCCGCGGCGCGCCGCGAGCTCGCGGACGAAATCGCGTTCGAAAAGTTCGCGCAATACGTCTTCGACCTGCAGTGGTCGCGCCTGCGCGAATATGCCTCCGAGCGCGGGGTCGCCCTCATCGGCGACGTGCCGATCTTCGTGGCGCACGACAGCGCCGACGTCTGGCAGAACCCCCGCGACTTCTTTCTCGACGACGACGGCGAACCGTCCTTCGTCGCGGGCGTGCCGCCCGACTACTTCAGCAGGACCGGCCAGCGATGGGGCAATCCGCTCTATCGATGGAGGCGCATGGAGAAGAACGGATACGCATGGTGGATCGCCCGCCTTCGCAGCACGTTGCGGCGGTTCGACATGGTGCGCCTGGATCACTTCATCGGCTTTCATCGCTATTGGCGGATCCCCGCCTCCGAGCCCACGGCGATGCACGGACGCTGGATGCGAGGTCCGGGCCGTAAGCTCTTCGACCGCGCACAGGCGGCGCTCGGGAGCCTGCCGCTCATCGCCGAGGACCTCGGCGAGGCTACGCGAGGCGTGTACGCGCTCCGCGATCGGTACGGCTTCCCAGGGATCAAAGTGCTCCAGTTCGCCTTCGGCGACGATCCCGCGGCACCGACCTTCTTGCCGCACAACTACGAGCGGCGCGCCGTCGTCTTCACGGGCACGCACGACAACGACACGACCGTCGGCTGGTTTACCGACCCCGGCGGCCAGGGATCTCGCACTCCCGCGCAAACGGAGGAAGAAAGGCACACGACCCTCCGTTACCTGGGCACGAGCGGGAAAGAGATTCACTGGGAGATGATTCGCGCCGCGCTCGCCTCGGTGGCCGGTCTTGCGCTGATGCCGCTGCAAGACGTGCTCGGCAAAGGTTCGGAGGCGCGAATGAATCGACCCGGGCTGGCGAGCGGAAACTGGACGTGGCGCGTGCGCGAGAACGAGCTCTCGGCCGACGTCGCCGCACGACTTCGTGATTTGACCGAGACCTACGACCGGGGCGCGCCTGCCTCCCCTCGAAAGAGCCAGCCGTGAAAGAAAGCCCGACAGACATTCGCCCGCCGGATATTCGCCCCCCCGACGCTCGCAAGCACGCTCGCGCGCACGTCGGACACAACGACGCCACCTGGTACAAGGACGCCGTCATCTACGAGATCCGGACGCGGTCGTTCTTCGACAGCAACGGGGACGGCGTGGGCGACTTCGGCGGCCTCGCAAGCAAGCTCGATTATCTGCAGGATCTCGGCGTCTCCGCGCTGTGGCTCCTCCCGTTCTACCCGTCGCCGGGGCGCGACGACGGATACGACATCTCGGACTACACCGCTGTGCATCCGGAGGTGGGCACGCTCGCCGACTTCGAGGCGTTCCTCACGGAAGCGCACCGGCGCGGTCTGCGGATCATCACGGAGCTCGTGCTCAACCATACTTCCGATCAGCACCCGTGGTTCCAGCGGGCGCGCAGAGCGCCGGCCGGCTCGTCGGAGCGCAACTTCTAC
>Ga0210391_10004731_pt1 | contig 11271 bp, 1 predicted proteins | sample IncBWC12OmetaG_FD_160573 | JGI IMG/M metagenome (GOLD analysis project Ga0210391, IMG submission 160573) | Forest soil microbial communities from Barre Woods Harvard Forest LTER site, Petersham, Massachusetts, United States - Inc-BW-C-12-O ...
CGGTGGTCGTTGATTGGATCCCACGTTGAATTGATGGCCAGGAGGGCCGTGCCAACGGACTCTTCCATGGTGCCGTTATTCGATTCCCAATCGAGAATCGACGGATGGCTGCGATCGCGAATGATCATGTCGCGATGCAGTTCTTCCTTCAGCGTCACCATATCGGCAGTTGGGGCAGCGAAGGCTTCTTCGTTATCTCCGCTCGGCTGGTCGATCATGATGCCGTATGCATCTGCCGCGTTTACGAATTCTTCGCTGGAGGTTGAGTGGCCGGGACGGTAAATATTTCCGCCCTCCGCGGCCAGGAGCGAGAGGTCGCGCCACTGCTGTTCTTCCGGAACGGAGGATCCTAACCCTGGATAATCGTAGCGCCCGGAGCCTCCCCATAAATTCATCGCATGGCCGTTGAAGATCGGGTAATTGGCATTCCAGGTGATCGTGCGGATACCGAGCGGGCTTTGCGCGGCATCAACCACTACGCCATTCACGCTGACAATGTGATTGACTGTGTACATATACGGCGTACCGTATACGGACGCGTTCGGATACCATAGTGTCGGATTATTGACCGTGATCTGTTGCGAGAACATGGGTGTCGGCGAAGAGGGAAAATTGCCCGGGGTCATGGGAGCAACTGTCTGAGTGAGGGGCGCCCCGGTAGCTACTACGTTTCCGTTCGCATCCACAATCTGCGTCGTCAGCGTTACTGCCTGGGAAGCCGTAGTCTCGTTGAGAACGTTCGTCTCAACCTGAATAACAGCCGAGGTCGCTTGCGCCGTACTGCTTGAAGAGGGAACCTCGGATACGGTTGCCACGTAGGTGCCCCAGGTTGCCTGATTGGAGTACACGTTGACTGGGATATGCACCTTGTTTGTTATGAACATCTTTACCGGACGAAACAATCCGGCCATGGCCTGACCGAAGCGGAAGACCTCGGAGAATTGAGGATCTTCAAACCACGTATTGTCCCTGGAAACGCCGACCGCGAGCACATTCTCTGTGGCGCCGTCGGCGGTTATGTAGGGCGTAAGGTCAACGATGAAGGGAATGAAGCCGACGACATGCGACGCTTGCGTATCTGCTGCGATGGTGCTGATGCCCTGCAGAAGCGTGCCATTGATGTAAACCTGAGCGCCCGTGTGCGCGCCTTCAAACTCGACCATGATCTTGCTGTTCGCGTACGCCGGGTCGACCTTGAAGTGCAGACGATACCAGTTGTTTTGTCCACATAAAGACCCTTGGCCGCCGCCCGATGCCTGATTGATAAACGTGCGCCATATATTCGCGTCAGTCGGAATGCCCACCTGGGTCCAGTTGGGTGCGGAAAGGGTGCTGCCACACGCGGGTCCCGAATCGGCGACCGGGGTAGCAGTCTCGACATAGCTCGGTGCTGCGAAAGACGACGAAGTGGGGTTGGAATCCTGATTGTTCTCGTACCACCAATTGCTCTGTGGCAAAGCGGCAGTCGGATCCGTCAAAGATGCATTGCCAACGAAATTGGGAACTCCTTGCGACAGATTGACCGTGATCCGATCAGATGCCGGTGGCTCCGGTTGTGCGTTCGCTCTGCTCGAATATATTGCCGCGAACAGAGGCAGGATCAGCATTGCCACTAGCCACGGATTGCGCACTCCATACAAGCCGCCGCGCAGAAGCCGGTTTGGACGCGAAGGTTTTACACTCGATAAACTCAAGGTTCCCTCATTGCGGATGTATGCAGGATTCATGTCTTTCCCCTCGCGCCGGTGGTTGCCGCCAATAAGTGGGTGGCCCAGGTCTCGATTTTGAGACCTGGGTTTCTCCTCGCCAGCAGGTGTCTACTAGCGCACTTCAATACCCATGACGAGTGGCTGATTGGCCGCGCCGTCGGTGAAGGCGATCACGATATCGCCGCTGCTGTTGGCGGTGGCGGTGAACGTCTTCACCAGCGCTGCGTTGGCGCCGACGGTGGCGAAGATATCCAGGTTAGAGAGCACAGACGTGCCGTTAATGGCTACGTTGAACTCGCGGTCACCCGCGGCCGTGAAATAGGTCTCGGCGAAATGCAGCAGCACGGTGTACTGTGTGCCGGCCGTGAGGCTCGGAATGGTGTAGGTGAAGACCCCTGCGCGCCCGTGCTGATAGACCGCCATCGGCGCCGCATTCGCGCCTGGTTGCGTGAGGTTAATGGTGGCGCTGGTGACCGCATTATCGCCACCACCGCTGTAGCCTTCGTCGGCAACAAAAGAGTAGTCGCCGCCGGTTGCGTTGCTCTCAGCCGGGCCGCCGGCCGCGATGGCCACAATCTCTGCGCCAGAGGCCGCCTGCGTAGTCGCTGACTGCTGCGTCGAGGCCGTGGAGGTGCCATCCGCGTCTACTGCCTCGACCACGTAGTAGTAAGTTGTGGAAGCCGTAAGACCAGTATTGGAGTAGCTGGTCCCGGTAGTGCTGGTGATTAGATTGCTCGCCGACGGAGTGAACCCGCTGGCCGTACTTCCGTAGAGGTTATAGGTACTGATGGTGCAGTTAGTCGGTGGAGTGACTGCTGTCCAACTGAGACCGATCACGCTCGAGGAAGAAGCGGTTGCCGTCAGCCCTGTCGGTGCCGAGGGCACCGCGGAGCAGGATGCGGCCGCCGTCTTCGCGCTGGCCTGCGAGGAGGCTGCCGAATTGCCGTCCGCATCCGCAGCTTCCACCACATAGTAGTAGGTGGTCGAAGCTGCCAGACCCGTACTGGAGAAGGTCGTGCCGGTGGGAGAGCCTAGCAGGTTGCTCAATGAAGGAGTGAAGCCGCTGGCGGTGCTGCCGTAGACCTTGTAAGAGCTGAGGGTGCAGTTTGCGGGAGCGGTGACTGCGGACCAACTCAGGCCGATGACGCTGGAAGAGGAAGCCGTGGCCGTCAGCCCGGTGGGGGCTGAGGGAACGACGCTGCAACTACCGCTTGCGCTGTTGCGGATTTCAATGCCCATGAGCAGCGGCTGGTTGGCCGCGCCCAGTGTGAAGGCGATCACGATATCGCCGCTGCTGTTGGCAGTCGCGGTGAAGGTCTTGAGCAGTGCCGCATTGGCGCCGACGGTGGCGTAGATATCCAGGTTCGTGAGCACCGAGGTTCCGTTGATGGCTACGTTGAACTCGCGGTCACCAGCGGCCGTGAAATAGGTTTCGGCGAAATGCAGTAGCACGGTGTACTGTGCGCTGGCCGTCAAGCCCGGAATGGTGTAGGTGAACGCTCCGCTCCGCCCGTGCTGATACACCGCCATCGGGGCTGCATTCACGCCCGGTTGGGTGAGATTGATGGTGGCGCCGGTGACCGCATTATCGCCGCCGCCGCTAAAGTATTCATCGGCAACGAACCCGTAGTCGCCGCCGCCGGAGTTGCTCTCCGCCGGGCCGCCCGCTGCAATGGCTACGATCTCCGAGCCTGACGCAGCTGCCTGCGTAGTGGCCGATTGCTGGGAGGATCCCACCGAGTTACCGAAGGCGTCCACTGCCTCTACGACAAAGTAATAGGTCGTGGAGGCCGAGAGACCTGTGTCTGAGTAAGTCGTGCCTGACGACAAGGTGGAAATCAGGTTGCCCGAGCCAGGGGTGAACCCGTTGGTGGTGCTGCCGTAGATGTTGTACGACGTAATGGAGCAACTAGCCGGAGGCGTGACGGCTGTCCAGCCCAGATTGATGGCGCTGGAAGAAGTTGCCGTTGCCGTCAAGCCCGCAGGTGCTGCAGGGGCTGCGCTGCAACTGCCGCCGCTGCCTTCTGTGGTGGCGGTCGCCTGTGACGAGGGGCCCGATGCGCCTTTTGCATCGACCGCTTCCACGACATAGTAGTACGCCGTGGAGGCCTCCAGACCTGTGCTGGAGAAGGTCGTCCCTGTGGGCGAGCCTACTAAGGTGCTCGACGATGGAGTGAACCCGCTGGTCGTGCTGCGGTAAACATTGTAGGAGCTGATGGTGCAGTTAGAGGGCGGCGCAACAGCCGACCAGCTCAAGCCGATCACACTGGAAGAAGTGGCTGTCGCGGTGACCCCAGTCGGATCTGAAGGAATCGCACTGCAGGCGGCGCCGCCGCTTTGAACCGCCTCGATCCCGTTAATGAAGGGCTGATCCTCACCGCCGTAGATGAACTGCACGAGGATCTGTCCGAACTTGTCTGCGCTGGTCGTGAACTGCGGATCATAGGCTATGTTTTCTCCGCCGGTGACCTTAAACACATCCAGGTTGGTCAGGACTGGGGTTCCATTGAGCACCACATTGAAGATGCGCTGCCCGGGCCCTGTCCAATAGGTCTCGGCAAAATGCATTTTCACTGTGTATGTAGCATCCGCAACCAGGCCATTCAGAATGTAAGTGAAGGGCACGTAGCGTTGATCCTGGTAAACAGCTTCCGGAGCCGAGTTCGCATTGAGGGTGATGGTGTTGGTTGTGGTTGCGACATCGCCGCCGTTGAACTCTTCGTCTGCCACAAAATTGCCGACCGCCGGACCACCCGAGTTGATCGCGAGGTCGGTCGTCGTTCCGGGAGTGGCTCCTACCGGATTGCTGCCACTGGCTGGAATGATTTCCACGGCGCTGATGGTAGGGTTTAGATCAGCAACTGACGTTGTTCCAGGCAGAGTTTGAATTTCGATGATGCCGTTCTCGTTGGCAGTGGTATAGAACTCTTCGGCGATCGCGGTTTGCGCGCCGCCCGCCGTAGCAAAGATGTCGAAGTTGTTCAGAACCAGGTCGCTGTTGATGGATACGTTGAAATTGCGCTGGCCCGCAGCGGTGTGGGCCCATTCCACAAAGTGCAGCCGAACGTTATAACCCGCCAGCGGATTCAGACCAGAAATGGTCCATGCCGCCGCTCCCCAGCGTTCCGTGTTGTATACGGCGAGGGGCGCCGGGTTCGTGACCTGCGAGGTATTGACGGCGGAAAGAGCGGCCGGTGGGCCGATGTTGAAGTGGTAGTTCGTGCTGCCGCCAAGAACAAACGTGGCAGGCGAGGGTGGGTTGGAGTTCATATACGTTCCAACCGCATAGCCGCCCGCACTCAATCGCATGCCGGTGCTGTTCCCAGGCGCCTGGGTGGTCACCGTTGCGTTGGCTGCGGTGGATTCACCCCCAAAGTTTGCCGATACGACGGTGTAGTAGTATGTCGTGCTCGGCTCCAAGCCGGTATGCAGGTAGGAAGTGCCCGTTACTTGTTGGGCAATGAGGGTGCCCTGGTTGAGCGCAGCCCCCTGAGTGGTGCTGGCATAAATGTCGTAAGTGACACCGGAAGTTGCGCTTGCCGTCCAGGAGAGACTGACTGCATTGCTATTGGTTGCGTTTGCATTAAGTCCAGTAACAGGTGCGGGAGCGCCAGCAGACCACTGAGAGTAGTCGACGTAATTAACAACCAGGTTGGAAGGGAATCCCTGGCCGTTCGGCGTTCCGCCGTTCCCACCCACGCCGGAACTGAGGATGAAATTAATCGGCTGATTCAGCTCCCAGACGTCGGTTGCTCCGAGGTAAGCCAGGTTCACAGCACCATACTGCACACCATCCAGAAGGTATGCCATTTCGTACGGTCCCCATTCCGTGCTGAAGACATGGAAACCATTGTCGAACGTAGCGCTGCCGGTCAGGTTCACGGTGGCACTCAACCCGGAGTACTCATAGTAGGTTTGTGAATCCGTCTCTCCGCCATGGACAGTCGCGCCCTGATGCTGGTTGGAAGCGGCCTGTAATTCCATCATGTCCAACTCGCCGCACCAGGGCCAGGGCACACCTCCGCTGGTGCTGGGGTTGGCAGTACCGGGCGCGGTTGCTGCCGGGTAGGCATTGGCGCCAAGAGCCCAGAAGGCGGCGCCCATGCCCACAGCTGACGGATTCTGGATGCGCGCATCCATTCTTCCGTACGGGCCGGCGGCATAAGTACTGGTCAACCGTGCCGATGTGTACGGCACCGCATTGTTCGGGTTATAAGTCATGGCGATCACCAGGTCGCCATTCCCATCGAGATATACGTTCTGCAGGCTGTCACTCGTGTTCTGTATGGTTCCATCGCCCCAGACCGCGGTCGGTTGTACATTGTTCCACCACTGCGAGTGGTTGTAGGTGGTGCCCGCCGCGCCGGGGAACTTACCGCCCCACACCTGAGTCCATTGCGCATGCACCGTCGTCGGACAAAAAAGACAAATAGCTGCCAGGAACAGAAGCATGCGCTGGTAAGTGTTAAGCAAGCTGGGGATCTGCTGATTCACGGCGAACTCCTTGAACGTGTAAAGCGTTGGAGATGGTACTGGGGGAGGGAACTCTCGCCCAGGCAGCTATGTCTACAGTCGGGCCGGGTTGTTTGCCGCCGGCCCGATTCGATGCCTTCGTCTAGCGCACGTCGTCTATCGCACTTCAATGCCCATGACGAGTGGCTGGTTGGCCGCGCCGTCGGTGAAGGCGATCACGATATCGCCGCTGCTGTTGGCGGTGGCGGTGAACGTCTTTACCAGTGCCGCGTTGGCGCCGACGGTGGCGAAGACATCCAGGTTCGAGAGCACAGACGTGCCGTTGATGGCCACGTTAAACTCGCGGTCACCTGCGGCCGTGAAATAGGTCTCGGCGAAATGCAGCAGCACGGTGTACTGTGTGCCCGCAGAGAGGCCCGGGATAGTGTAGGTGAAGATCCCGGCACGCCCGTGCTGATAGACCGCCATCGGCGCTGCATTTGCACCCGGTTGCGTGAGGTTGATGGTGGCGCTGGTGACGGCATTATCGCCACCACCGCTCGAGTCTTCGTCGGCAACAAAAGAGTAGTCACCGCCGGTTGCGTTGCTCTCCGCCGGACCGCCGGCCGCGATAGCCACAATCTCTGCGCCAGAAGCTGCCTGCGTCGTCGCGGACTGTTGGGTTGAGGCCGTAGAGGGGCCATCCGCGTCTGCTGCCTCAACCACGTAGTAGTAGGTGGTGGAAGCTGTGAGACCGGTATTGGAGTAGCTGGTGCCGGTGGTGCTGGTGAGCAGATTGCTCGACGACGGAGTGAACCCACTGGCCGTACTTCCGTAGAGGTTATAGGTGCTGATGGTGCAGTTAGCCGGGGGAGTGACTGCCGTCCAACTGAGGCCAATCACACTGGAGGAAGAAGCGGTGGCTGTCAACCCTGTTGGCGCAGAGGGCACCGCGGAGCAGGATGCGGCCGCCGTCTTCGCGCTGGCCTGCGAGGAGGCTGCCGAATTACCGTCCGTATCTGCAGCTTCCACCACGTAGTAGTAGGTGGTCGAAGCTGCCAGACCTGTACTGGAGAAGGTCGTGCCGGTGGGAGAGCCTAGCAGGTTGCTCGATGAGGGAGTGAACCCGCTGGTGGTGCTGCCGTAGACCTTGTAAGAGCTGATGGAGCAGTTAGCGGGAGCGGTGACTGCAGACCAACTCAGACCGATCACGCTGGAAGAGGAAGCCGTGGCCGTCAGCCCGGTGGGGGCTGAGGGAACGACGCTGCAGCTACTGCTTGAGCTGCTGCGCACTTCAATGCCCATGAGCAGCGGCTGGTTGGCCGCGCCTAGCGTGAAGGCGATCACGATCTCCCCGCTACTGTTAGCAGTGGCGGTGAAGGTCTTAAGCAGTGCTGCGTTGGCGCCGACGGTGGCGTAGATATCCAGGTTCGTGAGCACCGAGGTGCCATTGATGGCTACGTTGAACTCGCGGTCACCTGCCGCCGTAAAATAGGTTTCGGCGAAATGCAGCAGCACGGTGTACTGTGCGCCGGCCGTCAGGCCCGGAATGGTGTAAGTGAACGCACCGCTCCGGCCGTGCTGATACACCGCCATTGGGGCTGCATTGACGCCTGGTTGGGTGAGATTGATGGTGGCGCTGGTGAATGCATTATCGCCACCACCGCTGAAGTATTCGTCGGCGACAAACCCGTAATCGCCGCCGCCGGAGTTGCTCTCTGCCGGGCCGCCTGCGGCAATGGCTACTATCTCCGAGCCGGAGGCAGCTACCTGCGTAGTGGCTGATTGCTGTGACGATGCCACCGAGTTGCCGAACGCGTCTACTGCCTCGACGACAAAGTAATAGGTCGTTGACGCAGAGAGACCTGTGTCGGAGTAAGTTGTGCCTGACGATACAGCCGAAATCAGGTTGCCGGAGCCTGGCGTAAATCCGCTGGTCGTGCTGCCGTAGATGCTGTACGACGCAATGGAGCAACTAGCTGGAGGCGTGACGGCTGTCCAACCCAGGTTGATGGTACTGGAAGAAGCGGCCGTCGCTGTAAGTCCCGTCGGTGCCGAGGGGACAGCACTGCAACTGCCGCCGCCGCCGTTTTGCGTTTCCGCACTGGCCTGGTTCGAGGCCGCCGATGCGCCGTACGAGTCGAGTGCTTCAACCAGGTAATAGTAAGTTGTCGATGCTGCGAGGCCGGTGTTGGTGTAAGCGGTTCCCGTGACCCCGCTCGCAACCAAATTGCTCGACGACGGAGTAAACCCGCTGGTTGCACTGGCGTAGACATTGTAGGAACTGATGGTGCAGGGAGGGTTCGCTGGAGCCGCTGTCCAGCTCAAAGCGATGGCGCTCGCGGAGGATGCAGTGGCCGTCAGATTGGTCGGCCCTGTGGGTGGAACCGAGTCGCATGTCGCAGCGGCCAAAGTCTCTGCGCTGGTTTGCTGCGAAGCAGCCGATGTGCCGTATAAGTCAACTGCTTCGACGACGTAATAGTAAGTTGTCGAAGCCGCGAGGCCGGTGCTGGAGTAGCTGGGGCTCGGAATTCCGCTGGCAACCAAATTGCTCGATGAGGGAGTGAACCCGCTGGTGGTGCTGCTGTAGACATTGTAGGAGTTGATGGTGCAGTTGGCCGGAGGGGTCACCGCGTTCCATGTCAGGCCGATGATGCTGGAGGAAGATGCCGTTCCCGCCAACCCGGTGGGCGCGGGGGGAACGGCAGAGCAAACGGAGGAATCGCCGAGTACCTCGATGCCATTGATCATGGGTTGGGCGAGGGCGCCATTGGTGAAGGTGATCACAATATAGCCGCTGCTATTTGCGGTTGCGACGTACTGCTTAATCACAGCTGTGTATTGCGCACCGGCGGTTGCGTAGATGTCGAAGTTTGTCAGCACCGATGTGCCGTTGATGGCCACATCGAATTCACGATCGCCGGCGGCCGGGAAATACAGCTCCGCGAAGTGCAGACGTACGGTGTAATTGGTTCCCGCGGTCAGGCCGGGAATGGTATATGTCACGGCTCCTTGCCGCGCCGACTGATACACCGCGGCGGGAGCAGCAATGGGAACAAGATTGGCGGGGATCGTGATTGTGTTAGTGACCGCGTAGGTGGTTCCGGCGGTGCCGTAGTCTTCGTCCGCAACAAACCCATTGTCGCCGCCACTCGAGTTGCTTTCCGCTGGACCGCCGGCGTTGATAGACACGACATCTGCTGGCGGCGTCGTAGCAGTTGCCTGCGCCGAGGCGGCCGAGGCGCCATCCGCGTCAAGAGCTTCGACGACGAAGTAGTATGTCGTATACGATGTGAGGCCGGTGTTGGAGTAACTCGCCGTGGTCACGCCGCTCGCAACCAGGTTGCCTGAGCCCGGGGTAAACCCGCTGGTGGTGCTGCGGTACACGTTGTAGGAGCTGAGGGTGCAGTTAGCCGGAGGGGTTACCGGTGTCCAGGTGAGACCGATCACGCTGGGCGAAGTCGCCGTAGCCGTCAGCCCGCTTGGCGCCTGGGGAGCCGTGCTGCAGGGCGGGGTAACCGGCGTGCTGGCAGTTGCCTGCGACGAGGCCGCCGATGTACCGTCCGCGTCAACGGCTTCCACTTTGAAATAGTAAGTCGTCAGATCAGGCAGGCCGGTGTCAGCGTAGCTGGCGCTGGTAATCCCGCTCGCTGTCAGGTTACTTGGGGACGGAGTGAATCCGCTGGTGGTGCTTCTATAGATGTTGTAGAAACTGACGCTGCAGTTGGCGGGAGGAGTGACCGCCGTCCAACCCAAAGTGATGACGCTCGACGAAGTGGCCGTTGCCGTTAGCCCAGTCGGTGCTGCGGTAACCTCGGTGCAGTTGCTCGTTGTTGTACGAGGATCCGGCACTGCAACAATGGGAAACGAAACGGAACCGCTCGTCAGCCCGGGCGCCGTAGCAGTCACCGTCACGGTGCCAGGAGTGAACTGGCTGCGAAGGGCGATTCTGGTCATGCCGCCCTCAACTTGCAACTCGGGGTCACCTGGCGAGTGATAGAAAGCGTCAGCCACCCCATTTATGTAGGTAGAGTTGGCGTTGGAATATGCGTTTGTATTCGTGGACACATATTGCTGGGTCCCGCCCTGGTAGGTGGCCGGGCCGGTCACCGAAAACGTAACAAGGTCCGAGGCAAGGGGTTCCCAATTCCCATTCGCGTCTTCGATCGTGGCCGTAACAAAGGCCGCATCTGAACCATTTGCCGTGACCTGGAAGGTCGTGCCATTCGGCTGGGTCAGCTCAGGAACTTGAGTGAGCACGATCTTGCTTTCAGGCCCGGCGGTTGTCCTGCTGTCCGTCGCTACTACGGTTCCGGACTCGTTCAGGCATTGCGCCGTCACCGTGCCGGATACCCATGGCACTACCCAGGACGTCTGGAAGGGTATCAGGGTAGCCGACTGCGTCTGATTCGCTTCGTCGTTCGAGTCCCATGGGTTTGGCGTCTCACTCGCACCCTGTTGTACGCCGTTGACCAGCAATTTGACTGACGGGCAGTTACTGAAGGCGTTCACCTGGACATTTCCAGCGGAAAGGTTCCAGTGTCCCGATAAGTGAACGACCGGCGCGACCGCAAAAGGTGTCCAGGCGGCCTCGTAGACGTAATACAACAACTTTGGGAAGCGGTTCTGGTCCATCGAGGAAGCGCCCAGCGAACGAACATCATTCGAGTTTCCAGGAGCAGTGGTGCTACCGCCCGCTTCCACAAATTCGCCTGTCTCGCCAGGAGTATCCGCAAGGTACCACTGCGCCATGCCCATTGTGTTATCTGCCTTGCCCAGGCGCCAGTTGTCGAGAAAAGGCGCAACAAAGGCAAGTTCGTAATTCCACGCCAGGCCGCGCGCCGTGCCGGTGCCCCAATACTCCGCGCCCCAGGCTGGGTCATTCGGGTATTCGTTCTTGATACCAACCTCGCAGCCTTCCAGGGTGCAGCCAAGCAGATAGCCGTTCACAGGGTCGGGCGTACGGTCGGCCGCAATGCGGGTATTGATTGGATCCCACGTTGAATTGATGGCCAGGAGGGCCGTGCCAACGGACTCTTCCATGGTGCCGTTATTCGATTCCCAATCGAGAATCGACGGATGGCTGCGATCGCGAATGATCATGTCGCGA
>Ga0210391_10004732_pt1 | contig 11270 bp, 4 predicted proteins | sample IncBWC12OmetaG_FD_160573 | JGI IMG/M metagenome (GOLD analysis project Ga0210391, IMG submission 160573) | Forest soil microbial communities from Barre Woods Harvard Forest LTER site, Petersham, Massachusetts, United States - Inc-BW-C-12-O ...
TCGGCGGAGAAACGACGCGTAGGTGTAGGTTTCGATCGGATCGCCGTTTACGTCAAGGTACGAATAAAGTAGCTTGTTCGGGTGCTCATCTGCCAGCCTATCGAGGTGGTCCAGAATTGACGCCGTCATCAATCAGCGATCCTCCAGATCGAATAGAACGCAAATCAGTAAAACGAAACATCCCTCGCCACCGCAACAATTACGCCGCGGGGTCAGGGCCACTCATGTAACTTGTGGAACGCGTCGGGTCCAATTTACCATGATCGCAGAGGCGCCGATGACGTTCGAGACCGAAGCGGCAATTGCCCATCAGCCGGAGATATCGGATCTCGTACCATCAGAAATCTCAGCGTCGTCGATTATAGAGCCGGTTGGTGGTTCTTCCTTCCCGAAAGTCTTGCGTAGCCGCCTGGATAGTTTTTTTGCTGATCGGAACATTTCTCCTAAAGCGGACCGTACGATGCGGGTCAAGATCGCTGCGGGTCTGGCAGTCCTCGCGGGGAGCTGGATTGCTTTGTATGCGCTCAACTCCGGTTCATGGAAGTTTGTTGCCCTCTACCTTCTAGGCGGGCTCGCACAGACATTCCTTTTGCTGAACATCGCCCATGACAGCAATCACAACGCCATCTCGTCCCGGTCGCTCGTAAACAAAACCCTGAACTATGTCTTCGATTTGTGCGGAATCAGTTCGTACATGTGGCGCATCCTCCATCATCGGGGCCATCACTCCTGCATTAATCTCCACGGCGAAGATGACGCGCTTTCGGGACGCGGCATCTTTCGCTTTACGCCCTATGAATCCTGGTTGCCGTGGCACCGGTTCCAGCACATCTATGCGCTGTTCGTTTACGCGCTGTTCTCTCTCGATTACGTGTTTTTCAGGGACTTCCAATGCTTTTTCTTCCCGACCCACGAATATCTGAGACGCACCAAACATTCTCTGCGAGAATACGCGATTCTCTTTGCCGGCAAGGGCTTCTACCTCACTTACATGCTTGTTTTGCCGGTGATGGTGTTGGGAAAATCGCCTCTGCTGGTTGCCGGGGCGTTCCTGCTGGTCAATTTGATCGTCGGTTTAACTGTAACGCTCGTATTCCAGTCGACGCACACCATCGACAGCACCTATTTTCCCTCGGACCGTTGTGAGTTTGACAACGGCGTGTATCACATCTTCGCGACAACGGCCGATTATGCAACCGAAAACCCGCTTGTCGGTTGGCTCGTGGGCGGGCTTAACCATCACATCGTCCACCACCTGTGCCCTTTCGTGTGCCATACCCACTATGCTCCGCTGACTAGGATCGTGAAGGAGACTGCCGAAGAGTTTGGGGTTTCCTATCGGCAGAACCCCACTATGACCGGGGCAATCCGGCATCATCTGATACTCTTGAAGCAACTGGGTAACGAAAACTGATTCTGAGCGTTTATCTTTTGCACATGGCCCAGTCACCACTTCCTGCTAGTGACATGAAATCTCCTCCGGTTCGAGGCAAATATCAGGACGGCTGGGTATGAACTCATCAACACTTATCCCCATTGTTTCCCGATTTCGCTGCTTTGCGGATTCTCGCGCCATGGCCCGCAATCCCGTGCAGGTTTTGTCTAGGTACAACGAAATCTTCGGCGACACATTCCGGCTTTATTTGGGTGGTCTCAAGGAAGCGATCGTTACCATCGATCCCGCTGTCATTCAGCACGTGTTGAAGACCAATGCGGAGAACTACCAAAAATCCGAAATTCAAGTAAAGCGTATGGGCCACTTCCTGGGGAAAGGTCTTCTCACGACCCACGGAGAAGCATGGCGCACGCAGCGGCGTCTCATCCAGACGGGCTTCGATCGCAAGCAACTCGATGCGCTGTCCTCAATCATGCGGGACTCCCTCGCCGATTCGCTGCGGGATTTCGATAGCCAGGTCCGTGTCGGCCCTGTCGATATCTACCCCCACCTGATGAAGATTACCTTCGCTATGGTCGCCCGATCGCTATTTGGCGCGCGGTTGAAGGATGAAGACATCGATCTGGTCAGCCAAACCATCTGCACCGTCCAGGAATTCATCGTTCGGCAAACCCTTCAGCCCTATCTGAATCCCTGGTTCGCTGTCTCGGGCGAACTGCGCAAACACGAAGACATGAGAACTCGCGCGGACGCCGTTCTGCTCGAATACATCGCGAAGCGCCGCAACGAACCGCCCGGTCACGATCTGCTGCAGACTTTGATGGATGCGCGTTACAGCGATGGCAAAGGCATGAGTGATGAACTCATCCTGAGCGAGAGCATGCAACTTCTGGTCGCCGGCCATGAAACATCGTCGAATGGGCTATCGTGGCTTCTTTATCTTTTGAGCTCGCGTCCAGATTGCCTCGAAAGGGTACGGCAGGAGTTTGATACCGCGCTCGGCCACGCGCCTCTGAGCTACAGCGACGTTCCCAAATTCGAATTTGCGACTCAGGTAATTCAAGAGGCGCTCCGCCTCTACCCGCCGTTTTGGATGGTCGACCGCATGGCTGTCGCAGACGACCGCGTAGGCGATGTCGCCATACCCCGCGGATCGATGGTCATTGTGTATGTGTATGGTGCGCATCATGCTCCGCGCTACTGGCAAAATCCGGAGAATTTCGATACGGAGCGTTTCACTAAAGCAAATGAGAAGCTGTGCACACCCTTCACCTTCCTTCCCTTCGGTGCCGGACCGCGAGGCTGTATCGGCGGAAATTACGCGATGCTGCAGATCCTTATGATTTTGCGTGATCTGCTCAGAACCTACGATTTTCGGTTGGCTCCGGGCCAAATGATCGAAGCTCGCCCGATGGTGATCCTACGGCCGAAACATGGAATCCGCATGATGTTCACCAATACCATCTCGCCTGTCCCGTGCATCGCATAAGACGCGATCCGGGCTGGAACGGAAGTTGTAAAGCGCAAGACCTTGAGACGGCCGTTTGTTGAAAAGCCGCTTCCAGTGGGCAAATTGTCATCACGTGCTGATTGAAGGAGTGCATTCGAGCCGATAAGAGCATATCGGCATTGACGAGTGGCCTAATCTCGCTTGCTCCCAGATAACGGGCAACCCGGAAGTTATGCTGGACCACAAGTCTGACAAGTGAAATCTCGCTGACTCCCCAGAAGTCGTCATCTAGGAAGTGGTTTACCGACGACGCAACAATCTGACGAAGGTCTCCAATCTCTAACCAAGAAGCGGAAGTCGTGTCAGGAGCATGAGCAAGAATCTATGAAGATTCCCATTTATTTGTCTTTCTTGGAGCACTCCCTGCGGATAGGTTTTTCGCTTTCGGACTGCGCGGTAGGCACGCAGTCCTGCGAACCCAATCAGACTGCTTGGGAACCTCACGACGTGACCATTTTAGCCACAGAATCGCCTTGCATTCGCCGTTCACGTACGAATAGATGGCGAATCGAAACCGGACTGATTGCCCAGTTCTGATGTCGGGTTTCGGGTGAAATTCTCTGGCAGGGTTTTGCTATCTGCAACTTGCGGACACGTCGAGCCTTAGCGCGACAAAATCGTACCGAGAGTTCGAATCTCTCTTCCTCCGCCAGCAAGTCTTATCTGCAGAGAAATCCTGCCACCTTTGCCGCAAAATACGCGCACATGCCCGTATTCCGCAATTATTTCATCCTCAAAACCGAACTTCAGAGAACGGACTGCTCGTCGGCGAGGGGGGGTACCATCCCGGCTTTTCTCCAGAAGGCACGTGCGCAGTCCGGTTTCACGGAAGGGCATGAGGCGAATGCAAAGCGATCGGGAAGCGTATCGGCTCGATAGAGCCTCCGGCGACATTCCCTCGGGAGAGGTGAAACCGATTTTTTTATTTCCTATACGTCGAGGTGGCTTCCCGAAACGTAATAAACCCGCACTTATCAAGCTGCAGAATGCAAGTCCGTAGATGGTTCGTGCTGAATGGATTTGATCACTTCCCGCTCGCATGCGGAAAATAGCAGTGTTGACATCTGGGACGCCTGGACCCGGATCTCTGGAACTGCGGTGGTCTCCCAGAGGCTTCCTTTGCGCGACGGGCCAATCGTATAAAGAAAATCCGATGGCTCACCGTGAGCGTCGACCAGAGCGCCGTGCTCGGAAGTATCCAGGCCCAGAAACAGGGGATCGGGACGGATCAGTTTCTGGCGTAAGAGATTGTTCAGCAGCAGGTTCTCGATTCTGCGGCAATCCACCTCGGGACCGGTGCACTTGATGACGCGCATTACACGCAGTCGCTCGATGGTTACGGTCTTGCGGTTGCGGTAGGTCACGTCGACTCCGTCCGGGTCTTCCTCGTACCTCGTGTACATTACAGAAATTGCCATCGAACCCGAGTTGGTGGTGCGCCGATCGGCAGCGCGTCCGCCCGGACGTAAACAAGGATGAACTTTGCCCGCTGTTTCGCCTGCTCATTTCGGCAGCTTCCTTCCGATTACGACTGAACAGCTCTAGTTGGTCCGAATTTCAATTCCCATCACTACGGGCTGATTGGCAGCGCCGCTGGTGAAGGCGATGACAATTTGTCCGCTGCTGTTGGCCGTCGTATTGAAGCTCTCCAGCAGCGCCGCGTCTTTGCCCACCGTGCCATAAATATCCAGATTGGTGAGCACTGTCGTGCCGTTGATAGCTACATTGAATTCACGATCTCCAGCTGCGCCGAAATAAGTTTCGGCAAAGTGCAGCAAAATGGTGTAAGTACTGCCCGCCGTCAGCCCCGGAATGGTGTAAGTGGAGACTCCGGCTCGTCCGTGCTGATAAACCCCCATCGGCGCAGCGTTAACTCCGGGTTGAGTGAGATTGATGGTGGCCGTGACCGGACTATTATCCCCGCCGCCGCTGAAGTCCTCGTCGGCAACGAAGGAGTAATCGCCGCCGCCGGAGTTGCTCTCAGCCGGGCCACCGCAGGCAATGGCGACGACCTCAGAACTGCCGCCTGCCGCTTGCGTGGTGGCGCTTGCCTGAGCCGAAGCTGGCGACGATCCGTCGGCGTCCACTGCTTCGATCTTGTAGTAGTAAGTGGTCGACGCAGTCAGGCCGGTGTTCGTGTAAGTGGTTGCTGTCACTCCGCTGGCGATCAGATTACTCGACGATGGTGTGAACCCGCTGGTGGTACTGCCGTAAACCGAGTAGCCGCTGATGCTGCAGTTGGCTGGCGGCGTAACTGCCGTCCAGCTTAAAGCGATGGCGCTGGAAGAAGAGGCAGTCGCCGTCAGTCCCGTCGGCGCAGAAGGAACCGCACTGCAACTGCCGCTGCTACTTTGCGTGGTTGCGGAAGCTTGTCCTGAGGGGCCCGATGCGCCGTCCGCGTCGACCGCTTCCACAATGTAGTAGTACGTGGTCGAAGCGGCAAGGCCGGTGTTGGAGTATGTCGTGCCGGTCACTCCGCTGGCGACCAGGGTACTTGAGGAAGGGATGAAACCGCTGGTTGTACTGCGGTAGACACTATAAGAACTTATCGCGCAGTTAGCTGGCGGAGTTACTGCCGTCCAACTCAGGCCGATCATGCTGGATGAAGAGGCTGTCGCGGTGAGCCCAGTCGGAGCCGAAGGAATCGTAGTGCAGGCTGGATTCCCGCTCTTAACAACCTCGATTCCGTTGATGAAGGGCTGATCTGCGCCACCGTAAATGAATTGCGCGATGATCTGCCCATACTTATCGGCATTCGCGGTAAATTGCGGATCGTACGCGATGTTTTGTCCGCCAGTGGTCTTATATACATCGAGGTCGTTCACCACATACTTACCATTGAGAGTAACACTGAATAGCCTATCACCAGATCCCGTCCAGTAGGTCTCGGCGAAATGCATCTTGACCGTATACGGCGCATCCGCAACCAAACCAGTCAGAACATAGGTGAAGGGCACGTAACGTTGGCTTTGGTAGACAGCTTCCGGAGCCGAGTTGGTATTCAGAGTAACGGTGTTAGTCGTGGTAGCAACGTCGCCGCCGTTGTACTCTTCATCGGCCACGAAGTTATTAACTGCCGGACCGCCCGCGTTGATGGCAAGATCGGTGGTTGTGCCGGGGGCAGCTCCAACAGGGTTGCTGCCGGTGGTTGCAATGATCTCGATGGCGTTAATGGTCGGGTTCAGATCCTCGACTGTCGTAGTTCCGAGGGCGGTTTCAATTTCGATGATGCCATTCTCATTCGCAGTCGTATAGAACTCCTCTGCAACGGCCGTTGCCGCGCCGCCGGCGGTGGCAAAGATATCGAAGTTGGTCAGAACCTGCTCGCTGTTAATGGATACGTTGAAATTTCGCTGTCCGGCCGCGGTGTGGGCCCACTCCACAAAGTGTAGACGGACATCATAGCCAGCCAGAGGATTCAATCCGCTGATGGTCCATGCCGCTGGTCCCCAGCGCTCCGTGTTATATACGGCTAGCGGCGCGGGATTTGTGACCTGCGAAGTGTTAACTGCTGAAAGGCCTGCCGGTGGTCCAATATTGTAGTGGTAGTTCGTATTGCCGCCAATCACAAAGGGCGCTGGCCCCGCAGCCCCAGCGACCGCCGGACCGGGAGGGTTGGCGTTCATATAGGTGCCAACGGCATAACCGCCTGCGCTCAATTGCATGCCAGTGCTGTTTCCCGGAGCCTGAGTGGTGACGGTTGCATTCGCAGCGCTGGATTCGCCGCCGAAATTTGCTGCTTTTACCGTGTAGTAATAGGTCGTGTTCGGCTGCAAGCCGGTATTCTCGTACGAAGTACCGGTGACCTGCTGCGCGACCAGCGTAGCCTCGGTGGCTGCGGTGCCGGAGGTCGTGGTCGCATAGATATCGTAAGTGACACCCGATGTTGTGCTAGCATTCCAGGAAAGGCTCACTGCATTGCTGTTGGTCGCCGTGGCGATGAGACCAGTAGCAGGGGCTGGCGCACCCGCAGACCACTGAGAATAATTAACGTAATTGATGATCATGTTGGACGGGAATCCCGTGCCGTTCGGTGTTCCACCATTTCCGCCAATTCCCGAACTTAGAATAACGTTAATCGGCTGGTTCATCTCCCATTGGTCGGTTGCTCCCAGATAGACCAGGTTGATAGCGCCATACTGGACACCGTCAAGAAGGTACACCATCTCGTACGGTCCCCACTCCGTGCTGAAAACATGGAATCCATTATCGAAAGTTGCACCGCCAGTCAGGTTCACGGTAGAACTAAGCCCGTTGTACTCATAGTAGGTCTGCGGATCCGTCTCGCCGCCATGGACAGTAGATCCGTTGTGCTGGTTGGTAGCGGCCTGAATTTCCATCATGTCCAATTCGCCGCACCACGGCCAGGGCACACCGCCACTGGTGCTGGGGTTCGCTGTACCAGGTGCGGTGGCTGCGGGATAAGCGTTGGCACCCAATGCCCAGAACGCTGCTCCCATGCCCACAGCGGCCGGATTCTGGATGCGGGTGTCCCATCTCCCGTACGGTCCGGCGGCATAAGTGCTCGTCAACCTTGCCGACGTGTAATTTGTCTGACCTGCGCCGGGATTCGGGTTGTAAGTCATCGCGATTACAAGGTCGCCATTGCCATCAAGATACACATTCTGCAGGCTGTCGCTCGTGGATTGTATGGTTCCATCGCCCCAGATGTTTCCGGTATTGTCCCGCACATTGTTCCACCAGTCGGCATGGTTATAAGTAGTATTAGCCGCGCCGGTAAAAGTGCCTCCCCATACCTGGGTCCATTGCGCGTGCAGTGATGCTGTGCCCACGAGATAAAAGATGACGACGAAAAGCGGTGCGCGCCTGAATGCGCTCATCAATCTGGAATTCCTGCCCGACCAGCTTTGAGCACAGTCGGAACGGGATACGGAATGATTCAGGGGCATATGGTGATTCATAACTGACTCCTTGGGGCGCGAAGTGTTGGGCATGCGTTTGTCGAGAACTTCTCTCTGGTAATGTTCCTCATCATGGGCCGGCGGTGTTTGCCGCCGGCGAAGCTGATTAGGATTGTTTGTGACCGGCTCTAGTTGGTCCGGATTTCAATTCCCATGACTACAGGTTGGTTGGCGGCGCCAAGGGTGAAGGCGATGACGATTTGTCCGCTGCTGTTGGCCGTTGTATTGAAGCTCTCGAGCAGCGCCGCATCTTTGCCTACCGTTCCATAAATATCGAGGTTGGTGAGCACGGTTGTGCCGTTAATGGCTACATTGAATTCACGATTTCCAGCGGCGCTGAAATAGGTTTCCGCAAAATGCAGTAGGACCGTGTACGTACTGCCCGCCGTCAGCCCGGGAATCGTGTACGTGAAGACTCCGGCTCGTCCGTGTTGATACACCCCCATCGGCGCCGCGTTCACTCCGGGCTGGGTCAGATTGATGGTGGCCGTGACCGGGCTGTTATCCCCGCCGCCGCTGAAGTCCTCATCGGCAATGAAGGAGTAATCACCGCCGCCAGAGTTGCTTTCCGCTGGGCCGCCGCAAGCGATGGCAACAACCTCGGAACTGCCGCCTGTTGCTTGCGTTGTAGCGCTTGCCTGAGCCGAAGCTGCGGACGAACCGTCCGCGTCGACGGCTTCGACCTTGTAGTAGTAAGTGGTCGATGCGGTAAGGCCGGTGTTGGTGTAAGTCGTGCCGGTCACGCTGGCGATTAAGTTACTTGACGAGGGAGTGAATCCGCTGGTGCTGCTGCGGTAGACCGAATAACCGCTGATGCTGCAGTTGGCTGGTGGAGTTACCGCCGTCCAACTCAATCCGATGCTACTGGAGGAGGTGGCGGTCGCCGTTAGTCCCGCTGGCGCCGCGGAAACCGTGCTGCAACTCGTGGATGAACCCAGTACCTCGACGCCGTTGATCATGGGTTGATCGACGGTGCCGTTGGTAAAGGCGATCACGATGTCGCCACTGCTGTTGGCGGTCGCGGTGAACTGCTCCACCACCGCCGTGTAGTTCGCTTTGGCGGTCGCGTAGATGTCGAAATTGCTCAGCACCGTGGTTCCGTTAATGGCTACATTGAACACACGATCCCCGGCGGCCGAGAAATACAGCTCGGCAAAGTGCAGGCGCACTGTGTAACTGGTTCCAGCGGTCAAGCCAGGAATGGTATAAGTCACGGTTCCCTGCCGCGCATCCTGGTAGACGGCCGCGGGAGCCGCGATGGTGGCGACACTGGCTGGTACGGTGATTGTGTTGGTGACCGAGTAGGTGGTTCCGCCGGTGCTGAAGTCTTCGTCCGCAACAAAGGAATTGTCGCCGCCGCCCGAGTCGCTCACGGCAGGACCACCGGCGTTGATGGATACGATTGACGTACCGGAGGATACTGTCAGCGTAGTCGCGCTGGCCTGCGCTGAGGCTGCCGATGTACCGTCGGCGTCCAGCGCCTTGACGACGTAGTAGTAGGTCGTCGAAGCAGCGAGGCCGGTGTTCGAGTAGGTCGTGCCCGTCACTCCGCCCGCAATCAAGGTGGTCGGATTTGCAGTTGTCCCACCGTAAACGCTGTACGAGCTGATGGTGCAGTTGGCGGGAGGAGTCACCGCCGTCCAACTCAATCCGATGACGCTCGATGATGACGCTGTTGCCGTCAGACCAGTTGGCGCTGAAGGAACGGCGCTGCAACTACCGCCGCCACTTTCCGTCGTTGCAGAGGCTTGCCCTGAAGCAGCGGCCGGTCCATCCCCGTCCGAAGCTTCCACGATGTAGTAATAGGTCGTCGTAGCACTCAAGCCGGTATCGGCATACGAGGCTGCGCTCAGGCTTGACGCAATCATATTGCTGGATGAGGGTGTGAACCCAGATGTCGTGCTGCGGAAGACACTGTAACTCACGGTACAGGCTGATCCAGCAGTGCTGGCGCTCCAGGTAAGGTCGATGGTACTGGATGACACAGCCGTCGCAGAGGGAGTTCCCGGGACGCTTGGAACTGCGGTGCAATTGCCGCTCGTTCCTCCCCAGGAAGTTATATAGCTGATGTAGGACGCCGAATCCGCCGTAGTGCCCGCATTATCGACTGTAGGACTGTCTGAGGCGATGTTGTAATTGATTTGCCCGTTTCCCGCGAGAAATACAGATACCGAATCCGTGAACGTAACTCCCTTGGCGACGGGGGCAAGAATTCCGCTGTTGGCGATGATATTTACTCCTTGATTGAAGAAAGAGTAGACGCCAAGGCCATAGGCTTGGTGGGTTGTAACCGAGGGAGAAACGTTATAGGACGCGTAGCCATCGATACTGCCGTCCATCCACGCGCTCTGGCTCGGGACGTCATAGGGCATCTCGCTCTGATAGAAGATGGTTTCGCCGCCTTCGCCGTTCCACTGTACCTGGGCCGCTTCGTAGTGCTCCACAGCGAGTCCCAACGCGGTTACGTTGTCACCATTCACGACCAGCCCTTCCATGCCCACATTAACTGTCCAGCCAACAGGAACCTGTCCGTGGTCCGCGCGCCACGCCCAAATGTTGTCGAGAATAACGTTGTCGCTGTCAATCTCCATGCTTTCGGTGGCGGTTCCACTCACCGCGCCGCCGATGCGGAAGAATGTATCGCTGATCGATGTAGGATTACTGGCATGGCTTACCCGCGATGCCCCCGCCGTCCCCACCTGAAAAAGTACGGGGGAGTTGGTCGGTCCCGCGTCGATGAGCAGTCCTGCGATCTGTACTCCGCCGACGTCTGCAACGGTGATGGCAGCAGTTCCCGACTGCGGCACCAGATTTGCATAGCCCAATCCAAGCACCACGGTGTTAGCGTTGGTGACATTAATCGACCCGCTATACTGATAAATGCCCGGAGTCAAGATGAGATTCTGGCCGGAAGCCAACGCCGCATTGACCTGGGCCAACGTGCTTGATGGCGTTGCGATATAAAATGTGCCGATTGCCAGCGAAGTTCCGGTACCCAGACCTCCGCCGGACCAACTTGTGCCCGAAGAGTTTGTGCGCAAGCCAGGTGAAAAAACCCAGTAGTTGCTACTGCTGTCCATATAGAGGAAGGGCTTCTCGCGGCTTACTGGTGTCGTAGCGAGCGTGGTGTAGGAATCGGTTGAGCCGAATGGGTTGCTCTGCGGAGGCGCGCCCACTACGCCGGAAAAGACCATGTTCCAGAGATTTCCGGACCAGCTTCCAATGGAGCTGTTGCGCGTGTACCACTGCTGCTGTGAGCACGACTGAATCGTTCCGGTGATTTGGCTGTCGGAGATGAAACCACCGCTTGCCTCTCCGCAGTTAGTGTTTGTCAGCTCCACTGACCCATTCACATACATGCGCCGAAAGGCCGCTCCCTGCGAAACGCCCCATTGCAAATAGGTGTCGCCCGATGGGATGGCATTAATGGAAATGTTCTCAA
>Ga0210391_10004735_pt1 | contig 11268 bp, 8 predicted proteins | sample IncBWC12OmetaG_FD_160573 | JGI IMG/M metagenome (GOLD analysis project Ga0210391, IMG submission 160573) | Forest soil microbial communities from Barre Woods Harvard Forest LTER site, Petersham, Massachusetts, United States - Inc-BW-C-12-O ...
CGCGGTCTCCTTTTAGGTGCACGCGATGATCGTTCGGCATCGTTGGCTCGTCAACTGCCCCGATTCGAGATGCGAGAGCCAGTCACTGTGTGCCAGCCAGGAGGCGCCTCGCGGCGTAGCGGCGCGCCGTTACTCGCAGGCAGGGGCGCGCGTCCCCGTGGCCGGTGGGGCGCCGTTCGCGCAATCACCCCGGTTTGGCGGTCCCTCACGCGGGGAGTCTTTTGCAGCTGCCAAGCTGTTGAATGCCCTACGGATAATCCAAGAGGCGGGGCAGTTGGAGACCCCCTGATTGCCGTTCAAAGCGACCGAGTTTCAATATTCGCTCTCTCAAGAGTGAATATTGACTGCGCAATTAGTTAATGTAAGTATCCCGCCACGCGCCGCAAGAGCGCACCTGCAACGGAAGGGGGAGCCATGAAGATCCAAGAATTGTGCTTGAGTGTTTCTGTGGTCACGCTTGGGTGGTGCGGTACCGCTGTCGCTCAGACAGTGACGTCGGCACCGGGCGCCGGTTCCAGCGACACCATCTCCGAAGTCGTCGTCACGGCAGAACGCCGGCACACGGATCTGCAGACAACGCCAATCTCCGCCACGGTCATCAGCGGCGGTGATCTCGCCAACCTTGGCGTTACGATGGTCGATTCGCTGCAGTTCGCGACACCCGGTGCGGTGATCGATAACTTTGGCCAGGGTAATGACTTCAACATTCGCGGCGTCGGTAAAGGCGAACACAATTCTCAGACGACGGTTGGTGTGGTCACGTATCGCGACGGCGTCGCAACCTTCCCAGGCTATTTCCAGGGAGAACCGTACTACGACGTTTCCAGCGTCGAAATCCTGCGTGGCCCTCAAGGCACGTTCGGCGGCCAAAATGCCACGGGCGGCGCCGTACTGGTGAACACGAACGATCCGGTCATCGGCGGCAATGTGGACGGTTACGTGCAAGCTCAGGTCGGTAACTACACCGACTTTGGCCTGCAAGGCGCGGTCAACCTGCCCATCAGCAGCACGTTGGCGGCGCGCATCGCGTTCTACAGCGAGAGCCGCGACACCTTCTACAACGTCACGGGTCCGAACGGCGGTGCTTACAACGGCAATCCCGGCAATGTGCGCATTGGCAGCGGCCGAATCAGTTTATTGTTCAAACCCGACGATGCGCTGACGATTTCTCTCAAGACTGATTTCGATTACTTGAATTTCGGCGCGTACCCCGCCAGTCCATTCAATTCCTCCGAGGATCTTTTCAACATCGGTGTGAACTCCCCGCAACAAGGGCTCGACCGCTTTGGACGCACCATCTTGAAAGCGGATTATGTGCTGCCGGATGGCATCACCTTGCGATCCGTCACGGGCTACCAGAAAGGCGATACGCAATATCAAGCCGATTTGGACGGCACCAACGTCGGAAACAGCTACTTTGCCGACAATGTCTGGGAAACGCTCTGGTCCGAGGAGTTCAACGTCATCTCGCCCGACCACGGTTTTTTTACATGGATATTCGGAGCGTACGCCGACTACGACAATCTAAATTTCGTTCCTAACTATTATTTTCTGATTGGTACTCCGCCAGGCAACCCGCTCACCGAATACCGCCTGCAGGGCACCAATCCGACGACGGCAGTCGCCGGCTTCGGTCAGGTGAGCTTTCAATTGACGAGCGGCCTGCAGCTTCAAATCGGCGCCCGCTACACCGATGCCAAGACCACTAACTATGTGCAAGTGCTGCAGTACGGTCTTCCGCTGCAGGATCAGCAGTCGCAGAAATATACGAATACGTCGGGCAAGGTCTCCTTGAATTGGACCCTCGATCCGAACAACTTTCTGTATACCTTCGTTTCCACCGGGTTTCGTCCGGGCGGCCTGAATGTCCCGGTGGGTTTAGGTACTCCGGAGGCGTTTAACTCTGAGAAGTTGACGAACTACGAAGTCGGCTGGAAGAACCGCGCCCTCGATGGTCATCTGCGCACACAGATCGATGGTTTCTACTACGATTACAAAAATTTCCAAGTCACCGTGGGCTATCCGCAGTTTCCGACCTTCGGCTTCGAGCTGAACAATCCGAACCCGACGCATATCTACGGTTTTGAGGCACAAACTCAGGCGGTATTCGGCCAGTTCTCCCTGGACGGCGGAATGGCGATAATGCACAGCTCTCTCGGTCGGTTTTTCGCCACCGATCCTCGCATTGCGTCGGTTACGCCTTGCGATCCGCAGGCCGGACCCTCGAGCGCCTCTTGCATCGATTTGACCGGACACTCGCAAACTTATGCGCCCAACTTCACCATCAACCTCGGCGCAGAGTACAAGTTCTTGCTGAGTGACCAAGATTCGCTGACACCGCGCCTGAACGACGGCTACGTCGGGCCGCAGTGGGCGACCCTGTTCGAGAATACGTCGCAGGGAGACCACCTGTCGGGGCGCAACATCGCCGGCGCGCAATTGGCCTGGCAGCATGCGCGCTTCGTGACGACGCTGTATGGGACCAATCTCACCAATCAGCACTATGTCGCCGCCCTCAATTCTGGGCTGAATTTTGCAGGTTTCCCGCGCCAATATGGCCTGCGATTCCTGACGAGCTTCTAACGGCGAACGCGCGGCCGCCTGCTCGAGGTCGGCGGCCGCAATTTGCTTTCACGTAGCCAGTTTGCGCATGCAACCCTATGCACTGACCGTTGACAAATTTCTCGATCACGCCGCCAAGTGGTGGAGCGATCGCGAGATTGTCACCGCGGATGCCGGCCGAGCCGTGCTGCGCGTCGGTTACGCCGAGTTGCGAGCGCGCAGCAATCGCATGTCGGGCGCGCTGGAAGCGCTTGGACTTCGCTACGGTGAGCGTGTCGGCACGCTTGGCTGGAACACTCAACATCATCTGGAAATGTATTACGCGCTCATGGGCAGCGGTATCGTCTGCCACACGCTCAATCCGCGCGTGACGGTTGCGCATCTCGCCGCCATGATTAACGAGGCGGAAGATCGCGCACTTACAGTGGCATCGAACCTTGCGCCGCTCTGGTCGCAGTTGTCGCCGCTGTGTCCCAATGTTGAACACGTGATTCTCATGGACGGCGCCGGCCCGCGCGGCGAGGTGTTTGCGGGCCACCAGGCGAGGGTCTGGGGTTACGAGGAATTGCTCGCAACGCATGGTGCTGCGGCCGCCTGGGGCGTCTTCGCTGAAGAGACCCCGGCGGGTCTGTGCTACACGTCAGGCACCACGGGTGCGCCCAAGGGTGTGCTCTATACGCACCGCTCGAATTACCTGCACACGTTGCGCGCGTTGCAGGCAGACGCCATCGCGCTCACGGGCAGCGATGTGCTGTTGATTGCCGTGCCGATGTTCCACGCCAATGGCTGGGGGCTTCCTTTCGCGGCTCCGGCGGTCGGCGCTAAATTGGTGTTGCCGGGCCGTCACACCGATGGCGCGAGCTTGGCCACGATCATGCGCGATGAGGCCGTCAGTGTTGCGGCGGGTATCCAGACCGTGTGGCTCGGCGTGCTGGATCACCTTGACGCCGTGGACGGCGAGCTGCCTGACTTGAAGCGGGTATTGATCGGCGGTGCAAATTGCCCGGACGCGCTGATTCGGCGAATGGAGGATCGTCTTGGCGCACGCGTGCAAACCAGCTGGGGCATGACTGAGCTCTCGCCCTTGGGAACAGTCGCGCCGCTCGATGCGCCGGTCACCGAGACACGCGCTTCCGGCCGGCCGCCCATGGGGCTCGACTTGAAGCTCACGGATGCGAGCGGCGTCGACCTTCCCCGCCAGCGTGACGTGGTCGGTCACCTGAAGGTCAAAGGTGCCAGCGTGATCGAACGCTATTTCAAGGCCAACTCGAGCGCCCTGGACTCGCTTGGGTATTTCGATACCGGCGACCTAGCCAGCATCGATGAGGCCGGCAATGTATCCATCAACGGGCGCTCGAAGGACCTGATCAAGTCGGGCGGCGAATGGATAAACCCGGCCGAAATCGAAGATATCGTGGGAACCCATCCGACCGTGGGTCTCGCGGCGGTAATTGCCCGGCCGGATGCCACGTGGGGCGAGCGGCCCGTTCTGATCGTCGAGTCTCGTCATGGGATTCAGCTGGACGCCCTCGAGATCCTGGAGTTTCTGCGCGGCAAAATAGCCAGCTGGTGGCTGCCCGATCAGATCCTCGAGATCGATGCCATGCCGCTCGCCGCCACGGGTAAGATAGACAAGATCCAATTGCGCGCTCACTACGCAAGTGGGAAACTCAGTGCTCGTGAAACAGCCAGTTAACCGATATCAGCGTCTAGAGCTTCGCTGCCGACAAAAGGGCTAGTAGGTGCCGAAAGCTCCCAAGCGCCAACGGCGCAGTAAGGCGCAACAGCGCGCCGAAAGCTTGGAACAAATCCTCGACTCCGCTGAGTACCTGTTCTCAAAACACGGGCTCGACGGCGTCACGCTTCGCGACGTCGCGCAACGCGTAGGCATCCATACGACTCTCTTGCATTACTATTTTAAAGATAAGCGCAATTTATTCGAGGCCGTGTTCGCCCGGCGCGCGAGCGTTACCAGCAATCGCAGAATCGCGGCGCTCGAGAAGTACGAAGCCGAGGCCAAAGATAAGCCGACGGTTGAAGGCGCCCTGCACGCGTTTTTGGACACCGACTTGGACCTCTACTATGAGGGCGGCGAAGCGTGGATGAATTATGGCGCGTTTGGCGCCCGGGTCAGCAACACGCCCGAAGGGGCCGCGCTGATGGATGTTTACTTCGATCCGGTGGTCTTGAAGCTGGTCAGTATTTTGAAGCGCGCTCTGCCCGATTACCCGGACGAAGATATCTTCTGGGGCTATCACTTCGTGACCGGCGCGCTCATGAATACGCTGGCGCGCACCGGACGCATCGATCGCCTCTCCGGCGGGTTGTGTCACTCGGATGATTTTCCCGCCGTCAAGAAACGCATGGCCAATTTCATGGCCGCCGGTTTTCTGACCCTTAAAAATCGCTGATCTGCTTTTGAACAATCTATCTTGCCGCGACGAAATTGCGTCGTGCGGTGAGCGCGCTACCTGCAATGGCCGGGCGCGCGGGACAGCGGCGGCGAGATGACGCCGACGTTCCAGTTCCATGCCGTGCCGCTCGATCTGCGCCGGCACACGGCCTCTTCCTGCAGCGCGTACATCCCAGGGAAGAGATCGACTGATGGGTGCGGCGCGTCCGTAAAATTCATGTAGGCGCTCCGCGATCCATAGGCGGGCCAATCCGGTTCATTGGCGGCGCGCGGCTGCGCATCGCGAGCGAAGCTGCTCCAATAGTCAAGCATCGCCACGGAGAGCGCCGCTTCTTCCGGAGTGGCGGGAATCTTCGGCCATTGGGGCGGGGTTTGCGTCACGGTGCCAAATACGAATGGCAATTCGCTGCCGTGGAAACCCTTGAGACCCGCCGCGTCGGCGCTGGGATAGCCATGGTCAAACAGGTAAAGGTAGGAGGGCAGACCCAGCGCCGCCTGCTTGGCAACCAAGCGCTGTGCGGTCCAGCCATAGAGTGCGTCCCGAGTCGTCGCCAGAATGCTCCCGCGCATATCGTTGCTGGGGTAGAGCTGTAGGAATTCGTCAGCGAGATCGCCGTACCGCTCGCGCACGATCCGTTCATATTCGGCCGGACTTGCCGGGGAGGGCGGTGCGAGGAAGGTCAACGAGCGAATCTCGCCGCTATTGAAGCCCGCCAGCAGAGGCACGTGCGCTTGCTCGCTGCGATCAAAGACCTCGACCAATTGCCGCGGCAATACGTGCCCGTCGATGACGCCGAACGGCGCGAAGTAAGCTGCCGCCGCGGCATCGGTCAGCACTTGCGGATCCATCGCACGCAGCGCCGCGATATTGGGCGCGTGCAGTGCAGCCGCGAGGTTCGCGCCGGCTTGCTCGGCGGCGGGGGCGCCGAAACGACTCTGTTTTAGCTCAGGGGTGGAGATCATGTACGCACTTTGCGCGATCGCCTTGGAGAACAGACCCCGGGCATCGAGTGCGGCCATCAAGTACATAACGCTCAAGCCGCCGGCCGATTCGCCGGCAATGGTTACTTGGGAAGGGTCGCCGCCGAAAGCGCCGATGTTGCGTTTAATCCAGCGCAGCGCTTCGATCTGATCGAGCAGACCATAGTTGCCTGATATGCCGCGGGGTGATTCGGCGCTCAGTTCCGGATGAGCTAGATAGCCGAGCACACCGAGCCGATAGTTGATGGAGACCACCACGATGCCGCGGCCCGCGAGTTGCGTACCCTCATAGAGCGTCTCTTTGCTCGATCCGGTTTGCAAAGCGCCGCCGTGAATCCAGAGCAGCACCGGCGCGCGAGCGGCGCCGGCGGGTGCCCAAATATTGAGCGTTAGACAGTCCTCGCTGGTCGGCCGAAGGTCATTTGTATAGATGCCCGCATCGCGCGGTGCCGGCTGAGTGCAAGCCGGCCCAAACTCCGTGGCTTCCCTCAGCCCCGACCAGCGCGGCAGGCTCGCGGGCGGTTTCCAGCGCGCCTCGCCCACCGGTGGGGACGCATAGGGAATGCCCTTGAAGATGCGCACGGCGCCATCGCGGCGTCCTTCGAGTGCACCCGCGGCTGACGTTACCGTCGGATTCGTTGCGGCGGGGGAATTGGACGGCATGGGGCCGCCGAATCCAGCGCGAGACAAAAGCAAAATCGCAAAACACGCCAGCGGCGCGCGACCGAAGTACCCGTGACGAAGCAATTGCATTGCCGTTCATGATAACGAAAGCGAGGCGCTACCGTAGACTGATCTGAGAACGCCTAAGCAGTCCGAAATGGATATTGTCACTTCGGCCAACTTCGGGTTTTTGGCGGTGCTAAGCTAATTCCATGCCGCTGTATCGCGTCCGCATCAGCACCTACATTCGCCAGACCACGGCGCATCTGCCCACCTGCCGCTTCGTTCAGTATGGCGCAGCCGAGGGCAGACATCCTTCCGGCGATGAGCTGGTCGATCGTGAGGCGGCCGATCCAAAGGCGGTATTGCTGGACTTTGAAATGCATCAAACCCAGAGTTTGCCGGAGCGTTTGTATAAGGTGTGCCGCTGCGCCGGCGGTCCTGCCGACGAGCACTATTAGTTCTCATCTCGGCTAGGCGCCGCGGCCTACTTGCCGCCGCGCCTAGCCATCCCCTTCAAATCGCCTTCAATTCGCCGGCGTTTGCATTTTTCTCAGCAACGCCATCGGAGAGAACGGCTTGAAGAACATGGGGTCGAGCCGGCCGGCAGCGCCAAAAACGATTGCAGATTTGCTCAATGACCGGCTTGCCAATTCCGCAGAGGGATCCGCCGCACTGATTTGCGCAGCTTGCGCCGCCGCCAGCGTGGCGGGGTCGCATTCGCCATTGGGAATCAGCAAGACGGCTCGCGAGGCGCCGATATCGGTGCCTGCAATCAAGACGCCTTGCGCCGCTATGATGCCGTCATCGTTGATCCAATTGGCCGACGTCAGCTGGATGCCGGCAGTGCTCGGAATGAGCGCGTCGAGATCGATCATCTCGCCGCGCTCCCAGACGAATGCATGGCTAGCGCCGGTTTCGCAGGAGAACGAGATGCCGACAATCTGATCGGCGTTGTTGATGCGGAATGGTTCGCTGCAATCGTCTCCACTCAAGGTCGACAGATCGGTGAATTGACCATTGCGCCAAAGAACCGCGAGAACGAACGCGTTGTCTGCAGTGGAATCGACGCCGACTACGTGACCGAGATCATTTGCATTGAATGCGCTATTTGTAGCCCCGCCGAGAGTTCCGATGGTGTTAAGGTCCGTAGTCTTACCGTTTCTCCACACGAACGGATGACTGACTATTTCACCGGCCAGCGTTCCGAAGCCAACGGCATCGCCGCCATTGCTAAGAAAATTAGTTCCTCCTTCCGCACCGCCGAAGTTGCCGGGATTGATGTCCTTGATGATGCCGTCTTGCCAGATGAACGGATCGAACGGCGGGCAGCCGCTGTTGGTATTGGGAACATTGCTGGTTTGCGCGTGACCGGAGACCTGGCCCAGATCATTGATGAACTCTCCGTAGCTATCGGTGCCGCCCAGCGAGCCGAGACGGCGCATGGTTCCAAACTGCCAGATGACGCCCTCTGTTTGCGCGAGCGAGGTGCCGAACGAACACGGATCGGGCGTTGTGCTGGCGAGCCAGCCAGACACCTCTCCCAGATCATTCACCCAGACAGCATGGCTTTCAGTGTTGCTTTTACCCACCAAGTCGACGATGCGGCCCTCAGGTGTCCAAATGACCGCGTTGTCGACTGAGACACCGGTTGCTGAGTCGGTTCGCGTGGCGAATCCCGCAGACACACCCCACAGGTTGACCCAGTTGACGTACGAAAAGTTGCTCGCGGAAAAATTGCCAAGCGCGGGCAACGGCTGAAGGTCGATCCGTCTGCCCGCGGTCCAGGTGTAGGCATTTAAAGCCCCTGCGGTGGCCGTGTCGCCCGATACAGCGACGGTGCCGCGATTATTCAACGGCGCATAAAACAGGTATCCAGGTTCAATGCTGTCCGCTCCGCCGTCGACCGGCAGGATGACCACTCGATATTGTTGATGCGACGACTCTGAGGCCGAGACTTCTTGAGCGAATAGGCCGCCGATGGCCGATAACGCCAACCATGCGAGACCGAACGATGCAAATCCTGGATTCATAACCCCTCCATGCGCTTAAGGTTTTCGCGAAGCGACCGAAATCGACGCTATCAGCTAAAGCGCTGGATTCAATGACCGGGATCTTAGATAGATCTTAGAAACTCATTAGACCTTATGTCTTTGATTTGTAAAGTGTAATTCGGCCGGAAATGCCGTCGGGATAATCTCTGCGCGTCGGTGTACAGTCTTAGCGCATCCACTAGCGTGGAATCGTGCATGGACTCGCCCGCACAACCACCCGTACTGATCCGATTCGGCCCTTTCGAGTTGGATCTGGCGGCGTGCGAGCTGCGTCAAAGCGGGGCATTGCGCAAGCTGCCGGCACAACCCTTTAGAGTGCTCGCCTTGTTGATCGAGCGTGGCGGCGAGCTCGTGACCCGGCAGGAAATCCGGCGTTGCCTCTGGGGTGAGCGTAAATACGTCGACGTCGATGACGGGATCAATTTTTGCGTGAATCAGATCCGCAGTGCGCTGCGCGATCCCGCAGAGATATCGCGGTACATCAAGACGCTGCCGCGCCGCGGATATCGTTTCGTAGCGACGATCACGCGCGATGCTTCGGCGGATGCGCCGGCGCCCTTCATTGCGCCAGGTCCGGAATCCGCGGCGAAGCTCGCGGCTCGCAAGGAATCCATTCCCGCCGATCAGACGGCTTCGGGGTCGCCCCTTCAGCAGACTGGTTCTACACGCGCCAAAATATCGGGTATCGGCGCTCTTCTCGTGCCCGTCCTGATAGCCGTGGGCCTGACTCTCGCGCCGCTTGAGTCTCAGCGCGATCAAGTGCCGCCGAGAGGTTTCATCGTCGTCGCCGATTTCATCAATGGAACCGGCGATCCAGTCTTCGACGACACACTGACCCAGGCACTAACCATCGAGTTGCGGCAGTCTCCCACCCTGGAGGTGTTGCCCGATACGACGCTACGCGGCACTTTGCGGATGATGGGGCTTCCTGCCGATCAGCGCCTGACACCCGAGGTGTCGCGCGAACTGTGTCTGCGCGCCGGAGGGGAAGCCGTGCTGGGCGGAAGAATCTCGTCGATCGGCAGTCATTACCTGCTTGGCATCAGTGCAATCGCGTGCAATGGCGGCGCCGCATTGGCCAGCGAACAAGGCGAAGCGGCGCGCAAGGAAGATGTATTGATGACGCTGAGCCACGCCGCGTCTCGGCTGCGAAGCGCCTTGGGCGAGTCATTGCCATCGCCACGGCCTCTCGACGTGCCGGCGCAGGCGACGACGGCCTCGCTCGAGGCGCTCAAGAGTTACACGACCTCACTTCGCGTATCGGCCACCCAGGGCGACGCGCCGAGCATTCCGTTTCTCAAGCGGGCACTTGAGCTTGACCCAAGTTTCGCATTGGCCAATGCCACCATGGCGGGGCGTTACAGCAATCTCGATCAGCCCTCCGAGGCGCTCCAATATGCGCGCAAAGCTTATGAGTTGCGCGATGGCGTCACCGAAAGAGAACGGTTGGTCATTGCGGCGCTCTACTATCGTCTCGGCGGCGAAATCGAAAAGAGCACGCAAACCCTGGAAATGTGGAAATCCGAATTTCCGCGCGAAGCCAGACCGCATGCCAGTCTGGGCGTGAACTACTACTACATGGGGCAGTACGAGAAGGCTGCCGCGGAATGGGAGGAAGCACTGCGCCGACTGCCGGACGATGTCTCGATGTACGAAAATCTCGCGCTAATCTACGCCGCGTTGAACCGGGTCGAACAGGCGCGGAAGTTGCTTCAGACTGGCATGGCACGCCACTTGGACAGCGGCACCCTGCGCCGCGAACTGTACTCGCTGGCGTTCTTGCAAAGCGATCGCGCCGAGATGGATCGCCAGTCGGAATGGGCGATTGGCAGACCTGACCAAGAGGGGTCGCTTCTTGCGGCGCAGTCGGATACGGAGGCCTATTTTGGCCGGATGAGCGCCGCGCGGCGTTTGCTCTCAAGAGCGGTCGATTCCACAACCCGCGCAGACTTTCGCGAAGCGGCGGCTCTGTGCTGGGTCGTGGCATCACTGACTGAAGCGGAATTCGGCAATCGCCGTGCGGCACTCGGCGAAGTCGACTCCGCGCTCGGATTGGCGCCCGGAAGAAATGTCAAAGTGCTGGCCGCCCTGGCACTCGCGCGCGCCGGCGAGACCAGGCGGGCGGAAGCCCTCGCAGCCGAGTTGGAATCGGACTATTCGAAAAATACCGTTTTAATGCTGTATCGAATGCCAACCATCAGGGCCGCCATAGAATTGAGTAAGGCCAATGCAAGGCGCGCACTGGACATTCTGGCTCCCATGCAGCCTTTCGAACTGGGTCTGCCGACGCCTTCGGGACTCGCACCGCTGTATGCGCCGTATTTGCGAGGTCAAGCGTATTTGATGCTGCACAACGGTGCCGCGGCGGGCGCTGAATTTCAGAAGCTCACCGACCATCCCGGAATTGCGCTCAACTCTTCGCTCGGTGCGCTGGCGCAGCTGCAACGGGCGCGCGCCGCCGTTGTGGCCAAGGATACCGTTGCCGCGAAAAGCGCCTATCGAGACTTTCTGACGCTTTGGAAAGAAGCTGATGCGGACGTTCCTGTTCTCATCGCCGCCAAGGCCGAACTGGCGAGGCTGCACTAGTGGCCGCAG
>Ga0210391_10004737_pt1 | contig 11265 bp, 8 predicted proteins | sample IncBWC12OmetaG_FD_160573 | JGI IMG/M metagenome (GOLD analysis project Ga0210391, IMG submission 160573) | Forest soil microbial communities from Barre Woods Harvard Forest LTER site, Petersham, Massachusetts, United States - Inc-BW-C-12-O ...
CTGGTAAAGCCGCCGACGCTGATCGTCACCGGCTGATTGCCCGTTGCCGCATCCACTGGAACGGTGAACGAAACCTGGTAGTATCCAGGCGTGCCGCCCACAAAAAGCCCGGCGTAGGTTGGTTGCACCATTTTGTTACCGACCATCACCTGCACCTGCTGCGTGGTGGGAGCTTGGGCCGTGGCTACGGTATCGGTCACTTGCGCGGGATTCGTTGTTCCCAGCCCGATGGCCAGCAGATAGACCGGAGAACCAGGAGTGACCGGGTTCGCCGTCGTGATGGGATTGTTGGATGCGTCGTAGAAGGGGCTGCCGTTCGCCGATTGGGCCGCCTCGATTTCCGGCGCCAGTGAAACCAGTTTGATGTTGAAGGCGGTGGATGGTTGAGCTTTGTAGGTGACTGTCAGGGTGGTTGGTCCCGGCGGCGCGTCCACCGGCACCTGGACGATGAGATTGGTGGAGTTGATGAACGAAAGAACCGGGGCGGCCCCGGTGCCGATCGTCACTGTGGCTGAATCGGTAGAGCTGGTGCCGAAGCCGGTGCCCACTACTTGAATGGGCATGCCTGGCGTCAGATTGGTTGTGGCTGCTGCTTGGTCGAAGACGTTAGTGACAGTAGGCGAGGGCGTGGTGACCGGGATTGATGCGGTGCCGTGCGCGGGCCTTTCCAGATAGAACCAGGCACTTTGGCCGGGCGCGACGGCCGGGCTGAAGTTCACGGTACCGGTGTCACAGTAACCGGTGGTATTGGCCAGGTTGGTGAATGTAACGCCAGGCCCCTCGTATCCGGTGGGGCCAGGGTTAGCGATAGGGCAGAAGACGAGGTTCTGGACGGCAGGATTACTGCCGTCAAAATGGAAGCTTCCCGTGAAGTCGACGGTCGATGCACTTCCCGTCAGGCGGATGGCGCTGATCGGGGAGCCGCTATTGTTTTGAAGCCCGACCAGCGCGTCATCGCGCTCGGCATAACCTACGGCATTGGTGGGTTGCGAGGTATCTTCCTTAATAGTGAAGCTGCCGTCGGCGTTGGCGATGATCAGAGAAAGACAACCCGAAAAAGTATAACCCTCGAAGGTTGTCTTGGGCGACGGCGGGCATTGCGTAAACGGTTGGGCGCTCATCGCAGAAATCAGCCCAAAAAACGAAATCAACCCAAAAAACAGAACACTCCACGCCATCCGCTTGAGCTTCATCGCTTGTCCATCTCCTGGTGTGAGGCTAACCCGATGGACCCCCCGATCGGATTGCCTTTATGACTGTAGCGCAAAGCGAGCGTCAAAAACGCAAAAATCGCAACTATTTGTGGATACGGAGTTGAATAAGTACTGGCGCGCCGGAAAATCTTACCGAAACTAACGCCGGTGGTTTATTTGGCGGCAGGGCTCCAGCGCACGCCGCGGCCAAATTCCAAGCCGATAGCGTAGGTGGTGCCAAAGCGTGAACAGTAACGGACCGAAGCTTGTCCATGCAGCTTCAACGCTTCTGAGCGCATAGTGATGCAAGACTGAACAGGCAAAGCCTCCGGCACTTTTAGCCGCATCCCCATTTCGGAGATGTCGAGTGCCGTAGCGTTGGCGAACTTGTCGTGCCCGGAAGTATCGCACCACATAATCTTGACCTTGGGAGTGCAGTCCTCGCGGACGTGTCGTCGAAGATCGTGTCGAACTGCCATAAAATCGTTCCCACTACGATCTTAGGGTTTTTAGGGGGAGACGCCATGAAGCATCGGTACTGGACCGCGGAGTACGAAGTACTAATCAGCGACGGCAGCGGCTTGGGCAGGGGTGATGACCGCCTGCATCCCGGCCGAGATAACTTGTTGTGCACGCAGGCCATCGCGGTGCGTAGTGGGAAATGGTTGCCGTGTCCGGCAGCACTCGATGAAGGCGGCCAGCTCACCCTTATAAGCCGGCCCGAAACGATCGATGAATTCGGGCAGCGGGCGTCCATAGTCCCGCATTCTAAACAAGCGGCGGGCCAGCGGTTCCTTCCGGCCACGGCGGCCATAGGCTTCCACCAGGATCTCAAAGGGCCGCTGATCGAAACGGCCGACCTGAATTTGCCCCTCTTCGCCGAAAATCACAGTTTCGACGCGATAGCCGGAGACGTGGTTGCGGCTGACTTGCACCTGTGCGACCAGCTCGCCCTCGAACCACATATAAAGGAGGGCGTCGTCGAAATCCTCCCCAGAAGTGGTCAGGCGGTGCGTGTAGATCCGCGACCCGATAGCCAGCGCGGCGCGGGGCATGCGTCCGGTAAGCCACAAAATCTCGTCGACATTATGAACCGACATGTCAGGCAGAATTCCACCGCTCTGATAGCCGTTGGGTGCGGGATTGGAATCTTCCAGCGCCGAATAGATTTTGAAAACGCGGCCGATGGCGCCGGCAACCATTAGCTCTCGTGCGTACTGGTTGGGTAGGTCGAAGCGGCGCTGAAAGGCCAGCATGACGGCGTGGGGATGTTTCGCGTCCAATTGGGAGCAGGACCGACGATCTCCTTCGAGCGTGCCGGTGAGTGGTTTTTCAAGCAGAATGCGCTGTCCGGCGTCGAGCAGCGTTTGCGCGTTATCCCAATGCTGTCCAGTGGGCGTCACAACGACGGAGGCGTCCGCAACGCCTGCCTTCGTGAATTCCTGAAGCGAAGTGAAAATGGGAACGTCGCAATTCAGGCGGGCAGCTACTTGACGGGCGCGTTCGGTATCGATATCCACCAGCGCGGCCAGGGAACAATTCCCAGTCTCGGCCGCCAGTTCCTGGACATGCAGGGCATGGATTTGACCCATCCTGCCGACGCCAACTACCGCGACTCTGAGCGTTTCAGACATAAGGTTTGAGAGCGGCAAACGAAAAAGCTCAGTGTACCCCAACCAGGGAGAGGGATGATGGAAACACTGAGTGCCGGCTCTCAAACCCGGCTCATATTGTGGGGCCGGCGATCCCGCCTGCGGAGGATGGCCTGCCCCACAAAAATCGTGGCAGTGCGCTAACCAATTAGCTGGTGGAGGCTGCGGCGGTCAGAGCGCTGGCGACACTCGAGAATATGGTGGAGATGCTGGTGGCGATTCCAGGCATGATGGCGCCGGCGGCAACGGCAACGAAGCCGGCCATGAGGGCGTATTCAATGAGATCCTGGCCCCGATTATCCGACCAGATCTTTAATTTCAGGATTGCATTCTTAACAGTGGTCATTTTGTTTCTCCTCGTATTTTCTTCCCGCTTGCTGCGGGGTAGATTCATTCTGCCTGTGGAGGAGATTTGCTAGAAGAGGCCAGTGGTACCGATTTAGTAGGACTGTACGGGCTAGCTATTTTGCCCCGTTAGGCAGACGGGATCAGGAGGTACGTACTAGGAAAAAGGTTGTGAGATCTTGATGGGGCGGACCCCCTGGTCCGCGCGGGTCCCGCTGGGCCGCTGGCTCAGGCATCGACGAATACTAATAGCAGGCCGACGTGGGCGTCGGCCGCGGACCAGGGGGTCCGCCCCACTTTGCTTTCATCTTAATGATGGGCTGCTGAGGCAGGAGTGGCGCCGGGCTCCTGGTAGCTGGCTTTGAGTGTGCCGTTCTTCCGGGCCACTTCGATCAGCGTTGGGTAGAACTGCACGAAGGTGTTTTCCACTGCGCCATTCTTGCCGTGACAGGTCTGACAGGCGGAGCCATTGGGGATCATTCTGCCAACAGTTCCGATTTGAGGCGCGTCGCCGAAGCTGAAGAAAGCCCATTTGTCCTGGTATTTCTTCGAATCCTTGACTTCCGCCTCAATGGCGATTACCCCGCTTTGGAAGTGGCCGCCCTGGTTGATGGACCCATGACTGGACGCTTGGCGGACTTCCAGGACGAACATGGTTTGTTCCGGCCAACGGCCGCTGGCGAGAAATTCGCGATACGCGGCCGGGGAAACGAAAACATTGTCGAAGGACGGCTCGGAGTTGGCTTCGGCGCTGTACCTCATGCCCAGTCCCGAGCTCAGATAAATCCACTCACGATAGTTGGGGCGTACCAGCTTGCCGTCCGCGTTGAATTCGGGACCCTGTGCCATTAAGGCAGCCGTAACCAGCAGTAAGATTCCTGATTTCATGACTCATCCTACATGTTTACTTAACTACATGGATTTTCGCTGGGGCGCGGACCCCAAGAACGCGTCCGGCGATTTCAGGAATCGCTGGCGGCAGCTATCCATGCAGAAATAATAGGTGGTCCCTTTGAAGTCCGCCTTCAACTCGCCCGGCTTCACTTCCATGCCGCATACCGGATCTTCTTCGAATCCGGGCCTCATCTTTACGTTGAGGTACGCGGCGTTCGCGGCGCCGGAGGAATCCTTCCATCCCTCGCCCTGATACTCCATGTAGTACGCATTTCGCTCGGCCGCCTCGCGCCCGAAGTAGCGCTCTACCACACGCATGGCGAGATCCATGCCGGACGTCAAGCCACCGGAGGTAGCCACGTTTCCTGCTTCCACAAATCGAGCGCCGCGCTTTAGAGTTACTTTCGGAAATTGTCTTTCGAACAGCTTGTAGGAGTTGTGATGCGTGGTAGCCGATTTGCCATCCAGCAGTCCGGTCTTCGCCAGCAAAAAGGCCCCGGTGCATACTGACATGGTGACATCGGCGGTCTGGCTGGCCTTGCGTAGCCAATCCAAGACGGCTGGGCTGTCGTCCGATTGCGCCGGAATGACAATCACTTTCGGATGCGGCGCGTTCGAAAAGGTGAAATCCGGCACAATCTTCATGCCGCCGGAAGCATGGATGGTTTTGGCCGAAGCCGCGACGGTGTAGAGGTGAAAGGGCATCTGCTGAGAGTCCAGCATAACGTCCTGGAAAACTTCCCAGGGCCCGGTAAAATCAATCACCACGGCGCCCTCGGAAATCAGAAAGGCCACCGGAATTTCGCCTTTGGCTGGAGGCGTAAGGGGATTCACTACACCTTGGAACGCGCCAGCCCGTTTGGCGCCATAAACGAGAGCGCCCGAAGCGGCTAACCCGGCGCGAAGTAGATCTCTGCGGTCCATAATGTTGTTTCCTTTTATTCGCTGCGTAGCGCGCGCAGCGGATCGATTCTCAAGGCCCTTCTGGCTGGAACATAGCACGCCAGCAACGCCGCCGCGCCCAACACCAGCGAAACGCCGGCGAAGGTAAGCGGATCGGTGGGCAGCACCTCAAAAAGCAAGGTCTTCATCAGGCGGGTCAATCCCATGGCTGACGCCAAGCCGATGGCTAACCCAATCAGCACCAGGGTCATTCCCTGGCGCAGGATCATGGCCAGCAGATCGCGTGGTTTCGCGCCCAGCGCGACGCGGATGCCGATTTCATTCAAGCGTTGATTGACCGTGAGCGCCAGAATCCCGCCGATGCCGAACGCGGCGATCGCCAGCGCCAGTGCAGCGAAGATGCCCAGCAGGTCCGTCATTACGCGCGGCGAAGCCATGGATGCGTTGCGAGCCTGCTCCAGCGTCTGAACATTCGGAATAGCGGTCTGCGGATCTACCTCTAGAATTGCCCGGCGCATCTGGTTGGCGATGTTCATTCCATCCTGGCTGGTACGAAGTACGATGCTGCCGAGTGCCGGCGTCTGCGCTTGAGCGACGTACGCTTCGTCACCGGGCTCTTTGTCCAGGCCGAACTCCCTTACATCCCCCACCACTCCTATCACCTTGATCCAATGCTCGCCCCCATCAAACGACACTCTTCGACCAATGGGATCGTCATTGCGCCAATAATGGCGCGCCGCTGTTCGATTGATCACTACCACGTCGGGAACTTTGTCCGAGTCCGCCTCGTTGAAAACGCGCCCGGCGATCAAAGGAATGCCCAGCGCCTTGAAATAGTCCGGGCTTACGCTGCGTATGGACGAAATCGGCGGATGCTCCCCGTCCCGCTGGGGATGACCCTCGATCGTCAATCTCTGGTTCCAGCCGCCACCGGTGTTGTCCGGGTCCATCGGATAACTCGAGGAAATGGCCGCGGCCAGCACACCGGGCTGCGATTGGGTTTTTTCCAGCAATTGGTTCGATACACGCCTTACCAGTTCCGGCTTGCCCGAGTATTTCGACCAGTTGAGGTCTATGGTCATCGCCAAAACCCGCTGCGGCACGAAGCCAGGATCCACGTTCCGGAGTTTGCTAAAGCTGCGCAGCATCAGTCCCGCGCCCACTAGAAGCAAGAACGAAAAAGCCACCTGGCAGACCACCAGAACGTCGCGCGCGTGGACGCGATGGCGTCCCGAGGTGGAATGCGCATTTCCGTCCTTCAGACCCGCGGCTAGATCCTGGCGCGAATAGAGAGCCGATACGGATCCCGAAACAATACTGGTGAGGAACGCGGCCGCCAGCGCGAACAACAGCATATATCCATCCACTTGAATTTCCCGGGCGCGCGGCGTTAAACGCGCGGTGAAGTCCACCAGCAGCTTCAGGCTTTGCGATGCGAACACGACACCCAGGCAGGCCGCCAGAAGTCCAAGGATCAGACTTTCAGTGAATAATTGCCGCAGCAGCCGGCCCTTCCCGGCGCCGAGCGCGGAACGAAGCACCAGTTCCCGCTCGCGGCCGGCCATGCGCGCCAGGGTCAAGTTGGCCACGTTGGCGCAAGCAATCAAGAGAACGCAGCCTGCCGCGGCCGCCAGCATAAGCAGCATCGGCGCGGCGCCTTTGGTGAGCTCCTGGCGAAGCGAAACAGCGGCAGTATTGATGTCCAATTCCTTGGGATACGCGTCCGGATGCTGCGCTACCATACGCGCAGAGATTAGCGAAAGGTCGGCTTTGCAATGCTCCGCGCTGACGCCCGGTTTCATGCGTCCGAACAGGCTCATCATGCGGCCGTTCCGATTCGCGATCATTTTCGGGCGGGACCGGAAAGGACACGCCGAGGTGGGCATGTACACGTCGTTCTCGTTGGGATATTGGGGAACTGGCGGCAACACGCCGATAACGGTATGCACGCGATCGTTCATCTGGAATGTCTTTCCCACGATGGCGGGATCGCCGTGCTCGTGGTGTTTCCAATATTCGTTGCTCAATAGCAGAACCGCGGGCGCTCCTGGCTGATCGTCGGCGGGCGTAAAGTCCCGGCCTAAAATGGGTTTGACGCCGAACATCCCGAAAAACCCGTCCGACACCACGCCGGCGCGAACGCGGGTGGCGCCCTCTTTGGACAGCAGCATAAATTGCATGCTGTGATATTCCACCAGGCCGCTTAAGGTGCTGTTTTGTTGCCGGAAGTCCTTGATCTCGGGAACCGAATAAAGGATATTGGCGAGGCCGGCCTTATCAGCGCGCTGATGCAGCATCACTAACCGATCGCCCTGTTGATAGGGCAACGGCTGCAACAAAACAGTATTGATGACGCTCACGATGGCGGTGTTCGCTCCGATGCCCAGCGCGAGGGTAATTACCGCGACCGCGGTGTAGCCGGCGTTCTTCCGCATCATGCGCAGCGCATAGCGGACGTCTTGTTGCAGCATGGCGAGATGCTCCGCGGGCGCTGTCGTGAAGATGCCGGCCAGGGTTTCCCACCACAGCCGGAGCAATCCGATATTTCCGGCTTCGCGTCGGGCGTGTACGCGCTGCTCCTTGAAAGCCTGTTCCATTTCCGGACCGAAATCGCCACGGAAATCGAATGGGAACAGCCGCAACAGTGCGCGATAGAACCGCTCGGACAGGGTTTGCTTTTGAGCTTCCATTGGATTTTCCTCGGGAACTTCCTGGGGCACTATGCCGGCCTCAGGCGTTTGAGAAAGTGTTTCTCGCGGGCGGTGGCAATCAGCCGTTCCATCCGCTCCGCTTCTTGAATGGCCACCTGCCGGCCTGCCGGCGTAATGCGGTAATATCGCCGGCGCTGGTCGTCTTCCTCCACCGGCGGGCGATGCCGGCACTCCTGGATGGCGCCCTCAATCAGAAGCCGCTTGATGATGGCGTATAACGTGCCGGTGCTGAGCCGCACCTCACCACCGGTCTGATCCTCCACCTCTTTCAGGATGGCGTATCCGTGCTTTTCGCCATCCCCTAAGGCCAATAACACCTGAAACATGGCGGGCGTGAGAGAAGTTTCCATGCGCAAGCTCCATTCTGGCGGATGCCACTATAGCTGAGTCAACTATAGCGGTTGTCGCCATAGTTTGTCAAGAGCCGGATTGGCGGACTAACCCACAACAGTGCTGGCCTCCGGCAAAGTGAGGCGCCGAAGCCCAAGTCGATAAGGCCGCTCTGGCTGGCCGCCGGGGGGCTGAATTAGCCCATTTTGGCTATTTTTGGTTGCGACTTTCGTCCGACCCTTACATCAAATGACCCAGGGTGTATACCGTTCTTGTTATCGTTCAACGGCGCTCGCCTCACAACGCTCGATCGTAATGCCGGCCTTAAAGCCACTCCAGGGTGGGTCGTGCCGATGGCCCGGCAATTGAGAAAAGCGTGAGCGAAAATGGTTGGAAGGGAGGCTTTCGATGTCAACCGCACTGGTCTTGGGGATCGAGGGGATCGAGCAATCCACGCCAGCACGATACGAAGCGTTGATGCGGATTTCAAATTCTATCCGCGCCCGTGGGGAATCCGAGGATTTGTTCGAGATCCTGGTGCACGAGCTTGGGAAAGTGATCCATTTCGATGCCATCGCACAGTTCGAATCGGCGACTAAGATCCGCTGGCACTTAGGACGGATGTGCCAGGATCCGCTGCACCGGCCTGCTGAAGAAGACGGCGAAACGTTACCCGCTTACGTATTTCGGACACAGGAAACAATCGTACTGGACAGCTGGGACTCTGACGGCCCTTTTCCGGTCAAATCCAATTTCATGCGAAAGGCCGGGCTGCGCTCCCTCTGCGCAGTCCCGCTGACCACAGCGCATCGCCGACTAGGCAGCCTGATTATCGCCAGCGTTCAGCCGGGGGCCTACACTCCGGAAGAGGTTCGGTTCTTCAGCCTGGTAGCTGACCAAATCGCTCTGGCAACCGACGACGCCATCAACTTCGCCAATTCCCAGAGAGCACAGGAGCGATTGCAGCTGCTGCTGGATCTTACCAATCGTGTAGCCTCTCATCTCAACCTGCGGGAAGTTCTGCGCGAAATCTCAGCGCAAATTCGAGAGGTCATGCAGTGCGACGGGGTTGGAATCGGACTTCCGAACCCGCAGACCGGCAGGTTTCGAATCTATGCTCTCGATTTTCCAAACGCTCCCGCGGACCTTGAAGAAGGCTACGAACCCGATGAAGACAACAACCCGGTTGTGGCGGTATTTCGAAGCGGTGAGCCGGTTATTCTTACTGGAGACAACACTAAGAAATTGAAGATCCCGGCAGACCACGCGATTCAATCCTCCATGCATGTACCGCTGACCGGCCGGGACGGAGTGGTTGGAGTGCTGTCGCTCGGGACACAGCGCGAGAATGCGTTTTCGACCGACGATCTGGCGTTCCTGACTCAGGTTGCGCGGCAGGTGGCTCTGGCCATCGAAAATGCGCTTGCCTACGGAGAAGTTTCCGAAGAGAAACAGAAACTTACGCTGGAAAAACTGTACCTCGAAGACGAGCTGCGCAGCGCGGGCCAGTTCGAGGAGATCATCGGCCGCAGCGAAAGCCTGAGCCGGGTGCTGGATCAGATCGCTATTGTCGCTCCGACAGATTCCACGGTACTGATTTATGGCGAAACGGGCTCGGGCAAGGAGCTGATTGCGCGTGCCGTTCACAATCTCAGCGGCCGTAAATCCGGAGCCTTCGTGAAATTGAATTGCGCCGCCATTCCAACCGGACTGCTCGAAAGCGAGATGTTCGGGCATGAGCGCGGCGCGTTCACGGGCGCAATTTCGCAACGGATCGGCCGTTTTGAACTAGCCAATCGCGGCACGATTTTTCTCGATGAGATTGGTGATATACCGCTGGAGCTGCAGCCCAAGCTGCTGCGCGTGCTGCAGGAGCGCGAGTTCGAACGTCTGGGATCGACACGCACCATGCGGTCGGATGCGCGTTTGATCGCAGCGACGAACCGCGACTTGGATCAATGTGTCGCCGAGGGCAAGTTCCGCTCGGACCTGTACTATCGGCTGAATGTTTTTCCGGTCCGCGTCCCGGCGCTGCGGGAACGGCCCGAGGACATTCCACTTCTGGTCCGCCACTTCGTACAGCAGTTTAGCCGGCGCCTTGGCAAGGCCATTGACGCCATTCCGGCCGAAGTAATGTCGGCGCTGACGCGCTATCCGTGGCCAGGCAATATCCGCGAGCTTCAGAACGTCATTGAACGAGCCGTCATTCTTACCAATGGTCCCGTTCTAAGCGTTCACATCGATGATCTGCGCGCGCCCAGTCCGCCGGTCGTACCCTTGACCACGTCCAATGGGCACGCAGCTTCCACACCGCAGATCGCGGCCGCATCTCATCAGGACTTGCGTTCGGCGCTGGAGGAATCCGAACGGCAGCAGATCCTGACCGCACTGGAGAAATCGAATTGGGTAGTGGCGGGTCCGGAAGGCGCCGCTGTGCGTCTGGGTCTGAAGCGCTCGACGTTGCAATCGCGCATTCAGAAGCTCGGAATTCGCATCTCTAGAACGGGTGCGTGAAGCTAATGGCAGACGGCCATGGTTCGCAGCCAGGAACAGAGCTTCTTCGGCCTTTGACCGACCAGCTTGTTCCCGCGTTGGTCCTCGGGCGAGTTCTTGTCGGCGAGGTTGGCAGTCAGTTCGCGCAGCCCAATGGCCTGCGCCTTGCGGATCAACGCGGCATCGGCATCCAGCAGGATGGCAGCGTCCGCGATTCCTATGCTCTCAAACACGAGTAATAGCAATACCGCCCGGGGGAACAGATCAATCGCGAGAAGGGCTTGTTCGAGGTCTGCTTTCGTCGTTTCGGGACTGAGCGACCAGTTACGCGGCGCGGTGGAGCCATGAACGTTCGCGAGCTGAGTCCGGCGCGCCGAATCGGCAAGCTTATCGTGGATTGCGGTCAGAGCTCTACTGATAACCAGCCGGCGCTGCCAGCCCCGCATCCACTTTGCGAAAAACGGACTCCCATTGTCCTCGGAGACGGCAGTATCAGCGGCGATATCGATACTGAGATCCTGGCGTTCCGTTAAAAGGAAAGCCAGCCAGTACAGATCGGCGGCATCCTTTCTCATATCCTCTGCGCTTTTTGCGGTTTCGATCATTGTCGTCGTTGAGAGCATTTCTGTCGCCGATTCAAGTCGGACTGAAAATCCAAGATGTTTTTCGTTCGCGCCCGCGCTATGGTGACGCGCGAAAGGCAGATGCCGAAGTATGGGCGGAAACGTCGGCAGTCGCCTAACA
>Ga0210391_10004740_pt1 | contig 11260 bp, 6 predicted proteins | sample IncBWC12OmetaG_FD_160573 | JGI IMG/M metagenome (GOLD analysis project Ga0210391, IMG submission 160573) | Forest soil microbial communities from Barre Woods Harvard Forest LTER site, Petersham, Massachusetts, United States - Inc-BW-C-12-O ...
TCACACCGAACGGAAACATCACTCTGACCGCGAACGTGGTGGACGCGGCCACCGGAAATCCGACACCGACGGGGCTGGTTCAATTTCAGCTGAATGGCGCGAATGTAGGCAATCCCGCATCGCTCACGAGCCGTCAGGCGACGCTGACGACAATCGTCAACGGGAACACAGGCACGAGTAATCTGACGGCGTTTTATCAGGGCGATTCGACATACTCGGAGTCGGCCTCCACGCCGATTCCGATTACGATCTCGGCTTTTGCGTTATCTTCTCCGGGAACAATGGCCGCCGTCGGGTCAGCCGCAACCGCCGCGGTGACGGTAAATGTGGCGGACAATTACACCACTCCCATCGCTTTCACTTGCACCATGCCCGCGAGCCTGACCGAATCGGCATGCTTCGTGAACCCAAACTCGCTCACTGGAACGGGACAGGTTTCGCTCACGGTCAACACCACACCGACCCATCCGCTGAGCAGTAAACAAACGAGCGGCCCCGGCTGGTTTGTCGCCGGCGGAGGCACAAGTCTCGCCTGTGTTTTTCTGCTTGGCTTCTCGCGGCGCAGATGGCGTGGAATAGCGATGATCGTGCTGACATTCATGGCCGTCGTCTTCACGGCTCTCGGGTGCAGCGGCGGAACACCAAGGGTCGGTCCCGGCACGACCAAAGGGACATACATGGTCGTGGTCACTGGCAACGGGGGCAGCGGGACGGGAAATGGAACGGGAAATGGAACGGGGCAGTATCAGACCAGCGTGAATGTTCCCATAACTATCCAGTAGGCATGTATGCCCATGCATTGGCGAAGAGATCAGGAGAAAGAAATGTTGCCAGCAGTTAGTCATTTTGTCCGGAAGATGACCAGGGCACTTTGCATCGCCGGAGTTTTGTCCGCAGTCCTGGCCTGGGCCAGCGTGGGCGGAAGCATCTCGGGCACGGTCAAGGATCCTTCGGGACGTGTAGTTCTCAATGCGGACGTAACTGTCCGGGAAACGGGCACAGGCGTTTCGTTCAAAACTCACTCGGACAACAAGGGTCATTACACCTTCCCCGTGCTGCCGGTCGGTCATTATGAGCTGAATGTGCAGGCGTCCGGCTTTGCCGCCTATGAGCGGAAAGACATCGTACTGGATACGAATGCGGCACTCACGCTTGATGCTTCCTTGCAGGTAGGCGGCGGCTCGCAGACCGTGAGCGTGACCGACAACACACTGCATGTCGAGACAACGAGCACACAGATGGGACAGGTGATCAGCGGCAGGCAGATGACCGCCGTTCCGCTGGATGGCCGCAGCTATACGGACCTGCTTTCTCTGCAACCGGGTGTCGCCCCGGCAACAACGATTACTTCGAGCACCGTGCAGGATGTGGGCGCGACGGTGCTCAATCCTTCGGGAACGCTCAATCCCGGCACGATCTCGGTCAACGGACAGCGCGAGTTCGCCAACTTTTTCAGCGTGAACGGCAGCGATGTGGAAGAAGACGTCAACGCCGGCACGGCCATCATCCCCAATCTCGATTCGATTGATGAATTCCGCATCATCACCAGCAACTTCGACGCTGAGTATGGGGAATTCAGCGGCGGCCAGATCAGTGTGATCACGAAGTCGGGAAGCAACACTTTTCACGGCAGCGCCTTCGACTTTCTGCGGAATACAGACCTCGATGCGCGCAACTATTTCTCTCCCACGCGCGGCGCCTTCCGGCAGAACCAGTTTGGCGGTACGCTGGGCGGCCCGATTCGCCATGACAAGGTCTTTTTCTTCGTGGACTATCAGGGCACCCGGCAGACGCAGGGGATCGACACGGGCAACATCAGCGTGCCTTCAGACGCGGATCGCATGGGGAATCTTTCCGACCTCTCGAGCAACCTGACTGGAGCGGTAGGCGGCCCTTATTTTGCCAACCTGCTCACGCAGGAGCTGGGCTACAAGGTAACTTCAGGCGAATCGTATTACGCGCCGGGGTGCGCGAGTTCGGCACAGTGCGTCTTTCCCAACGCATTCATTCCGCAGAGCGCCTGGTCGGTACCGGCACAGCGAATGCTCCAGTACATTCCGGCTCCGAACACCCCCAGCGGCACGTTCGCGACCTCCGCCTACAATCAGATCGTCCGCGACGACAAGGGAGCCGTTCGCATTGATGCGAATACTCACTGGGGTTTGCTCTCGGCCTACTATTTCATCGACGACTTCGACCTGAACAACCCGTATCCGGTAGCGCAGAGTGGCGCCAGTGTTCCCGGCTTCAACGCTCTCACCACGGGCCGCGCGCAGCTCATCGCTCTTGGCGACACGAAAAGCCTTAACACCACGGCGGTAAATGAGCTCCACTTCAGTTACATGCGCGACCTCACCAATCTGGGGCAGCCTGTGGGTGGACTCGGCGTGAGCCTGGTCTCGCAGGGCTTTGCGAATGCGGACGGAACCCCGAGTATTGTCCCTCTCGATCCAAAGGGGCAAAGTGTCGAGAACCTCAACTTCAATGGTTACTCGACTGGCGCCGCGGCGAATCAGCTGATTCAAGCCAACAACACCTGGCAGGTCACTGACATCTTCTCCAAGGTGCTGGGCAATCACACCATGAAATTTGGCGGCGAATTTCATGCGGACGAGGTCAATGCCCACCCCATCGCCCAGTTCAATGGTAACTTTGTTTTCTCCGGAACGGAGACCGGCGTGGATTTTGCCGATTTTCTGGTTGGTGTGCCCAGCCAGTACAACCAGAGCCAGCTGAACCCCTTCTATGCGCGCAATAAATACGCCGGCTTCTTCGCGCAGGATAGCTGGCACGTGCTACCCAGCCTGACACTGAACTATGGCCTTCGCTGGGACCGCATCGCGCCCTGGTCTGAGAAATACAACCAGATCTCAACCTTTGTGCCGGGGGCACAGTCGCTTGTCTTCCCCGGCGCGCCTCCAGGCATTCTCTACCCTGGTGATCCGGGGATTCCAAACACGCTGGCTCCAATCGACAATCACACCTTTGCGCCGCGACTGGGCCTGGCGTGGTCTCCGCAGGCCGAGACCGGGAGCTTTCTGGAGAAGCTCCTGGGAGCTCCAGGGATGACCAGCGTGCGGGCGAGCGTTGGCAATTTTTATACTGCGATCGATGCGCTCTCGATCGGCGTGCTGGCGGCGAATGCTCCTTATGGAACGACCTATACCAGCCCGGCTCCTCCGCTTTTTGCGACGCCATTTATTTCGGCAGCGGATGGAGCCAACAACGGGCAACCTTTTCCGTACACCTTTGCGCCGTTGAATTCTTCGCGGAAAAACCCTGATCCTAACATCAACTGGCCCACCTACGAACCGATCAGCGGCATCCCCGGCTATGACATCCACAACAGCACTCCCTACACCGAGGAATGGATGGTCTCGATTGAACGGCAGGCCGGACCCAATACGGTGTTCAGCGCGAGCTACGTGGGCACGTCAAGCCATCGCCAACGCGTGCTCATCGAACCGAATCCGGGAAACCCCGCGTTGTGTTTGAGCCTCAGCCAACCGAGCCAGGTGCAGGCGGGGACACTGACCTGCGGCGCGGGCGGCGAGGATACTGTCTACTACCCGATTGGCGGCGGACAGGTGAATGGGACGCGCGGACCGCTGGGGTCGAACTTCGGCAGCAATGCGCTTCAGTCCACAATCGGCAATGCGAACTACAACGCGCTCGAGCTCAGCGCCCGTCATACCAGCGGCCGTCTCGAGTTCGTCGCGGCCTACACCTACGGCAAGTCGCTGGATCAGTCGTCCAACATCGGCGAAGAGGTCAATCCCTTCAACCCCGCGCTCAGCTACGCCCTGTCCTCGTTCGACGTGAAACAAAACTTCGTCTTGAGCTACGATTACCAATTACCTTTCGACCGGCTGTTTTCTTCCAATCGACTGAGTCAGGGGTGGTCGCTCTCCGGTATCACCCGCTTCGCGAGCGGTTTTCCCATCACCATGATCAACAACGGAGACAACTCGCTGATCGGGACCAATCCGAACGGGATTAACAACAGCAGCATCGACGAGCCGGACTACACGGGCGGACCGCTTCATCTGAACCACAACCCGCGCACGAACGGTAACAACTACTTCGACACCACGGCTTTCAGCATGAATGCGCTCGGGACTCCCGGCACGACAAAGCGACGGTTCTTCTATGGTCCAGGCGCGGATAACTACGATATGGCTGTGTCCAAAAGACTGCCGCTCACGGAGTCGAAGTCGCTGCTATTTCGCGTGGAGGCTTTCAATGTCTTCAACCATGCACAGTTCAACGGCCCAAGCTCGGTCGATGGCGACATCGGCAGCTCGACCTTCGGCCAGGCCATCAGCGCATTGCCTGCGCGCATCCTTCAAGGCGCGATGAAATTCAACTTCTGACAACAATTGGTGGCGTTGCAAGCGGCTGGCCCCCGGAACTATTCGTCACGTGACGACGTACCGGATGTCACGGGGGGCTTAACGCATGGCATTGTTTACCGATCGACTCAGACAGGTATTGCGCAGGCTCAGTCGTGCGCCGCTGTTTACCGCCATCACACTGGTCACGCTTGCCATTGGAGTGGGCGCGAATACGGTGATTTTCAGCGTGGTGGAAGGCGTGCTGCTGAAGCCGCTGCCCTATCCCCATCCTGAGCAGTTGATCGGCGTATGGCATACGGCGCCCGGGATCAATATCAAAGACCTGAACATGGCGCCGTCGATCTACTTTATCGATCGGGAGCAGAACACGACTCTGCAGGACATCGGCGTGTACGATGGCGACTCCCTGAATGTGACCGGAGCGGGAGAACCGGAACACGTACGAGGGCTCGACGTAACCGATGGCACGCTCCCGATCCTGGGTGTGGCTCCGGCGCTGGGACGCTTATTTACGCGTAAAGATGATTCTCCGGGCTCACCCGAAACGGTGCTGCTCTCCTATGGATACTGGCAGAAAAAATTCGGCAGCGACCGGTCAGTGATCGGGCGATCAATCACTGTAGACGGAAAGCCGCGAGAGATCATTGGTGTGCTGCCTAGGGGAGTTCACTTCCTCGATCAAGAGGACGCCGCGCTGATCCTGCCGTTTCAATGGGACAGGAGCAAGATCAAACTGGGCAACTTCAGCCAGCGTGCCCTTGCGCGGTTGAAGCCGGGTGTCACCATGGCGCAGGCCAGCGCGGATATGGGAAGGCTGCTTCCAGTAGTGCTGCGAAGCTTTCCGACGCCCGAGGGGTTCAGCGTCAGCCTGTTTGAGAAAGCGCGGATCACGCCGAATCTCCGGCCGTTGAAGCAGGATGTTGTCGGCAACATCGGCAACGTGCTGTGGGTGCTGATGGGCTCGATTGCGATGGCGCTTCTGGTCGCGTGCGCGAATGTCGCCAACCTGCTTCTAGTGCGCGTCGAAGGATGCCGGCAGGAACTGGCGATCCGCTCCGCGCTCGGGGCCGGCTGGGGACGGATTGCGACGGAGCTAATCTTCGAGAGCGTGGTCCTCGGCGTCGCAGGCAGCCTGATCGGTCTGGCATTGGCCTATGGCGCTCTGCGGCTTCTTGTTGCGATGGCGCCCACCGGTTTGCCGCGTATTCATGAGATTGGCATCGACCTCCCCGTGCTGCTCTTCACGCTGGCGTTGGCACTTTTCACCAGCCTGCTGATCGGATCTATCCCGGTCATCAAGTTTGCCGGTGCAAGCACGACCAGCGGTCTGCGCGAAGGAGGCCGCGCGCTGAGCCAGAGCCGCGAACGGCATCGCGCACGCAAGGCGCTGGTGGTCGTGCAGGTTGCTCTCGCTCTGGTGCTGCTGATTTGCTCGGGGCTCATGATCCGCACCTTCCGCGCATTGACCCACGTATCTCCCGGCTTCGAGTCGCCGGAGTCTGTGCAGGCATTCCGTTTTTACATTCCAGAAACGCAGATACCGGATTCCCAGCCTGAACGGGTGGTGCGCATGGACGAAGAGATTCTGAACAAGCTCGCGGCGATTCCCGGTGTTTCTTCCGTGAGCTTCACAAGTGCGGTTCCGATGGATGGATACGATTCGAACGACGTGCTGTATACGGAAGATCACACCTACAACGAGGGTGAGCTTCCACCCATACGCCGCTTCAAATTTGTCGCGCCGGGGTCGTTCGCGACGCTGGGCACGCGGCTGGTTGCCGGTCGCGATCTCACCTGGACGGACACATATCAGAAGAGACCGGTGGCCATCATCTCGGAGAATTTTGCGCGCGAGTACTGGCACAGTCCGAATGGCGCGCTGGGCAAGAGGATTCGGGTGGCCAGCACCGACGACTGGCGGGAGATTGTGGGAGTTGCCCAGGACGTGCACGACGACGGAGTAGACAATCCGGCGCCCTCGACTGTGTATTGGCCTGTGATGATGGACCACTTCGAGGGTGAAAAGCAGGAACTGCGGCGGGGTATCGCGTTCATCATTCGGAGTCCGCGCGCCGGCTCGCAAAGCTTTATGAAAGAAGTTCAGCAACAGGTCTGGTCGATCAATCCAGATGTACCGCTGGCGAATGTTACAACTCTCGGTGAGTTTTATACAAAATCGATGGCACGGACTTCCTTCGCTCTCGTGATGCTCTGTGTCGCGGGAGGCATGGCCCTGCTGTTGGGGATCGTGGGTATTTACGGAGTCATCTCCTATTCGGTGTCGCAGCGCACGCGCGAGATCGGGATTCGCATGGCGCTGGGCGCGCAACGGGGGACGCTGACCGCAATGTTTGTGCGTCAGGGATTGTTGCTAACAGGCATCGGCATCGCGTGCGGCCTGGTGACCGCGTTCGCGACCATGAGGCTGATGTCATCGCTGCTATTCAACGTCAGCCCCGTCGATCCGATCACCTATGCGACGATCACCGTTGGTACCGTGGCCGTCGCTTACCTCGCCTGCTACCTGCCATCGCGCCGCGCCGCCACGGTTGATCCCGTGAACGCGCTGCGGGCAGAGTAGCTCGCGGGGCCTGCAGATCATTGCGGGCATTGTCTATATGTGGCGAGCGAATCGTGACCCAGAGAGCCTGCTGATTTTCTGAGCGGCGCGGGGTCACTTGCGTCCGCGTTCAAGGAGCGCTTTGAGAACGACTTCGAATGTTATTTCTCCCTTGCGAGAACCCCCTTCACCGCTCTCGAACTCAATCCAGCCCTGGTTGAATCCGTCGAGCATCTGAATGCGCGGCGTGGGGTTCTTCATGCCCTGCGATTTGAACAGTGATTCCCAGGTTTTGCGCGGCACGGCTTCCATACTAACCGGACGGCCGAGCAGGTCGGCGAAGGTAGCGGCGATTTCGTTCGGGGTCACGCGATGCGGCCCTTCCAACTCGACGACTCTTCGGCCCATCCATGTTTCCTGGATCAGCTCGGCAGCCACGCGTCCGATATCGGCCGTGGCCACCATCGGTACCGGCTTGTTGAGAGGCTGCAGGAAGCTCGGAATTACGCCGCTTTCACGCGCGGGAGCGACATCCCAGCTGAAGTTCTCCATGAACCATCCGGGCCGCAGGAAGGCGATGGGGATCGATAGGTCGCCGAATGCCTGCTCGATGATTGTGTGCTGCGTGAGCAGGTTTCTTTGCGTCGCCTGGGCCCCGATGGTCGAGAGGTACACAATTCTATCGGGGCGCGCGGTTTCGAGCGCGGATTTCAATGTGGCAGCTACGGCTCGCGCTTCGGAAAAGTCGGGCGAGGGGTCGAAGTTCGGCGGAACAAGAAGGAAAACACCTTCCGCTTGCTTGAACGCCGCCGCGAGTGCTGCCGTGTCATTCATGTCCGCGACGGCGACCTCCGAGCCACGCTCTGCCCAGGAGGCTCCTTTTTGACTGTCGCGTACCACGGCTCGGACCGGCTGTTGAGCAGCCAGAAGGTGACGCGCCAATTCGCCCCCAACCTGGCCGGTGATTCCGGTGATTGCAAACATCGGGTTCTCCTCAGGAGGAACTCGTTCGTTAACTAGATGTAGAACGTGGCATGTGGGACTCATGTAGCGAGACTCAATGCGTCTTTCTCGCTGCCGCCTTCGTCTCTCGTACTGCGGGGTTCCGGATGGCTGGTTTTCGTGGGAAGGGACCCTGTGTTCAGCGGCAGACGTGTCTGGCGCGGAGATTCGTATCTCGTAATGCACTCTGTCCGAAAATCCGGATTCTTCCCTTAGAACGGGTTTTGTGACAGCCAACCCCTCGATCCGATCCCTACACAATTTTCGCGATGCAGTTTTGCACACGGCTCAGTGCGCGGAGGCGGTTTTTTCGAGGTGCTGAGAGGGCCAGTCGGGCCTGCGCTTCTCGAGAAAGGCACGGATGCCTTCCTTAAAGTCTTCGGTGTTGCGCGCTTCGGCGTTCGCCGCGATGGCGGATTCGATTTCCTGCTCGAGGTGATGGTTGGCGTGCTCGCTGAGGAGCCGCTTGGTGGCCCGCATGGCGGCGGGACTGTTGCGGAGAAGAGAAAAAGCAAGTTTGCGAGCTTCGATCATGAGGTCCTGCTCTGGGACGACGCGGGTGACGAGTCCAAGATCGAAGGCTTCTGGGGCTTTGATGAGGCGGCCGGTGAGCAGCAGGTCGCGGGAACGCTTGTCGCCGATCTGGCTGCGCAGAAATGCCGAGACGATGGCCGGAACGAAGCCGATCTGCACCTCGGTATAGCCGAATTTGGCTTCGGGGATGGCCAGGGTGAAGTCGCAGATGGTCGCCAGGCCCATTCCGCCGGCAATCGCGGCTCCGTTGACGGCAGCGATGGTGGGCTTCGGCGTGTCGTACAAAGTGCGCAACAGGCGGGCGATGCGCTCGGAGTCGAGGCGGTGCTCCTCGGGGGTCTTGGCGCCCAGCGTTTCCAGATGATCGAGGTCGAGGCCGGCGCAAAAAGCCGATCCGGCGCCGGTTAGCAGGATGACACCGCAGCCGGCATCGCCGGAGGCGGCAAGGAAAGCGTGCGTGAGGTCTTCCATCATTTCCGGATTGAGCGCGTTGCGCTTATCCGGCCGGTTCATTGTGATGGTGAGGACGCCGCCTTCAGTATGCGTATGCAAGGTACCGTAGCGGAGCATGATCGTTCCCTCCCAGGCAGAGACACAAAATACTACTCCAAACTTTTAGAAGCGAGCCATTGGACTATTGTGGCATCGCCCCAAATTTTTCCTGAATGGCACGGCTGGCAGCGATCAGGCTGTCGAGCGGGCGCAATGGCGGCAGGATAGCACCGAGACGGGTGAGTTCTGCGACTGCGATCTCGGTGGGAAGATTGCCGACGAGCGCGTCCTGTGCGAAGGGGCATCCGCCGAGTCCAGCGAGAGCCGAATCGAAGCGGCGGCAGCCGGCTGCGTAGGCGGCGGCCACCTTCGCAGCGGCGTTGTCCGGGCGCGCGTGGAGATGGACGCCAAGCTCGATATTGTCGGGGAGCGTGGGCAGAACAGCGGAGACGAGAGCCGCAATGTCTGCCGGCGAGGCCAGGCCGACAGTGTCGGCGAGGGAGATTTGCCCGATGCCGTTATCGGTGAGGAGGTCGCAGGCGGCGGTGACCTCGTCGATGCTCCATGGATCGCCGTAGGGATTGCCGAAGGCCATGGAGACATAGGCGACTACCCTGAGTCCGGCTTTGTAAGCGGCTTCCCCGATGGCGTCGAGAGCTTCGAGCGACTCTTCCGGCGTCTGGCGCTGGTTGCGCTGCAGGAATTCAGGCGAGATGGAGTAGGGAAAGCCCAGGGTGGCGACGGCTCCGGTGGCGATGGCGCGGTCGACGCCCTTTTTATTGACGACGATGCCGATGATTTCGACTTCGCCGAGGGAGTCATCGTCCGAGGCGGCCAGAAAATTCAGGACCTGTTCAGAGTCGGCCATTTGCGGGATGGCGGCTGCGGAGACGAAGGAAACCGCGTCAATGTGCCGGAAGCCGGCGCTGATGAGCGAGCGGAGGTATTCGGCCTTGACCTCGACGGGAATCGGCTTCGGCAATCCCTGCCAGGCGTCGCGGGGGCACTCGATCAGTTTGACTGCGCCGGTCATCTCCAAAGCAGTTTAGTGTCTGAGAGCAGTTTACTGGATATGGGTTCGGGTCAACAGGAAGACGATGAGAACGGCTGCGAAGTGCGCGGTGGCTGTTGCACAAAGGGCAATCCACAGAGATTTCGAGCGGATGAGCAGAGCCATGAGCGCGCCGTAAAGCGGGAACTGGATATACATCAGCAACTGTGACAAATTCTCTCCGAACCCGTTGGCGAGGCCCAGAGCGGGACTCTTAACCAGAAGCACATAAGGATAGAGCGTCATGAGGGCGCTGGGTCCGGCGAGCGCCATGATGCTCGCAGTGTGGATGGCAAACGGAGTTACGGCGATACCCAGGAGGAGCGGCCACCAGATGACCAAAAAATTGGAGCTTTTCTTCTTCTTTTGTTTTCGCGGCGCGCTCCGGGACGAGGACATCCGGCGCTTTTCGCGGGCTGGAGTTGTAGCGACAGGCATGGGTTGAGGATACGCGGGAGAAGAGTGTGCAGGGTGCGAAAAGTCGAATCGACGACACTGGGGGAATCGAGGAGATCATGGGCCGATTTTTTTCGTATCCGACGCAAATCTTTGGTGAGAACCGCGAAATCCTTACCCAAACGCACTGACGGTCGGCTACATTAGTCGCCACGGGCGGTCAGGTGCGAAATATGCGTCATTGCTGAATGCAGTGCGTTTCCGGACCTGGTTGTCATGCGAAAAGGAGAAAGAATCATGCCAATCCTCTCGAATCTGCGGGCTGCGGCGGTTGCTGTAGCGCTATTCGGCTTCTCGCTGGCGTCGTATGCCGGCCCAACTTCGTTCGATGCCATCTACGTTTTCGGCGACAGCTATTGCGATGTGGGCAATATCTTCATTGCAACAGGCGGCGCTAAGCCTGCTGCACCGTACTACATGGGTCGCTTCTCGAACGGGCCCATCTGGCTGGATCATCTCGCCGGCACCTACGGATTAACGCTGAAGCCGTATCTGGGAGGCGGGACAGATTATGCTTTCGGCGGCGCACTGGTCCTGGCTGCGGTTCCGGAGACGAGCACTTTTTCGATTCCGAGCGTGCCCCAGCAGGTCGAGCTCTATCTGAGCCAGCACAATGGCAAGGCCGATCCGAACGCGCTGTACGTGGTTGAAGGCGGCGGCAACGACATTCTGGATGCGACGGGCGGGTCTCCCCAGGAACTCGGCAACGAAATCGCTTTCGGCCTGGCATCGAGCATCGAACTCCTGGAGCGAGCCGGGGCGAGGAATATCCTGACATCCAACCTGTTGGATGTAGGCCAACTGCCGGGC
>Ga0210391_10004741_pt1 | contig 11260 bp, 9 predicted proteins | sample IncBWC12OmetaG_FD_160573 | JGI IMG/M metagenome (GOLD analysis project Ga0210391, IMG submission 160573) | Forest soil microbial communities from Barre Woods Harvard Forest LTER site, Petersham, Massachusetts, United States - Inc-BW-C-12-O ...
TCTTCGCCGCTTGTTCAACGATCATCCCTCCTCGGTGGGCGAGACGTATCTCGAGCACGGTCGCCACGCGCTCTGCTTCGGTTGGGCCATGTTGCGCGGCTCGATTGCGTGCTTTATTCACGCGGCATTTCCCTGGGCCCACACACGCACGGGTAGCCAGACGGTTATCCGTCTTCATGGTCAAATGGTGATCAATCGCCGGAAACAGCGCGCGGACGAGATGAGCTCCCTGGATCCCGCGGATTGGATTGCCGAAGACATATGAGTTCGGCCGTGGCTCATTTCCGACAAGCCGCTAGAGCGGGCAGGTCTACGCTCCGATAGATGCCATATCGTGCCGTGCGCTCGATGAATCGATCTCGATCGCGACGTACGCCAGTAGGGTATTCGTAACCGTACACGATTTCTCGGCTTTCTCGACGATCGATCGCGCCTCGATCGGGTCGATCTCACTGCCGAAACGAACCGCCAGGTCGATTCGTCCAAGCCGGCTCGGCGGTTCCGCAGCCTTCGTCCCGGTAGCGCTGACTTCGACGGAGGCCCCAGATTTGCCGTTGTCCGTCAGCACAGCGCGGCAGCTCAGCGCGAGGCAGCCGGCGGTGGCGATCAGCAAATGCTCTACGGGCGATATCGCCGCGGCTCGCGCGCCGCCGGCGAATAGCGCCTCCCCCTGCCGGTAGAACGCTACGGCCGCGCCCTCGTTCGAGATCGCCTGGATAGTCCAGCTCTTGTTTCCGGCCATGCGCGATTCTGCAGCAGCGAAACCCTGGCGCAAAAGGCCAAATTCGTTATGAAGTTATCTAACTTCGATATTGGAGACTCCCCGACAGGGTTCTTAGGATGCGTGGCTGATTTTAGCTGAACTACCTAGGGGGATGATTTTGAAGCGTATCTCATCGGCTCCGATCAGGGTGACCTGCGGCCTATTGGCACTGGCGTTGACGGATATCGCGTTCAGTCAGGCACAGGCGCCGGTCTCGGCGGATCAGAACACCACACTCGCGCCCATCGAGGTCACGGGCTCGCTGATCCGCAGCACCGATCGAGTCACCTTCAATCAAGTCCAAGTGGTCACGGCACAGGATATCGAGGCCAGCGGTGAAGTCACGGTCGCGGATTATTTGAGGGATCTTGCCGTGAACTCGGCCAGTAGTTGGGCCGACAATTTCGCTTTCGGGGCCACCGGCGGTGCGGGTATCGCGCTGCGCGGCCTCAGCGAGAAGTACACCTTGGTCTTGGTGGACGGCATCCGCGTCGCTCCATACGGATTTCCCTCCAACGGCACCGACACCTTCGTCGATCTGAATTCTCTGCCGATAACGGCCATCGAGCGCATCGAGATCGTCAAGACCGGCGCGGTATCGCAGTACGGCTCCGACGCGATCGCCGGCGTCGTGAACATCATCACCCGCAAGAACTTCAACGGCTTCGAGGCCACCGCCGGTTATGGCGATGCCACGCACGGTGGCGAGCCGACTCGGCGGGTGGGCGTGATCGGCGGCCTCGGCGATCTCGATACCGACCGCTACAATGTAACCGCCAGCGCGGATTATTTCCTGCAGGGCGGGTATACGTTGGCCGAGCGCCCGAACACGCGATCCCAGAATTACTACGGCACCCTCACGCGCGGCGCCGACTACTGGGAGCCGAACGGGGTCGGCAACGGTGGGGCCGCGCTCAATCCTTGTCCTTCGGACGGTGCCCTCGTCAATGCCGGGAGCCTACTCAACGGTCCCGGGAGCGGCACCGCCTGTGCGGTCGATACAGCGAACGGTCTGTCGCTCCACCCCCACGAGGAGCGGTTCGACGCCAAAGTGCACGCGACCTTCAAGGCATCGGACACGCTCGAGGCGTTCGTGGATCTTTGGGGCAACCACAACACCACGATCGCCAACGAGGGATACAACGCGATCAATGATTCCACCAGCGCGTACAAGTTCAATCCAGCGACGGGCGGTATCACCCAGGTCCCGAATACCGTGCCCGGCACCAATCCCTATAACCCTTACGGTGCAGCCGCCCCGCTCACGTACACGTTTCTTGGCGAGCCCGAGGTGCTGACGGTGCGGTCCAATTTCTATCGCGCAGCCGCGGGCCTCGACGGCACGTTCAAAGGCCTCGGCGCCGGCGAATGGAACTGGAAGGCATCGGTCAGCCATTCAGAGGATATCGTCGATAACTCGGAGACCGGCCTGCTCAGCGTCCCAGGTCTCAACAACATCCTCGATACGGGTGTATTCGACTTCGCCAATCCCGCTGCGACGCCCGATGGGCTGGCCGGTCTGTATGTGGGCGATCAGAACGAGGCGATTTCAAAGCTCGACACGCTCGATGCCTCCGCCTCGACGACGGACCTCTTCCGACTGCCTGCCGGCGGGGTGGGGTTCGGCGCCGGTCTGCAGGTACTCCACGAGAGCGACTTCGTGACCGACTATACGCTTCAGTCGAATGCGCTGGCGGTTCCGTTCTATTTGCAGGCGATCGACGGACAGCGCAATGTCGCGGCAGTTTACTATCAGATCAACGTGCCGCTGCTGTCGGTACTGACGCTCAGTCAATCCTTCCGCTACGACCATTACAGCGATTTCGGCTCTGCATACTCGCCCCGCTACGCGTTGCGATTCCAGCCGTTCTCCGGGTTCACGGCGTATGGCTCCTACAGCCGCGGCTTCCGTGCACCGACGCTCGCGGAGACCTCGCTGAAGAACTCCTCCGGTGTGCAGACGGCCGCGGATCCCTATTCGCCGACGGAGCCGAACGTGCAGGAGAACTACACGGTTCTGGTGGGCGGCAATCCGAATCTCGGTCCCGAGAAGACCGAGAACTACAACGTAGGTATCGAATGGGAGCCGGTCGCCCGCACTGCTCTCGGCCTCGATTGGTATCGGATCCTCATCCACAACGTGATTGGAACCGCCAACATTCAAACCCTCATCGACCAGAACAATCCGAGCATCGTGGTGCGCAACCCGAACGGCACGATCGCCTATGTGAACTTCGATTATCAGAATCTCAATTCGCAGAGCACCGAGGGCTTCGAGCTCACCGGACATACCGCCATTCCGACCTCGGCGGGCACGTTCACATTGGCGACAGACTGGACCTATGTGTGGAATTTCGACCAATCGAGCGGCGGGCAGACGCTCGACTTCGCCGGCAACGACGGCGCAATCGATACACCATACGGCGCAAGCTTCCCGCGCTGGAAGGGAAACACGAGTGTCGGGTGGTCGGAAGGCCCCTTTGGCGCCGTCCTGACCTATCTATTCACCGGTCCCTACCTCCTCACGCAGGAACCCGGGAAAGTTCCTTCCTACGGCCAGGTGAACCTCACCGCCACTTATAGCCCGGAGAAGCACTTGACTCTCTACGGGAAGGTGACCAATTTGCTCGATCGTGAGCCGCCCTATGATCCGTTGTGGCTGGAGTTTCCGACGGCAACTCCTTACGACCCGTCCCTTTACAGCAACGAGGGCCGCTACGTCGAAATTGGCCTCAAGTATCGCTTATAAATCGATTCGCGCAGCGCCGCTCGTTGCCGCTGCGGTAATGCTCGGTGGAGCGGGGGGTATTGGCGGGTGCGGCCGGGTCGAAAATCCGCCCGATGTGTTCGTCACCGCGCAGTCCCTGGATGACATCGTCAGCTTGGACCCCGCGGAAGGCTTCGAGCTGTCGAGCCTGCAGACATTCACTGCCGTGTATCAGCGCCTGATCCAGCCGAACCGCGACCAGCCGGCACGGCTCGACCCGGCGCTCGCCGCGCGTTGGATATCGGGAGAGCGCACGTTGACGTTCGAATTGCGCGCGAATGCCGTATTCTCGAGCGGAAATGCCGTGCGTCCGGAAGACGTGATTTACTCGTTGAGCCGTGCCGTCAAATTGAATCGCGCGCCTGCATTTATCCTCAACCAGCTCGGCTGGACCCCCGCCAACATCGACGCCTCGCTGACCAAAGTGGACGCGCATCGGCTGCAGATCCATTGGACGGCGGAACTTGGCACCGCAGTCGTCTTGAATATACTCACCTCGCCGGTCGCTTCGATCGTCGACGAACGCGTGGTCGCCGCGCACGAGGAAAGATCCGACGGCGGCAACCGATGGCTTCAGAACCACTCCGCCGGCAGCGGACCGTTCAAGATTCGCCGCTACATTCCGCGCGAGGCATTGATTCTCGATGCGAACCCCTCCTCGCCCGCCGGTGCGCCGCGACTCCGCACGCTGATTCTCAAGAACGTACCCGACGCCGGCACCCGGCGCCTGCTCGTCGAGATCGGCGATGCGGACATGGCACGGGATCTCGGACCGGATCAAATCGCCGCACTTGCGGCATCACCGTCTGTGAAGGTACTCGAGTTCCCTTCGGCAACTATTCATTATTTGCTTTTCAATACGTCCAATCGGGAAAGTCCTGCCCTCGCGAATCCGGCGCTATGGGAGGCGGCCCGCTGGCTGATCGATTATCGAGGGATTGCCGAGAAGCTGCTCCGCGGCCAGTTCGAGGTCCATCAGGCGTTCCTTGCTGACGGCTTTCCGGGCGCCCTCGATGAGACGCCGTACCACCTCGACGTCGCACGCGCGAAGCAGATACTCGCTCACGCGGGACTCGCGGACGGCGTGCGGCTCCGGCTTAGCGTTTTCAATCAGCCGCCCTACGGGGACATCGCCCAATCGCTGCAAGCGACCTTCGCGCAGGCCGGCATCTCCCTCGAAATTCTTCCTGCCGAGGCGAGCGAAGTCTACTCTCGAGTTCGCGCCCGCTCCGAGGAAGCCGTGTGGCTCTATTGGATCCCGGACTATTTCGACGCACACTCGACCGCAGGTGCGTTCGCATTCGATCCGGAGGATGGAACCAAGACGCTCGCCTGGCGTGCGGGATGGCATATACCGGGTTTGAGCGCACTCACCCGAGCGGCCGCGCTCGAGCCGGACCCGGAGAGGCGCCTCTCGAGATACCGGGAGATCCAGAGCGAGGTACAGAAATCGTCGCCCTACGTCATCGCGCTGCAAGCTCGCAACGCGGTCGTAGTTCGCAATTCGGTTCGCGGATATTTTCAAGGTGTGGACGCCGATATGGCTTACTACGATCGGGTGAGCAAGTGAGCTGGAACGCCGTACGAGTGCTGATCCGGGGTATCCCGATGCTGATCGCGACCCTCATCACATTGACCCTCGTGACATTCACCTTGTCGTCACTGTCGCCGATCGACCCGGCGCTTCAATTGATCGGCGATCACGCCAGCACCAGCACGTACGTTCAGGTCCGACACGAACTGGGACTTGATGCGTCTTGGCCCCGTCGGTTAGGCCGCTACCTCGCTGCCGTCGTCCAGGGCGACCTGGGGGTATCTCGGTCCACGGGGCAGCCGGTGCGCGACGATCTCGCACGAGTTTTTCCAGCTACGGTCGAGTTGGCGACCCTCGCGCTGATCATGGGTGGCATCGGCGGCATCGGGCTCGCGCTTCTGTCTGCGCGCTACCCTCGCGGATTCATCGACGGCTTGGCGCGAATCATCTCGCTCGCCGGCAACTCCATACCCGTCTTCTGGCTTGGACTGATCGCCCTGTTCGTGTTCTACGCACGGTTGCATTGGGTGGGCGGGACCGGAAGGCTCAGCGACGCTTTCGAATACACGGTCGAGATGAGGAGCGGTTTTGTGCTCTTCGACGCCTGGCGCAGCCCGATGCGTGGAGCGCTTGGCGATGCGGCGGCCCATCTCATCCTGCCGGTCCTGATATTGACATCGTACGCGCTCGGGAACATCACGCGGCTGACGCGCGCAGCGTTGCTGGGAGAAGCCGAGAAGGAATACGTGATGCTGGCGCGGGCAAAGGGCGCAGGACGAACGCGTGTGTTGTTGCGGCACATGGCACCCAACGTCCGCGGGGTCACGTTGACAGTGCTAGCGCTCACCTATGCCAACCTTCTCGAAGGCGCGGTGCTCATTGAGACGGTGTTCGCGCGGCCGGGGATCGGACGCTATTTGACGACGGCACTTTTCGGCGCGGACATGCCGGCAATACTGGGTGCTACCTTGCTGATAGGCGCGTGCTTCGTCATCATCAATGGGCTTACGGACCTGGCCGTGAGGCTCTCGGATCCAAGGATCCAATGAGAATTCCACGTTCGGTGAGCGCGTTCTTCGGCGCGGCAGTCCTGACTCTCGCCGCGGTCATGGCGATAGGAGCGCCCTGGCTTGCACCCCAGGACCCGATACGACAAGACATCGGCAACCGCCTGCAGCCGCCGAGCCGCAGCCACCTCTTGGGAACCGATTCCTTGGGTCGTGACCTGCTGTCGAGGCTGATCTGCGGATCGCGGCCGACGCTCGGATTAGTCGCCCTGGTAGCGACTCTCATGCTACCCATCGGCCTTGCGATCGGCATCGTCGCCGGTTTTTTTGGAGGGTGGATTGAGCGCTGGCTGATGGGACTGACCAACGTCGTCATGGCTTTTCCGCAGCTCGTCCTCGCGCTTGCATTCGTGGGGCTGATCGGTCCGGGATTGATCAACGCCGCCCTGGCGCTCGTGCTCACCGGCTGGCCGGCGTACGCCCGATTGGCCCGCGCCGAAACGCTTGTGCTACGGCGCACGGATTACATCGCTGCGGCCGAAATGCAGGGCATCACGGGATGGCGGCTCCTCTGGGGACACGTCCTGCCGTCGTGCGTTCCATCCGCTCGCATTCGCTTGGCTCTCGATATGGCAGGCGTAATTTTGGCGGCCGCGGCTTTGGGTTTTCTGGGGCTGGGTATCCGGCCGCCCACCCCCGAGTGGGGCATGATGATCGCGGAGGGAAGTCGAGTGGTCTTCGACCAGTGGTGGGTAGCGGCATTTCCAGGCACGGCCATTTTCTTGGTCAGTCTTGCGTGCAACGCCCTGGCCGATGGCCTGCGCGACCTCGGCGATCCGCGCCATGAGTGAACGCTCACTGCTCTCGGTCCGCGGCCTCACCATACGTTCCACCACCGCGCTGCGCCGGCCCATCGTCGATTCGATTTCCTTCGATATCGGCGTGGAACGGGTTGGCCTCGTCGGGGAATCGGGTTCGGGGAAATCGTTGACGGCCCGCGCCGTCATGGGTCTTCTCAGCCGACCGCTCGAAGCCCGCGCCGAGCGCCTGGAGTTCGAGGGCACAGACCTGAAACACTTCACGCAGCATCAGTGGAATCAGGTTCGGGGGTCGAAAATGGCTCTGGTCCTGCAAGATGCCCGCTATGCCCTCAATCCGGTTCTGACTATCGGCCGCCAGATCGAGGAGATGCTGTTGCTCCACGATAAGACGGCGGACCGCAAGCGACGGGTGCGCGAGATATTGTCCGCGGTGGGGCTGGCCGACCCCGGCGTAGTTCGTGCCTATCCTCATCAACTGTCCGGAGGCATGGGTCAACGCGCCATGTTGGCCATGATGTTGGCCAATGGGCCCCGGCTGCTGATTGCGGACGAGCCGACTTCCGCGCTGGATGCGGCGCTGCGCACCCAGGTTCTCGACTTGATGTGTAACCGGGCTGTCACGCAGTCCATGGGGCTGCTGCTGATCAGCCACGATCTACCGCTGGTGGCTCGCTATTGCGACCGCGCGCTCGTGATGTACCGGGGGCGCATCGTCGACCATGGCTCGGCCGCGCACCTCTCCCTCTCGGATCATCCGTATACTCGAGCCCTATGGTCCTGTGCGCCGAGCGGGCGCACACACGGATTGAGGTTGCCGGTGTTCGATCGTAGCCAGATTGACCCGTGACCGCAGTTGCCATCGAATCATTGAGCGTACGCCTGGTCAAGGGCGCTCCGCTTGTCATTGACTCGCTGAGTCTTGGAGTTACCGACGGGGAAGTTTTCGGCCTCGTCGGGCCGTCAGGTTGCGGCAAGTCGACGCTGCTGCGAGTACTCGCGGGCGTAAATCGCGATTGGCGCGGAAGCGTCGAGCTCTTGCATCATCGCCCGCAGCCGCATCGGCGCTTTTCCGGCAATCTCCGCCGAGAAGTCCAAATGGTGTTCCAGGATCCGTACGCCTCGCTTCACCCGCGGCATACGGTGGCACAAGCGCTGCTCGAGCCGCTGCGGCTGCTGGGCGTAGAGCGGCCGCATGAACGCATGCTGCAGGCCTTGTCGGACGTGGGCCTCGATCCGCAGATCGGGTCGCGCTATCCGCATGAACTCTCGGGGGGCCAGCGCCAACGGGTGGCGATCGCGCGCGCACTCTTATCCTCGCCGCGGCTGCTGCTCCTCGATGAGCCCACCTCGTCCCTCGATGCCTCCGTGCAAGCCGAGATCCTGAATCTTCTTGGCACCATCAAATCCCTCCATGCCATGACCATGATCTTGGTGAGTCATGACATGGGGGTGATCGCCCATATGTGCGACCGGGCGGGCGTCATGGGTGAGGGTCGAATAGAGTGCACGCTCGGCCGGGAGGAGCTTGATCGACTCTAACAGGCTGGCGCCTCAGCGGGACGTATAGTCAGCGCGTGCCGCGCTACCTATGCGTTGTGAAGTGAGCGATTGAGAGTAGGCGATTTCAGCGGCCACCAACCGCAGCGCAATAGGCGCAGCACTCTAAGCTGATCGGTCTGCCTTGCGAGCAGATCCTGCGAAAAATCGACGGGCGTCAAGCGATCGTATTGGCGGACGAGGTCAACCTCGATGTGGTCAGATTGCAGCGCTGCACGAAGAGCGCCGATAATGGCGTCAAATCTCGGTGGAAATAGCCTCATCAGGGAGGCAAAACTGCCGCCGAATATAAAGGTATTCCAAAGGCCGCCGGCGTTGATCAATCTTCGCGCCAGGCGTATGTCCGGCCTTTCGACAAATTCGTAAACACCCGTCGGCATGAGGATGGCATCGTGCCAAGGAACAATGTAGCCCAGTTGGTCATGGGGGCCTTGCGGGAGAGCACCCAGCAGGTAGACCGGCCCCGGCTCCTCACTGATCCATTCGATCATGGTCGTCAGGGCATTCGTCATCACCTCTTCATCGTCGACGACATGGTCTGCCGGAAGGAAAAATACCGGGGTCGCCGGAGAGACACGGCCTTCGAGCAACAGCAGCGCGAGCAACACTTCATATGCGGTTCCTCGGTGCTCGGGCTCCACGAAGAGATTGCGAGGAGCGAGCTCTTTCAACGAGCTCTGCCACCAAGGGTTGGTAGGGGCAGCGATGACCGCAGCGATCCGGTCGAGTGGCGTCACCGTGGCGGCACGGCGTACCGTAGCGGCCAAAGGGTCGCGCTTGTACAGCGCGGATTGTTGCGCGCTACGTCTAGGATCTTCTCGACTTGCCAGAATCACACACCAAGGCTCAGTCACCAGCCACTTCTCCCTCAAAGTTCGATAGGCGCACGTGAGCGCGTAGCTTACTCTTCATCGACGTCGTGCGCATGCCCCCTCACCACCAGCCGCGACGTTTGAACCAGAAGATCGGCAGCAGGACGCTCAGTGCGATGAGCGTGAGACCGTAGGGATAGCCCCAACGCCAGCTCAACTCCGGCATGTCGTGAAAGTTCATGCCGTACATGCTGGCGATCAGTGTAGGCGGAATACCAACAACCGATACGATCGTCAATACCTTGAAGATCTCGTTCTGTTCAGTGTTGATAAACCCGAGAATGGCGTCCAAGAGAAATTGGGACTTAGCGGACAGATGCGCCTCGAAATCGACCAACGAGATGAGGTCCTGCTGTGCAGTGCTCAAGCGCGTCATTTGCTCCGGCAGCAACCAGTCAGTCGCCATCTTCAGCACGAATCCGATGATACGCTGCAACCCGAGCATGCTCTCGCGACTATGGGACAAGAGATCGCCTGCGATTCCAATCGCCTTGAGGCATTCGCGCAACCCCTGCGAGATTCGTTTATCGTGCGGCTGCGAAGAGGTCTGGCGACCAAATGCGCGCGCCGAGACCACCGCCATATCGCTGCTCAATTTCTCGAGCCGGTCGGCGCCGAAGTCGACCATGCCCTCGATGAGCGCACAGAACGCCTGAGTACTGCCGATGTCTTGCTTCTGTCCAACTCGCGCTTCGACCTGACTAAAGGCTGCAATTTCCGAATAGCGCACCGTGACCAACCGCTGCGCCGAGAGCACAAACCCGAGCGGTACCGGCGCAAAGCCTGCGTTCTCATCCTGTATGGCCAGCGGCATGCTGACGTACAGCACTTGCCCGACCGCCCTCAGCCGGCTCGAGGCCTCGATCTCCTGCAATGATTCTCGCGACGGCACGGCGATCCCGTAGTCAGCCGCCACCCGCGCAGTTTCTTCTGCGGTCGGATTCAGCAGATCGATCCAGAAAGCCCCAGAGGGGCCTGTCCCCTTATCGGAGACGGCGTGCACAGTCAGCATGGAAGAGGCCCGATGTCCAAGTAATTTGAGGTTGATGATGGCACGGATGCATTCGGTCCATGTTAGCGGCCGGGGTTCGTGCTGACTTGTCCATACCTTGCATAACCGATACATATTACTTTTAATCAATCACTTATGAATTATTTATACGACGACTGATCATATGCATCCCATTGAAATCATGTGCGCGTATGGCGACGCGCGAATGGGACGCCGGGCCGCGCCGCATCACCTGAGGCGAGCCGTGTTGTTGCGGCGGCTCCGGTTGACCAGCCGCGGATTTCAGGAGCCGGCGCCGACCTGGCGCCGGCGTGATTTTGCCTATCCGGCCACGCCGGACGGTTGCATCACTCTCTCCACAAAGTCCGCGAACATCCGGGCTTTTGTCGTCGGTGTCCGACCCGCAGGGAAAGCGGCCCAGAGATCCATCGGCGGTAGTTCCCAGTCTTGAAGCACCGCCCTGACGGTACCATTGGCAAGCTCGGGCGCGAACATCCATTCGGATGTAATGGCGATCCCTGCATTCGCGAACACGGCCGCGCGCACTCCCTCGGCCGCGCTGATACGCAACCGGCCGCGCAAGTTGACGGTCAATTCGACGCCTTCGCGTTGGAATGGCCAAACCGTGCCGCCGCCACGCTGCCCGTAGATCACCGCCTCATGCGATGCGAGATCGCCCGGACTCGTCGGCAGCCCCGTCCGATCGAAATACGCCGGCGTGCCCAAAACCATATGCCGGCACCTGGCGATTCGCCGCGCCGTCAGTGACGAGTCCGCGAGCTTTCCCATGCGTAACGCGATGTCGATGCCTTCCCGAACCAGATCGATATTGCGATCGTCGAGCACGACGTCCATCTCCAGATCGGGGTGTTGCGCCAGAAATTCGGGGAAGCGCGGGATCAGGTAAATTCGCGCAAGCGTCACGGC
>Ga0210391_10004743_pt1 | contig 11259 bp, 7 predicted proteins | sample IncBWC12OmetaG_FD_160573 | JGI IMG/M metagenome (GOLD analysis project Ga0210391, IMG submission 160573) | Forest soil microbial communities from Barre Woods Harvard Forest LTER site, Petersham, Massachusetts, United States - Inc-BW-C-12-O ...
GACGTGCTCGCCGCCGTCGATTTGGGCTCCAACAGCTTCCACATGGTCGTCGCGCGCTACTCGCACGGCCAGCTCGTCATCCTCGATCGATTGCGCGAAATGGTGCGCTTGGCCGCCGGCATGGGCGATAGCGGCCGGCTCGACGACACCGCGACCGACCGGGCATTGCGCTGCCTCGAAAGATTCGGCCAGCGTTTGCGCGCCATGCGCGCGGACAGCGTGCGTGTGGTGGGCACGAATGCACTGCGCCGCGCCAAGCGCAAGCGCTGGTTCTTGGAACGCGCGCGCGCGGCGTTGGGTCACCCCATTGAAATCATCTCGGGACTGGAAGAGGCGCGCCTGATTTACTCCGGTGTCGCACACACCAGCCCCATGAGCCCGGACAAGCGCTTGGTCATCGACATCGGCGGCGGATCGACCGAAATCGTCATCGGCGAGGGCTTTGATCCGCTCTTGCTCGAGAGCCTGTCGGTCGGCTGCGTGGGTTTGAGCGCCAGTTTTTTCGACGATGGCAGAATTTCCGCGAAGCGCCTGGAACGAGCGCGCACCGCGGTCCGGCTGGAACTCGAGCCGGTGCAAGAGGCTTACCGGAAAATGGGATGGCTGCAGGTATTCGGCAGTTCCGGCACGGTGCGCGTCATCAGCGACGTGCTGCACCGCCTGAACCCCGATTCGCCGCACATCACGCTCGACAACATGAACGCCCTCGCGGAGCGCGTCATCGCCGCGGGGCATGTGGATGAGCTCGATTTGCCCGATGTGGACGCGGAACGCGCGCCGGTGTTTCCGGCGGGCCTGGCCATCGTGTTGGAGGTGGTCGAGAACTTCGGCATCGATCGGGTGCGCGTGGCCGAAGGCGCGATGCGCGAAGGCTTGCTGTACGATCTGATGGGCCGGTTCACCAACGAGGACGCGCGCGTTCGCAGCGTGCGCGCGATGGAACGGCGCTACCACATCGACGAGCTGCAGGCGGACCGGGTCGAAGCGACGGCCGTGGGCTTGCTCGAGCAGGTTGAAAACGACTGGGGACTCGAGGATCCCTTGGCCGAGTCCGTGCTGCGCTGGGCCGCGCGGTTGCACGAAACCGGTCTCGATATCGCCCATTCCAAGTATCACCGCCACAGCGCGTATCTGCTCGAGCACGCCGACATGCCGGGATTTCCGCGCGAAGAACAGTTGCTGCTCTCGGCGCTGGTGGGCGGTCACCGCCGTCAATTGTCGATTGCCTCGCTCGAGGACCTGCTGCCGCCCTGGGATCGACTGGCGGAATTTTTGATCGTGATTCTGCGCCTCGCGGTTCTCTTGCACCGGGGGCGAAGTCCGCAACCGCTGCCGGAGGTCCAACTCCGGGTCAAGAGCCGCAACGTCACACTGGAATTGCCGCAGCGCTGGATCAAGGAACATCCGCTCACGCTCGAGGATCTCGAGCAGGAGCGCGGCTATTTGAAAGAGGCCGGCTTTCGTCTGACGATCATCTAGCCGCGGCTGACTAGCCCTCGGTCAGGGCCACCCGTTCGTCGTACAGATTCATCAAGCGGGCCTGCGCCGAGATTTTCTTCTCACCCGTGGCGCGCGAATACTGCCCGTCCGCATCCAGCGTCCACGCCTGCATGTCGTCTTCCAAGTACAGCTTCAAATCGTCCGCGACGCGTGCGCGCAATTCCGGCTCTTCGATCGGAAAGGCGATCTCGATCCGGCGGAATAAATTCCGGTCCATCCAATCGGCGCTGCCGCAATACACTTCGCGCGCTCCGGCGTTCTCAAAATAATAAACCCGCGAGTGTTCCAGGAAGCGGCCGACGATCGAGCGCACTTTGATGCGATCGGAAACGCCGCGCACGCCCGGCCGCAGGCAGCAGACACCGCGGATGATGAGATCGATGCCGACGCCGGCACGCGAGGCGCGATACAGCGCTTGAATGATGGTCGGTTCGGTCAGGGCGTTGAGCTTGGCGATGATGCGCGAGGGCTTGCCGGCGCGCGCGTGTTCGGCCTCGCGGTCGATTTTCGCCAACAGCGCCTGGTGCAGACTGAAAGGCGCGTGCAACAGCTTGCGCAGCTTCGGTACCTGCGTGAGGCCGGTGAGCTGCAGGAAGATCTCGTGAATGTCCTCGCCGATGGCTTCATCGGCGGTCAGCAGGCCGTAGTCGGTGTAGAGGCGCGCGGTTTTGGTGTGGTAGTTGCCGGTTCCCAGGTGGCAGTAGCGCCGCAGGCCTTTTTCCTCGCGCCTCACGACCATGACCAGTTTGGCATGCGTCTTGTAACCGAATACTCCATACATGACGTGCGCGCCCGCTTCCTGCAGTTTGGTGGCCAACTCAATGTTGGCCTCTTCGTCGAAACGCGCCCGCAGCTCGATGATGACCGTGACGTCCTTGCCGGCCGCGGCGGCTTCGACCAGCGCGGTCACAATGGCGGAATCGTTGCCTACTCGATACAGGGTCTGCTTGATCGCCAGCACCTGCGGATCGCTCGCCGCCTGCCTGATGAAATCGGTGACCGGTCCGAATCCTTGAAACGGGTGATGCAGCAGCACATCGCCGGCCCGCAAGGTGGAGAACGGATCGCCGCCCGCCTTCAGCCGCTCCGGAACACTGGGCGTGAAAGCCGAATATTTCAGTTCGGCGCGATCCACCAGATCGTACAGCGCCAAGAGGCGATTCATATTCACCGGCCCGGAGACCTTGTAGAGATCGTCAGGCGTGAGCGCGAATTGTTCCAGCAAGTAGGCGAGAATTTCGTCCGGACAGTCGTGCGCGGTTTCCAAGCGCACGGCATCGCCGTAGCGCCGCGACGCCAGTTCGCCCTCGACCGCGCGCAGCAGGTCATCGACTTCTTCCTGTTCGACAAACAGGTCGCTGTTGCGTGTGACGCGAAATTGGTAGCAGCCGCGCATTTGCATGCCGGCAAACAGCGTCGATACGAAGGCCTCGACGATCGTTCCCAAGAAAACAAAATTTCGGCTGCCGAGTTCATCGGGCAGGCGGATCAGGCGCGGCAATGAGCGCGGCGCCTGCACCACGGCCAAGCCGCTGTTGCGTCCGAAACCATCTTCGCCTTCCACCACGATGGCGAAATTCAAGCTCTTGTTGAGAATTTTCGGAAACGGCCGCGCGGGGTCGAGGGCCAGCGGGCTCAGCACCGGCTCCACTTCGCGCGTGAAATAATCCTTGATCCAGGCTGCTTGCGCCGGCGTCCAGGTTTCCGGTTCGACGAAAATGATGCCGTTCTACGCGAGTTCCGGCATGAGTACATCGTTCAAGACTTCGTATTGCTCATCGACCAGGCGCACGGCGTTCACGCGGATGGCCTTCAATTGCTCCGGCACCGACAATCCGTCGGGACCGGGTTGCACGGCACCTGCCTCCAACAGCTCCTTGAGGCTGGCGACGCGAATCTCGAAGAACTCGTCGAGAATGGCGCAGGAGATACATAAGAAGCGCACGCGCTCGAGAATCGGAATGCTGGGGTCTTTGGCCTGTTCCAGCACACGCTGATTGAATGCCAGAAACGACAGTTCGCGGTTGAAGTACAGCTGGGGAACTTGTAGGTCGGTGTCGTTCATGGTTTCAAGCGTAGCGATACACGCCGCCCAAGATGCGCGCGCCCTTGGCGCCGGTCACGCTGCCGGCGCTCGAGGTCAGGCCCTCGAGCGTGCGCTTGGCAAACCACGCGAAGGCGACGGCCTCGACATAGTCAGGATCCAGGCCGAGCGCTGCGGTGCTGGCGACGCGGTTCGGCGCAATCAACGCGGCGATGGCATCGAGCAACGCTAAATTGTGCGCGCCACCGCCGCAAACATAGAGCGCCGCGCCCGGCGCATATTGGCGCACCGCGGCGGCGAGCGTGCAGGCGGTGAACTGCTGCAGCGTCGCCTGAACATCGCACGGCGCACGCGAAAACAAGCCGAGCTTGTTCTCCAGCCACGGCAGATTGAATAACTCGCGGCCCGTGCTCTTGGGCGGCGCCAGCCGCAGATACGGCTCGTCCAGCAACTCGTTGAGCAGTGTGTCATCGACCCGGCCGGTCGCGGCCCACGCGCCCGCGGCATCGAAATCCTTATTCAAATGCCGCGCAATCCAGGCATCGAGCAGGCGGTTGGCCGGGCCGGTATCAAAGCCGGTGACGCTGCTGTCGTTGGTGAGGATGGTGATATTGGCAATGCCGCCTAAATTGGCAATAACCCGGTCTTCCGCGTCGCTGCGAAAAACCTGGTCATGAAACACCGGCAGCAGCGGCGCGCCCTGGCCGCCCGCGGCGACATCGCGCCGGCGAAAGTCCGCCACCACCGAGACGCCGGTCATTTCCGCCAGCGTATTGGGATCGCCGATCTGCCAGGTAAAGGGCACGCCCAAGTCCGGCCGATGACGCAGCGTTTGTCCGTGACTGCCGATGGCGCTGACCTGATCCGCACTGATCCCAGTGCTGTGCATCAGCGCAAGCGCGGCCTCCGCAAAGGCCCTTCCTAACTCCACATCGATTTGCCCCACCTCATCCAGCGCAACACGGTCCGCTTGATCGATGAGCGCGGAGATGCGGCGCTTCAGTTGCGGTTCGAACGGCGTGGCGCTGGTGGCAATGATGCGAAGCGGCGCGACCTCGAAATCGACCAGCGCCGCATCGATCGCGTCCATGCTGGTGCCCGAAATCAGACCAAGGTAAATCGCCATTGCGTTCTTTAAGTCAATTGACGCTGGTTTTGGAGCGTGGGTCGGGCGCGATGGCGGCGCCCGCGCCCGCGGGAACGGCAGCGACTGGGGTTGCCGGTGCGGTGGGGGTCGTGGAGCCGGCGGCCGGCACCGGGCCGGGCGCAGGTGCGATGGCCGCCACCGCGGCGGGCGGCGACGGGGGCGCCGACAAGCCGGCCAGCAGCGGCGCCGCCATGTCGCGAAATCTTTGCAAGTCTTGCGCGCGCAGCGGTTCGGCACCCGGCAGTTGCACGGTTTGTGGATTGCGATGCACGCCGCCCGTCAGGTACTCATAGTGCAGGTGAGGGCCCGTGGCCAGGCCGGTCATGCCGACGTAGCCGATGACCTCGCCTTGCTGCACGCGCGTGCCCACGTGCATGTTGCGCGCGAAGCGGGACATGTGGCCGTAGAGCGTCGAGACATTGGCGCCATGGGTGAGAACGATGGCGTTGCCGTAACCACCGCGCTGGCCGGCGAAACTAACGTGGCCGTCGCCGGCGGCGTGCACCGGCGTGCCGATGGGCGCGGCATAGTCGGTGCCCATGTGTCCTCGAATCAGATTCAAGATCGGGTGATGGCGATGCGGGTTGAATGCGGAACTCACGCGCGTGAATTCGAGCGGGGCGCGCAGGAACGCCTTGCGCATCGCGGCGCCGGCCGGTGTGTAGTAGCCCGCGTGGCCATCGGTCACGAAACGCACCGCGCGATACACCTTGCCGTTGTTCACGAACTCGGCCGCCAGCACCTCGCCGTCGCGAAGATATTTTCCGTTCTGGAAGACCTGTTCGTAGACGGCGGTGAAACGGTCGCCCTCACGGATGTCGAGCACGAAATCGATGTCCCAGGCAAAGACATTGGCCAGCTTCAAGGCCACCGTGTCGGAGATGTCGGCCGCTCCCGCGGCCTGAAACAGCGACGAGTCGATGGTGGCGCGGGCGGTGCGCACCCGGGTCTCCACCGGGTTGTCGATCATCTTGGCCTCAAAGCCGCTGTCCTGTCGCACGACGTCGAGGGTTTGCGTCTCGCTGACCTTGCGGGTCAGCTCCCTGATGTCGCCGTCGGTGTGCGTGAGCTTGATCGAGTCACCCGGCCTCAAGAAGTCCAGGCTCTGGCGGATGCCCGGAAGGTTACGGATCGCGGCCAGGTCGGATTTGTTGAGCTGCATGCGGCGAAAAATGGCATCGAGCGTATCGTTCCGGCCGACCACCACTTCGATGATGGAGGCCACGCTGGCCTGTTGCGCGACGACGGGGGGCGGCGCGGCTTCGGTGACGCCTGTTGCGGCGGCCAGTTCGGCGCCCGGCGAGGCAGCGGCGGGCGCCGCGGGGCCGGCGGCGGTCGGGTCAGGCGCGTGGCTGAGGCGCCAGCCGAGGAAGGCCGCGGCGGTCAGCGACCCACCCAACACCAGGTATATCGCTAATACTTTGATTCGCGAGGAATTTTTCCAGGGTCCGAGTATGTTGCGTGGCACCAGCAATTCCTAACGAAAGAACCCCGTAGGCTATCTGTCGCTCCCCATGGGGTCAATCAGCGACCTCAACTGACCACGGCCCGGTGCGTGTCGCCCAATTCTCCCCCGGCTGTAATCAACCGTTCATCTTGTCTCGCTAAAAAGACCAATCTTTATTTTCGAGCTATTCAAAAGGGGAAGGAACGATGCGCAGATCCATCACGGCATTCACAGCAGGACTGGTTACGGCGGTAACCGTCCTCAGTACCGCGTACGCGGACAGCAACAACAATCACGGCGGCGGAAGCGCAACGGCAACGCCGATCAAGCACCTCGTCGTCATCTTCCAGGAGAACGTCTCATTCGATCACTACTTCGGTACGTATCCGAATGCGACCAACCCCTCAGGCGAGCCGCGCTTCGAGGCCAAGCCCGGGACACCGTCGGTGAACGGCCTGTCGGGCACGTTGATTACCAACAATCCGAATGCCACGAATCCTGCGAACGGCGCCGGCGCGACCAACCCGTTCCGTCTCGACCGCAGTCAGGCCGCGACGATGGATCAAGACCATGACTACACGCCCGAGCAGCTGGCGTTCGACCACGGCCTGATGGACGCCTTCCCGGCCTCGGTTGGCACGGCGGGTCCGCCGCCGACCGGCTCGCCGATCTTCGCCACCACCGGTCTCACGATGGGTTACTTCGACGGCAATACCGTCACCGCGTTTTGGAATTACGCGCAGCACTTCGCGATGAGCGATAACTCGTTCGACACCAACTTCGGTCCGTCATCGCCGGGAGCGATCAATCTGGTCTCCGGTCAGACCAACGGGTTCACCAGCAACATGGCCCCGGGCGGCGCCACGATTCCCGACGGCAACGGCGGCCTCACGCTGATGAGCGACGCCGATCCGCTGGGCGATGTGTGTTCCACCACCAGCGGCGAGCTGGTGCACGCCAGCGGCAAGAATGTCGGCGACTTGTTGAACGCCGCCGGCGTAAGCTGGGGATTCTTCGAGGGTGGCTTCGATCTCACGGTGGTCAATTCGAACGGCACGACCGGCTGCAAGCGCAGCACGACGTCGAAAATCACCAACACCAACAAGGCTGACTACATTCCGCACCACCAGCCCTTCCAGTATTACACCTCGACCGCGAACCCCACGCACGCGCGGCCGAAATCTGTGCATACGATCGGGCAGACCGGCGACGGCGCGAACCACCAGTACGACACGCACGATTTCTTCGACGCGGTCAACGCGGGCAATTTCCCGGCGGTCTCGTACTTGAAGGCGCCCGGTTTCCAGGATGGACACGCGGGCTATTCCGACCCGTTGGACGAGCAGACCTTCGTGGTCACGGTGATCAACTTCCTGCAGAAGCAGCGCGATTGGGACTCGACCGCGGTGGTCATTGCCTACGACGATTCAGACGGCTGGTATGACCATGTACTGGGTCAAATCGTCAATCAGTCCACCACCGATGCGGATGCGCTGAGCGGCATCGGCTTCTGCGGCAGCGGCGGCGGTGCGTTGCCGGGCGTCAACCCGGCGACGCTGCATGCGCAAGGCCGCTGCGGCTATGGCCCGCGTTTGCCCCTGCTGGTGATCTCACCGTGGGCGCGCAGCAATTTCGTGGATCACACCATGACCGATCAGTCCTCGATCATGCGTTTCATCGAAGACAACTGGCTGCGCAAGACGCGCGTTGGGGCCGGTTCCTTCGACAGCATCGCGAACTCGATCGACAACATGTTCGACTTCAATCGCGAGAGCAGCAATCGGAGTCTGATCCTCGATCCGAACACGGGCGAGGTTCAGTCCGCTTACGGCTGGTAATCGCGGGCCTCGCGATCGTTAGACATATCGATGGCCAAGGGCACGGGAGAAATCCCGTGCCCTTGCTGCTTTACGCTGCGGCCTCAGGTAAATTCGTCGCGTGACCAGCCGCCGTCGATTCATACAAAGCTCCGCGCTGGCGGCTGCGAGTGCCCTGGCGCGCCGCGCGTTCCCGCATACGATGCCGCACGCGGCCGCACCGTTGGTGCCGAATCTCGATCCCAATAGCCCGGCGCGCTTCGTCGATCCCTTGCCGCTTCCCGTGCCGGCGCGGCCGGTCGGCATGCACGCGGATCCTGCGCGCCACGGCGAACAGGTGCAGCACTATCGCGTGGCCATGCGCGCGATTTCCAGCAAGCTGCACCGTGATCTGCCGCCCACGGGATTGTGGTCCTACGGCGGCTCGGTCCCCGGCGTGATGTTCGATACGCGCAGCGGCGAAGCTCTCTCGGTGGAGTGGGCCAACGAGCTGCCCACGAAACATTTCCTGCCGATCGACCACACGCTGCATGGGGCTGAAAAAGAGTCACCGGAAGTTCGCGCGGTCGTGCACCTGCATGGGGGCAAGACGCCTCCGGAAAGCGATGGCTATCCGGAGGATTGGTATGTGCCCGGCCAGTCGCGCACCTATCATTATCCGAACAGCCAGGATCCCGCCCTGCTCTGGTATCACGATCACGCGATGGGCATCAACCGTCTCAATATTTACGCCGGATTATTCGGCCTGCACGTCATTCGCGACAAAGTGGAAGACGAACTGCATCTGCCCAGCGGTAAATACGAAGTGCCGCTGGTCTTGTTCGATCGCGATGTGCGCCGCGACGGGCAACTCGGTTATCCGGTGTCGGCGGATCCTGAGCACCCGTGGGTGCCGGAGTTCTTCGGCGAGATCCAGTTGGTCAACGGCAAAATATTTCCGTATCTGGAGGTTGAGCCGCGCAAATATCGCTTCCGGGTGCTGAACGCCGCGAACGGACGCTTTTATCGCCTGTCCTTGAGCGAAGGCGCGGAAATTCATCAGATCGGTACCGACCAGGGATTGTTGCCGGCGCCGGTCCGCCTCACGAATTTGCAGCTCGCCCCCGGCGAGCGCGCCGACATCGTGGTCGATTTCGCGAATCATCGCGGTGCCAAGGTTTTATTGCAAAGCGATTCCTTCGAGCTGATGCAATTCAAGGTCGGGGCAGCGAAGGTGTCCGATCCCAGTGCGCTGCCCGCGAGCTTGCGCGCGGTGCCGCGAATCCTCGAGTCTTCCGCGGTGCAAACGCGCCGGCTGACCCTGGATGAGTTGCTCAACAGCGTGGCCGAGTCGACCGGAATGCTGCTCAACAACACGCCCTGGCACATGCCCATCACCGAACGGCCGGTGTTGGGAACGACGGAAATCTGGGAGCTGGTGAATCTCACCGACGATGTGCACCCCATTCATTTGCACATGGTCAAATTCCAAATCCTGGATCGGCGCCGCTTCGATGCCTTTCAATACGCGACCGCGCAGACCCTGCGATTCGTGGGCCCGGCGGTTGCCGCGGAAGCGAATGAACTGGGTTGGAAGGACACGGCGCGCGCCAATCCGAAAACCGTGACGCGCATCATCGTGCCCTTCGTCGGGTACCCGGGACGCTATGTCTGGCACTGCCACATCCTCGAGCACGAGGATAACGAGATGATGCGGCCCTACGAGATTTTGCCGGCCGCGTCGGGCTGAAATTTCGGCTCATCACATGCCGGCCTCTCAGGCGCGGCGAATCAAGCCATGACGTTTTTTCCCGACGCTCAAGCGCGCGGTGCCGCTGCTGTCCAGGTCCGCAGCGGTCACGCTGGCCGTTGCGGCCTTCACCGGTTGATCGTTCAGACGCACGCCGCCTTGGTCGATCAGGCGCCGCGCTTCGCTTTTGGAGGCGGCCATGCCGAGGGCAATCGCGACGTCGATGATGAGCACCGGTTCGCCCGTGTTCAGCATGAAGGTGGGCAAACCCTCGGCCGCGCCGCCTGCAAAGGCGCGCGCGGCAGTGGCGGCGGCTTCGCCGGCACTTGCTTCACCGTGGCAGAGGCGTGTGGCTTCGGTGGCGAGGATTTCCTTCGCGACATTGATATCCGCATCTTTGAGTTTCTCGAGGCGCGCGATTTCCTCGAGCGGCAGGTCGGTAAACATGCGCAAGAACCGACCGACATCGCCGTCCTCGGTATTGCGCCAAAACTGCCAATAATCGTAAGGCGATAGACGATCGGGATTGAGCCACACGGCGCCGCTCGCGGTCTTGCCCATTTTCGCGCCCGAGGACGTCGTCATCAGCGGCGAGGTCAGCCCGAACAACTGCGCATCGTTCATGCGCCGCCCGAGTTCCACGCCCTGCACGATATTGCCCCATTGATCGGAGCCGCCCATTTGCAAGGTACATCCGTAGCGCTTGTTGAGCTCCACGAAATCGTAGCCCTGCATGATCATGTAGTTGAACTCTAAAAAAGTCAGCGGCTGCTCGCGCTCCAGCCGCAACTTCACACTGTCCATGGTCAGCATGCGATTGATGGTGAAGTGCCGGCCGACGTCGCGCAGAAAGTCGATGTATTGCAGATTTCTCAGCCAGTCGTCGTTATTCGCCATGATGGCGCCGCTGGGTCCCGCGCCAAAATCCAGAAAGCGCGCGAACGTGGCGCGGATGCCGGTGATGTTGGCGTTGATCTGCTCCTCGGTGAGCAACTGGCGCGTTTCATCGCGCCCGGACGGATCGCCGACCTTGGTGGTGCCGCCGCCCATCAGAACGATCGGACGATGGCCAGCCTGCTGCAGACGGCGCAGCAACATGATCTGTACCAGGCTGCCGATGTGCAGGCTGTCGGCGGTCGCATCGAAGCCGATGTACGCGGAAATCACGCTGGATTGGGCGAGCGCATCGAGGGCTGCGGCATCGGTGATCTGGTGGATGAAACCGCGCTCGCTCAAAGAACGCAGAAAATCGGACTTGAATGGACCCATTAGTGGAAAAAACCTTCGGACGTGGCCTGCCCAAAACGAGGCATTTTGCACCGGATCACGGGTTAGCGGGCGTCCAATGCCGTCGGGTGCTTAGGTTGATAAAGGCTGACATCTCCGCCACCTGGCAATTTCATCTTCACGATCGACCCCCAGCGGGCTTCTTGGATTTCCGAGAACGCGACGTTTTTCTGGGCGAGCGCGCTCATTTCGGCCGTCAGGTTGTCGCACATGAAAAAAAGTTCGTGCGGCCCGTTTGATTCCGATGGGTGAAATGCCGCTTCGGCCGGCGGCAACGCGAAGATCAGC
>Ga0210391_10004744_pt1 | contig 11259 bp, 10 predicted proteins | sample IncBWC12OmetaG_FD_160573 | JGI IMG/M metagenome (GOLD analysis project Ga0210391, IMG submission 160573) | Forest soil microbial communities from Barre Woods Harvard Forest LTER site, Petersham, Massachusetts, United States - Inc-BW-C-12-O ...
GGACGGCCCGATACTGTCGATCCGTAAGTTTGGCGCCAAACCGCTGGCGGCAGAAGACCTGTTGCGTAACAAGGCGCTCACCGAACCGATGCTCGAAGTCCTGAAGGGCGCTGTCCAGGCCCGGCTCAACATCATCGTCTCCGGCGGCACCGGCGCGGGCAAAACTACTTTGCTGAACGTGTTGTCGGGGTTTATCGACGAGCGGGAACGAATTGTAACCATCGAGGACTCAGCCGAACTCCAGGTGAAACATGCGCACGTGGTGAGGCTCGAGTGCCGGCCTCCGAACGTGGAAGGAAAGGGTGCGGTGAAGCAGAGAGAACTGGTCATCAACGCGCTTCGTATGCGCCCCGACCGGATCGTGCTGGGCGAGGTCCGCGGCGAAGAGTGCATGGATATGCTGCAGGCGATGAACACCGGCCACGATGGTTCACTCACTACCATCCACGCCAACACGCCGCGCGATGCCGTGGCCCGCATGGAGACCATGGCCATGATGGGCAGCGTGACCCTGCCGGAAAAGGCGATTCGGGCACAGATCGCATCAGCCGTCCACTTGATCGTGCAGATCGCGCGCATGAGCGATGGTTCGCGCCGGGTTACGCATATCAGTGAACTCACCGGAGCGTTCAGCGATGTCATCAGCATGCAGGACATCTTCCTTTTTGAGAAAGAAGGGCTGGGCCCCACAGGGAAGGTGAAAGGGCGTTTCCGTGGCACTGGGATCGTCCCCAAGTTCGGTGACAAATTGAAGGCCGCGGGTTTCCCGCTGCCGCCAAGTTTGCTCGATTATTCGATGGAAATATAGAAGGTTATCGCGATGGCGTTCCTGTTTCTAACATTTTTTTCGATTGTCCTGGCCACCTTCCTGCTGGTGATCGCGGTGACGCGCCCGTCGGCGGAGGAGAAGATCGTCGGCCAGCGAATGGCCTCGATCCATATCTCGAAGAAGAAAGACAGCCTGGAGGCAGCGCAACTGCTCAAGGCGACAAAGACGGCCAACTGGCTGGATGGGATTCTGCTTCGTTTCCTATTCGCGAAAACGGTGCAGGCGCGCATTCTGCAGGCGAACAGCTCGTTCTCCGTAAGTGGTCTGATCCTGACCAGTCTGAGTTTGTTGATCGCTGGATTTGCGATCACCTGGCTGTTTGCCCCCCTGGTTCTGATCGACCTCGGCGCCGGCGCGGCACTCAGCTTTCTGCCGTATGGGATTCTTTCCTTCAAATGTACGAAAAGAGTCAACGCGTTCAACGCGGTTCTGCCGGAAGCGATCGACATGCTGGCCCGCGCTCTGCGTGCCGGCCATTCTGTCGTAGGGGCGCTCGAAATGCTGGCTGAGAACGCGCAGCAACCGGCCGCCTTCGAATTCGGTGAAGTTTTCAAACAGCTGAACCTCGGCTTGTCGATCCGCGACGCACTGATGCAACTTCTCGATCGTGTTCCGTCGCCCGATCTGCGCGTTCTGGTAACCGCGATCATGGTGCAGAAGGACACCGGCGGGAACCTGGTGGAGATTCTGGATCGCACGGTCTTCGTGATTCGAGAACGTCTGCGGATTCAAGGGGAGATTCAAGTGCAGACGGCCCAGGGCAGGCTTACCGGGTGGATTCTGAGTGGGCTTCCAGTGGTGATGATGGTGCTGCTCAACCTGGTGAATCCTGGCTATTCCAGTATCCTCTTCCACGATCCTTCGGGGCGCAAGCTGATCTACCTTGGCCTGGCAATGCTGGTGGTGGGCAGCGTGATCATCCGTCGCATCGTCAATGGGATCGAGGTGTAGCAAGATATGGACCTGGTCTTTTACATGGCCGTCACGCTTACCATCTTTCTGGTGGTTGCGCTGCTGCTCGCTCCGGTGATCCTGCGGCCCTCGCTCGCCGCCAGACGCATGCTGGAGATGGTGCGGAGCAATCGCCCGGACGAAAGAAACGTAGGCAGCAAAGAGCGGCTGCAAGAGAAGATCCTCTCCACGGCCAGGTTCTTGCGGGTGCGTTTCGGGCTGGTCGCGGATGAAAAGGTCACACAGCAGCTTTTGAGTGCGGGCATCAGAACCAACCGAGGCAGGAACGCATATTCCGCCAGCCGCGTCGTTGGCCCCGTCCTGGGCCTGGCCTGCGGAAGCCTCATCCCCAGCAACACAATTTTCTGGGCTTTGTCTCTGGCGGCCGTCTGCTATCTGCTGCCGGACATGTGGCTGAGAACGATGATCAAGAAACGAAATGAAAGAATCAGGAGAAGCCTTCCGGACGCACTGGATCTGCTGGTTATCTGCGTGGAGGCGGGGCTGGGGCTGGACCAGGCAATGCTGCGAGTGGGCCAGGAACTGCACCTTAGCCACCCCGACATCCACTACGAGTTCATGCAAGTCAATTTGGAGCAACTTGCCGGCAAGCCTCGCCTGGAGGCATGGAAGAGTGCGGCAGACCGTACCCAGATTCCTGAGTTCTCGCTGTTTGTCAGCATGTTGACGCAAGCTGACCGGTTCGGTACCCCAATTGTCCGCGCCCTCAGCAGGTTTGGCGACGAGATCCGCCTGAAAAGAAAACAAAGGGCGGAGGAGATGGCCGCGAAGACCAAAATCAAAATACTTTTTCCCCTTGTCCTGTTTATTTTTCCGTGCATTTTCATTGTCCTGCTTGCGCCGGCAATTTTGAACATTGCCAGGAATATGCGGACAAGCCAGTAGCTTATGGTTGGGGATTTCCTCTACCTAAAGTTACAGACGTAGTTACTTATATGAGTTTACGGATTAAACGAGATTGGAAGAAAGGAGGATACATCAGATGGATACGACAACACTAGTTCGCATCGTCGCAGGTGTCTTGGCGGTCGTTGTGCTCGCCTTCCTGATCTACCGCAGAAAGCACGCAAAGGTTTAACGCAGCAATGAACCTCAGGAACGTAACCAGGGCCACCACGGTCGGTACCCGGATAACGATCGCCGACACGTCTCTGGCCCGCTTAATAGGTTTGGCGGGCAGGAGGCGGCTTGATGCCGGATGCGGGCTTCTTATCAGACCCTCATCCGGCATTCATACTTTTGGCATGCTGTTTCCCATCGATGTGGTTGCGCTCAACAGGAATCTGCAGGTTCTAAGGCTTTGGCACCGGTTGGCCCCGTTTCGGGTGACCACCATCAACCTGAAAACACATAGCATTCTGGAACTGCCGGCGGGAGGAATCAGCGCTTGCGAAATGAGGGTCGGAGACCAGTTGGAGTTGAGCTAAGCGGCATGAACAGGCTGCAGAAAAACTTGTGACCGGCAGGAGAGATGTACCCGTAGCGACGGCAGGGGCTAAAGCCCGTCATATTCTCAGTCGTTTGCGGCCCGACTAAAGTCGTGCCCTGATACAAAACCGAGTTTTTTCAGCACGTCAAGCCGCACTGATCCGAACGAGAAGAAGCGATGAAGACAGCGCCAGGCGCCTACCCACCTGCTTCTCTTCACTGTGGGCCCAAAGCGGAATCACTCAACAAAATGGCAGACAAGTGACGTGTACCCCCGACGACATGAAGCGGCATTTGTGCCGGGTCGACACAGATGATCAATCAACGCGGCGGCTTGCCGTGCATCCAGGGGCAGACCTGGGCCTACAGCCGGCAGAGTATCTGGGTGGATTCGCGGTTGCCGGGCGGATTTTTACCTGAGGACTGGCTGGAGACCCGGGGGCCAGGAGGGCCTGGCGGACCTTCCGGGGTAACCATCACCTGTTCCTCCAATAACGGCAAACGGGTTTACTGCGCGGCAAATACCAGCCGCGACGTAAGACTGACTAACCAGCGCAGTGGCTCGCCCTGTATCCAGGGTAAAACCTGGGGCTTCGATAACTGGGGGATTTGGGTGGATCGGGGCTGCCGCGCTGACTTTCTTACCATGCGGTGATAAACGATTACGGGGCAGCGATCAGAGGAGATCGCTGCCCCGTACATTGCTGAAGAACGTCTAGCTGCAGGGCTTACCCGCATCCGGATGGGCGCCCTTGGCTTTTGCATCTGCTTCCGACATATACGCGCCGGCCTTGGTGGTCCCGTAGTATTTCGTCCCGTAGCAGTGATAGACCTTGGTGGAGGTATTCACCCAGACCAAGCCCGGTCCGCCGCCGGCAGCGGGCGTCTTCGCTGTGCCGGATGCGGTCGTGGTTTTGGTTTTAGGAGCCGGCGCCGCTGCGGGAGCTGCAGCCGCTGCAGGAGCCGCAGTCTGGTTCACTGGAGTGGGAGCGGTAGGAGTGGCGGCAGAGGTGGGGGCAGAAGCGCTGGCTGCGTACCAGGTCTTCACGCCTTTGTGGCCTCGGCACGCACCACTCTTGCTTGCACCGGTCCAGTAAGAGCCATCATTACAAAGCCCGGTAGTGCCGGCGGGAGCGCCTGCCGGTACCTGAGCCACACCTGCTTGCGAAGCGATCATTGCGGTTACAGCTAGCGCGGTTGCGGCCAGCAGCGAACGAACCAGTGTCTTCATATGCACTCCAGTTGAGCTCAATAGCTTGAATTTCCCAGGGCTAAAGCCCCCTCATCCTAGACGACCACCCATGGGAGTACAAGGGGATTTATCGCATTCCTGCTGGTGGGATGAAAAGTGTTTCGATCCAGCGGTCGTTTTCCCAGTCCCTTTGCTGCTAGTGCGCTTCGCGACTGGTGATGGTTACGCGAAACAGCGGTTTGGACTTTTCCGAGGCTTCCATTTCATAGGTCTGGCTGGTTTTCGCGGGATCGTAGTCTCTCCATAACCAGATCATCTCCGCAGGAAATTCAGCAGCGCCGTGGCCAGAATTGTGGGTGCCCTGGCCGAAACTGAAATGAAAGTCGTAGTTCTTCAGCTTGAGCGCGTTCGCCATGCGAATGTTGGCCAGCGGCCAACTTCCGTAGCGGTCGTTCTCCTGATCGTTGGAGCCGTCCTGCAGCCATACGCGGAGGTTGTGCGCCGGCTCACGCAGGATCTTTTCCGGGTAGTCCTGGCCGCCGTCCGGGATGGCCGGGTCTTCTTTCCACTGAATGCTAGTGAAGCTGCCAATCCAACTGATCACGCGGCTGAATTGATCGGGCATCTGCCAGGCGGCATTGAAGGAGCAGATGCCGCCTGAAGACAGGCCGGTGATGGCATGACTGTAAGCGTCTTTGCGGATGTTGTACTGAGCCGTGGCCTGGGGCAGAAGCTCGTCGCGCAGAAAGCGGTCATAGCGATCACTCACAGTGTCATATTCGGTGCTGCGCATCGAGTCCTTGAGCGTGCGGTGCCACTGGTCGGCAAATGACTGGACAAAGCGGTAGGTGGGTGTTCCCGGAGCATCCGTCACGTCGCCGGGGTTGATGAAGACGCAGATCATGACCGGGATTTTTTTCTGCGCGATCAGGTTGTCGATGACGTTCAGCGCGGGATTATTTCCATCACGATGGATGTAACCTCCGCCGTCCTGAAACACCATCAGCGCTGCAGGTGTTTTGGGGTCGTATTGAGCAGGGACATAGACCCAGTACTCACTCTTCATGCCGTCATAGATCTTGCTGGTATGGATCATCTTTTCGGAGAGCTTGCCTGACGGGACGCCGGCTTCAAGATAAGAGTCGGGACCGAATGCGGGAAGATCCAGGCGGCCGCCGAATTTTGCTCCTGCGATTTGGTAATAGAAGGAATGGAGTGTGCCCAGCTGCTCGATCCTGGCGGCTGCATACCATTGATCGCCCAGGGGCTGCATTTTGGGGCCGGGGACGCCGTCGATGAAAAGGTCCGGAGGGGTGGCGGAGACGACAGCGAAAAAGAAGTCGTTGCCCTTGCCCGCCCACGCGGTGCCCTCCTTTAATTCCTGGGTAGTAAATGTGGAGGTGATTGCGTCTTGCAGGGCAGGGCTGTGCGACTGCGCCAGGTTGATTAATTGCGGGGCGGTCAGTTTTTCTGCAGCGCGGGCCAGGGAGGAATAGGTCAATAGGGCTAGGAATAAAAATGTCGCGGTGCGCATGGCAGAAGAACTATATCGCAAAGACAACACATTTCCAGGAAAAGCTCGCCGAACCGCAGATCTCTCCACTACGCTGCGCTCCGGTCGAGATGACAAAGGGTAGGGCGGTTATGGACCGCAGCTGAAGTCTGGGAAAAGAAACCGCAGGTCCACTCCGCTTCGCTCCGGTCGAGATGACAAAGGGTAGAGCGGCCGGAAAACCCAGGTCTCAAAAGCGAGACCTGGGCCACCCACTCGATATTCGTCCGATGCGAATCACCAAGACTGAGTGCCTATTGCGGGGGTTGGTCGGCGCCCGGGGCGGGGGCGGGCTTGGTGCTGTCTGGTCCCTTGTAGACCAGGGGAATGTGCATGGGCAACTCGGCATCGCTGCGCTTTGCTTTGGGCTTCTCAGTGGCGGCACTTCCCTTTGCTTCCTCCGCTACAACGGTCCGCTGCGAATTGAGGCAAAGCCAGTTGTTGCGCACATGTTCGAAGACGTGAGAGAAAATGCCCTTCTCCAGAACCGGGCCCTTCTCGCCCTTCCAGGTCATGACGTAGGTGCCATTCACAATGGCTACCTCGCCCACCAAACGGACGCTCACCACTTTCTGCTCCAAAGATTGAGGTCCTTCGTTTTTGACGAAGAGATGAGCGATTTGCTGGTTGCGGGTGACGACATCTCCGCTGGCGGATATACCGATGAATTGCGGAGCCAGAACCAGCTCCAATGCATACTGATCGCGCTTGGTGATGGCCTCGGCCCAACGGTCTTCCACCTGCTGCATCTCGCGAAATTCTGGCGACTCCGCAACGGTTTTGGCGGGTTGCTGCGCTGGGGCGATCACCCCGGGCAGTAACAGAAAGAGGGCGATAAATAAAGAACGCATCCTCGTCTCATCATACCGTTTTCCAACAATTGGTACCTTGATTCCCCCAGGGAGGCGCTTCTGGATCTGCCATAAACTGACCTTGGAGTTTCCCCCTTATGGCCAGTATTTCTGATGTGTCGTTGGAGCGCGGTCTGCCCGCCAGCGTAGAAGCGGAGCGTTCGATCCTGGGCGCGATCCTACTCGATAACCACTCCTATAACGAGGCGGCGGAAAAACTTCGCTCCGAAGACTTCTCACTCGATTCACACCGCCGCATCTATAGCCGGATGGCGGAGTTGATCGACGGCCGCCGGGCAGTCGACATCGTCACCCTGGCAGAAGAGCTGGCGCGGCGCAAGGAAGTGGAAGCAGTGGGCGGGGTGGCGTACCTCGCGTCCTTAACCGAGGGACTGCCACGGCGGCCGAGTATTGAAGAGTATGTCCGCATCGTCAAGGATAAATCGCTCGCCCGGCAACTGATCGGCATCTGCAACACGGCCATCACCCGCGCCGCAGATCAAAGCGATGAAGCGCTGGTGGTGCTCGATTCCGCTGAGTCCGGTCTGCTCGAAGTTTCGGAACGCGGCATTACGCGGGGGTTTGCAGGCATTCCGGAAATCGTTCGCGATTCTTTCGGAACCATCGACAATTTGTACGCACAGCAGAAAGAGGTGACCGGGCTGGCAACCCACTACACCCAGTTCGACAAAATGACAAGCGGCCTGCAGGCTTCTGACCTGATTATCATCGCCGCCCGTCCGAGCATGGGCAAGACCGCCTGGGCAATCAACATTGCCGAAAATGCAGCGGTGAGAGATGGCAAGATCGTGGCCGTGTTCTCACTCGAAATGTCGAAGGAGTCGCTGCTGCGGCGTATGCTGGCTTCGCAGGCCCTGGTTTCCATGCAGAAGATTCAAACGGGGTTTATTCCGAAAGCCGATCGGGGAAAGTTGATGGAGGCGCTGGAGCGGTTGGCGGAATCGAAAATATTCATCGACGATACCCCGGCCATCGCGCTCTCTGAAATGCGGGCGAAGGCAAGGCGGTTGCAGCGACAGCAGGGGGCCCTGGATCTGATCGTGATTGATTATTTGCAGTTGATGAGTGCCTCTTCCTTCGGAGTGGGCGCGCGCCGCTATGAGAACCGCACCCAGGAGGTCTCAGCCATCTCCCGTGGCCTCAAGGCACTGGCTAAGGAACTGCGGGTCCCGGTGGTGGCGCTTTCGCAGCTCAGCCGTGCTTCGGAGCAACGCGGCGGGGACAAGAAGCCGATGCTTTCCGATCTGCGCGAGTCGGGCTCGATTGAGCAGGACGCCGATGTGGTTGCCTTTATCCATCGGGATAGTTACTACAACAAAGATGAGAACGGGGAAGAAGATCCCGATTCCAAGAACAAGGCGGAGATCATCATCGCCAAACAGCGCAATGGTCCCACCGGCTCGGTGCACCTGGCGTATCTTGCAGAATGCACGCGCTTTGAGAACCTGGCTTTCGGTGAGGGCCCGGGAGAATACTAAGTGGCTCAGCCGAACCGGCCCGTATGGGCTGAAATCTCCAGCCAACGTCTGCTGGCCAACTATGAGACGCTGCGCGGCCTGGCCGGCTCCAAGGCGGATTTGATGCCGGTGGTGAAGGCCGACGCCTACGGCCATGATGCGCTGGCATGCGCACCGCTGCTGGCCGCGGCCGGGGCGCGATGGCTGGGGGTAACCTCGACGGAAGAGGGCTGTGCGGTGCGCGCGGTCTGCCCTCAACCACGCATCCTGTTGATGTCCGGGATATTCCAAGGGGACGCAGAGACGGTTGTCGACTGGGGACTGACTCCGGTGGTTTGGGAGCCGTGGCACCTTGACATGCTGGAGCAGGTGGGGATAGCCCGCAGCCTGCCTTCCGGGTCGATCGCGGTTCATCTGGAGATTGATACCGGGATGTCGCGCCAAGGCGTAGGCGTGGCCGAACTGGCGTCGTTGTTAGCTCGTTTTCAATCTGCTTCGTGCCTGCGACTGGAAGGAGTGATGACCCACTTCTCTTCCCCCGAAACCATCTCGACTATCCGCCCTAACCCGCAGCTGGCAACTCTTCAAGCAGCCCTGGGAATGATTGCCGCGAATGGCTTGCGCCCACAGTGGCTGCATGCGGGCAATTCGTCGACCATCATCGCCGGATCCGACCGGCAGGCTTTGAGCCGTATGGCATCGCAGGCTGGAGCGCGGCTGATGTTGCGCCCCGGTCTGGCTCTCTATGGTTATGTTGACCGCGTGACCCAAGACGGGCTCTCGTGGGATGGCGAGCCGGGCTTTGTTCCGGTACTGACGTGGAAGACCCAGGTAACTTCGCTGCGCAGCCTGCGTGCCGGGGACACCGCGGGCTACGGCAATACCTTCGTCGCGGCCGGCGACACTCGTCTCGCGTTGCTGCCCGTAGGGTACGCCGACGGATTCAATCGCCTGCTTTCGAATCGCGGCTATGTCCTCATCCGAGGTCAGGAAGCTCCCATTGCCGGGCGCGTTTCAATGGACCAGGCAACGGTGGACGTCACGGCTATTCCCGATGTTGCGATCGGGGACGAAGTGGTGCTGTTGGGGAGCCAGGGCAGCGAAACGCTTGATGCCTGGAATCTAGCTGACCTTTGCGGGACGGTTCCCTGGGAGGTATTGTGCGCGATCGGTCCCCGGGTTCCGCGTGTGCTTTGTGATTGATAATGGAGAAGAGGGAATTTATGGCTACCATCACTGAGCTTCCGAAGATATCTCTGACCTTTGAACAGAAGCTTGAGCGGCTGGCGCAGGTCGCGATCAACGCCGGGCTGGGGCTCGCGCGCGGCCAGGAATTGGTCATGACGGCAACACTGGATGCTTTGCCGCTGGCTCGGCTGATTACCGAACAGGCCTACAAGGCGGGCGCTTCGCTGGTGACTACTCTTTTTACCGATGAGCAGTCGTCGTTGCTGCGCTACCGCTATGCGGAAGACGCAGGATTCGACAAAGCCCAGGGATGGCTCTTTGAAGGAATGGCAAATGCATTTCGCAGCGGTGCTGCACGGCTGGCGATTACCGGCGGTGACCCGTCACTGCTGTCAAAGGAAGATCCGGAAAAAGTTGGCCGGGCCAACCGCGCAGTTTCGAAAGCGTACCGTCCGGCGATCGAGCTCATTACCCGGCACGATATCAATTGGACGATTGTTGCCAGCGCAACGCCGGCGTGGGCAGCAACAGTGTTTCCTGAATTGCCGCCCGATCAGGCCATGAGCAGGCTGTGGGACGCAATCTTCGCCGCGTCGCGGGTAGATGGGGACGATCCTGTTGCTCGCTGGAAGCAACATGACGCGGGGCTTCATCGACGCGCCGATCTGATGAATGAGAAGCGCTACTCTGCGCTGCATTTCCAGGGACCCGGGACCAATCTGCGGGTGGGCCTGGCGGACGATCACCTATGGATGGGCGGAGGGACGCAAGCCGGCACGGGCGCGTATTGCATTCCAAACATGCCTACGGAAGAGGTGTTTACTACGCCGCACAAAGATCGTGTAGAAGGAACGGTCACGAGCACCAAGCCGCTTTCTTATCAAGGCACCATGATTGAGAAGATAGCGGTGCGCTTTGAGCAGGGGCGTGTGGTCGACGCCAAGGCATCCAGGGGGCAGGAAGTGCTGCAACGAATGATCGATACCGACGATGGGGCACGCCGCCTGGGAGAAGTTGCGCTGGTTCCGCACTCCTCACCGATTGCCAGCAGTGGGCTGCTGTTTTTTAATACGCTGTTCGATGAGAACGCGGCCAGCCACATTGCTTTGGGACAGGCGTATAGCACTTGTTTGAAAAATGGGGATCAACTGACGCCCGAGGAGCTTGCTGCCAGGGGGGCGAATGAGAGCCTGATCCATGTGGATTGGATGATCGGATCGAGTGAGATTGATCTGGACGGGATTACGGCAACGGGGGTTGCGGAGCCGCTCATGCGTAAAGGGGAGTGGGTCTAGCAGGGACTAAAGCCCGATTTTTCGATCGTTTATGGCCCGACCTCTTTTGCGAACAGTTGCGGTTTCATTTGCGGCATAGTCGAAAACCGTCTTTCTTGCCCTGCCACAAAGGATCGGGTGCCCCATCCTTCGCGCTTTCTGCGAAGGGTGGGATAAGCAGACGTTGCGGGGGAGCGCCTCGGGGAAGAGCAGTGGCATCCCACCCTTCGCCAACAACGCGAAGGATGGGGCACCCGATCCCCTGTGGCAGGGCAAGAAAGACTCGCCTCTACATTCGCTCTCTCCCTCAACGGAAAACCCAGGTCTCAAAAGCGAGACCTGGGCCACCCACTCTATTTAGGGTCGCAGTGTAGTGCTTGCCGTCTTAGGCTTCTACGGTCCTGCCTACTACTTCGAAGAGCAGCCGATTCTTGAGCGGATCGGCATCGATTTTTACGTGATCGCCCTGAAGGATTTCGCCGTCCAGAATCTTGA
>Ga0210391_10004745_pt1 | contig 11258 bp, 7 predicted proteins | sample IncBWC12OmetaG_FD_160573 | JGI IMG/M metagenome (GOLD analysis project Ga0210391, IMG submission 160573) | Forest soil microbial communities from Barre Woods Harvard Forest LTER site, Petersham, Massachusetts, United States - Inc-BW-C-12-O ...
GATCGATGTGGGCAACTCGAACACCGTGATGGGCCTCTTTCAGCTCGCGAGCGATAGCGGCCCGTCGTCGCTTGTTGCAGATTGGCGAATTACGACACCACACAAACAGACTCCCGATGAGCTGGGAGTGCTGCTGCAAACACTTTTCACAATGCGCAACATCAAGATGGAGGATGTGAACGGGGTTGCCATCGCCTCTGTCGTTCCGCCCCTGGACGCCTCGTTGCGGCGTGTGTGTGAACTCTGCTTCAAGGTCCGGCCGCTCTTCGTGGAGCCCGGCGTCAAGACGGGATTGCCGGTGCTGACCGACAACCCGGGCGAGGTCGGTGCGGACCGCGTCGTGAACTGCGTGGCTGCATTCGACCTGGTCGGCGGTCCCGCGATTGTCGTAGACATGGGCACTGCCACGACCTTCGACGTAGTCTCGAAGCAAGGGGCTTTTCTGGGCGGAGCGATCGCGCCGGGACTTGGTATCTCGGCCGATGCACTCTTTGCGCGCGCCGCTCGTCTCACTCGTGTCGAGATCAAGAAGCCCGCAAAGATCATTGGCACCAGCACGACCGACAACATCCAGATCGGCCTTTATTACGGCTACATCGGCCTCGTTGATGGAATCCTCGAACGGCTGATTCATGAACTGGGACCGGAGACGAAGGTTATTGCCACGGGCGGCCTCGCGAAGCTTATCTCTGCAGACAGCAAGTACATCTCGCGCGTAGATGAGATGCTGACTCTTAACGGGCTTCGGCTTATCTGGGAGCGAAACCATGATCGTCAGCGGCGACGCAATGAGAACAAAAACGAGAACAAGGGCGAGAAAGTAAACTGAGGAACGCGAGGAGTTGCCCGGCTCCACGCTGCGTACCTCTATGCAGAACTACTTTCATTATTTCGCCGAGATTGAAGATCGCTTCAACCGCAGGCGTGGTTCGCTGCTGCTCCTCTCAACATTGGATTGGGCGCTGATCGAAAGCTGGCGCGAGGCCGGCGTGCCTTTGGAGGCGGTGCTGCGCGGGATCGACACGGCCTTTGACCGATATGAGACACGCGCTACACGATCGAAGGGGAGACTGCGCAAGGTGAACGGGCTCGCCTGGTGCGCACAGGCTGTGATGACTGCTGCAGAAGAGATGGTGGAGGCGGCGACCGGCGCCGCTCCGCAGCGCGATGTCACCATGCATTCGAGCGGCTTTGAAGACGAACGCGTCGCGGTGTATCTGAAACGAAATGCAGATGGAGTTACGGCTGCAAGCGAGAGGACGTCAAGTGAAACGCTTGCTTCGATTGCGGTGCGACTTCGCGAACTCGCGGCTGGTATGAACGAACCGGACGCGATGCCGCTCGAAGATCTGGACCGCATCCTCACGGTTCTTGAAGAACGGATGGTCGCTGCGTTGCGCGCGAACGCCAGTGAAGCAGAGCTCGTCGCACTGCGCCAGCAGGCGGACGCCGAGCTCGCGCCGTTCCGGTCGAAGATGAGCGCCGTGCAGCTCCGTCAGGTACAGCAACAATTCCTCACGCGCCGTTTGCTGCAGATACACTCCCTTCCGCGGCTCAGCCTCTTTTACATGAGCGTCGGCGAATGAAGCCGGTAACACTTCGTATCGAGCGCGTGGTGTACGGCGGGTTCGGACTCGCGCGGTCCTCAGGAGCAGAGCCTGATTCGCATGCCTCTGCGTCGCTCGTACCGTTCACACTTCCCGGTGAACTCGTCGAGGCACTGCCTTCAGGCCCCAAGGATGATCTGCAATTGCTTTGCGTCCTGGAGGCTTCGAGCGAACGGGTGCAGCCCGGATGTCCGCACTTCGGCACTTGCGGAGGCTGCCATCTTCAGATGGCGAACTATCCGGAGCAGCTTCATATCAAAGAAGACGTTCTCCGCGAGTCGCTCCTGCGTGCGGGCGTGACAGAGGTTCCGGATATCGTGAAGCTCGCAGCGGAGCCATGGCACTACCGGAATCGTATTCGCCTGCACGTGACTCGCGAAGGAGGGGCGCTTCGGTTGGGGTATCGCGAACGCGCGAGTACTTCGATCCTTCCGATCACCACGTGTCCCATCGCGGCTCCACTGCTTTGGCGGGCCGCCGAGGCAATGCTTCAAGCGGCCTCGCAGGATGCAGACATGCGTCGTTGGATTGAATCCTCAGCGGAGGTAGAGCTTTTCTGCAATGCCGACAGTTCTCGACTGCAGGTTGCACTTCTGTGCAAAGAATTGAGGACACCATCCGTCGCGGGCCTCCAAAAGGCATTCACTCGCCTTCAACAGGATCTGCCCGAACTGGCCGGCGCCGGAGCACTGCGAATCCATCCGCGCACAGGACAAGTGCAGGAGGAACTCGCGAGTTGGGGTGCGGCAGGATTGAACTACGAGGTCGCGGGAGAACGCTATTGGGTTACACGTGGCGGCTTCTTTCAGGTGAACCGCTTCCTCTTGCCGACAATGGTTGACCTTGTCTGCGCTGAACAGCGAGGCCGTTTCGCGTGGGATCTCTTCGCGGGCGTCGGACTCTTCGCGCGTATACTCGCACGCAGCTTCGAACAGGTCACCGCTGTGGAGGCGAACGCTGCCGCGGCCCGCGAACTGGCTGCTGCGATGCAACGCCTCGGCGGTGAGCACCGCGGCGTTGCGGCCGTGATCGTAGATTATCTTCGTGAGTCGCTGTTGCAACGTGAGCGTCCCGAGCTCATCGTGCTCGACCCTCCGCGTGCCGGCGCGGGTGTTGAAGCGTGCCAACTGATTGCGCAGATCGCTCCGCAGCGGATTGTTTATGTCTCCTGCGACCCGGTCACATTGGGACGCGATCTCGCCACGCTGCAATCGAGTTACGAGATCGAATCGCTCCATCTGGTTGACCTTTTTCCGCAGACCTATCACCAAGAGGCGGTAGTGAAGCTTCGGCTTCGTTCATGACACACTGAGAGGACACTCCCGAGAGATCGCGGAGCTCTTCTCATGCAGGCAGTCGGAGCTCGCCAACACTGGATGGACTCGCCACCGGCAATCGACTCTCCGCAACTGCGCGGGGCACCGATGCTGGCCGCAGCGCTCTGCTTCGCTGCTGGAGATCTCATCGCACGTCACTGGCAGCCGCCTGCGCTGCTCGTCACTGCACTGCTGCTTGTCCTTCTGCTTTCGATTGCGAGCCTATTATGGGTGCGCCGCATCGCGGTCGTCCCGGTGCTCGCGCTGTGGGTTGTTGTGGGGTGCACGTGCGCACAGATCGAGCTGCCCATCTCCCGCCAGCCACAGCTGACCGGCTACGCTGACGGCCTGAGTCGCACAGTCCGGGGTCGCGTAGTGCGCGTCCGCGAACTTGCACCGGAGAACTCCTCGCCCGACCAGGTGAATGATCAGCGGTGGGCGCTCGGCCCTGGCGCATGGGAGCCGATCAGCGGGGAGCCGCTTCGTTCCGTCGATCTTCAGGTGGAGGCTGTTGAAGACGTAACGCCGGATGTCTCTACGATGCGTCCCGTTAGCGGAGGCGTTCGCGTCACCCTCATGGACGCCGCTCCCCTGCTCTCTTGCGGCGATGTGGTCGAGATTCCGCTGCGCCTTCGCGTGCCGGACACCTATCGCGACCCGGGCGCGTGGTCCTACTCTGACTATCTGCTGGGCCAGGGCATCAGTACGCTGGCCTCTGCACACACGCAGCGCCTTCACATCGTTGGCCATGCAACACGTACATGGAGCTGCCAACTGGCGGCCGCTCAGGGCTGGGCTGCCAAGCGGCTCGAGAGCCTAAGCACCAGTACGGCAGCGGCGACGATGCCTGCGTGGATGCGACTCGATCGCCAGGACACCGCGATGCTGAGCGCGATGCTGGTCGGCGATCGCACGCAGCTCACGACTACGCTGCGCCAAGGGTTCGAACGCACCGGCACCTTTCATCTCTTCGTCGTTTCGGGACTGCATGTTGTGTTGCTGGTCGGCGGTCTTCTATGGCTGTTGCGCAAACTGCGGATACCTGAGGGCGTCGCGATCGGAGTGACCCTGAGCGTCGGCCTTGTCTTCGCGCTATTGACTGGCTTTGGGCCGCCCGTACAACGCGCACTCGGGATGACCGCAGCATATCTGCTTGCACGCTGGTTGGGGCGCGACACCGGGCCGCTGAATGCGCTTGGCATCGCCGCGGTCATCATCCTTGCCCTCGATCCGCGAGCCTTGTTTGAGGCGAGCTTCCAGATGACGACAATGGTCATTGTCGCAGCAGCGGGTCTCGCCCGGCCGGTTGAGGCGCGGAGCTTCGAGTCTCACGCGCGAGCGCTTCACAACTTCGATACGATCGCGCTCGATGCCAACATAGATCCGCACGCAGCTCAGTTCCGTGTTCGCCTCCGGCTTTTCGGAAGACTCTGCGCGACTCTAATCCACCCTCGATTGCGCTGCCTTCCTCTCTGGACAGCTCGTGCGTCCTTCGGTTTTCTCGCAGCAGTTCTCTTTGGTATCGCCGTCGAGCTTTGCATGACGCTGCCGATGGCCACCTACTTCCATCGCGCAACCCTGTTGGCGTTGCCTACAAACCTGGTGCTCGTCCCGGTGATCGCAGTTCTTCTTGCGCTCACCATACTGACATTCTGCACCTCGCTTATTAGCCTTTCTATCGCGCGCATTCCCGCCGCTTGCACGGCCGCACTCATCCATCTCATTCGGGCGGTCGTCACCCGCATGGGACACCTCAGCGTTGCGGATATGCGCGTTCCTGCTCCACCATCGCAATCAATCTTGCTCGCATGTGCGGCGATCGCCTTGGCATGCTGCGCACTGCGACTGCGCTCTCGACCGTGGTTGGCGGCTGCATGCATCGCAATGATCGCCGCCCCAGTTGCGGCACTCTGGCCAACGCCTCCATTGGTGCATCACGGGATGCTCGAGGTCACAGCCATCGATGTTGGCCAGGGTGATTCGTTGCTTGTCGTCTCGCCTGATGGGGGGACACTGCTCGTCGACGCCGGAGGACCCGTCGGACCAGCTGCGTCCAATTCGCGCTGGGATATCGGTGAGGAGGTCGTTGCTCCGTACCTCTGGTCGCGGCATATCCGCCGACTCGACGCCGTATTGCTTACGCATGCGCACAGCGACCACATTGGCGGCATGCCTGCGGTTTTGCGCGATCTGCGGCCCCGTGAGCTTTGGATCAGCATTGAGCCCCGCGAAGCGCCGGCAATGCGCGCTCTGCTCACCGAGGCACAGATGCTCGGCATCGCGGTGCGCCGCTTCCACGCGGGCGATGGATTTGACTGGCGCGGGCTACATGCGGCGGTCCTCTCACCCGAACTCGGGTATAGCAACCCCGGCGCTCCACGCAACGACGACTCCCTTGTGATGCGCCTCGCATTCGACCAGGGGAGTGTGCTTCTCGAAGGAGACGCCGAGTGGGCGAGCGAGGTGGACATGGTTCTGAATCATCGTGTTGCCCCGTCGACTCTGCTCAAGGTTGGACATCACGGCAGCAAGACTTCGACTGCGGACGCGTTTCTTGCTGCCGTCGCGCCGCGCGATGCGGTAATCAGCGTCGGCACCCATAACACCTTTGGCCATCCGCGATGGGAGGTGCTGAATAAACTTGAGCAGGCTCGCGTCCGAACCTGGCGGACTGATCGCGAAGGCGCTGAGACGTTCCTCATCTCTGCGGATGGCGGCATCTCGGAGCTCTCCGCAGCGTCCAATCCTTAGGCCCACAGCGGCAACAAGGAGTGTGAATTGAGCAAGGCGATCGAACCGCAGTCCACCAGCGACACACCCGATCCCAGTCTTCCTTCGGCCCATTCTGTCCTCAACGAGCCTGCACTCGAAGAGGCCAAGCTCATCCGCCGTCTTCAGATGATGATGAATATGGTGATGCAGGTCATCGCGCAGGACGGCACACTGACTATCGAAGACGCGTCACAGATGATCGCTGATGCTCGCACGGCAGCCCTCGCGATGTTCCCGGGCAAAGAGCTAGCCTACGATCTCATCTGGCGTCCGCGTTTTCAGAGGTTGATGCGCGAGCGCTTCCGGCTTATGTAGTTTTCCAGCCACGCTCACGGCACGCGGACCGGGCCGAGCAGCGGAGTCTTCACCGGCGCAGCCATGCCGATGAACTCCGTCAACGTGTTGTTGCCATAGTTCGAGACCCAGATATTCCCAGCAGCATCGATCGCCAGCGAGTAGGGCTCGAGCAGCTTCGCATCCGCTCCCCATCCGCTAGCAGGCGAGAGCAGCGTTCCGTGGTTGGCGCTCGACGCGCTGGAGAACTCAGCGAGAGAGGGACCGCGTTCGCTCGCAACCCACGCATTGCCGCCGCCGTCGATCGCGATCGCCCGCGGCGCGTTCATGCCACCGCCGGTATAGCCATTGCCAGAAAGCACCGTCCCCGTCGAGGAGACAAGGCCCACGCCATTCGCATAAAAGTTCGCAGACCACACATTGTCTGCGCTATCGACGGCGACGCTCGTGGGCCCCTGGCCCACGATGTAGTCCGTGAAAGCCGAACCGTCGGCGAGCACGCGGGTGATCGTATTGCTGGACTGATTCGCGACGAAGGCATTGCACTTCGAGTTCGTTGCGATCGCAGCCGGAAACTCCAGGTTGGCGGCCGTATATCCGGTCGTTCCTGACAACGGAGAACCACTTCCGTTCAGCAGCGTAATATGCGAGTTTCCGTAGTTCACTACCCAGGCGACTCCGCTGGTGTCGAACGCAACGGCAATCGGAAAGTTCAGACCGCCGCTCGTGTACTGCGCGGGCGAGGTTCCACCACCGTTGAGCAGCGTGACCGATCCGAGGCCGTTGTTGACGCTGCCGGTGCTCTGTTCGTTCGCAACCCACATCGTGTCATTCACATCCACGGCGCCGCCATAGCTGTTCAGCAGCCCGTTACCGCTGAGGCCTGAAGCAAATATTGGTGCGCCGGTATTCGAAAACAGGCTTGCTACCCCAAAGTAGTTCGCCACCCATACGTTCCCCTGCGAATCAATTGAGACTGAGGACGGGCCGTTCATTCCGCCGCCACTGTAGGTTGCGAACAAGGCCCAGTCGCTCGGAGCTGCGCTCAGAGCGGGCAAGTATACGGTGGAGGCACTGCTCAGTCCGTAGATCGTGGCAACGTTTGTTCCGGGCGATTTTGCAATGTTCATTGCGGCATCCAGAGTGTTCGAAGGAGCTGAGCCACTGGTTGTCGTCGCGGAAAACAGTTGAGTGCACGCCGAACTCGAGGCACCACTGGATGCAGTGCATGCATTCAGAACGTTCGCCAACGAGTTCAGCTGCGAGGCTGGAGCTGTGCCGGTCATCGGAAACGACGCCCCGGGCGCGTTGCCCGTTGTGGTGTTCACGAGGTTCGTCGCCGTCGCAGCCGCGAGTGCGACACCGCTGCTGTTGGTCGCCGTTGCGCCAATCTGCCCTCCCGCTGCAAGGAACGGCGCCATCGCCCATGCGACTGCGACTGTCGTGGCTTCGTTCACCACAACACTCGCGCCGCTTTTCAAAGCAGAACATTGTCCCAACACAGCAGTCATCCCGGCCGCGTTGTTCGAGGAACCAGGTGCGCCGGCTGATCCTCCGCGCGCCACGAGGTACAACACGGAATTGCTGTAAGGACACGGAGCGCTGCTCGCAATCGTGAAAGCACCTGTTGAATCCGTTGCCTCTGGTGAGCTCAAGAGAGATGTAGGTGCAGATCCGCTCCCCGTTGTTCCCGCCGCGTAGAGTTGCACGCTCGAACCCACCATCGGGAGCGCACCTGCGCGCACCGTGCCGCTGAAGCTCGCGACCGCGTAGTTTTTCGTCGGCGCGGGCTGAGAAGGGCTCGTGACATTCGTCGACTTGCAGTTGTTGGGCTCCGTCGAACCTCCCGACCCGCCCCCTGACGTCGTGGTCGAATCTCCGCAACCTACCAACGCAAGCGCAAGCGCGGCCGAAGCAGCGAGAACCACACTGCGGATCAACGCCGAACTCCGGTCACTGAAACTCACCTTAGTGTTGACGATAGGGTTTCGTGAATTCGGCAAGATCGGCTCCGGAGAGGAAGTACGTGAGGCTTTGGGTAAGCTCTGTGCGAGCCTGTGCTTGGCCTAATGCGGCGTCGGGGATCTCTGCGCGCAGCAGAATCGGGATCGGCCGCTCAGGATCCAACGTCAGCAGACTGTGTGTTGAGGGATGGCTGTAGATCAGTCCGAAGCGGGTCCGTTCCGTTGACGACTGGTTACACGTTGAACCCGTGCAGACCGAAGCCGCCTCAAGATACTGCGCCGCGCCGTTGTTGTATAGCGAGGCACTGAGGCTTGTCTTGCCAGTCGAGGTGGGCAACGTGAGCGGACCGTGCCAAATCCAGTCCTCGCCGCGGGCAGCGTGGCACAGAAGGGTGTCGTGCGCGCCTAAAATTGGCGACACGCCGATCGATACCACTGGACCTTCCCCAACTCGCGTGTACTCTGCCCAGTGGAAGACCACCGCGCCGGTCGCGGTGGTCTCGTTCCATTCGCGCTTTACCGTGAACTCTCCCACACGCTCGGGAAAGACGCCGGTCAGCCGGCTCTCTGTCGATATTCCGTTCCTGGTCCGCATAATCGCTCTTGCGTAGCTCACACTACCCAGCGCGATGAGCACCGCGCACGCAACGCAACGCGTTGCTAGCGATCGGGACTGTGAGCCCTCGCCGGAAACTGCAATCGGCACAGGCAATGAAGGCAGTTTAAGATCCCTTCGCGGACTCCAACGAAGCAAAACCGCGAACAGCAGTATGGTTGCGCCGAAGAAGAGACACGCACCTAGGATGTAGTCACCCATTGCCGCGCGATCCTGCAGCCATGGATGCCGAAGCGCAATGACGTAGTACATCACCAGCCCACAAAGCCGGACAAAGTTGAACACGTACCCGAGAAACACTGCACCCGCCGTGAGCAGCAACCAGCGACTCAACCGCAGGCGATAAAGATATCCGGCGATCAACGCGATGAATCCCATCGTCATCGCGCCGCGAATTCCGTTGCAGCCGGGTGCAATGAACATGCCGAACTTCGGTGTAAACATCAGGCTCAGTTGGTCCGACGTGAGCGGCTGGCCCAGTGCATGCGCGAAGCTGCGCGCAATGACCGCTGATGCATGTTGCAGCGGAAGATCGACGAATTCGTTGAAGAAGTGTGGCACCGGATTGACGAACCACACCAGCGCAACGGGAAACCATGCAGCGCGCAGCAGCCTCAAACCGCCGAACAAAAGCACAAATCCCGCCACATATGCCATCGCGACCAACGAGTAGGGCGGAAACGCGATCGACCACCAAGGCGACAGCACCATCTCAATGACGGCCTGGTCTCGCACATGCACAACGGCGATCGTCGCCGCGAGAATCGCAAGCCCCCACCACGTACCCTCCATCTCCCAGCGGAGCGAGCGCCAGGCTCGCAGAATTAACACGAGGCTGGCGATTGGAATCAGGCCGCCGATCGACTTCAGCGGATCGTTCATCCACATGTCCCACAGGGCCTTGCAGGTTGAGCTGATTGCAAAAAGACCAGCGACGCCCAACAAAACCGCGACGGCGACGCCAGGAACCACTCGCAGACCGTCTGTCGTTCGCTCTTCGCGCACGCGCAGCCTCTCGGCCGCCGTCAGAGGTGCTGTTGACATATCTCCATTTTATGAGCACCGCGCACAAAGCACTATGGACGATTCGTCGGCGAGCCAATTCAGTGACTTACGCGCCGTGAACGGAAGCCTGACGCTCGGAGTGTCCGGAGAGTTCTGCCGCTCGCGCCTCAGCGTAGGCAGCCGCGCCCAGCAACGCGCAGGTGTCGTCGAGAATGACACGCACTGGAATCGTCTCCAACAGCGGCGAAAGCCGCCCCTTATCGAGAAATGCGTGCATGAAGCCGCCGTTCGCCAGAAACTTCAGAATCTTTGGGGCGATCCCGCCACCGAGATACAGTCCACCGAGCGCCAGGAGCTTCAGCGCAAGGTTACCGGACTCTGCTCCATAGGCCGAGGCGACGAGCTCGATCGTCTTCACGCAGATCTCGCTTGCACCGTCCTCAGCACAGCCGCCGATGACCGCGTTCGGATCTTCCGTCTGCATGCGATCGCGGAGCCAGGCCGGCTCTTCCATCTTCTGGTCGTCGCGCAGAAACGTATAGACGTTCTGCATGCCGATTCCGGAAACGACGCGCTCCGTGCTGACGCGACCGTTCAACTTGCGGCGTAGATAATTCAGCAACGCAATCTCCGTATCATTCCGGGCCGCGAAATCGCCGTGGCCTCCCTCGGACGGGATTGGCAGATGACGTCGCAGAATCGGGTCCCAGATCAGCAGGCATTCGCCGAGACCAGTACCCGCTGCAATCAGTCCGCGATGCCCAACCGAGCTCGCGTCACCCGTGTGCAGCGTGAAGATCTTGTCGTTGGAGAGCTCGGCGATGCCGTAGCCGTTCGCCTCCAGATCGTTGATCAGGAAGATATGCTGAACCCCAAGCGACTGCTGCAGGTCCCGCGCATCCAGCGTCCACGGCAGGTTCGTCAGCTTCAGCCTTCCGTCGCGCACCGGCCCGGGCACACCGAAGCAGGAGGCGATGATCTGGTCGCGAACGTCAGGCTGTCCGCTCTTCTCGGGCGAAAGAAACTCCTTCACAATATCGTCGAGACAGGCGAAGTCACCAGCCGGAAACTTCTCATCGCGGACAGGCGACAGCCTTCCGCTGACAAAGCTGTACAGCGCTAGATGAACCTTGGTTCCACCGATATCCCCAGCCAGAATCATGCGCTCTTCGCTCTCCCGCGCTGCTAAATCTCCAGCGTGCCCACGCGGTATCCCTGTGCTTCGGCGACCGCGCTGGCCGGCGGCAGCTTCGCCGCAGCGTCCTGATCCAGCAGAAAGAGAAGCTTACCATTGGCGGGGCGAATCAGTTGCGACGGCAGCCGCTCGGGGTCGCGCGGGCCTGTCAACACCTCGGCGACGACATCCGTCTTGCTGGGTCCTTCGATCTCAAATGCGACCTCTGCTGCCTGATTGATCACAGGCCACGTCAGCGTAATGCGCCAGGTGTCCTTCTGCAGAACGTGGTTCGCGACGACAAGGCGTCCCATTTCGTTGAGCGCCTCCGTATTGGGGAAGAGCGACGCCGTGTGTCCATCGGGCCCCATGCCGAGTACTACCAGGTGGAACGCCGGTGACTCCGCGCCCTCAAGCTTCATCACATTGCGCAACGTGCTCTCGTAGCGCGACGCTGCCTCCTCGGGATTGAGTTCGCCTTCCATGCGGAAGACGTTCGCCTCAAGGATC
>Ga0210391_10004747_pt1 | contig 11255 bp, 9 predicted proteins | sample IncBWC12OmetaG_FD_160573 | JGI IMG/M metagenome (GOLD analysis project Ga0210391, IMG submission 160573) | Forest soil microbial communities from Barre Woods Harvard Forest LTER site, Petersham, Massachusetts, United States - Inc-BW-C-12-O ...
TCAACTTCATCAACCGCGTCCTCCAGTAATGGCTTCGAATTCAGATTCATTCATTGTGCGAGTTTTCAGATGCAGGTGGCCGCTAATACGTTGGCACGCGGCGGCACGCTAGGATAGATGGAAAGCCCCGCAAAGTGTAGTGCCGGCCGAAAATCGTCTGAAAACGAAGGCGGATCTGGTTCAGTGGCACGTGCCGGCGTGCCTGCTTCAGAAGTTAGAAGCGTCCCGTCGAAAAAGAGTTCGCGGCGCAAAGGCGGCGTTTCCAAAAAAAGGCCGCGCGTCCTGAAAGACAGAACGCGCGGCCGGAACTGCGTTTGTGTTGGGCCCTATTGCGTGATGGTTACGTTCACCGTGATGGCGGGCTTAGTGACGCCTCCCGAGGAAGGCGTAATCATGACGGATGAGGTCTTGGGAGCAGGAGGACCTCCCGAACAGCCTGCCGCCAGTACGAACACCAGCATCGCTCCGGCCATTCCCATTCGGGTGCGGAACCGCCGGACTGAGGGAATCATAAACAGCAGGGCCATCGCCAGCATTATGAAGATCACCTGCCGGAGCAACGCGGACGGCGTAACCTTGATGGACCGCGGGGGTACGGCAAAGGATGCTGCCGTGAGGGTGCCGTTCGCCGTAGTTCCTGGTGCCGGAGCCGCGTTGATGTTCGGGACCGCGCATGAAGTAATCAATGCGCTGCCGGGCGTACACATGAAAGCTACCGCTCCGGTAAATCCACCCAACCCGGTAACGGCCACTGTGAACGTGCCGGACATACCTTTGGGCACCGTCACTGAAGAAGCAGCTGTGACCGAGAAATCCCATGCCGTTCCATTTAGTGGGACGGTGTTGACGTTGCCATCAGTTTGCGTGATTGTGAGCGCACCAGTAACTGGCCCGGGCGTTGTAGTCGCAGAAGGACTTAAGCTCACCTGGACCATACAGGAGGCTCCCCCAGGGGCGATCACAATTGGGAAATTGCCGCCGTTGCAGGACGTGGAACTTTCGGTAAACACTCCTGTGCCGGCACTGATCGCGGAGATACTGAGCGGCAAGTTACCACTGTTGCCGATCGAGACCGGTAATGGCCCACTAGTTGTGGTCAGCAAAGCACCTGGCAAAGTAAGACTGGTTGGACTAAAGGTGATATTAGGCGCGTTTGCACTGCCCGTTCCTGTGAGCGCTACCTGCATCGGATGCGTGGGACCGTCCAGTGCATCCACAATGTTCAGAGTTCCTGATACGGCCCCGCCGGCCGCCGGCGCAAAAATCACTCCGATCGTGCAAGAAGCCCCACCTGGGAGCGGCGTTATGCACGGCGTCAGGCCGCTAGCTGTGCCAACAAAATCCGGATTGGTGCTCGTCGGAGGAAGGGTTAATCCGATTGGGTTTGCTGTGTTATTCGTAATCGTGACGTATTGGGGCTGTGAAGGCGTGGCCACAAGCTGAATCCCGAAGGGGATGCTTGTTGGAGAAACTGAGATGGTCGGAGTCAGAGGTAGGTCTGCGACAAACGCGTTTGTTGCGCCCGCAGCGCCGAGTGACGTCTGAAACGCTCCCGAGGTTGTTAGCATGTCTGGGGCCGACATATAACCGGTGACGTAAGCGTTTGTGCCGGATACAGCGATTCCCTGACCGCTGTCCGAAACTGGCAGGGAGGAATTTACGGTCTGCCCGCCAAAGTACGTGGAGTAGGCTAGATCCGCCAGTCCCTGGCCGTTGGGGCTGATCTTCGAAACGAACGCTGTGCCGTTCCCAGGATTGGTGTTGTTATTGTGTAGCTGTAGTGCCCCTTGCGTGACCGGGAAATCAGTGGAACCTGTCTGGCCGGCCACGTATGCATTGCCTGCGGAATCGGATGCAATCGAAAAGCCTGTGTCACTACCCGTACCTCCCAGAAATGTCGAATACTGAAGAGTCCCAGTCGCGGTGTTGAGCAGCGACACGAATGCGACGCTGTTCGCCACAGTCCCCGCGGGGGGAATGGAACCGGTTGTAACCGGGAATGTCGATGAACCGGTCGTCCCTGTGATGTAAGCAATTTGGGTGGCAACCGCTGGAACGCCTGTTCCCAGATTGACTCCAAAGGCGATATCAAAATCGTTTCCACTCAAACAGTGCGAATACGTGAGGGTCTGCGCCGTCGTATTGATGACGGAAACGAAAGCCGAAGAGTTACCTGTATTGGTCCCGCACGCAGTGCTTCCGGCAATCGCGGTGCCGGCAGTTGGAAAATCGGTTGACGAGGTACCGCCTACCACATAGGCGCGTGCGGTGGCGTCAATCGTAACGGCGAGGGCGATGTCGGCGACCCCGTCGAGAGCGTTACTGGCCGCACCGGTTCCACCCAGATACGTTGAGTAGACAAGGGACGACGTCCCGGCAACCGTCGTGTCGAACTTTGATAGAAAGGCATTCCCCGCAGCACTCGTTTGCCCCGCCGTAATTTGCGTGCCAACTTGAGGAAAATTCGTGGAAACGGTAACACCGACGACATAAGCTTTTCCGGATGCGTCAGCCGCGATGCCGTTTCCGTTTTCCCGAGTGTTCCCGCCCAGATAGCTGGAGTACGCAAGCTGCGCCGAGCCAGTGGCCGAAGGCGTAAGCTTGGTTATAAACGCAGCTGTGCTGGCAGCAACGCTGCCGGGACCAGGAATGTTCTGAAAGGGAAGTGGTGTCGTACTGACCGGGAAATCCGGCGAACCGGTAAAGCCAGTCACGTAAACATTCGCAGGGCTCGCCGTGTCCACTGCGATTGCGTTTGCTTGATCACCGAACTTTACGTTTCCGCTTCCGCCCAGATACGTCGAATACAGAAGTGCCGTTCCGGTTGGATTCAGCTCCGAGACGAACGCAGTTTCTCGCGAAAGGTCCGCGGGCGGTGTGCTCGACAGCGGATTCATCTGGGGGAACGCCGTCGAATTGGTCCCGCCTGCAATGTAAGCATCTCCGGCGGCGTCCAGCGCGATTCCCAGCCCAAGATCTACAACTTCGCCGCCGATATAGGTGGAATAGTTCAGAACGGGATCGATGGTCAAAGGCTGTGTGTGATCATATTCCGCGACCAAAAACCGGATTTGACGATCGTTGCCAATCGAATATTGACCGGCAATTTCCCGACGATCGCCGTTCAACTCCTGATAGATGACTGGCTTCTGTAGTGCGATTTTGCCGCCAGCCACGTTCACCACCACGTCACCCCGCGAATTGATTTCCAGCTTGCGCGCGCCGGCAAGACTCAGCGCGATGGCGCGAGGGTCCGCTCCCGGCGCTACAACAAAATCATATTCCAGGCGCTGCTGGCGTCCGTAAAAGAGCACGTCCACGCCGGGATACACTCCCCGGTAGCGCACTGCTGCGTACGAAGGAATGTCCGTGTGCCATTTGCTGCGATCGTTGCCGATGAGGTAGTTCGTTTTTCCCGGCAGCTGTTTGGTTCCGGCGATTTCAGCCGCCGGGTTCGCCCCGTCGAAACGCAGGCGCAGCACGGACGCTTTCGCCGCGGCATAGGGCTTGCGGCCCGCTCGTATTGCCAGCGCTGACGCTCCCTTCGGCGATTTCGTGCCCGTGGCCGCGGGCTGCCGCAACGTGAGTACCGCTTCCTGGTTCGTCAAGAACAGTTGATAGCCCTGGCCGTGCGCCACGTAGCGAACTTCGGGTGCCGTCTGCCCTTGATTGGCTTCGAATCCCAGCGGCAGTGCGCCATACGCGCGCGTCATATCTTCCTTTTGCGCGGCCGAAACCGGCGTCGCAGGCTGCATGGAAGTTGCTGCATGATTGCTGGCACCGGATTGGGATGAAGGTGCGCGGCGATGTAGCTGCCCCGAGAGGACCAACACAACGATGGCCACTAGCGCGCCAGCCACGATTGCAATGCTTACCAGCTGGGATTTCGTCTGCATGGAGTTTCTCCTCAGTTTGTCTTTTCTGGAATTAAGCTTGGTAGGCTAAAAGGGGCTCTGGCGGCGGTCGAGTGGCCGCAGTCTAGGAAATCCTCAAGTTGCGAGCAAGCGATTACCCACGGTTTGTGGCGAAGGTGCCGAATCGTGGGGGACGGACACGCCATTTGAATGCGGATGGTAGCACAGCTCTATAGGGCGAGAGACCGATGGATGGCCGAATATACCACTACATGGTATTCAAAGAGCTACTATCCCGCAGTGTCACTTTACACAGCTCAATCGTACGCATTTTACACGCGCGCGGATTTCCACGTGCGTAGTTTTTCCGCTTCCTGGTTGAGCAGTTCACAAAGCTCAGACAGCCGGCTGGCATCGTGATGCGCGCACAGGCCACGGATGGGAACACTGGGCGCCAGGCGTGCCAGGATTTCAAATTCCTTCGCGCGCATGGTTGTATCCAGCGTGTTGGTCGCGAACGTATTGGCCACCAGCGAGAGAAACGCTCTCTGCGGCGTCAACTCTTCCACCATCGGCGCAGGGTCGCTACGACGGTCGCCTAGGATGTAGATTGCAGCCAGTGGTAAGGCTCGCGCTTCGAATCGTAATTCTTGTTTCCGCAGCGAAAGGCAGCGTTTCTCGTAATTCGCGCTGAATCGCGGCAGCGCCTCTGCGGAGCCATACAGAGACTCTACCGACTCCGGCCAGAGGCACAGATACGGATACGCTGGGTGGACGAAGAACGAACCGTTGCGCTCGGCCAGCGCGACTACGTCATCGGACAATATCGCGTGGCCTCGCCGGGCAAGTGCTGCCGCCGTCGTCGATTTTCCCGCACCTCCGGATCCGACGAAGGCCACAGCCCGTTCCCCGAACGCCACAGCGCTGGCATGAAGACACGTCACGCCCCGCAGGCGCAATAGTAGGCCGAGAACAGGCCCCACTAAATACGTCGCCGTGTCTTCGATCGTCAAGTTGGCAGGCCAGGTCGCCCAGACTTCGCTGCCATCCCGATCCATCCAGAATTGTGTTCCATCGATGTAGGCGAGCCGTAAATAGCGGGAACCCGCAGCCTTCCAAATTTTCAGTGCCGGGTTTCCCGCCTCATCCTTGTAGGAAGTTGCGTAGCTCAGGACTTCAGGGGCCTTTGGATTAGCTGCACAAGCCGGAGGAATGGCATTCAGGTGAATTGCGACGGCGGCCTCATTCGATGATTGCAGGCACGGCGAGCCGTGTTCCGGACGTATCGGCATTAGTTCTGGAATGGGAAGATTCGAGCAAAGCAACAGGCCGAATACCGAGTAGGTGAAATTCACTGCAGCCAACGATCATATTCCATTGGTAGCCTGAACCAACTGCCAGCCGGATTTCCGGAGCTTCCCCAGCTTGCGGCCGTCACACGCCCGCTAAAAGGATTACAGGCGCTCGCGTTTGTAAATGATCCTGGCACCGGTCTTGATTCTTGGGTCGCTAAACGTGTGTTGCAAAGCGCGGAAAACTTCCACCGTCACTCGTCCCCTTTTTGCCCTTCATTTGGGTCAACTCCTGCACGGTACCGTACACAGTTATAAGTGGAGGTGAATAGGGCTTTTTGTTGTTCAATTTGACCGGCTTACGCATCACGAACCTCCGCACGCAAGTTATACCGGACCTTACGCGCCGACTGCAACCAAAAGTTGAGGCATAACGGGCGAACACTCGCGCGAGCTTGCTCCGAGTTCGTTTCGTTTCGTATCGTCGTCAGTGCTGATTTGTTGATGTAGGAGTCTATCTCTGCGTTCCATTCTACTTGTTCCATCCATCCCACTTGCGATTGTCTCAAGTGTTCAATCAACGGATCCCCCGCCAGAGGCGTCTTTGGGCGCTTGCGGATGCTTTCAGGCACTCGCCCCGCCACAGCTTCACGCAAAAGCTTCTTCTCGAAAAATAATGGAAAGGGTGGAAGCGCTAGCAAGAAATTTACTATTCGTAAATCCAAAAACGGATGCCGAACCTCAACTGGACAACGCGTGATCCCTGGATTTTCCTGCTCAAACGCGGCAGACCATTGCGGCAACGAGAGCGAGGCGTGAGCCTTGGGAAGAATAGGATGAGGGCGAAACGCTGGAAGTTCGCTCCATTCCTTGGCCCTGTCCTTCAAGTTCAAGCGACGCGCAAATTCCGGCGCAAGCCAGCGCGGATAAATTGGCGAAGTTGGATCGTTCCCGAATAGCCCTTGCACGCGACGTTTGATTCCAGGCAAAATCGAAGGCCGCAGCCAGAGATAGCGGGGAGTTTCTGTCAGCAGAGTGCTCCATTCCTGATTTCGCGTCAGTTGTCGCACAAAAGGCCACATTTCAAAATGCATCAAATTGTCCGCACCTTCACCTGAAAGTACCACCCGGCAATCCGCTGCGATCGTGCGGAACTGGTCGAACAGGCCCGCAAAAAAAGGATCGCTGACAGGTTCGGGCGACCATGTCTCGGGTTCCTGCCACCGTTCGAACGGCCGTAACGCATCCACCGGAATGCACTGCAGCGGGATCTTCAGGAACTCGGCCACTTCCCGTGCATAGCGCCCGTCCTGATCCGGGATCAAGTAGTCGTGGACGACGGTGTAGGCGCGCAAATCTAGAGTTCCGCCCGTTCTCCCGGAAAGTTCGCGAGCCGTAGCCGCAACTGTCGAGGAATCCAGGCCGCCGCTGAGAAGAATCCCCGCACGATCCACGCGCGTGCGGTCTGCCACGGCCGCTTGCAGCACGATTTGGAAATGTTCAACGTAATCTTCGGCGCGGTCATAGCGGATGTGCCCGTTCACGGGCGCCGACCAGTAGCGCTGGATTCTCAGGCCCTCCGAGGAAATTGTCATCGTGTGCGCTGCGGGAAGGCGCCGGATATCGCGAAAGGTAGTGGTGGCGACGTCGCCGTTCAACCCAAACAACAGAAAGTCGCCGATCGCGGCGTCGTTCAACTTCTCAGAAACGGCCGGATGCTGGCGCAGGCAATCCAGCGTATTGCTGAAAAGAAAAAGCACTCCCAGCTCGGAGTAGTAAAAAGGCTTCACTCCAAAATGATCGCGTGCGCAAAACAACAGTCTCTTGCGCGCGTCCCAGATCGCGAAGGCGAAATCACCGCGCAGGTGCTGTACGCACTCCGCGCCCCACGCCGCGTATGAATGCAAAATCAATTCGGGGTCAGTTGCAGTCTGGTGCGGCGCACCGTAGCTCTTCTGTGCGATCTTAATTTTCAGTTCCTCGCGACAATCAATCCGCGCATCCGCCGTAATGAAGAATCGGCCGTCTAGGCTGGCCGGTTGCCGCTCGAGTTGCGATTCTCGCGTAGTGCGGAGCAGAGTGTGACCGAAACCGATCGCACCGCTCGACCAGGTATCACGCCCGTCCGGCCCGCGGAAGGAGAGAAAATGCGCGAGCGCCTGCAACAGCCCGCGGTCCACCGGGGCGCCACTGCGCTCGTAAATGCCCACGATTCCGCTCAATCGGTGCGCGCCTCCATAGGCTTAATCGGGCCGTCAAATGGGACGAAATGCTGGTGCTCGGCGCTCGCGTCGTTCAACACCGCGGAATCCACTTCCACCCACGCGTGCGCTTCGAAGCGCTCGAATTCCTTGCGCGCGCCAATGCGCAATTCCGCTGCAAATCCGCGCCGCCGCAGCAGCCACCACAGCACCAGCGACTGCTCGAGGCAATTGGTATCAATGAAAAAATTCCGCGCTGTCGCTGCTGCCATGCGCGCGATCGTTGCCGCAGCTCGTCGTTGTGATGCGTCCGTCTGCCGAGCATTGGTATTCGGGGACGGAGCCAGCCATACCAGCACATTTTTCCAGCGGCGAAAGCCCGCGAGCCGCAATCCCACCCAGGTGGCCAGCAGTCCGCCACCGGCTTCCAGCGCGACGCCGCGCTCATAGCCACCTAGCTGCCAAAACCTATGCCACCGTTGCAACATGATTGCCTTATCGGCTCAAGCGCCGCCTTGGTTCCCGAAGCGCGCTATATCGTTGTGAACCCACCAGCCCGAACAAAATCGCGCGCGTCACGCACCCGTTGCTACGCCGCGCACTTCGACCAATCCTTCGCTGCGCATCGTTTCCAGCAGCGCCAGCAGATCGTCACCGCAGCGCGTGGCGTCCACTTCATATTCTTCCAGCAGGGCGTTTCGCAGCTCCGCGACGCTCTTCGGCTGTTTCAGCAAATTCCAAACACGCGCGCCCACCGGATTCATCCCGTAGTACACGCTGTTCTTCAGATTCAAAATCGCTGATTCGTCACCGAGAGGACACGAGACCTGTTCGGGTGCAGCGACAACAATCGTATGTAAGGAGAGAGGTGCGTCCATTCCGGCCGCTCCCGTGGCATTGGGCTGGGGCAATACTTCCGTCAAACCGCTCGGCGACGGATGACCGGTTCGATCCACACGCGCTGCGGATATCGACTCGACCGCTTCCATTGTACTGTCACTCGCCCCGAACAGCAATGACGGAACTGGATTCGCCGTGGTGATTTCGGTTATAACGGCCGTAATGCCTTCGCCTGCTATTTCCGTGGAAGCGCTTGAAAAATATTTTCCGCCCGCAAGATCCGGCTGGCGCGCGCTCCTGCAACCCATCATGCGTGCCAGCGAACGCGCCCTCGCGGGTATTTCCTTTTTGGTCCAGCCCGGTGAGGCTGTCGCAATCGTGGGGCCGAATGGCGCGGGCAAATCCACTCTGTTACGCATTCTCGCTACGCTCATTCTTCCGACGCATGGGCGCGCTGCGATTTCCGATTGTGACGTCGAACGACTGCCCTCCTGCGCGCGCCGCCAGTTTGGCTACCACACCGGCGGCGACGAAGGTTTCTACACTCGTCTGAGCGCCCGGGAAAATCTGAGTTTCTTCGCGGCCATGAATAACATGTCTCGCGCGGAAGCGCGCGCACGCATCGCGCTCACCGCCGAACGTATGGGCATCACCGCGGAACTCGACCGCCAGGTGCGCACGCTTTCCACCGGCATGACTCATCGCGTGGGCTTGGCGCGTGCGCTGCTTCATCAACCCGCCGTGTTGCTTCTCGATGAGCCGACGCGCAGCTTGGATCCGCTCGCAGCCGCGGATTTTCGCCGCCTGTTGAAAGATGATCTGGTGCGCCAGCATGGCACCACGCTGCTTTTCGCGTCGCACACTCTGAGTGAAGTCGCGGAAATCGCCGACCGCGTGCTGCTACTCGAAGCAGGGCGTGTGACGGCTTTCGATTCCCCGCGCGGCTTGTGCATCAAGACCGATGCTACCAACCTCGAAGACGCGATCACGCGTCTCGCGCGCCACCCCGCGCCGGTCGAGTTCGGGCCATGAACTTCGCGCGCACTCTTCGAAAAATTGCCGCCTTCTTCGCGCGCGATTTTGCCATCGCCCGCGGCTATCGCGGAGCGCTGCTGCTCGAAACGATCGAAGCCCTCTTCGGAGTCGCCACGTTCTATTACCTGTCGCGCTTCGTCGCCAGCCCCGAGCTTTCCAGCGCCCTGCCCAGCGGCAGCAATTATTTTGCGTTCGCTCTCGTCGGCTTCGCGTTTTTCGATTATCTCAGCGTCTCGCTCACCGCTTTCGATTCCAGCATCGAGGAAGCTCGCCAGAATCGCACGCTCGAAGCCTTGCTTGTGACGCAGACCCGGCTGCCCGTGATCCTGGCGGGCTCGGCGGTCTATCCCTTCACTGCTCTCGCGTTGCGGACCTGTGTCTATCTCGCGTGGGGCGCGCTGCTTTTCGATTTCACGCCGCGCGCGGCGAATTGGCTGGGAGCCGTCGCCATTCTTCTAGCTTCCGTTCTCGCGTTTGCCGGGCTGGGAATTATTTCGGCGAGTTATGCGATTCTGTTTAAACGAGGAAATCCTGCGAAGTGGCTGGTCCTGGGAATTTCAGGTTTGGTCGGTGGGATGATGTACCCCGTCAGCGTGCTGCCGGGCCCTCTGCGATTCCTAGCGCGCTTGATTCCAGTCACATACTCGCTCGATGGAATGCGCGCCGCGCTACTCGCCGACGCGGGGTGGCGCGAGCTGTGGCCATCGATCGCCGCCTTGCTTCTTTTCGCCGCAATCCTGATCCCGCTATCGTTCCTAGTGTTTGCCTGGGCGCTGCGTCGCACAAAGGTCACCGGCACGCTAACTCATATTTAAATCGTCGCTGGCGGAGAAGTGCTTTGACAGAAATTCCGGGGGAATGGAGCGGAGCGCTACAAGCGATAGGAATTTAGTCGGAAGAACCAAGCAAGCACGACTGTCTGCAATCGATCTACCGTGACACGCTGAGCCGGCGCTTTACGAACACCGAAAGAAGTCCCGCGCCAATCAAAAATAATGATGCGGGTTCAGGTGTCGAAACTGGCGTCACTGTCAGAGTGTATCCCGCGGGGCCGGTTGGAAAGTTGATCAGCGGGATGTCCCCGGGAACGTTCAGCATAGTCGGCGCTGCTTCGGTACCGCTTACGAACAAAGCGATGTTGGAAGAACTGGGGTTGATCAGGTCAAATAAGTCGCCTCCGTCAATCGTCAGCCCTCCGCCGGAGGTTATGTCGTAAAAGGTGACGTTCCCAGAAGGGTCCGCACTTCCGTCAACCATCAGATCAATAGGCGCCACCGAGAACCCAAAAGTTCCGTCAACGTCGCCAGGCGCGATCGATGGGTTGACAGGAAGATAGAATGTCGCCGTTTCGACCCCGGGGCCTGTGAGGACGTAGTACAACTCCTGGTTGCTGTCGGCTTTGGCAGTGCCAACGGCGGTACAGACGAAAAGCGTGATTAGCGCGGCACCCCACAGCAGTTGTCTCATAATCCACCTCGTTCCCGGCTCGGAATAGCACAAACCACTTCGACCTGCACCAAATGAGTGCAATCCGCTTTCCAAGAGCACTCGGCTTAACCCGTTAGAAATCAATATCCAATATGACCTGATGGCGCCGATATGCGATAAATCTTCCCAGAAGGGCAAAATCTCTTCCGAAACCGCTTGTCTTGAGTCAGAGATCCGGGAGCGGTTGGTCTCGGCTTTGCCACAGTTTCGCGAGAGATTCGCCCTTTTTCCGTACGAATTGACGAAACAGAAAATGCCTCACTGTCCTTAGCAGCCTCCAGTTTGGAGCCATTCCGGATGTTTTGGTCGGACTTGTGGCCGAGCGCCGCGTGCAGTACAGTTTTCGCATGGGTGAACAGGCCGGCGCGATAAAGGTTCCGTTGCTCGACCTGCAGTCCGAATACACAGAGTTGCGCGACGAGATTCTTCCGGCGCTCGACCGCGTCTGCAAGACTGCAACATTCGTGCAGGGCCCGGAGGTCGAAGCCTTCGAACGCGAATTCGCCGATTTCTGCGGCATAAAGCACTGCGTCGCGCTCAGCAGC
>Ga0210391_10004748_pt1 | contig 11253 bp, 7 predicted proteins | sample IncBWC12OmetaG_FD_160573 | JGI IMG/M metagenome (GOLD analysis project Ga0210391, IMG submission 160573) | Forest soil microbial communities from Barre Woods Harvard Forest LTER site, Petersham, Massachusetts, United States - Inc-BW-C-12-O ...
CCGCAAACCCTGCGGAATCGTCGCGTATCAGAATCTCAGATTCGTCACGAGCCGGAATGCCTTCACAACCAATGGAGGTGCTGATCACTGGAATGCCTTGAGACATGGCATCCAGGACTTTCACGCGGATGCCGCTTCCTACCCGTATCGGCACCACCATGGCGCCGCCCCTCAGGCTGTCAGCCAAATCGGGGACAAAGCCGGAAAATTCGAGCCCCGCAGCGGCAAGGCGTGCGATCTTACCTTCACTCCACCGTCCGATCACTCGCAGCTTACAGTCTGGAACCTGGTTCAAGACCTCTGGCCAGATTTTAGTGAGAAGCCACTCCAATCCATCCCGATTCGGGTAGTGCGATTCCGACCCGACAAACAGCAGCCGAAAGTCCCCGATCCCCACATCCGGCCCGGCGGCTGTGCCAATGACGGGAAAGGGACTTACAAAGATCTTCTCCCCTGAAACCCACTGGCGCAGCCTGCCCGCATCCTGCTCGCTGAACACCACAATTGCATCGAACTTCTGTAGGTATGCCTGCTCTTGAAGCAGCATCATTTGTTGGAGATATTTCCCATAGTGCTGGTAACCGCTTACCGCTGCGCGTCTCTCCATATAGACGCACTGCAGCTGATGGTGAACAAAGACCTTTGGCACGTGCGTCGGCAGACACGCGCCCAGGGACAGCATTTGTACGAACTCCAGCTGAACGAGATCGAAACCGGACTGCACTTCATCCAACACAGCGCTGACAAATCGGGCCGGCAACGGCTCGAAGGGATATTCTGGAACGTCCTCTGCAGCCTCGCCCGCCACCGGCATCTGCTTCGGAGAGATCATTGTTGCACACAGCCGCACGGCACGACGCAGAATACGGCCGATTATCCGCCGGGCCGGCCGCTCCGCGGCGGCCACCGCACCGCAGGCCACGCCGTGCACCCTAACTTCGGCCAGGTGCGCCTGAAGTGACGCGGCGGCTTGCGCCCCCTGTTCGCCATACACCGGGCATATCAAAGTCAGCTCGTGCTGCCGTTGCAGACAGGCCAAAGAGTTGACGACCGCCACGTTTCCGCCGGAATCCAACGGCCAGGGCAGCCACGGAACTGCTATGAGTATACGCATACGATGGGTAAGTGACCGCGGCTCGGCGCTTGAATCCTAATTGCACCAACTCTCCGGCATTCCTCACACATTGCCTAACGCCTGCTACCCCAGGTAAAACGCGCAGTGGCAAGATAATTCCATAAGGTCCCGAGCACAATGCCCGCGGCAGCCGAAATCGCCCACTGCGCATGCCTGGAGAACGCATAGGTTGCAAATCCGACGTTTGCCAGTGCGCCGGCACCGCAGACGGCATAGAAAACCAGCAGACCCCTCAGTAAACTCAAACCGTGGAGCCGCTTGTCGCGATACGTGATCACGTTGTTCAGAAAGAAATTTGAGGTCATGGCCGCCACGGTTCCCGCGGCCTGAGCCAGCGGAAACCTCTGGCCGAGGCCGAGGAACAGCAGACTCATTACGGCGAAGTGACACGCCACGCCCGACCCTCCGACCAAGGCGAAGAACAATAGTCGCGGGGACACGACATGGCCGATCCGCTTGTCGACCAGAAGCATCAGATACTCCCAGATGACCAGCGAGTCGAGTTTGCTCTCGCCACGGGTGCGACCGCGAAATGTGTACGCAACCTCGCAGAAGCGCAATGGGCGGATAGATGATGCGAACAGGTCGAGCAGGACCTTGTAGCCGTAGCCCGAGAGTCGCCGTACCGTGTCGCGGAATACGCTGGCGCGCACGACAAAATAGCCACTCATGGGATCATGCAGATCATGAGGTACCAGACCGCGCGAAAGATGCCCTGCAATACGGCTGGTCAGTTGACGATGCGGATCCCAGCCGGCGGTGCTGCCGCCTTCGACGTAGCGACTCCCGACCACAACATCGAGGTTGTCCATACGCAGACGCTCGAGCATCTGCGGGAGAATCGCATCATCGTGCTGAAGGTCCCCATCCATGACTGCGATCCAGGGCGCCGCAGAACTCAAGGCGCCTTCGACCACGGCCGTCGCCAGGCCGCGCCGGCCAATTCTTTGGATACACCGCACGCGAACATCTTCTTGAGCCAGATTCCGAACAGCATCGGCAGTCCCGTCCGGCGAATCGTCGTCGACGTAAATCAGCTCCCAGTTATACATCTTGAGGGAAGCGCAGATGCTGGCGTGGAGTGGTCGGATGTTCTCGACCTCTTTGAAGGTCGGAACGACGATGGAAACGTCTGGCACAGTATGTGTACTCATGGCAGGCGATTGGATCTTATGGCGCGACGTCCAGCGGCCGAGGGCCGGCGGCGCGGCGGTATAGCGTCCATGTGTCCGTCTGTGCGACTTTTGCGAAGTGCCGATCGAGGTAGTCGCCATACGCGGCCAGCAGCGCATCAACGGTGGCGAAGGAACCGCCTTTGCCACGGCCGCCCATGGTCGGCACCATCACCAGCGATGCCTCTCCAAGAACCGACCCAACGGGTGGGACATGCTTGGAATCGAATGAAAAATTTAGGTCCCACCAGAGTTGTCCGTCGTGGGCGGGGGGCAGCCCGAGCGCAAATGAAAATGGGTTGGTAAAGGCGAGCGTAGTCACGCGCTCGCCCACTTTTATATTTCTGCGCACTAGGTCAATTCCGTCATTGAGGCGGGCTGGATGTTCCCGCGCCGGCCAATACGACGTGACATGCTGTGTTGACGCCGGGACATAAAAGTCACGCAGGTTGGCCGAGTGAATACGCCTCGTCATGGCGTAGGTCGGGCGGCTGAGCCAGTTCCACGCCGTCGTGTAACCCGTGGACGCAAGGTCACGACCGATGATCGATCCGGCCAATGCAGGAATCAGGATCAATGTAATCACGGTGTAGGCGAATCGAGCCGAATCCCCGGCGGTGACGATGCGCCGCGGGTTGGCGCGTCGGAACATCTCCAACACCAATACGGCCGCCGTCACCAGCAATGGGTCATCTACGCCGCCACCTTGGGCGGCATTTCCAGAACTGATCCCAACCGCCGTGGCGAGAACCCAGGCCGCCACGAACCACAGTTTCGCAGACCAATTCGCCGATGGCGCTTCGGCCCCAAACCATGACATCAGCAACAGCGCTCCAGCGAATAGACAAAGCAACGCGGCATTGCTGGAAAGACTGCTGAGCAATAGGTGCACTCTCATGGTCAGCGACTGCGCCGCACCTGCGGCGGCAATGTCCCTCAAATAGGCCAGGAGACTGATGTGCAGAGCCAGATAAAAGGCCATGATGACCGCAAGCAAAGTCAGGGCTGCGGCCACGACGTAGTTGACTGAGCGGGACTGCGTTATCAAGGCGGCGACCGTTGCGGCCGCCCCGAACGCAAAATAGGTGATTTTGCAGTAGAGCAACAACCCCAGGAGCAGTCCGGTTAGCAATCCCTCGACGCCAACTCGCGCGTACACGGATTTCCTTGCGCTGAGAAAGAGCAGTACCAGCAGGACCGATGTCAACGCGTATGATTGACGGTTGTAGATCATCGCATACGTGGTATCGCGGATGGCGTAACCCAAGGGTCGAGGTGCCAGGAGCAGGACACCAATGAAAAGCACGTAGAAAGCGCAGATTGCCACCGGCAAGCGCGTAAATGCGGCATACCACGCACAGGGGATGACGATCGACAGGGTTAATAGGGCACCGTACGGTACGGCTGAAACTGAGGGTGTCGCGACCTTCAGGCCAAATGCAACGAGCAGATACGAGACTGGTCCGATTGGAGTATGAAAGTCGGTGTGCGGTATTTGGCCATTTACGATCCGCCACCCGCCATCCAGCAAGGCCGCCATATCCCATGGGCCGCTTATTGGCCCTATGCCCCAAACCAGCGTCGCCGCTGCAAGTACCGCAAAAAATCCGGTGAGGAGAATTGCCGCCCAGCGGTACCCCAGTGCAGATTCACTCCCGAGGTGGTCCGCAAGCGCCTCCGGCAGGAGCGCCAGCCAACCTGAGCCCGCATCCTGGGTTAGCTCTTCTGACATTCAATTCGAATTGTGCGTAAGTCCAACGACAGGCACAGACTGGTCGAGGGAAGGCTTTGTTTCATCGCACAATAGTCTCTGACTGGCTCGTCACCCACCTAACGAACGTGTCAGTTTGTCGTCCGGATGCCAGAAGTCCGATCAGAGTAGCAAATGGCCAGCAAGTGCCACTCTCGAGAGCATCTCAATTCTAGATCGGGGGCCAGCAGATAAACGCCTCGGCGCCCCTTAGGTTTGGGCGCACTGGTTTGTGAGGATACTTAACTTTTGCGGCAAACCCAAGCGCGCCCGTCTCACCGGGTGGCGAGGGTTAAAAAGGGTCCGGTGCGCGCGATACGCCAGGACCAACCTCGCCCGGCGATCGATTAGGGGAAGTCCGTCTCTTTGGCTGAGGTCGCGAAAAAAGGCACGACCTGTTGCCCATACGCAGTCAACTGCGAAGAACTGCCAGCTGTGGCCGGGCTGCCGGTGAAGTAACCCTGGGTCACCGTCATCTGATACGGATCGCCTGGTAGCGCATAGACCGGGTCATCCCACCCCCAGGCCGCCCAGCCGAGACCTGATGCGTTGGCGGCGTTGATGACTTGCGCTGCAGTGACATTCGTTGCGTTCTGTACTGACTCGGCTGGACCAAACTCCATGACTGCAAACACCATGCCATCAGAAACCGACAATGCGGCTAATTGCTGTAATAGATTCGGGCTGCCGCCCAACGCACCTGCGGCACTGTTGTACAAGTGGATAGTGAAAATTATGTTTTTCTGAGGATCAGCATTAAAGACTGCTGCGGCGTAATTGAGCAGGTCTCCGGCGTCCTGTCCATAACCTCCAGTGTCGATCATGAGCGGACAGGTGTACCCGGCATTACGCAAGGACGTGACCGCTGCAATATAGGCATCCCGCCAGGTAGTTGAACCGGCCGGCCCCCACTCGTTTGCGATGTTCAGAATCATGTGCTTCTGCAAAGAAGCCGTCGAGAGCGAGGCGAATGAGTTGTTCCACTGCGTCACTACGTTTTGCAAATCGGTGACGCTCGCATCACCTGACAACTTATCATCAGACGGCCCTACAACGTTTTGTACCGTGAGAATCGGTACCTGTTGGTTGTTAATGTACGTGTTGGCGGCCGTGACCATCGTGGATAGGTTGAACACCTGATACACGTTGTACCGCACGGCATTCGCATTCGCGGCAGCCATGCCCGCAGCCGAAACAGACAGACTCGTGGCGTCATCGATGTTCAGACCCTGGATGACGAACGGAATGCCGCTGGAATCGTAGAGCACCCCATTGAACACAAAGAGCCCAGTGCCCGTGTTGTAGGACGGACGGCTCACCCCGACGGTAGAAGTCGAAGTCTTCGTCGGGGGACTGCTGGGTGCCGTCGGTGCCGTGGGCGTCGCGGAAACTTCCGCGGAATCTGCACTTTGACCCGCGGCGTTGGCCGCCGAGACGACGTAGTAGTACCGGGTGCTGTTGGTAACAGTCGAATCCGTATAGGAGGGACCCGTAGGAGCCGCGAGTTTCGTGTATGGCCCACTGCTCACGGTCCCGCGCTGGACGTTATAAGACTGTGCCCCTGCGCTCACCGACCAGCTAATCGTAACCACTCTATTGCCGGCAGTTGCCGCTACGTTTTCCGGCGCAGCGGGCGGCACCGGGGCGTCGACAATGGTCGGTGAGCTACCGCTCGTCGATGCACCGGTCGTTGTCGTTGCCGACGCACCCGTCGACGCACTGGTCGTTGTCGTGGTCGAGGCAGTAGTCGACGTGGAGGTCGTGGTCGCGGTAGGCCGCGTGGTTGCCGTAGGTGTAGTGGACGACACTGATGTCGTGCCTGGCGTGGGGGTCGCTGTTGCCACGGGTGTCGAGTTGGCGGCCACGCCGCTGGAACCGGTACTACCATCAGGGTTGGTTTCGGGCGACTGACACGCCGCCAGTGTCGCAAGTAGTAAAACTCCAATCACCCAGCGTCCAATTAAATTCATTGCGTCTCTTCCCAATAACGTTCGCGAGCGACAATTCTGACCGCGCTACTGCCTTCGCAACGTCGGTCAATGTCAGTGAATTCATGTTTGACTAAATTCGCCGGATCGACAACCTGTCGCAGATCGCAATCAAGTCGCTGAATGCAGTCACTCCAGTCTGTCGCTGATCGCCATCACTTCGAATGAAACGTCATTGGTGATGCGCAATCGCTCACACTTTCTGCGTAGCCTCACTGAGGTCGCCGGAGAGATCCTTGCCGAATCTGTGAGCTGCTGACTTGTTTCGGCCTATACGCCGCCGAGCCTGTCGGCGGAGCCCGTTCCAGCGGTATCACTCACAACCCGAGGGACCTCGCAAGCGATTGGCGCACCGGTCGTTAGTTCTCACAAAGTTGCGACACGCGTCACAAAAAAACATGATGACCGGCGCCGTCGGCAAGGGCCGCCTGATGCGCCGTGACGAGAATGTCTTGATCAAGAAGCGGGCCGCCATCACCAGGATGTGGCGAGCCGGCAGGGCAGATGACTACCGAAGGTCACTCCGGGTGGTGGTCCGTGCGGCGTGCGCACCCAGGATCTCCCCAATGCCGCTGGCAAATGCCTCGACGACAACCTCGTCGGAGTAACGCGTGCGGCCGAAGTCCCAGCCATTTTCGGCGAGCATTCGCCGCTTCTCAGGATCGCGCGCGAGCTCCAATACTGCTGCCGCGAACGCCTGCGGCGTGTCAGCAATCAACAGCTCGCGACCCGACGTGACGGGTAGCCCTTCGCATCCCACTCGGGTGGTGACAATGGCTCGCGTACGCGCCATCGCCTCGATCAGCTTGATCCGCGTGCCGCCGCCGGCAAAGATCGGAGCCACCGATATCGTTGCACGCTCGTACAACGGTGCCAGGTCAGGCACAGAGGCCAATACTTCAACTCCGGGCACTGCGGCAAGATCCAGCACGTCCTGACAAGGATCCATCCCCGCAATCGTCACGCGCGCCGCTTCCCCAAGCGCGTCGCGCAGCGCCGGCCAGACTTGGTGGATCAGCCAGCTGATGCCCTGGACATTGGGCGGATACGTCAGTTGCCCAACGAACAGAAGCTCGATGCGCCCCGGCGGCGCCTGAGCCGCCCGCGCAGGAAAGCGCACGCTGTTCGGAACGACGAGCGGTGTTACTCCGAGGCGTCGGCGCAAGACATGTCGGTCATGGTCCGAGCAGACAACGACATGGGTCCAACGGCGCGCGAGCTCGCGTTCCCTGCGTGTTAGCCAGCGCGCTATGTACCAATTCAGCAGGACCCTGGCCGGACGTCGGCCGGGGCGCATTTGCTCCAGGCGCCGATACGCGACCGATTCGATGTCGTCGAAGTCCACGATGCGGACCGGCGGGCGATCGGTGGGACTGAGCACCGAGTCGATCCAGATCGCCGACGGCATGCGGAAAGCGAACAGCAAGTCATAATCCGCGCCTATTTCGCGCCGACGCCGCTCGGCGTCCCGGGCGAACGCACGCAGATCGCATTCGTGCGTGACCCACAGTCGATACCAGACGCGCAATAGCCGGTTTTTCGAATCCTGCCACCGCTTGAGGTAGTACTCGTAGCGAGTGGGTTCGTCGCGGATGCTGCGGATGATGAGACGTTCGATACCCAAAGCGGCGAGATCGGACTGCGGCATCGGTGCCGGCATCTTCCACTGCTGCACGATCACGAGTGTCACAGCGCCGAACCGCCTGAGTGTCGCGAGATGCTGGGCTGCGCGGCGCTCGACGCCTGATCCGTTAGGGTTGGGCAACGTTCGCGACACAAACAGAACCCGCACGGTCAATTGTCCTTTGGCAAGCGCCGCATCATTCCAGGGCAGTCGCCAACACACCACCGGACATCAACTCGCAGCCTCATCTACTGGGTAACGGCTCGGGAACCCAATTTTCTAGAACTAGGGGAGCTAACGGATAGGTCTGCCATTTGAATATAGCAACTCTGTCAAATTGGCACCAGACTCCGTCATATGGCCCACGTCAAACGGTAGTTGGCTCAAAGTCCCGCCGTGCCCACTGACAGGAGTAATCTCGCGCAGGCATCCCTGAACGCTGTGCCGAGTGGAGTCAGTTTGTCAGCCTCGGAGCGGGCAATGTGTGATTGAAGTCTCATGACGCTGCGTGACATATCCACAACGAGCGTCGGCCGAGAACCCGGCGCCCTCCCGAGCGCCCCCGACTCTGCGAGAGGACGGCGCGCACGCACGCGTCCTCGGAAAGGACCACGGCATTGGTTTACCCGGTGCGCATTCGCAGCCATAATCTCCCTCACCAAGAGGCCCTATCCAGCTTGAAGAAGCTACCGCCGAAGAGACGCGATGGTTACGAAGACAACTGTTGAATCTCCACACGTTGCGGCAATGGCAGGAAGAGAAATTCCTTGAGTAACTTGCAACGACCCGCATTCGTGTACATGAACGGCCGGCTCACGCCGTGGGATGACGCCCGCATTCATGTCTCGTCGGAAGCACTGATCCGCGGCATCAGTGTTTTCGAAGGCATCAAGGGGTATTGGAGTGCCGACGCCAAGACATTCTCCTTGCTGAACCTGCACGACCACTACGTCCGATTATGTCAATCCGCCCTGATGGTACATCTGCCATTCCAGTCGGACTATGCCGGCTTTGAGCGTGCATGCATCACCTTGGTAGAGAGCCTACTGGTGCCGGGGAAGGATCTTTGGTTGCGCCCCACTCTCTTCGCTCTCGAGGGCAGCTGGGGTTTGGATACCGTAACGGACCTGACAATCACGGCGTATTCCCAGGAGATGACACGACCACAACCGCTCGTTGCCGGGATAAGTACCTGGCAGCGACCCAGCGATGCCTCCCAGCCCGCACGCATCAAGTCTGCTGCGAATTATCTCGTCAGCCGCAATGCACGCATTGACGGACGCCGACATGGGTACGGAGAAATGGTCTTACTGAATCCGGCAGGTCGGGTTGCCGAAGGCACCGGCTCAGCAATCCTGATCGTACGTAACGGACAAGTGATTACCCCGCCCGCCTCAGAGGGCTGCTTGGAGAGTATTACGGTCAAGATCACCGAAAGAATCTGTTCAGTGCTCGGAACACCGTTCGTCGTGCGGCCCATTGATAAGACGGAGCTATACATAGCCGACGAGATCTGTTTTGCAGGAACTTTGCTCGAGCTCGCTCAGGTCAAGCAGATGGAATTCCGCACAATTGCCGTTCCGGGCCCGGTGATCCAGCCGATCACGGATGCCTTCTGGCGAGCCGTACGTTGCGAACAATCGATACCTGGCATCAACTTAACTCCTGCCTACACTGTTTGACCCAGGCGCAGTCGCTCAACAGTCTTGCGATCCGCACGATTACCCATCGGCTCGAGGGACTAACGAATGTTTGGATTCGCGTTTCGAGTTATGGACCGTTGCCCCTCCCTGGCTTGGGTCGCAATTTGTCGAAAGTCGAGCGCGACCGTGGAGGTTTTGCACGGCGCCGGAGTGGAGGTGGCGGCCAACTGGTTTTGCGAAGCAGTCTGGGCCGACACATTCTCAGACGGTAACTTTGACGAACTGGATTTGGTCTTCGGGTCGGGCGCAAGAGCGCGCTCGGAGTACGTCACGTTTGTGTCGTCCTGTACAACGCTCGATCGTCTTCACAGCTTCGAAATGGAAGGCGGGGCGGTTATCTCGAATTCACTAGCATGCCTGCTTTGGTTCTGCAACGGCAGGGTCGATCCGAATTGCACCAGTCACTTTCTGGACTTTGAGTCCGTTGTAGATGGGATCGAGAGCTATAAGCCGACACTGGCGACTTCTGCCGGTCCGATTCGGCTGACCTATTTCGACAATCTCCGCTGGAACGGCACGTCACTGGAACAGGTCAGCAAGCACGGTCAGGTGCGGGATTTCGGCAACTTCGAGAAATACCGGCAATTCGTCGACCATTCGCTGGCGCTGATCGCGCGGAACATGGTGGCGCAGAACAGGCGTGCGCGGCTTTCGATGATCGGCACAATGTCATCGGGGTACGATTCGGCAACGACCGCCGCACTTGCACAGCACCACGGATTGCGGGACGCCTTTTCATTCACTACCGCGCGCGGTGGCGACAGCGACAGCGGGATCCGCATCGCTGATGCGCTGGGCATCAATCTTCGGCTGGTCGACCGTGATGCCTGGCGGGCACATCAACTGCCGGAAGTGCCGTTTCTGGCGACGCAGGCGTCGGGAGGTGATGTCTTTTTTCGGGGAGCCGACGAATACCTCTCGAATCGGGTGCTGCTCACGGGTTTCCACGGTGACAAGGTGTGGGGCACGGAAGTCTGGGAAGGCGCCAACCGTCTTGCGCGGGGCGACTGTTCGGGTACAGGGTTATCGGAGTACCGGTTATCGAAAGGCTTCATACATGTTCCGTTGCCGTTCTTCGCTGCCACGCAGAGTACCGACATCGTACGAATCAGCCAGTCGAGCGAAATGGATCCATGGCGGTTGCGCAATTCATACGACAGACCCATTTGTCGGCGAGTACTCGAAGAGGCGGGGGTACCGCGCGATGCCTTTGGAATGACCAAGAAAGCCGTCTCGGTGATTTTCTGGCAACAGGGAGATTTCCTGACTTATGAGTCCAGAAGGGCGTGCCGCCGGTACTTGCGCTCCCGGGGCGTGCGGTTTCGATCCTTCAGCAGCAGCGTGGCCGATGTCCTAGCATTTACATTGCGCATCATCGGGCGATTCGCGAACGATTTCTACGACGGCGTCCTGAAGCGAGCGGTCAGAGGCAGATTCTCCATCATTAACCGAATCGCCAACACACTGCTCGCCCTCGGGCGAGGCAGCGACCCGATCGCGCCATCGAGTTGGATGCCCCTCACGACAAATGACCGCATGTTTCGGCATGTCTTTTCCTGGGCAACCGATACGATGATCCAGACCTACGCCCAATCGTCACAGACGATGCCAAACGCTTCACAGCGCAGAATGCCACAGTGATACGGCTGCAATGCCTGCAGCCTACAGCAGCAGCTCTCGCACATCGGGCAGATTCCCGCTTCGGTGCAGCGCTCTCCCCTACTCCCGTCTCTTTCCCAAAAGCACCCGTCGATCACCCAAACCCATCTTTTCCTTGGCGCGTATCACCGCGCCCGGGGAAAAGAGCCTATTCAGAACGCGGGTTAATTTCGACGAGTTGATGATCGCCAAGATTCCCTTGTCCCCGCGCGGTGCCACGGT
>Ga0210391_10004751_pt1 | contig 11250 bp, 12 predicted proteins | sample IncBWC12OmetaG_FD_160573 | JGI IMG/M metagenome (GOLD analysis project Ga0210391, IMG submission 160573) | Forest soil microbial communities from Barre Woods Harvard Forest LTER site, Petersham, Massachusetts, United States - Inc-BW-C-12-O ...
AGTTCCAGCCGTGGTGGCGGCAAGTGACGGTGCGGGTGCATCACTGGGCGGGCGGCGCAGAGGCTTCCCTCGACGGCAAACACATCGCAGACCCGATCGTGCGCGACGGAGTATTGAGCGTGTCCCTCGCGGCTCCGAGCGGCAAGTCGCGCCTGTCGCTCAAAGCCAAGCCCGACCGCTAGCGCATGGCAGCCCTGCAATACATCAATGCCGTTTGGAGCCTCGTCGCCATTTACTGGGTCGTCGGAATGGTGTTCGCGAAGCCGACGATCAAAAGCGAGGCGATTCTTTCCAGAGCCACGCACATTGCGCTGGGCTGTGCAGCCGTGCTGCTCGTCTGGGAACCAGCAACCGGGAGGGGGTTCCTAGGCCATCGCCTCACGTCATCTGCCGGCTGGGTGGCATGGCTGGGATTGGCCGTCACCATCGGCGGCTGCGCGTTCGCCGTCTGGGCCAGGGCTACTCTAGGATCGAACTGGAGTTCCATGGTCACAGTCAAGCAAGATCACGAATTGATTTTGCGCGGGCCCTATGCCGTGGTGCGGCATCCGATTTATTCGGGCTTGCTGCTCGCTCTGACCGGGACTGCGATCGCAGTGGGAGAGATCCGTGCATTCATCGGCGTCGCGCTCGCCTTCATTGGCTTCTTGCTGAAGTCGGCCGCCGAAGAGAAGTTCATGCGCGAGGAGTTTTCGACCGAATATGCGCGGTATAGTCAGCGGGTCAGGCGCCTGATCCCTTTCGTGTTTTAGCGCCGGCGCTGCCGCCCGCCCTGAATCGAAATGACGATGCCGGCGGGCGGCGGCCAGGAAACCATTTCATGCCAACGGACATTCCCCAGTGGCGCAAAGTCGACCGACGCTCATTCGAGAGCGAGATCCTTCCGGCCGGCAGGCCGGTGGTATTCAAAGGAGCAGCCGACCACTGGCCTCTGGTGCAACGGCGGACCGACTCAGCGGCCGCGATCGCGGATTACCTGAGCACCTTCAACCCGGGTACTCAGGTGGAGTGGCTGGCGGGCGACCCGAGAATAAACGGCCGTTTTTTTTATAATGACGAGATGAACGGCATGAATTTCCGCCGCGCCCGCGGGACATTTACCGACGCTCTGGCTCTGTTATTGAGACACCTCGCGGATCCGACGCCGCCGGCGCTGGCACTGCAGGCGCTGCCGATTTCCGTCCACTTGCCGAATTTCGACCTTCAGCACCGGCTCGATCTGCCGCCGCCGGATACGCGGGCAACGATGTGGATCGGCAATGCATCGACGGTTGCAGCGCATTTCGACTTCAGTCACAACATCGCCTGCGTGGCTCACGGGCGTCGCCGCTTTATGCTGTTTCCGCCGGAGCAGCTGGAAAACCTCTACGTCGGGCCACTCGAATTCACCCCGCAGGGCGTACCCATCAGCCTGGTCGATGCCCACAATCCCGACCTTGCGCGCTATCCGCGCTTCGAGCAGGCGGCCGCGGCGGCCCAAGTCGCCGAACTCGAGGCCGGCGACGCCATATTCATTCCCTACATGTGGTGGCACTCGGTTCGGTCTCTGGAACCGTTCAACATCCTGATCAACTACTGGTGGAATGCCGTGCGCCGACCCGTGGTTGCGCCGTTCCACAGCCTGCTACATGCGGTGATTGCCATTGCGAACTTGCCGACCCCGCAACGGGACGTGTGGAAAACGTTCTTCGATCACTACGTCTTTCAAATCCATGGCAATCCGGCCGCGCATATGACCCAGGAGCGGCGCGGACTGCTCGGCGGTCTTTCGCCGGAGCAAGCGGAGCAGTTCACCGCCCTCCTGGCGCGTCTGCTGAGCGGGACGCGATAAGTGGCGCCGTAGGCGCAAGGCACCCCCTTGGCAACACTACAGAAATTGTCGCGACGGCGATTCGTCAAATACGGCGCGTCCTCGCTTGCCATGGCGTCATTCTTGGCAAAAGCGCAGACGGCGTCGCCGCCGCCCGGCAGCGCGGGAGAGCAGGACACGACGCAGATCAACGCTGCGACCGACGCCGCGAGTCACTTGATGGTTGAAGTGCATATCAATGGCCATGGCCCTTATCATTTCGTCGTCGATACCGGTGCCGATCGCACCGTTTTGGCCAGCGAAGTCGCCGTCGAGCTGGGACTTGCCCACGGCGAAGACGTCATGCTGAAAGGTGTCGTCCGCACCGTCCTTACCGAGACCGTTTCGATCCGCACCATGACATTTGGGTCGATCACAAAAAGACATTTGATGGTGCCGACCCTATCCCGTTCGCTATTGGATGCGGACGGTTATCTTGGCCTCGACTTCCTCGATGGTCACCGCGTAACCTTCGATTTCAAAAATCACCTCCTGCAGGTAGGTGATCCTCGCGCCAGATTCAGCGCGAATTGGGTGCGCGAGAATGAGGCCCGTATTCCCGCGTCGGGGACCTCCGGGCATTTGAAGTCGCTCGACTGCATGGTAGACGGCGTACCCGCGACTGCCTTCATCGATTCAGGCGCCGAAGTGACGGCTGCCAACGATCCTCTGCTGGCTGCTTTGGCGAGGCACAATCCGGATTTTCGCGAAACGGGCGACATTCGTTTGATCGACATCACCGGCGGCGAGATCCTGGGAAGGGTGGCGATGGTCAGCAAGATCCGCTTGTCCCCGGCGCTGACATTCACCGACTGCCCCTTGGTGATCGCCGATTTTCTGGTCTTCGATGCGTGGGGGCTGCGTCAACGCCCGGCGTTGCTGATCGGGATGAACCTCCTGCGGCAATTCGGAAGGGTGTCGATCGACTATGGGCTGCAGGAACTTCGTTTCGATTTGGCAGCATTCCGCTCGCCCCCGAAACCCTTGATCACATCGCTCGACTAGGGAGCTGTATTCGCTACATCACCTGAAGTACAATTGCATGGTCGATGGACAATCTTCGCAGCTACTTAAGGAGATACAGATAACTGCATGAGCAACTCCAACTCGTCTTCCATCCCCACGCCGCGCGTCACCCTTAAGCTCAAGGCCGTCGCCCGCAAGTCCCCGAGAGAAAGCAAGACCTCACCGATCCCACGGCCCCAAAACACCAGCAAGCTGAAACCCGGCGCCCACTGGTCGGATGAATACAAGGAGCGCATGCAGAGGGATATGGATGCCTTAGTGCGCTAGCCGTATCCAAAGGGACTTTCGCATCCGGACGCACGCCATCGGACGCCCGGAACTCATCGTGTGCTCGCCGGAGGCCTCAGAGCGCAACCCAAACCTAAAGCCGGGGCTGTCGTTTCCCGATTATTATTCTCCTGTTTCGGCAGCGATGAACGGTTGCCAGGTTGCGCAGAAGTGTTCCCACCTAAAGCTCAGCAAGGGTCTCGGCAGCCGCGGGCCCGGTATCAGATTCTGGACCGCACCGATGAAATTGAACGGCAACCAGGGTGCGACGCGTCTCGGTCGGTTGGGATCCCCCGTCCTAACGAAGTTCGCCCAGTAGGTTTTCATCTCGCCGGCCAGCTCCTGTTCATCCGCGCTGAGCGGCGTCTCGAAGTTGAACAGGAACTGAAGCTCGGAGCCGTGTTCCGACGCGGTTGGGAAACCGTACACATCGTTGGGCGGCTTGACCGGAGTGCCGAACCCCGAGAGGGGCGGTGCATTGGGATCGTTGAATTCGTAGCCGAACACCGGAACGAAGCGCGAGAGGTCGATGTTGGAATCCGATCCATTGCAGGCGAATACCAAGTCGGTAAAAATCTGCGAAAGGGCCTCATCCGAACTGGGTGCATCGTTCGCAAGGAAGGGATCGGGAAAATGCTCGAGCGGATATTCCTTGGCGACCTCGGCGTCGAAGGCGGCCGTGTTGCCGGCGGCCGGAAAGCCGAGTCCGCTGAGGAACAGACTGATCTCCTGCGGATAGGTGCAGAGCGCGGGTGTGCCGGTGAAAGGCGGCGTGGCACAGAGGCTGTTGGCGAACCTTAAATCAAAATTCGCCGGACCGCCTGCCGCCTGGACGTTGACCAGCGTGCTGGGGAATGGAAAATCGAGGGGCTCGAACAACCTGCCTTCGTTGGCATTCGTACCCTGGAGAACGGGGACGCGGATGAAATCCCCCGTCGAGAATGCCTGCTCCAGGGAGTTCGGCAACACTCGCGTACCGTAGTCCGGTGAAATCCCATTGGCCCCAAACACCGTGCCCTGGGCCGCGAGTATGCCGGCGACCGGTGCCGACCGCAGACACGCGGCGTCACCGGGTTGGGTACAGCCCAGTACTGCATCGAAGGCAGGACCGAAAACCGCGCCATAGACCTCCTCCGTTGGAACGCTATGCAGCATGTACGCACCGCTCTCAATGATGGCGCTGCGATACAGACCGGTCCCGGTCTTGGTGGAGGACAGAAGACTGGAAACGCTCAACCCGCCGGCGGATTCCCCGCCGATAGTCACCTTTCGGGGATCGCCGCCGAAACCACGGATGTTCTGCTGCACCCACCGCAACGCCAGTTGCTGGTCCATCAGGCCGTAGTTGCCCGCGTCGCCGGTGTTTTGAAAGAAATTCGGAGCCGCGGCGAGCAACCCGGGTTCGACCAGCCAACCGAGCGCGCCCAGACGATAGTTGATGGTCACGACGATGATGTCATTCTCGGACACCATGACCGAAGGGTCATACTGCGCACCCGTACCGCTGACCAGCGCGCCGCCATGAATCCAGAAAAACACCGGCAGCCGCGAATGCGCATTCGCCGTCGCGGGAACATAGACATTCAAGAAGAGGCAATCTTCCGATTGCGGCAGCGGCGCGGTGCTCCCCGCCTGGGGACAGGCCGGTCCCGGGATTGCCGCAACCGTCGTGCCTGCGGGCGAACTCGGTGGTTGCGGAGGCGTCCAGCGCAGTGCCCCTACCGGCGCCGCTGCATAGCGAATGCCGAAGAAGGCATCGACGCCGGCCAGACTCGGCGACGGTACGCCCGTGAAGGTTCCGGTACTGGTGACGACAGTGGGCGCCGCATCGGCCGCGGCAACCGGCATGAGGGCCGCAGCGACGATGAGAATGCCGAAGCTCAGGCGCCGCAGAGTGTCGCCTGCTCTTCCCGGTACCCTTGGATGGTGTTGTTGATGCGCTGACTTCATTGTGTATTCCTTTTTAATGAGTCTTGAAAACATCTCGCGCTAGAGACCGGCCCCGCCCTAGCCGTGCCCTGCATTTTAGCCGGCGTCAGGCGCTTGGCAACTGACAGATCCGCGGCGTGGCCGCAGCAACAACTGCCGCTGCGAGTTCCACCATGCAGTATTGGCGCCGAGAGAGCGGCTTCGCCGTCGTGATAAGCTGACCCCGGCGAGAACGTTGCGTCCAATCCATCTGCCTGTCATGCCCGAATTCGAAGTCAGCCATTTGCTCGATACGGATACTGTGGCGCTGCGTAACATCCGGTGCCGCGGTGCCTGCCGTCATCGCAGTGCGGAAGAATGTGTCTCGGCCACGCATCTCGTATTCCCTTATCGCGGCGTCTACGTGCGGCACGTCGGCAGCGATCAAGCGGTGGCAGATGCCAACCACGTGCTTTTTTTCAATGCCGGCGAAAGCTATCAGGTCAGTCATCCGGTCACAGGAGGCGATGCAAGCCTGTCGCTTGGCCTGTCGGAATCCGTCCTCAGTGAATTGGCGCCCCGCTCTCTTTTGAATGAGGGCGGACAACTCGGATTCCGCCGCCAGTATCAGCGCATCGACCCACGCGCACAGGCTTTGGTCGCACTGCTTCGGCATAGCTTGGCCAATGGAACCATTGAGCCGCTCGAGGCCGAGGGCCTATTGTTGACCTTGGTGTGCCGCAGCCTGGGACCTCGCACTTCGCACGCGCCTGGAGCGACTCATGCGCGCCGCCGGCTGGCGGACCGTGTCAAAGTCCTGTTGGCCGGCGATCTTTCCCGCCGCTGGACTCTTGCGGACATCGCTGCAGAAATCCGCGGCTCGCCGGTCTATCTGACGCAGGTGTTCCAACAGGTCGAAGGCATTCCCCTGTATCGTTATCACCTACGGCTGCGTCTGGCGCGAGCGCTGGACCTGATCGCGCAGTACGACGATTTGTCCGCTTTGGCCGCGGAACTGGGGTTTTCCAGCCACAGTCATTTCGCCGCGGCTTTCCGCCAGGCCTATGGCCGGTCGCCGACAACCTTCAAGCAGTCCGCGCTACGCTCTTAAACCACTAAAGATTTCGACAGCGGTCGCAGGCCGGAGATGGTCTCCTATGCATGCCCGAGGTGGGCTACCAAAGGAGATGATCATGAGAGGCAAGGAATTCCGAGCCCTACATGAAGGCCCGGGTCTACTCATGCTGCCCAATGCCTGGGATGCGGGCAGTGCGCGCTTGATAGAGAGCTTGGGGGCGAAGGCCATAGCGACCACCAGCGCGGGACTGGCATGGTCGCGGGGTTACCCCGACGGCAACGCGCTCCCGGGCGATCAACTCATTGCCGCAACTCGCGATATCGTTCGCGCGATTCGGGTGCCGCTCAGTGTCGACATCGAGGCCGGCTATTCAGATGATGCCCGCGCGGTGGCACGGCTCGTCGTCAGTATCCTGAATCTCGGCGCCGTGGGCATCAATATCGAAGACGGTGTCGATTCACCGGATGTTCTGTGCAAAAAGATTGACGCGGTCCATGAGAGCGCAGCACAGTCCGGGATCGACCTATTCATCAACGCACGCACGGATGTTTATTTGCGTGGCATGGCTACCGGAGCTGCGGCAGTCGAAGAGGTCATCGACAGGGCCGCGCGCTATCGAGCCGCAGGATGTGACGGCCTATTTGTTCCGGGGCTCTCGGATGGCGACGCCATGTCGGCGATTGCGGCAGCGATCAAGCCGATGCCGCTCAATATCATGGCCATGCCCGGTCTGCCGTCGATCGAAGCGCTTCAGAAATATGGCGTTCGGCGCGTGAGCGCGGGTTCCGCGATCGCACAGGCCGCGGCACATTGCACCCATCGCCTTGCGGCAGGTTTCCTCGCGGGTGCCTCGAGCGAGATGTTCGGGGCGGTGGAAGAGTACGGCACGTTGAACAAGCTCTTTGCAGCCTGAATGCACCGAGAATGGAGTATCGTTTCGTCTCATGGCCGCCCGTACCCGCAAACCGACCCGCAAGCGCGCTCGCGGCAAGCTCGCTCCCGGCGCAAGTGCCCGGGGGTTGGACGCCGCCGACGTCATCATCGCCATGGACAGCGCAGAAATCGCCGATGTCGTCGGGCTGATACGGAGCGTGGGCGGTGCGCCCATCGGAGGTTATCGGGATCCATTGGGCGGGCGGGCGCTCGTCCTCGCCTCATTGCCTTTGAGCGCGGTTCAGCCGACCCCTTTTCAGCGGGATCTATCGCCGACCCACGCGAAGCGGCTGGCGGTAAAGATCGATGAGACCGCGGCATTCCTGGATCCCTTGATCGTCGTGCGCGGTGAGGATGGCCGGTTGTGGACGCCCAACGGCCGTCATCGATTGGCCGCCGCGAAGGTCCTGGGACTCAAGCAAATTACTGCGCTGATCTCCCCCGATGAAACGCTGGCTTATCGTATCCTCGCGCTCAACACGGAAAAGGCTCACAACTTGCGCGATCGCAGCCTCGAGGTCATTCGCATGGCTAGAAGTCTCGCCAAGCGCCATCCCGCTTCCAAGGAGGTCGATTACGGCAAGGAATTCGAATCCGCCGAATTGCTGACTCTCGGCATCGTGTATGAACAGTCATCCCGTTTCGCAGCGGGCGCCTACAGCTCCTTTCTGAGGAAAGTGGATCGGTTCAGCGAGCGCTCCCTTGCCGCGAGTCTGCGCGAGCGCGAAGGCTTCGCATCCAGGCTGCTGCAGATCGAGGCGCAGACCAAGCGCATCATTCAGACGCTGCAGAAGAAGGGCTTCAAATCGCCCTATCTGCGCAACTACGTCGTGGCGCGCATCAACCCGGTGCGCTTCCACAAGATAAAGAAGGGCGATAACAAGCCTCCCATGCCGTTGGCACAGGCACTGACACGCATGGCGGCCGCCGCCAAGAAGTTCAATCTCGAGTCGGTGTCGAATGCGGATCTTGCCTGGGTAGCGGTGGGCGCCGGTGCTCGAGAGTGACGCGGGAGGTGCAATGAATTTCGATCGACTGCGAGCTTCGATCAACCGGGTTTGGAATGCTTCGATCCTGGATTGTTTGGCGGCCTACATCCGCATCCCAAACAAGTCCCCCCACTTCGATCCTGATTGGGAGAAGCATGGATACATGGAAGCTGCGGTGCAGTTGATGGCCAAATGGTGCCGTGAGCAGCCGATCCCGGGCATGCAAATTGACATCCGGCGATTGCCGGGCAGGACGCCCTTGTTGTTCATCGATATCCCGGGTGAACTGCCCGGCGGTGTGCTGCTGTACGGACATCTCGATAAGCAGCCGGAATTCACCGGCTGGGCATCCGGCCTGTCCCCTTGGGAGCCGGTGATTCGCGACGGCAAGCTCTACGGCCGCGGCGGCGCCGATGACGGGTACGCGGTCTTCAGTTCACTCACGGCGATCGCGGCGCTCAAAGAGCAGAAGGTGGCTCTGCCGCGCTGCGTGGTGCTGATCGAAGCCTGCGAGGAGAGCGGCAGCATCGACTTGCCGGCGCATTTGGAGTCCCTCGGCGATCGCATCGGGGACCCGTCGCTGGTGGTATGTCTCGATGCCGAGTGCGGCGACTACATGCGGGTTTGGGGCACCACCTCGCTGCGCGGCAACCTGACCGGCCGCTTGTCGGTACGCGTACTGACGGAGGGCGTGCACTCCGGCATGGCGACCGGTATCGTGGCGACGCCGTTCCGAATCGTCGAGCAACTCCTCAATCGAATCGAAGATAGCGCCACCGGGGAATTGCGATTGGAGGCGCTTCGCGTTGCGATACCGCCGGATCGCCTTGCGCAAATAGAGGCTGCCGCACGCGTGCTGGGTGATTCGGTCGCCGGCAAGATGCCCTGGGTCCCGGGTGTCGACGCCATGTCGAAGGATCCGGTCCAACTCATCGCCAACAGCACGTGGCAAGCAACGCTGGCGGTTACCGGTGCGGATGGGCTGCCTCCCGTGTCATCCGCCGGCAACGTGCTGCTGCCGCAGTTGGCATTCAAGTTGTCGCTGCGATTGCCGCCCACCTGCGATTCGGCGCGAGCCGCGGCCGCGGTGAAGCAGGCGCTGGAACACGATCCCCCCTACGCCGCGCGCGTGGAATTTGAGTACGATCCGCCGTCCGACGGGTGGAATGCGCCGTCGATGGTGCCGTGGTTGGAGCAAGCGATCAACCGCGCTTCGGAGACGGTATACGGGAAAGGCGCGCTCCAAATGGGCTGCGGCGGCACCATTCCGTTCATGGGAATGTTGGGGCGGCAGTTTCCGCGCACCCAGTTCTTCATTACCGGTGTACTCGGACCGCATTCCAACGCGCACGGACCGAATGAATTTCTAGAGGTGGAGTACGCCAAACAACTAACAGCCTGCGTGTCGCTCGTATTGAGCGATCACGCGCGTACGCTGCGCCCATAATCTACACCGAATTGCGGGAGGCGGTTTTCTTGTCGGCGTCGGCCCTTGGTCGGCGTAGGGCGAGGACTACATTTCGATTCTCTATTTCGAAGTGGGACATGTTGGGAAGCTGCGGGAACCTCCGTCCGCAATGTGAGTCAACACCATTTATAGCGACGAAATCGGGACCGCGTGTGCACGACGGGTGCGCGATCGTCTGCGATTTTGTCTTGTGTCAACTACTTTTCCACATTTCGAGGAGTCCCATGAACTCTGCAGCCGTCTTATCTCATCCGGTGCTACAGCCGCCCCTGCCCTACGGGAACAATGCACTCAGCCCGGTAATTTCCGCCAATACGCTCGCCGTCCACTACGGCAAGCACCACAAAGGATATGTGGATACATTGAACAAATTGATCGCCGGCACCGAGTACTCCGATATGCCGCTCGATCAGATTGTGCGCTCGAGTGCCGGGACGACTGAGCACGCCGCGATCTTCAATAACGCGGCGCAGGCCTGGAACCACTCATTCTACTGGCAATGTCTGCGTCCCAAGGGCGGCGGTGAGCCGCCGGCGGAGCTGAAGAAGCTCATGAATGAATCCTTTGGCGGCGTCGAGCAGTGCAAAAGGGAACTCATCAACAATGCGGTGGGGCAATTCGGCAGCGGTTGGGCTTGGCTAATCGAGGATCACGGTAAACTCAAAGTCGTCAAGACCGGCAATGCCCATACGCCGATCGAGCAAGGGCTGAATCCGCTCCTGACGATCGACGTCTGGGAACACGCCTACTACCTCGACTATCAAAACCGGCGCGTCGATCACGTGACCGCAGTACTCGACAAACTGATCAACTGGGAATTCGCGCTGGAGAACGCGGGCGCGTAGAAATGAGGGGTGCTCGCCCACGATCGACGATGAGTCCCGCGCCGAGTGACGCAATCGCCGTCATTTAGCCGATCTCATCGACGCGGTCCGGATAGAAGGCGACGTACCCCTTGATCTTCGTCATCGCTTCGAATGGGGCCTCATAACTCCATACCGCGTTGAGGGAACGATCGCCGCCGGCAGGAATGCTGTAGTAGGAGGCATCACCCTTGTAGGGGCAATACGTCGTGTGTTCACTTCGCGCGAGCGCAGCCATATCGACATCCTTGCGCGGGAAATACTGGACAGCCGGGTAGGAGGCCTCGCGCAGCGTCAAGGCAGCGCGAGTGTCGGCGATCACGCGTCCGCCGACCGTGACGACGATGCGGGATGAGTTGGCTTCGATCGAAATGGGGTGGTCGGGACCTGGAATCTTCATCGGCCTGGCAGCCATAATGTGAGCTCCTTAATTGCAAACCGGCGCTTACCGGTTAATGTGTAATACGGTCGTACATAGTCTCTGTCAAGCGAGTTCTGATCGTGCCGGGCACGGTGCTCCGCGCCCCACATCATCCCGAAGATGCCCGTAATGATGCTTGCAGTTTCTCGAGCAATTCCGTCAGATGAACGAGATCTTCCGGTTCGACGACGGCCAACATTTGCCGTCGAACACCTGCGACTTCGTCCCTTAGCAAAGAGTAGAGACGAGCGCCGGATTTGGTGACGACGACACGCTTTATTCTTCTGTCGGAAGCCGATGACTCGCGCTTCACAAGCCCATTCTTCGCCAAGCGATCGATGTTCTTTACCATCGATGCGCGCGAAATCGCGAGCCCGTCGGCCAAAATTGATTGAGACAAGGGAGTGCGGGCTTGCATCGCGGCTGCAATCGTCATCCAGCCCACCCG
>Ga0210391_10004752_pt1 | contig 11249 bp, 8 predicted proteins | sample IncBWC12OmetaG_FD_160573 | JGI IMG/M metagenome (GOLD analysis project Ga0210391, IMG submission 160573) | Forest soil microbial communities from Barre Woods Harvard Forest LTER site, Petersham, Massachusetts, United States - Inc-BW-C-12-O ...
TCGCGCAGGCGATCGACGCTGTGGAAGCCCAGGGAGTGGCGTATTTTTCGGCCGCGGGCAACGACGGAACTCTGGCGTACGATAATCTCACGCCCAGTTTCAGTACACCTTCTACCGCGCCGCCGGGCGAGAAGCTGCTGAACTTCGATGCAACCGGCGCGACCACGGTGACCGCCTTGCCTGTTACCATCGCTCCATTGGTGCCGGGAGAATTCGTCGCCATCGTGGTCGAGTGGGATCAACCCTACGTGACCGGAGCACCCAGCAGCGGTGGGGCGACCAGTCAAATCGACCTGTGCATCACCGGCACGGGTACCGATGAAATCGAGCAGTACAACTCCGACAGCAGCGCCGCGGCGAATTGCTCGGGCCCGAACGCGACGGGCACGGATTCTTACCAAGTGATGATCGTCGCGAATCCCGCGAACGCCAGCGGTAATACCGCCGCCGAAACTCTGAACATCGTAGTCGGATTGGCCAACAGCACGATTCCCGGACGCATCAAAGTGGCGGTCGAGGACGACGGGGCCGGCAGCACTATTAATTCCTTTCAGACCAACAGCGCGACGCTTCAAGGACACCCTGGAGCCGCCGGCGCCGCCGCTGTGGGCGCCGCGTTCTACTTCCAAACGCCTTCGTGCGACACGACGCCCGCGATTCTCGAGACCTTTTCGTCCGAAGGCGGCGCACCGATATTGTTCGATGTTTCGGGTACCCGACTCGCTACACCAGTGGTCCGGCAGAAGCCTGATTTCGTCGGACCCGACGGAGTCAACAATACCTTCCTGGGTTTCACGCTGGCCTCGCAGGGCATCACTGGATCGAATGGGTTGCTGACGACCAGCATTGCGGCCTGTCAGAATCTTCCCAGCTATCCCAATTTCTTCGGTACGTCGGCCGCCACACCACACGCCGCGGCCATCGCGGCGTTGATGCTGCAGGCCAATCCTGCGGTCACTCCGACGCAGATCTATCAGGCGCTGCAGAATAGTGCCTTGCCGATGGCCACCCCGTCACCGAATGTCAATTCAGGGTATGGGTTCATACAGGCCGACGCTGCATTTGCGCTCCTGCCGCAAGTGGCGCCACCGGTACCCACTCTGACCTTGTCCGCGACTTCCATAGTCGTTGGCAGTTCGAGCACGCTCACTTGGTCTTCGGCGGACGCGACGAGCTGCGCGGCATCGGGAAGCTGGAGCGGCACGCAGGCGACCAGTGGAAGTGTGGCCGAGATGCCGGCAGCGGCGGGCATCTATATCTATTCGCTGATGTGCGCCAATGCCGCAGGATCGTCACCCGGAAGCTCGGTTACCTTGACCGTCACCGCTGCCCCCGCGAAATCCGGTGGCGGCGGCGCGATCGATGTTCTTACACTGCTGGGGCTCGCCGGTGTAGGACTGGCGCGGATACTGGAGCGCAGACGCCGCGTGCTAATCTAGCGGCGTGAAAGGCATCGCGGCGCTCGTCGGACTGATCGCGTTCGCCTGCGCGCAATGCGCGCAGGCGACGACCTATACGCTTGCGACCCCCGAGACGGCCGTCATCGGCGAGGATCAAACCGTCGAGACGGTGTACGAGGACACGCTGTACGACCTCGCCCGAAAGTACAGCCTGGGGTCCGAGGAACTGATCCGGGTCAACCCGGGCGTGGATCCGTGGCTGCCGGGGGCCGGCAAGAAGCTCTTGATCCCCGGCCGGCATATTTTGCCGCCCGGACCGCGCGAGGGCATCGTCGTCAATCTACCCGAGCATCGGCTGTACTATTTTCCGAAGCCGAAGCGCGGCGCTCCCATCGAGGTCATTACCTACCCGGTCAGCATCGGCAAGATGGATTGGCGCACGCCGCTCGGGATTACTCATGTCATTTCGAAGCAGAAAGATCCCACGTGGTTTCCGCCGGAATCGGTGCGCAAGGAGCACGCGGACGCGGGCGATCCCATCCCGGCGCGAGTGCCTCCGGGTCCCGACAATCCGCTGGGAGCCTACGCCATGCGTCTGGCGGCGGGAAACGGAACCTATCTGATCCACGGCACGAATAACCCGATCGCCGTTGGGCTTGCGGTGACCCATGGCTGCATTCGCATGTATCCGGACGATGTCGCCGCTCTGTATCCGCTGATTCCCGTGGGCACCCCGGTGCGCCTCATCAACGAGCCGATCAAGGTGGCCTGGGTGGACGGCGAGCTGCTCCTGGAAGCGCACCCGCCGGTCGATGCGCAGGGGCAAAGCTTCGAGCCCGATCTCGATCAGTTCTCCGCGATGCTGCAAGCCGCGGTCGGCGACACGACGGTCGCTATTCACTGGGAATACGCGCGCGAAATCCTTCAGAAAGCGGATGGAGTGCTCGCCACGGTGGGGCTCGAAGCCGAGAATCCCAACCTACCGCCGCCTGAAGCGGCACCTGGTGCCGGGACGATGCCCGCTACCGATGCGGCGCCGCCACCGCCGCCCGAACACTAGGCCCCACAACTCGAATCCACGTGCACACTGACCGAGGCGGCATTGCCGACGGCCTCGGTCGAGTGGCCGCATCTGTGGAATACCGGGCATCGATTCGTCCTACTCCGGTAGCATTTTCCTGATACCGTCATGTGCAAACCAACAATGCGGGCGTTATGGCGGACCACTACTCGTCGAAATCAGGCCATCCGGCGCATCCGGGCGGATGGGCGGCGCTGAGCGCTTTGGGAGTGGTCTTCGGCGACCTGGGCACGAGTCCCTTGTATTCCTTGCAAACGGTGGTGCAGGCCACCGGCGGCAGATTCACGCCGGATTCGGCGCTCGGCATTCTCTCCCTGGTCGTCTGGACATTGATCATCACGATCTCGATCAAGTACTGCCTGTTCGTCATGCGCGCCGACAATAACGGCGAGGGCGGCATTCTGGCCCTGATGTCACTCATCGGCGCAAATTCCTTCAAGCCTGGATTCAGGGTCTTGACCGCGATGGGACTGCTGGGCGCCGCTCTGATCTACGGCGACGGTGTCATCACTCCCGCCATATCGGTGCTGAGCGCGATCGAGGGCGTGAATGTGGTGACTCCGGCATTCAAGTCCTACGTCATGCCGATGGCTGTGGTGATTCTGCTGGGTCTGTTCGCGGCGCAGCGCTTCGGCACTGAAAAAATCGGCCGCGCATTCGGACCCGTGATGATGATCTGGTTCATCGTCATTGCGGTACTCGGACTGAGGTCCATCGCGCACCATCCCGGCGTCGTTGCCGCGCTCGATCCGCGCTATGCGATTCGCTTCATGGTTCAGTCGGGAAGCGAGGGATTGTTGGTGCTGGGCGGCGTGTTTCTGTGCATCACGGGGGCAGAAGCGCTGTATGCCGACATGGGTCATTTCGGCAAGGGGCCCATCCGTGTCTCCTGGTACGGTGTCGTCTTGCCGTCGCTGCTGCTGAGCTACGCCGGGCAGATCGCCTTCATGATCGACAAGGGAACCGTCACCGGCAATCCCTTCTTTCAAATGGCGCCATCGTGGTCGATCTATCCGCTCGTCGTGCTGGCCACACTCGCCACCATCATCGCGAGCCAAGCCATCGTGACCGGTTCGTTCTCGATGACCCGGCAGGCCATGCAGCTCGGTTGGCTGCCCGGAGTCGCGATTCGTCAAACCTCCGATCGAATCTACGGCCAGATCTACGTTCCCGTGGTCAATTGGCTGTTGATGACGGCCACCATCGCGACCACGGTCGCTTTCGGCAGCTCGGATCGGCTCGCGGGCGCCTACGGCACCGCGGTGTCGACGACCATGCTGCTGACCACTATTTTGCTGTACCGGGCCATGCGCGACGTGTGGCATTGGTCCTTCGCCCTCACCGCCGCGGTCGCCGGCATCTTTCTCATCGTCGACGGCGGGTTCTTTGCCGCCAATCTGTTGAAGATAGCCGACGGCGGTTGGCTGCCGTTGACTTTCGCCGCCGTTTTGTTCGTCGTCATGATCACGTGGCGCTCCGGCACGGACGCCATACGTGCAACGCTGGTGCAGCCGCCGTTGGCCGTGGAGCGCTTCTTGTCCGATCTCAAGAGCGGCTTGATTCCCAGGGTCGAAGGCACCACGGTTTTCCTGACGAGAAGCACTCAGAAAGTATCGCGACTCATCATGGAGCATGTGCATTTCACCGGAGTGTTGCCCCGGAACGCCGTTGCTCTCAGCGTGGTATTCGAAAACACGCCGCGCATTATCGGCCCGTCTTGCACCGTCGTCGACAATGTCGGCGAGGGCCTGTGGCATTTGGTGGCGCGCTTCGGGTTCTTCGAGATTCCGGATCTGCGGCAGGCATTGCTCAACGCCCGCGGACTGGATGCCGCAATCGACTTCGACAAGGCTCTGTTCGTGGGCACCCGTGATCTCATCGTGCCCAAGGGGGAGGGATCTGCTCTGCGGGGCTGGCGCCTCGCGCTGTTTGCGTTTCTCTACCGAAATGCGGTCAAGGTCGTCGACCGGTTCAATCTGGCTCCCGAAAATGTGATCGAGATTGCCAGGCAAATTGAGATCTAGCCTGCTGGTTGGCAGCCTCCGGTTCGTGAAAGGTCGGGCCGGAGTCGCGGAATACCGGGTCGCCCTGGCCGAAGCGTTCCACCAAGTCCCGAAACACGCTCAATAGCCCGTACACCAGGGCGAGCACCGCGATCAACAGCACCGACGCAATGACGAGAACACGCATAACCCCTCCGCAGTCTCCATTGCACTGAGAGTGACCCGATTCTGCTATGGAAATCGCGGTGCGCGGTGTAGGAAAAACGCTGATTTTCTTGTCAGATCGAATGGTCGCTCGAGTTGGCCGGCAAAATCGCGCCTTGTGCGCTGCCAAAACCAATTCGTACCGCGCCCGGGCTTTCGCACCAGGCGCGAAGGACAACGCTGTCGCCGTCCTCCAGAAACTTGCGAAATTCGCCGCCGCCGATGGGGACCGGCCGGCTGCCGCCCGCGCTCAATTCCAACAGGGAGCCGGCCTCAGCCGCAGTGGGTCCCGACAGAGTGCCGGTGCCGAGCAAATCGCCGGCCCGCAAATTGCACCCATTGACGGTGTGGTGCGCGACCAGTTGCGCGATCGTCCAGAAGGCATGACGGTAGCTCGTCAACGAGAGACGTTGCGCCGGCTCGTTGCGTTCGCGCATGGCTGCGCTTTGAATCAGTGCTTCGAGCCGGATATCGAAGGCTCCGCCCTCGCAGTTCGTGCGGGAGTTCAGATACGGCAGGGGCGGGGGAGAGCCTTCGGGGCGCGCGAGCGGTACGCGAAACGGCGCCAGTGCCTGCAGCGTGACGATCCAGGGAGAAATCGTGGTCGCAAAATTCTTTGCCAGGAACGGGCCCAGGGGTTGGTATTCCCACACCTGCAAATCGCGCGCCGACCAGTCATTGAGAAGACATAGGCCGAAGATGTGAGCTTCGGCGTCGGCAATGGGGATCGGGATCCCCGGCGAATTGCCGCTGCCGATGAAGACACCAAGCTCGAGCTCATAGTCGAGGCGCATGGAAGGCCCGACTACTGGCTGCGCCGCACCGGGCGGCAGACGCTGTCCGCTGGGCCGGTGGAAGGTCTGTCCCGACACGCCGATGGAGGAACTGCGGCCGTGGTAGCCGATCGGAATCCATTCATAGTTGGGCAGCAGCGGATTGTCGGGCCGCATCAGGCGGCCGACGGCCGTGGCGTGATGGATCGAGGTGTAGAAATCGGTGTAGTCGCCGATGTGCGCGGGCAAAGAGTATTGCGCATCGGCCTGCGGCACCAGGCAGCTCTGCAGCGCGGCTTGCAGTCGCGATCCCTGCAGAAGTCCCTCGAACAGCGCGCGGCGCACGGCGCTCAAGATCTCCGGACCGAGCTGCATCAACGAGTTGAGCGATGAGTCCGCGCCCGCGCGAATGCCTTGCGCGGCATGGGGCTCGAACAACCCGAGCCCGGTCAGCGCGGCAAGATCGACGATCTGATCCCCGATCGCGACGCCGCCCCGAAACTTTTCCGCTGAGCCGAAGCGGCGGAACTGTGCGAAGGGCAGATTTTGGATGGGAAAATCGCCGTCGATCCGGTTGGCCGAATCCAGCCAGCTCCGTGCCCGAGGATCGTGCGTCTCGTCGATTGAGGCGGGTCCGGTCACGGACGGGTCGGATCGAACCGCCTCTTGAGATCGAGCCAATGGGACATGTAGTCGGATTGCAGCGGCGGTGTGCCTTTGAGCGCCGCGCGCGTCGGTTTGATGACCCGCCTCGTCTCGAACATGAACGCCATGGTGTCGGTGATATGAACCGGCACCGACGTGTCCGCGGCCATCGCCTTGTCGAAGGCCGCCGCGTCCGGACCGTGTCCGCTCATGCAGTTGTGCAGGGAAGCGCCGCCCGGCGCGAAGCCCGTGCTCTTGGCGTCGTATACGCCGCAAATCAAACCCATGAACTCACTTGCCACGTTGCGATGAAACCACGGCGGCCGGAAGGTGTCCTGCATCGCCAGCCAGCGCGGTGGGAAGATCGCGAAATCGATGTTGCCGGTTCCCGGCGTCTCGCTCGGCGAGTGCAGGAGCGAAAAGATCGACGGGTCGGGATGATCGTAGGAGATCGAACCCATGGCGTTGAAGCGGCGCAGGTCGTACTTGTACGGAGCATAATTTCCGTGCCAGGCGACCACGTCCAGCGGCGAGTGGTCCATGCGCGCGGACCAAAGCCGGCTCGAGAATTTGCCGATCAGTTCGCAGCGTGCGTCGAGGTCTTCGTAGTGTGCACACGGGGTTTGGAAATCCCGCGCATTGGCGAGTCCGTTGGAACCGAGGGGGCCAAGCTCAGGCAGCCTGAATAGGCTGCCGAAATTCTCGCAGATATAGCCGCGCACCGGACCTTCGGGAAGATCGACGCGGAACCGCAGGCCACGCGGGATGACGGCAATCTCCTGTGGCTCGATGCGAATCCGGCCGAGTTCGGTGTCGAGCCCCAGCGTGCCAAGCTGCGGCACGATGAGCATCTCGCCGTCGGCACTGTAGAAAAATCGCTTCCGCATCGGCTGATTCGCCGCATACAGATGGATCGCGCACCCGGTGAGCTCTTCCGGGGATCCGTTCCCGGCGACGGGCACGAGACCCTCGACGAAATCCGTAGGGGCCTCGGGCAGCGGCAGGGGGTCCCATCGCAGTTGGTTAGGCGATGCCGGCTCATGGTCGGGAGCCGCATCGAATCCGGCGTGCGCCAGGCGCTGAAACGGCCGGTGCATCACTGCGGGACGAATGCGGTACAGCCACGATCGGCGGTTTACATGCCGCGGGGCCGTGAACGCGGTTCCCGAGAATTGCTCGGCATACAGACCGTAGGGGCAGCGCTGCGGCGAGTTACGCCCCACAGGCAGCGCGCCGGGCAGTGCTTCGGTGGCAAATTCATTGCCGAAGCCGCTTTGGTATCCGGGCTCTTCGGCATGAGTCAACTCGTGCATATTCGTTCCACCGGCTCCTCGAGCGTGCAGAGCCTAACAGAAACCCCGACGGCCTTGGCAGGTGAGGCGAACCCCAAGCCCCTGTTATATTGGGCATCCATTCGCGAACGGGACATCTATGGCCGAGGCCGGTCAATTGGGTCGTGCTCTGCCTGCGATGCACGACCTGAAGGGTCGGATCGTGGGATTCATGCGTGGCGCTTCCACCGAAATTACGCCCTCGGAGGAGGAGCGCCTGCCTGAGCTCGCTGCCGTCCTTGCCTTGGGCACCGCGGTCTACGTGGCGCACACGCCCAATGCCGGATTCACCGATGTGATCCGCGCCGCGCTCGCGGCGCAGCGCGCGGGGTTTCTCGCAACGCCCCACATCGCCGTACGGCGCGTCCCGGACAGCCGGACCCTGAAGAGGGGGCTCGCGGATCTGCGCGCCGGAGGCGTCGAACATATTTTGTTGATCGCGGGTGACGCACCGCGGCCGATGGGCGAATTCTCCTGCACCATGGATGTTCTCGAAACCCGACTATTGGAGGAATCCGGCATCGCTCAGATCGGCATCGCCGGACATCCGGAAGGGCACAACGCCGTCGATGCGGGCCGTCTATGGGAGGCGCTCGAAGCCAAGCAAGCATGGGCCGCGAGATCGGGCCATCGCATGCACATCGTGACGCAGTTCGGGCTCGATGGCGGCGCTTTCAAGCGCTGGGAACGCGAACTCGTGCGCCGGCGGATCCGCCTGCCGGTGCGGTTGGGGATCGCGGGTCCGGCGCCCATCCTCAAGCTCGCGCACTTCGCGATCCAATGCGGCATCGGCGCATCGATGCGCGCACTCGTGCGCAACTTGAGCGCGGCCGGCCGCTCCGCGGGCCTGGCGGTCAGCCCGGATCAACACTTGCTGGCCCATTTGACGACCGCGGCCTCGGCCCAAGTTATCGCGCCGCACTTCTTCGCCTTCGGCGGTGCGCTGGAGACGGCGCGTTGGATGCAGAAGATTGCGGCCGGAGCGTTCGACATCGACGCGCCCGCCGGGCATTTCAGACTGCACGATTGAACGTATGTCGCGATGCGCGGATACCGCGCGAGATATCACGGAGGGTCGATCGGATCCCGTGCGTGAGGACTGAGAAAATTGACCAGCGGCCGTCCGCCGCTGGCGTTCTCCGCGACCACCTTGAGCGCGACCAGAGTGGGGGTAGCGAGGATGATGCCCGCGATGCCCCAGAATAGGCCGCCGAACCATAACGCCAGGAACACCAGCATGGGATTCAATTGCAGACGCCTGCCGACGAGCAGGGGCTGAACGAATTGCCCCTCGACGGTGGCCAGCGCCAGGTAGCTGCCGGCGACTGCGAGGGCATGACCCAGTCCGTCGAATGACACGATCGCCACCACCGTCAAGACGATGAGCGTGGTCGTCGAACCCAGGTAGGGAATGAAGTTGAGCACGGCGGCCATGGTGCCCCAGAGCCAGGGGTTCGGCATGCCGCACCACATCATGGCGAGCGCCGTGGCCAACCCCAAGCCGACGTTGATCAACGCCGTGGTGACGTAGAAGCGGCCGACTTCGCGGCGCACCTTTTCGATCACAAGGATGATATGAGCGGAATTCAGGTCGCTGGCGAACGCAGAGGTCATGCGCGCGAGCATGGGCGGTCCTCCGGCCAGCAAGAACAGGGTGAGGATGACGACGGTGACGCTGCTGAGCGCGGGGCGTGTTGCGTCGAACAGCATGGCCGGCGCACTTTCTTCGGGGACCGCGACCGTCGGCGCCGGCGCCGACGTTCCGTGCGTCGCGCTGCCGATGTTGCCGGCGGAGTTGCGCAACTCGTCGATCCGGCTCACCACCTGCTCGACCGGGCGAATCTTCTTCTCGATGAGCCGCAGGGTGTGAGGTGCGGCAGCGAACCACGTTTGTGCCGGCGCCGACAGGAAATTCACCAGCGCGGCGAACAGTCCAAGAGTCGCGATCAGGAGAACGGCGGCACTGATGCTGCGCGGGACGCGCCAGCCATGCAGCGCTTCGACCGGACCCGAAAGGACGAGCGCCAGCAGGAGCGCCAACGCGATGGGGACGAAGGCAACGTGCGCAAAGTAGAGCAGCAGCCCGACCGCGCCCGCCACCAACACTTTCATGGAGCCGCCGCGCTCATTTCGCGCTGCTCATGGTCTTGAGCAGCCGGTAGGTGAATTCGACGCTCTCGTCGAAGGCTTGCATGCCGATGCGCTCGTCGCGCCCGTGGGCGCGATTCTCATCGACGTCCGCCCAGACGCCGCTGATGTCATAGCTCGGCATGCCTGCGTTGCGGGTTTGCCGGTCGTCGCTGAATCCGGTGGCCATGGTGGGAATGATGGGTACGCCGGGCCACATCGAATGCACCAGCAGCGCTATTTTTTTCAGCAATTGCGGGGTGGGAGGGGACTCGGGGCTCACGATCGGCGGCGCATCCAAGCTCACGCGCACGGCGGGATCGGCGATCGTGGCGATGAGCAGGTTTTGGACGTTCTCCGCCGAGTCTCCGGGCAGCATCCGGCACTGAATGGTTGCCCTGGCGCGCTGCGGCAGGGCATTTTCGGCGTGGCCGCCGGAAATCAGCGTCGCAACACAGGTGGTGCGCAGCTGCGCGTTGAGGCGCACGTTCTGACTCAGACGTTCGGCCGCGGCGAGGTCGGGCGGCGACTGCGCGACGGCATGCATGTCCGATGCGGTCGAAGCCTTTTCCAGCGCTGAAAAGGCATCGAAGCTCGCACGCGTGGTGGCCGTCAGGTTCACCGGAAACTTGAACGCTTCCAGGCGGCCTAAGGCCGCCGCCAGCCGATAGATCGCGTTATCGGGGCCGGGAAGCGATCCGTGGCCGCCCGGACTCGTGGTTTCGAGCGTGAAGGTGACGTAGGTCTTTTCGCTGGTTCCCACTTCGAAGAACTGACGTTCGCCGTTCTTCGTGCCGCCGCCGCCGCCGTCGAGATTGACCACCATAGCCGCGTCGATCAAGTCGCGATGCTGCTTGAGAAGAAAGGCGGGCCCGTTGGAGTCGCCGCCGGCTTCTTCGTCGGCGGTGAACGCGACGATGAGATCGCGGTCCGGAACGAATTTCTCCCGCTTCAGCCGGATCAGGGATTCGACCAGAGCGGCGTCCCCATCCTTCATGTCGATGGTGCCGCGGCCGTAGAACCACCCATCCTGTTCGGTCAGCTTGAAAGGGTCGACCGACCAGTCCTCGGGCCGCGCTTCCACCACATCCAGGTGCCCGAGGAACAAGACGGCGTCTTTCGGGTGTTTGCCGCGGTAGCGGACCACGACGTTGCCCTTGGTCGGATGATCGGCCGGTGCCAGGAAAACCACGTCATTTGCCGGAAAGCCCGCGCTCAAGAGCCATCCCTGAATGGCCTTCGCAGCCTCCGCGGAACCGTGCGCATGCGTGGTGTTGATTTCCACCAACCCCTTCAACATGTCGCGGGCCAGCTGCCGATCCGCCGGCGGCGCAACAGGGGGCGCCGGAGACGCCCAGACGGCTGCCGCGACGGCCAACCCCAAGCCCGCCATCAATCCGCGCATTGAATTCTCCCTGTTCTTGCAGTTCACTGGCAGCATAACGGAACCGAGGGAAAATCCAATGCGGTCGGCCATTATTGTTGCGTGCGGCTTTCTGTTGTGGGGTGTGTGTCTTGCCGCGGCGAGGTTGGTGCCCGGTGCCGCGGGTCCGCCGCTGCGGGCAGCCACGGTAGTGTTCGTCGTCATTTGGTTCTTCGCGGCGGCGATCAACCTTTGGATCGGCGTGTCCAAGGCGGGTTATACCGTGGCCGAAGAGCTACCCATTTTCCTAGGGATATTCTTG
>Ga0210391_10004753_pt1 | contig 11249 bp, 10 predicted proteins | sample IncBWC12OmetaG_FD_160573 | JGI IMG/M metagenome (GOLD analysis project Ga0210391, IMG submission 160573) | Forest soil microbial communities from Barre Woods Harvard Forest LTER site, Petersham, Massachusetts, United States - Inc-BW-C-12-O ...
AGCCGCACACGTGCATGTCGCTAGCAGCGCGAAGTAGGAAATCCGGGTACGCTCCGGTCGAGATGACAAAGGGTAGGGCGGTTGTGGCCCGGAGCGAGAACTTGCCACCAGGGCTAAAGATTCTGCTGAAAAATTCGGGACCGGGCAACTACCGCAGGGGCTAAAGCCCGAGGTGTGTTCGATCGTTTACGGCACGACTACTTTAGTCGTGCCCTGATACAAAGCCCAGTTCTGCTTCAGACGCTAAAGCCCATTGCTTTTAGAAGATCTTGTACACCAGGGCTTTCAAAGCCCGTACCCTTCAACAACCAGACTTTTTCCGCAGCCTCTAAAGCCCCGAATTTTATTTACCCGGGGCTGGCACAAACAAGCTTCCCCGGAGGAGCGCAGCAAAGGATCAGTGCGCTCCTCGGCATTCTGGTGCGCTGTTGCGGTAGAGGGGGTTGCGTGGATACTCGGTCGCCAGTTCGTTTAGCAGATTGCATCCTTCCGCGTTGTTCTTATCTCGCAGCGCAGCCACCGCTAGCAATAATTTGGCGAATGGCTTCAAGAGATTCCCGTGAGCGGCGGTCTGCTGCAGTTCACGAATGCCCTGCTCCTTATCGGGGTCGATACCGCCTAAGCTCAGCATCCAGCGGACCGGGGCAGGCTTGATCCCGGTCAGGTAGTTTTCTACCCCTACCGCCAACAGAGCATCGTACTCGTCCGGCTTCTGCTTCAGTAACTGTTGCGCAAGAATGCGCCCCTGCTTCATATAACGAAGAGCGGCAAAGTCTTCTTTATCAATCAGGGCGACATAATCAGATCGCAGCCCCAGGGCCAGGATCCTGGCAAAAAGCGCATTGCTGTCGTCGGGATGCTGTTTGAGCACCACCCCGGCAAGCTGATCACCCCTGCTGATGGCGCCATCGAATTGCGCTCGAACCTGCGGATCCGGGGAAAGCTTGCTGCGCGCTTCGAAAGTTTTGTCGTTGGTAAATAGCTCGCTCTCGAGGATATTGAGGCGGGCAAACTCAGCGAAGAGATACCCAGCAGCCTGGGAAACCGGTCCCAGGGGATCATCCGGGTGCAGCCGTTCCCAGATGGCAAAATCCTGGTGGGCATCGTCGAATTGCAAGTTGTACATGCTCTGAAATCCGCGCTCAATTTCCGTCGGAGCCGAGACATCCGCTTGACAAGCGGGCACAAACGTCAGCAGGAGCAAAATCGGGAACCACCCCGTTGAAGCGATCATTCTCTTTAGACGCATCAGCTCATCGCTCAGTCCAGCGCACTCCGCGGGTTCCCACCTCTGACGCGGCAGCGAAGCTGCGCAGCCAACTGGCCAGGACCCGGTAATCCTCAGCAACTGGCGAGTCAGGCGCGTAATCGATCACCGTCATACCCTCGGCCAGCGCTTCACTGACTGTATAGCTGCGGCGCACTACGAAAGGCAGCAGTCGATCGCCCAGTTGCTGCTGCAAAAGAGCGCGCACGTCCAAATGCAGCGGCGACTCGGCGTCGAACTGGTTTAGCAGGTAAAGCGTCTCTCCCGATTCAGGCAACGCCTCAAGCGGTCCCAGGCTGGCTACGGAACTCATATCTGGTAACAGGGGCACCAGAACCGCCGGTCTCAGCCGCCGCAAACGGCCCGTCACATCCTGGCTAGCCGTGGCGACATCCACCAGGATGCGGTTTGCCAAACGGCCACCATTCAACAAATCCGCTAGCCAAGGGTCACGATCCGAGCCGGGCCCAGGGTAGCGCTCTGGCGGTAGGTTCAGAACCTGGACCGGTGCGTCGGTTTCTGCTCCAAGGGTGGGACCTGGAGGGAAAAAGGAGCGGACTGCCCCGGGCCTCGATTCGCGCGAACCAAAGTAAAACGGCAGCATTCCGCCGGTGGGTGTATCCGTGAGCAGCAAATGTTCCCCAAGAGCCGCGAGAGCACGCCCTAAGGTGGCCACCAGGCAGGTCTTTCCCACTCCGCCGGCAAGAGAAAAAAAAGCAACGATCGGGGGATGAGCCTCTGGGTTCAGCCGGGCCTTGGTAGCCTCCGCGGGCGCAAACACCGAGTGCAACGCGTACCAGCGGGTGGAGACCACTTCTTCAGGCTCAGCCTGTGTCAAGTGTTCCAGCGGGGGTTTCACCGGTGGTTCCGAGGCAGGGGCAAAGGCTGATGGGGAGGACTCAACCTGCGGTGGCTGAAATTCGCGTGCAGGTTCGCGCACAATCCGGGCGCGGAACTTGCCCCGCACCTGTTGGCGGGACGCAGAAAAGTCCCAGTACCGCGTTGCTTCCACACGAGCTCGGGAGTAGAGCGTCGCGATGTCTTTCGGTCTATCTGTCACGACCTTCACTTCCGTCCTTAACATACCCCGCAACCGGCCGCGCCGCCAGCGGTCCTTTCCTATTGTGGTACTTTGGAAATTGAGTAGAAATGAGCTCGTAGCTCAGTCGGTAGAGCAACGCACTTTTAATGCGTGGGTCGTGGGTTCGATTCCCACCGAGCTCACCACGTCTCGGAGCTACTCGAGTAGCCGGTTGGCTGCGTGCACCACGGGCGCTGCTTTCCTTCTGTCATGCTATGCACGCCACCCCGCCAGTGCCCCAGTTCTTCCGCTCCTCTGAAATCACTTCGCTGCACGACCGTTGCACTGCGGTGTGGCATGTTGAGGCACCGACGGTACTCTCCTCACTTGCCGGGTTCGAGCGGGTGGTGGCGGAGCAGCACCTGGCGAATTTCGAGCTTTGGCACGCAGAGGATGCTGCCCGTTCCCCCGAGGCGACGGATCAGGATATTGCCCGTGTTAAACGCCTGATTGATAGCGTCAATCAGCGACGCAACGATTTGACCGAACAATGTGACCGGTTGCTATTGGATTTTCTCAATCGCCAGAATCTGCCCGCTGATGGTGCAGAATTGCATTCCGAATCTCCCGGGCTGATCCTGGATCGGCTTTCGATTCTTTCGCTTAAGGTATTTCATACGCGAGAAGAAATCGACCGCCCCGAAGCGCCGCCTGGTCATAGCGGGCGCAATCGCGAACGTCTTTGTATCCTCGTCGAGCAGCGGGATGATTTAGCGTCGTCGCTTGACCGGCTATGGCAACAGGTCCTCAACCGCCAACGAGGATTCAAGCTGTACCGCCAACTCAAAATGTATAACGATCCGGCGCTCAACCCGGCGGTCTACGGCTCAAAGTCCTGAGCAGCTGTTGGCGCCCGTGCTACAGTCTTGCCAAGGATGCAAACGGCCTACCGGGTTGACGTAACCCACCTGGGGTGCGTATAAAGACGAATTTAACAGCCGGTTTGCATCTTCAAGGAAAGAAGATCGGGTAATGCAAAACACAGGTCAGGGTATCCCAGCTCGGCGCAATCCTCGAACCATCGAGGGTAAGGCACGCCCCATGCCCAATCCTTCACACCAGAAAGCCCTGAACGACTACCAGAGCGCGCTCGAGTGGATGCATGAGGGAAAATACGAAAAGGCGCGGCAAATCTTTGAAAAACTTAGCCACGAAGGTCCGGTCGAGATTCTGGAGCGCTCAAAAGTTTATCTCGTCGCCTGCCAACGCCGGGTGCAACAAAGCGGTCTCTCCTTCGATAGCACGGAGGAGCAGTACGATTACGCCATCTCCCTTTTGAACACAGGGTTTTACGAGGAGGCTCGCGATCAGTTTCTGGGCATCCTCAAGGCCAACCCCGCTGCCGACTACGCGTATTACGGCCTGGCCATCCTGGAGAGCATGACCGGGCAGGCGGAACCCTGCCTCGAGCACCTGGCCAAAGCGATTGAATTGAGTCCTCATAATCGCATCCAGGCGCGGAGCGATTCAGATTTTCAGGATATGGCGGATGATCCCCGGTTCACCGAATTACTCTACCCTGAAGTTCCCTAAGCGCCAGGCTCCCGCTTTCTGGGAATCGCCGAAGTTCACTTCGTGGCGTAACTTAGCTCTGTGACTGTTTTATGGTAAAAACGCTCTCCTCCACCCTGGCGCCGCCGAGGCCCGCAAAAGCCGTTGCCGCTCGGAGGAGAACTGACCGCTCCAGCCTTCGCGTGGTGGCCATCGGTGGAGGCACCGGCCTTTCCACTCTGTTGCGCGGGCTTCGGCGTTATGTCGCCTCTCCCCACCAATCCTCTACTGACTGCGAGAATGCTCCCTGCCTCATCTCCGACCTGGCTGCGGTGGTCACGGTGACGGATGACGGGGGATCCAGTGGCAGGCTACGTCGCGGCTTTAACATGCTGCCCCCGGGCGATCTGCGCAATTGCATGGTCGCGCTTTCGGAAGACGAACATCTGATCTCCCGGTTGTTTCGCCATCGCTTCACCGCCGGGGAGGGGCTGGAGGGCCACAGCTTTGGCAACCTGTTCGTCGCTGCATTGGCGGAAATCACCGGTGATTTTGCCCAGGCCATCAAGCTCTCCTCCCAGGTGCTGGCGACCCGCGGCCATATTTACCCGGTTACCAACGCCAATGTATCGCTCGCCGCTCGCATGGATGACGGTTCTCTGGTGAGCGGGGAAACGAATATCACCGCCAGCCGGCAGCGCATTGTGGAACTCATGCTCGAGCCCGCGGATGCTGAACCCCTGCCGGAAACGCTTGAGGCCATTGAACGCGCCGACCTCATCACCATTGGGCCTGGTTCGCTGTTCACCAGCATCATCACCAATCTCCTGGTCAAAGGTGTGTCTGAGGCGCTGGCTTCGTCGTCAGCGACCCGCGTTTACATTTGCAATTTGATGACCCAGGCCAATGAGAGCCTTAATCTCACCGCGTCGCAACATATTGAGCGCATTTATGAACACGCGCACCGACCCGTCTTCGACTATGCCCTGGTGAATACGGCTCCTGTTTCGCGGGCACTGCTCGATCGCTACGCCGGGGAAGGGGCTTCCCCCATTGTCCCCGACATCGATGCAATTGAAGCGCTCGGGGTTCGCTGTATCTCTGGTGACTTCGCCGCCGAAGGCGACGTAGTCCGCCACGCGGCGGATCGAGTTGCGGAGTCTGTGTTGCGGTTAGGCGTCGCAGGGCGGCGGTAGTCTGCGAACTTCGACTGCTCGCGGTGAAAAACATTTCCAATACAGAGCATCCACACAGAGATCTCTCCACTACGCTTCGCTTCGGTCGAGATGACAAAGGGCTGAGGGGCGCTTCCCGGAAGAGTGGTTGCTCAATTTAAAGCCGTACGGGCTGGAGACCGTACCCTTCAACAGCTACCGGTGGTTAATCCTTACTCGCAGCAACGGTTCGCTTGAGTTGGCCGCAGGCGGCGTAGATGTCTCTGCCACGCGGCCGCCGCAGGAATGCGGGAACGCCGCGCACGATGAGCCGCTGCTGGAAGGCGGCTACCTGCTCCGGTTCCGGCGTCGAATAGGCAATGCCCGGACCGGAATTCCAGGCAATCAGGTTTACCTTTACCGGCATGGGTGCACTGCGTGCCAGCGCCGCCAATTGCTCCGCATGCTGCAGCCCGTCGTTGAGGCCGCCCAGCAGCACGTACTCGAAGGTGACTCGTTCCCGGGGACGTAGAGGCAACTGGCCAGCCGCCTGAATCACATCGTCAATCTTCCACTTGCGCGTGATCGGCATGATTTGTTCGCGGATCAGGTCATCGGGCGCATTGAGCGAGATCGCCAGCCTCGGTCGCACTGCCTCCCCAGCCAGGCGCAGAATGCCGGGCACAATTCCCGAAGTGGAAACCGTCATTCTGGATTCTGCCAATCCCGCTTCATTCACCAGCAAACGCACTGCGGCCATGAACTCGTCGTAATTCAAAAAGGGCTCGCCCATGCCCATGAACACCAGGTTGATCCGGTCTCGCCCCACCTGGACTTGCTGCCGGTCCAGCACGGCGATCACCTGTCCGGCGATCTCACCCGCTGACAAGTTCCTCTGCAGTCCTAATTTCGCCGTCAGGCAAAACTGACAGTTCACCGCGCAGCCAACCTGGCTGGAAACGCAGATGGTGGCTCGCTGGGCACTTTCACCCTCCGCCTCTCCACCGTTGCCACCCGGCATCCAGACCGTTTCCACCGTCTGGCTGTCCTCTCCGGCAACTAGGTAGCGCTCTGTACCATCAATGGAGCGAAAAGTCTCCACAATTCGCGGCCGTTCGATCGCACAGCCCTCCTCCGCCATCTCCCGGCGAAGGGCCTGGGGGAGGGTAAGAACCTGGTCCAGGGAGCCGGTCCGCTGCCGGAACATGGCCTGGATCAGCTGGCCAGCCCGGTAAGGGGGCTGCCCAAACTCCAGCATGACTTCCGTAAGTTGTTGACGGGAAAGGCCAAAAAGATTTCTGCCGGGAGCCACGGCGGGGGCGTCTAACAAGCGAACGAGATTTTCCTTACCAGACATCAACCGGCCGACCCAGGCACCTCCGCAGAATAGCATCCGGTTTTGGCCACAGGAAATCCGCTGTATCCCCAGGAAAGCCGCTACACTGAAATGGTGACAGAACGCAGCATTCGACGAACAGTCCTTCCCTCCGGCTTAACGATTCTGACCGAGCGCATGGAGCACATCCGGTCTGTAGCCATGGGTGTGTGGATTCGTGCCGGTTCGCGGCATGAGCTGCCGGAGGTGAACGGCATCTCACACTTCGTTGAACATATGGTGTTCAAGGGCACGCAGTCCCGTTCCGCTAAGCGCATTGCGCGCGAGGTGGATGCTATCGGCGGCAACCTGGACGCCTTCACCGGCAAAGAGACGATCTGTTTTAACCTTAAGGTTCTTGACGAGCATGTACCCACTGCACTGGATGTGCTCTCGGACCTGGTGCTGAACCCGGTCTTCAACAACGACGACATCATGCGCGAGCGCGGCGTCATCCTCGAAGAGATCAAGATGGACGAGGATAACCCTGACTACCTGGTGCACGAGATCTTCACCCAGAATTTCTGGAAGGACCATCCGTTAGGGAAACCGATCCTGGGCACCAAGGAGACAGTGCGCCGCTTCGAGCAGCAGATGTTGTTCGATTATTACGGCAAGCGCTTCTCCGGCAAGAATATGGTTTTCTCCGCCGCCGGCAACCTGGAGCATGATGCATTCGTCGACCTGGTCGCCCAGCGCTTCGATCGCATCGCGCCCAGCAAGAGCGAACTGGCGGAAACCGCGCCGCGCACGGTGTCGAAGATCGTGCTGCGCAATAAGAAGGCTCTGGAGCAGGTCCAGCTCTGCCTGGGCGTTCCCTCTCCACCCATTGCTCACGACCTGCGTTATGTGACGCTGCTGCTCAACACCGCCCTGGGCGGCGGTATGAGTTCCCGGCTGTTCCAGACCGTGCGTGAAGAGCACGGCTTGGCCTACTCCATCTTCAGCGACCTCAACCCGTATCGTGACACGGGCTCACTGTGCGTGTATGCAGGAACTTCTTCGGCTCACTGTATGCAGGTAATTGAACTGATCATGAATGAGTTTCGCCGTTTGAAGACAGAGGAAATGCCGGAAGAAGAGCTTCGCCGCTCTAAGGATCAGCTCAAGGGCAACATAATCCTCGGCCTCGAGAGCTCCATGTCACGTATGTCGAACCTGGCCCGCCAGGAAATGTACTTCGAACATTTCTTCGGGGTAGACGAGATCATGGACAAAGTGGAGGCTGTCACGAGCGAAGAGGTAATGGCGATGGCCAATTATCTTTTCGACCCGGACAAGGTAGCGGTTACCCTGCTGGGCCGGCTGGATGGCCTTAAGGTTACCCGAGGGCAATTGGCCTGCTGACCTCCCCTGTCGAGTGGGTTGATCTCAGTCAACGTGACTGAAGTGTTGCATAGTGGGAAACACGGAGTGACCCCCGATTTCCTCTCGGTTTATTGAACTCAATCAGCGACATGCTTTCATCGAGGAAAGCCGCACCCGTGACCGAGGCGAGTGTTGCGTAGTAGGAAATACGGGGTGAGCGTTTTCGCGACCTGCTGCGTCTCTTGATAGACTTGTAAGCGGTCAAGCGAGAACCATACCCCATGATTCACCTCAGCTCTTCGGAACGGAAGCGGCAGCGCGGTTTCACCCTGATGGAACTGCTCATCGTCATGTCCATCATGATCATCCTCATGCTGATTGCCATCCCTAACTTCATCAGCATGAAGGCCTCAGCAAACGAGACCTCTGCCATGCAGTCCCTGCGCGCAATCTACCAGGCGCAGATTCAATACCAGACCAGCTTCCCAGCCAACGGCTTCGCCTGCTCGCTTGCTGCACTTGGCGGCAACTCGAGCGCTGGCCCACCCAGCCCCACGGCGGCGCAGGTACTGCAGGGAGAGCTGGCCGCGGGACAGAAATCGGGGTACACGTTCAATATCGTCAACTGCACCAAGGTCACGGTCAACAACCAGGACATGTACACCTCCTATGAGGTGACCGCGGTTCCGCAGGCGGTTGGGAAATCGGGCCACAAAGGTTTCTGCATCGACCAGGCTGGGGAGATCAAGGCCGATCTTGCCGGCGGAACCAATTGCACGCAAAGCATTCAGTAAGCGCCCGATTTGCCTTGCTCGCGCTGTTGGTCCCGCGACCAGCGTGGAGCGCGGATACCGCGCAACAGTTAGCGCAGCGAGTGGATAAGTACTACAACGCGCTCCATTCGCTGCGCACGAATTTCACCGAGAGCTTTCGCGGAATGGGCATGGACCGCGAAGAGCACGGAACTCTGCTGCTTCGCAAACCTGGAAAAATGCACTGGAGCTATAGCGATCCGGCAGGAAAGATTTTTCTGCTCGATGGCAAATATGCCTGGTTCTATTCCCCCGGAGATGCCCAGGTGGAGCGGGTCGCCGCTTCGCAACTGGATGATCTCCGCTCGCCGCTGCGTTTTCTTCTTGGCCATACGCAATTGCAGAAAGAGCTCGACGGGCTAACGCTCTCCTCCACGGCCGACGGGCTGGAGCTCTCCGGCGTGCCCAAAGGGCTGCAAAACAAGGTGGCGAAGATTGTCCTCGGCGTGAGCCCCGATGGGATTATCCACTCCATGAGCATCACCGAGACGGATGGGGCACAAACTGCTTTTACGTTTCGCGACAGCCAAGCCAATGCGCCGGCACCGGATACGGAGTTTGTCTTTCATCCACCGCCTGGGATTCCCGTGGTGGATGGGCTACCCCCGGTATAGAGCGCTGTTTCGTTGAGACCTGGGTGTTTCGGCGGTAAATTCATGGTCAGGAAACGACTGCAGATCCCTCCACTACGCTCCTGCGGAGCTCCGGTCGGGATGACAAGGGTAGGGCGGTGACTCACTTCAAGGGTGAGGATTGGGATAGAAAGATTCTTCGTTCCGGCCGCGCGCAGCGTAGTACACAAACCATGCGGATCATAAAGTTTCTTCTTTCGGTATACCTGATGGCCCTCGCCGCCGGGGCGCAAACTCATAGCGGCCCGTGGGAGCTCGAAGAGAGTGAGTCGACTGCCGGCCTGCGGGGAATTCACTCCGTCGGAAACGGTGTGGTTTGGGCCAGCGGCACCAGCGGCACTGTGCGGCGCAGCGAGGATGATGGCTACCTCTGGCAACTATGCGCGGTGCCACCCGGCGCAAACAAGCTGGACTTCCGCAGCATCTGGGCCTGGGACGAAAAGACTGCGTTGGTAATGTCGAGCGGACCCGGCGATCAGTCTCGCCTCTATCAGACGACGGATGGCTGCAGCAGCTGGAAACTACTTTTCACCAACCCGGATCCCGGCGGCTTTTGGGATGGTCTTCTGTTCACGGATCGGGAGCACGGTGTCATCTACGGTGATCCAGCCCCGGCGCCCGGACGTATTAACCATGTAAGGTTTGGCTTGCTGCTCACCCACGACGGAGGAAACACCTGGATCCCGGCCGCCGACCTGGAGCCTCTGGCTGGCGAGTCCATGTTCGCGGCCAGTAACAGCGCTATGATCGCGAAGGACGGCCAGATCTGGCTGGGAACCAGCAAGGCCAGGGTTCTGCGGGCCGGGGTTACGGGAACCGGGGAGCTGATCGATTGGCAGAGCGCGCAAACCCCGCTGGCGAGCGGAAATGACTCTTCCGGCGTCTTTTCCTTAGCGTTTCGCGACCAGCAGCACGGAATTGCCGTGGGTGGAAACTATCGCAAGCCCGAGGACGCAACCGGCTCTGCGGCATATACCTCCGACGGTGGGGAACATTGGAGCGTGCCCGGAAAGGCGCCCCACGGCTACCGCTCCGCCGTGGCCTGGGACGAAAAAGATCGCGCCTGGATCACGGTGGGCACGAACGGATCCGATGTCTCTTATGACGATGGCAAGACCTGGCAATGGCTCGATGGTGGTAATTGGAACGCTCTTAGTCTGCCCTGGACCGTCGGCCCCAATGGCCAGATTGGTAAGCTGGGAATGCTTCCGGCGCCTCCAGCCGCAGGGACACCCGTATCCCGGTAAAATGGGAGGGGGCCCATGGCAGAATACGTAGTCAAACTGGCGGATGAGCGCGGACGCATTCAGGAGCAGGTACAGATCGCCGGCTCCGCCGAAGAATTGCGCACCCGTTTCACGTCGGCCGGCTACTACGTTTACTCGGTGCGGCCACGTGGCATGCGCGGCGTGGGTGGCAGCCGCAAGAAGGCCAACCTGGAAGCCTTCATTATCTTCAACCAGCAGTTGTTGACCCTGATCCGCGCCGGGCTGCCCATCCTTGGTTCGCTCGATATGCTGGTCAAGGGACAGAAGAATCAGACCTTTCGCGCGCAGCTGGAGAATGTGGCCGCGCGAGTGCGCACCGGAGAGTCGCTTTCCGGCGCCTTTGAAGCCCAGGGCGGTTTTCCACTCATCTACACCACTACCCTGCTGGCGGGCGAGCGAAGCGGGCAGCTGGAAGACGTGTTGTCACGTTATCTTGCGTTCCAGCGAATTTCACTCTCCTTCCGCAAGAAGTTGATCGCTTCCCTGCTCTACCCATGCCTGCTGATCACCATGGTCGTAGCGTTGTTCATTTTCCTGATCAGTTTTGTGGTGCCGCGATTCGCCATGCTGTACGACCAGCTAGGCACTAATTTGCCCGCCGCTACGCGCATGCTGCTGGCCGTGGGTAACAATTTCCAGCACTACATTTTGTGGGCGCTGGCAGGGTTCGCGATCATCGTCTATGCTCTTTTTCGCTACAGCCAGACAACGGCTGGAGCGGCCCGGATCGACAGTATGCGGATCGGTATGCCGGTATTCGGGAACATCTGGCGCAAGTACCAGGTCGCGCTTTTCGTACGCACGCTTTCGAGCCTGCTGACCGGTGGACTCCCTCCAGTGCCCTCGCTCGAAACAGCGGCG